>Ga0315281_10007978_pt1 | contig 14819 bp, 10 predicted proteins | sample YL17G07_0_MG_FD_204540 | JGI IMG/M metagenome (GOLD analysis project Ga0315281, IMG submission 204540) | Sediment microbial communities from Yellowstone Lake, YNP, Wyoming, USA - YL17G07_0 | ecosystem: Environmental > Aquatic > Freshwater > Lake > Sediment | place: USA: Wyoming | collected...
CGCCTCCACTTGGCCTGCCTGGCCCTGCTCCGGCTCGAGGGGGAGGAAAACAGATTCTGCCGTTATGGATAACATTGCCTATCAGATACTTAGCGCATATTTAGAGGAAAATGCTGATTAAACCGGGAGACGCGGGGCCGGCCGTGGAGATGGTGCAGTCCCGTCTGCGGGAACTGGGATATTTCCGGGGCGCCGAATCGGGGTTCGGTCCCGACACCGCGGCGGCGGTGCGGCGGTTTCAAAGGGCCCAGGACCTCGACCCCGACGGGGTGGTGGGGCCCCGCACCCGGGCCCGGCTGTTGCCCCTGGTCCGCTTCACCCCGGAATACCTGGACCGGGTCTTATATGGGGGCCGGCAGGTTTATGATGCCCTGGACGACGTGGTGGCCGCGGTGGCCGCGGGCGAATGGGGGGCCTTCGACGCCCTGCTTCTCAACGGGGACGGCGAAGGCCTGTCCTTCGGGGTCCTGCAGTGGGCCCAGGGGCCCGGCAGCCTGCAGACGCTGCTGCAGGCCTTAAATGGCGCCAACGGGGCGAAATTCGTCGATATTTTTGGCGATGGCGACCCCGGGACGGCTCAGAACCTGCTGGCCAAAACCCGGGGCCGGGGCAAGAACCTGGCCTTGTGGCTGGACCCCTGGCCCCTGCGCTTCTGGCTGGCAGGCCGGGACCTGGAATTTCAGCGGGTGCAGCGCTCCCTGGCCCGGCGGCAACTGGCCGCCCTGCTCCGGGAGGGCTTGGCGCTCTATCCGGAAGGCTTCCAGCCGGGCGGCCGCATCGCCCTCCGGGCCCTGGTGATGATGGCCGATGTGGGGAACCAGGCCGGCCCCCTGGGGCTGAAAAGGGCCCTGAGGGCCGCGGCGGCCCGGGGCCTCACCGATGAGGCCCGGTTCATCGAAGCCCTGGGAGATTACGTGGAAGATCTCATCCGCCGTAAATACGGCGACCCCAACTTCGGCAACACCGCCGGTCGCCACGCGGCCATCTGCAGCAAGTACAGTCTGGAGAGGGCAGACTGGCCGGTGCTTGAGGCCCGGTTGGCGGCGGAAGCCAAGGAGAGTCGCCTTCCTGCCTGATGGAGCCGCCGCCCTCCGGTTAACCGTGCCGCGGCTCATTTGCCCTACTTAATCTTTATCGTTGCCGGGATGCCATTTCGCCGCCGACGGATCAAAGGCGGCGGCCGGCCTCTCCGTCTCCGGGGTTGACGGTTGTCCCTTTTTTTGATAGGCCTAGTTTTGGGAGCAGAGGGGGCGGCGGGGCACATGAATTTATTAGACCTGGGAATCCTGGTCCTCCTGGGGTTGATCACCCTCAGGGGCTATTACCGGGGCCTGTTTCAGGAACTGGCCGTCCTGGTGGGGCTGGTGGGAGGAGTGGTGGTCGCGGCCCACACCTACCTGCGGCTGGCGGTCCTGGTGGAGCGCTGGATCAACGATCCGATGCACGCCCGCTGGATTGCCTTTGCGGTGGTACTGGTGGCCGTTTACTGGCTCACCAGGTTGGTGGCCCACTTTCTGCAGCGCCTGCTGTATCACCTCTACCTGGATTTCTTCGACCGCCTGCTGGGCGGGACCTTCGCCCTGGCCAAGGGCGCCCTCTTGCTGGGCTTCGGCTTGATGTTCCTGGGAATCTTCCTGCCCCGGGACTCCCGCCTGCTTAAGGAATCCCACACCGCCCCCATCCTTACCCAGTTCTCTCGCCAGTCTCTGGAACTGCTGCCCCCGGATTTCAAGCAGCGTCTCAACGATTACCTCAGGCAGTGGCGCAAAGGGGAGGAGAAACATAAAACCCAGTGGTTCTGGCCGGGGGAGTCAGAGGCCCCGGATGGTAGCCGGCCCCCCCAGCCCTCCAGGAACGGGGCCGCCTAGGCGCCAGGACAATTTTGCCGCGCCCCTTGAGTCGCCGGCCTAGACGCAGGAGTTCAGATCTATGACCGACCACCGCCGCGACCCCGGCGCCTTGCTGAACGAGTTTCTAGCCATCGTCCACCGCCTGCGCCGCCCGGGCGGGTGTCCGTGGGATGCCCAGCAGACCCCTGAGACGTTGAAGACTTATGTCCTGGAGGAAGCCTACGAGTTGATCGAGGCCTTGGACCTGGGCGACCCCGATAAAATTAAGGAAGAACTGGGGGACCTGCTGCTGCACCTGGTGTTTCTAAGCGATCTCTATCAGGAGCGGGGCTGTTTTTCTTTTGCCGAAGTGGTGGCCGGCATCGCGGCCAAGATGATCCACCGCCACCCCCACGTCTTTGCCGGGCAACCGGCCGAAAGCCAGGAGGAACTTTCCCGCATCTGGCAGGAGGCCAAGGCCCGGGAAGGCAAGGGGTCCCCTGTTGGGTCCCTGGGCCGGGTCTCGCCGGCCCTGCCCGCCCTGGTGCAGGCCCAGCGCCTGGGGGAGGCCGCGGCGAACCTGGGCTTTGACTGGCCCCACGTGCACGGGGCCCTTAAGAAGGTGGAGGAGGAATGGCAGGAGTTTCGCGTTGCCCTGGAGACGGAAGCCAACCCGGCCTGGGAAGAGGAACTGGGCGACCTCCTCTTTGCCCTGGTCAACGTGGCCCGCTTCCTGAACATCGATTCCGAAGGGGCCCTGCGTCGCACGATTTACAAGTTTATCAAGCGCTTCCACGTGGTGGAACGAACCCTGGCCAAGGAAGGCAAGACCCCGGAGACCGCCACCCTGGAAGAGATGGACGCCATCTGGGAAGCCTGCAAAAGAGAGAAACGCGCCAAAACCTGAGGCCAACCGTTATTCCTGGCCGGCCCGCCGCCCCGCCGATTAACTCGCCTTTAACTTGCCAAGCCCCGGAAAGGATGATAGATTTTTTGATTGGAGGGCTTAAATTACGATGAAGTCCAGCCGGGCCCGGGGAGCCGTGTCGCTGCCGCTCATCATTATCGCCATCGTGGCCGGCGCCCTCATCTTCTCCGCTCTCTTTTATTCCTTCTGGCAAAAGCTCAACCGGAAAGTCGAAACCACCCTCAAAGACCAGTTCAACCAGCAACAGCTGATGCTGGCCCGGAAAATCGCCGACAACGTGGAGTCCTACTTCGACTTTCTGGAGAACGCCCTCATGGGGTATGCGGGGTTGTTCCAGACTGCCCCTCCAGAGGAGCGGACCTTAGACGCCTCTCTGGCCGAAAGGTTTACCAGGCACAAGCGCTTCGGGCTCCTGGAGATTACCCGCTACAGCGTCGCCGGCGTCGGGGTGCAGGTCTTCAGCACCTCCCCCACGCCCATTAAGGCCGGTACCCTGGTACTGCCCGCCGAGTACTTGAATTGGGCCCGGGACCCCCAGCACCGCGGCTGCTTGTTTCTGAGCAAAACCTTCAATTACCCCGAGGCCCCCTGGAAGGGCCGGAGAGTGATGCGGTTCATGACTCCCCTTTACTGGGGGACGACGCCCCAGTTCGCCGGGGTCCTTGAATTTCTCATTGATCCCTTTTTTATCTGCGAAAAAGTTACGGCGGACGTGCGCTCCGGTCAGACGGGCTATGCCTGGATCATCGACCAGAATGAAATCATGTTGGCCCATTATGAGAAAGACTTTGTGGGCCATGAGGCCATACAAATTCGAATTGCCCGCAATCCTAATATAGTCTTTAGAGGGTTGCGAGAACTCCACGCCAACCTTCTGGCGGGAAGAGAAGGGGTCACGGAGTACGACTCCGGCTGGCACCGCCAAAAGCTGGGACAGATTCCCAAGCTGGCGGCCTACACCCCCATCAAGTTCAACAAGGGCTTGATCACGGGCGTAACCGACGTGGAAGACCCGACCCACAATCTCTGGGGGGTGTGCGTGGTAGCCCCGGTGGCGGAGGTGGCCGGCCAGGTCACGGAAGTGATGCACCAGGAGTTGTTCCTGGTGGGGCTCTTCTTCCTGGTGGTGCTGGGCGCCAGCGGCGGGCTCATCGGCGCTGCTTTGTTCTGGAACAAGACCCTGACCCGCCAGGTGGAGTCCAAGACCAGGGAGTTGGTGGAGTCCCAGGAGCGCCTGGTGCATTCCGAGCGCTTTGCCGCGGTGGGTGAGGCCGCGGCCTACGTCAGCCATGAAATCAAGAACCCCTTGATGGTTATCGGCGGCCTGGCCAACCAGGTGGAGCGGCGTCTGGCCGAAGACCCCGCGGCCCAGGAAAAGCTCCAGATAATCCAGCGGGAAGTGAAGCGGCTGGAGAGTTTTCTGGGGGAACTGCGGGATTTCCTGCGGCCGGTTCAGCCTTGCAAGCGGGAGATCGATCTGAACCAGGTAATTCAAGACGTTCAAGGCCTGATGATCGAAGCCGCCCGGGAAAAGAGAATAGAAATTGAACAGCGGCTGGCCCCCCGGCTTCCCAAGATAGAGGCCGATCCCAACCAGCTGGAGCAGGTCCTGGTGAACCTCATCAAGAACGCCCTGGAGGCCACGGAAGAAAACGGGCGCATTGTGGTGTCCAGCGGCTCCCGGGACCAACAGGTGTGGTTTTCCGTGCAGGATACCGGCAAAGGCATGCCCGCCGAAGTAATGGACAAGATCTTCCACCCCTTCTTCACCACCAAGGATAAAGGCACCGGGTTGGGGCTGGCGGTGATCCACAAGATCATCACCGACCACCACGGCACCATCACGGTAGACAGCGCCTCCGGCGAGGGCAGCACCTTCACGGTAAGGCTGCCGCAAACAGGCTGATGCGAAAAAAGGACCCTCCCTCTCCCGAGTCCCTGCAAGAGTATCGTAAACGCCGCCGGGAACGCGTCCTCATCGCCTTGACCCTTGTCCTGGTGGTGGCCATCACCTCCCTGGAGGTGAACCTGGTGCACCAGGGGGGCCAGCCGGTGACCGGCAGCCTCATGGCTTTCGGCCTGCTCAATTTAAATACCATCCTGCTGCTGCTCTTCACCTTTCTCATCTTCCGGCATCTCACCAAGCTCTTTTTAGAAAGGCGCCGCAAGGTTTTCGGCTCCCGGCTGCGCATCCGGCTGGTGCTGACCTTCATCAGTCTCACCATGCTGCCCACCGTGTTCATCTTTTTCATGGCCTGGCAGCTTATTTCCAGCCGGGTGGATTACTCCCTGGACCGCCAGGTGGAGGAGTCCCTGGAGCGAGCCCGGGAGATGAGCCAGACCTTCGCCCAGGAGGCGGCGGACAAGTTACGGGCTTACGGCCGGCTGATCAGCCTGGAATTGCCAGAGCCAGGGGCGCCGCCGGGGGATGCCCGGGAGCCCTTCCTCGCTTCCCGGCGAGCAGCCTATGATTTGACGGGCCTGGAAATTCTCAAAGCTGACGGCGCCCGGTTGGCCGGCAGCTATGCCTCCGGGGAGGACCTGCCGGAACTACCCCGGGAGGATTTCCAGCCGGCTGCCGCCCCGGAGAAGGCCTTCTGGCGGCAATGGCTCCCCCAGGGGGAACTCTTGAGCGTCCTGGTGCCACTCAGGCCGGCCCCCGACGCGGCTCCCGACGGCTACCTGGCGGTGCGCCAGCTTATCCCCCAGCCCCAGCTCCTGAAGATGGCGGGCGGGGCCCGTACCTTGCAAGACCTGCGTCAGCAACAACTCCTTTTCAGCCCCATGCGGGTGAGCCATTACCTGGCCCTGGTCATCGTCACCCTGATCACGGTGATGGCCGCCATCTGGCTGGCCTTTTACATGGCCCGGGAGATCACCACCCCCATCCGCCAGCTGGCCGAAGGCACCTTGAAGGTGGCCGGGGGCGACTACGACTTCCGCATCGCCGGGGAGGGCCGGGATGAAATCGGCTTTCTGGTGCAGTCCTTCAACAAGATGACCCAGGACCTGCAGCGCAGCCAGGCGCAGCTGGCCGACGCCTACCGCCAGCTCAGCCACAGCCACGCCCTCATCTCCACCCAGAAGCGGGACATGGAGATCCTGCTGAAGAATGTGGCCGCGGGCGTCATCGGCGTCGACGCCCAAGGACGGGTCACCATCATCAACGACTCCGCCGCCCAGATGCTGCGCCTCAGCAGAGAGGAGGTGCTGGGCCAGGACAGCCGTGTGCTCCTGCCCCCGGCGGAGTACAGCCGCCTGGCCGAAGTGGTGGCCGCGGCCCGCCGGTCTCCCAAGGGCACGGTGGAAAGGCCTTTGCACTTCATCCTGCCGGACCAGACCCTGTACCTGCTGCTCAAGCCCACGGTGCTCAAAGATGAAGCCGGCAAAGACCTGGGCGTGGTGATGGTCTTCGAGGACTTGACCGAACTGGAGAGGGCCCAGCGCCTGGCGGCCTGGCGGGAGGTGGCCCGCCGCATTGCCCACGAAGTGAAAAACCCGCTGACCCCCATCAAGCTGGCGGCCCAGCGCCTGCAGCGGCGCTATGCCGGGCAGTTCGGCCAAGACGGCAAGATCTTCGAGGAATGCACCCAGATCATCGTCAACCAGGTGGACGAACTCAAGAACCTGGTGAACGAGTTCTCCCAGTTCGCCCGGCTGCCCCATTTGAGTTTGGCTCCTTATGACCTCAACGCCCTGGTGCAGGAGGCCTTGCTGCTCTATGAGGAGGTCCAGCCCCGCATCACCTTGGAGTTCCGCCCCGACCCCGATCTGGAGCCCATCCTCCTGGACCGGGAGCAGGTGAAACGCATGCTCCTCAACCTCCTGGACAACGCCCTGGCTTCCATCGGCGGGGCCGGGACCATCACCGTGTCCGTCAAGGGCAATGGGGCCCAGGACCGGGTGGAACTCATCGTCAGCGATACCGGCCGGGGGGTGCCGAACCGGGACAAAGTGCGGATCTTTGAACCCTACTTCTCCACCAAGCGGGGCGGCACCGGCCTGGGACTGGCCATCGTCAATTCCATCGTGGCGGAACACCAGGGACGTATCCGGGTGGAGAACAATTTCCCCCAGGGCGCCAGATTCATCATCGAGATCCCCAGGCATAGGGCCAGTTATGACGGCAACGCTGCTGGTAGTTGACGACGAGCCTCAGATTCTCCAGGCCGTATCCGGCATCCTGCAGGACGAGGGCTTTGAGGTTCTCACCGCCCCGGACGGGGAGGCCGCGCTCAAAATGGTAGGGGAAGACCTCCCCGACCTGGTGCTGCTGGACATCGCCCTCCCCGGCATGGACGGCCTGGAGGTCCTGGACCGGCTGAAGCGCCAGTATTCCACTCTGCCGGTGGTTATGATCTCCGCCTACGGCTCGGTGGAGAACGCGGTGAAGGCCACCCGGCTAGGGGCCTACGACTTCATCGAAAAGCCCCCCCACGCCGACAAGATCCTGCTGACGGTGCGCAACGCCCTGGAGATGGCCCGCCTTTCCGAGGAGAACCGGCGCCTGCGGCAGCAGACCGCCCCGGTGCGGGAGATCATCGGGGCGAGCGAACCCATCCGTAAGCTGCGGGAACAGCTGCGCATCGTGGCCCCCACCAACGCTTCGGTGCTCATCACCGGGGAAAACGGCACCGGCAAGGAACTGGTGGCCCGGGCCCTCCACGCCTTCAGCCGCCGGGCCCACAAGCCTTTCGTGGAGGTGAACTGCGCCGCCATCCCCGAGGAGCTCATCGAAAGCGAACTCTTCGGCCACGAGAAGGGGGCCTTCACCGGGGCCAGCGACCGCCGCCGGGGCAAGTTCGACCTGGCCCACGAAGGCACCCTGTTTCTGGATGAAATCGGCGACATGAGCCTGAAGACCCAGGCCAAGATCCTGCGCATCCTGGAAGAGCAGCGCTTCGAGCGGGTGGGGGGCAGCCGACCCATCCAGGTGGAAGTGCGGGTGGTGGCCGCCACCAATAAGAACCTGGAGGAGGAGATCGCCAGGGGAACCTTCCGGGAGGACCTTTACCACCGCATCAACGTCATCCCCCTGCACGTCCCCCCCTTGAGGGAACGGCGGCAGGACATCCCCCTCCTGGCGGCCCACTTTCTCAAGGAGCTGTCCCTGGAAAACGACGCGCCGCCCAAGACCTTCAGCTCCCGGGCCCTGGAGCGCCTGGCCTCCATGCCCTGGCCCGGCAACGTGCGGGAACTGAAAAACTTCGTCTGGCGGTTGGCTATCCTCAGCCCGGCCTCAACCATCGACGTCACCGATCTGCCCCTGGCCCTGGGCCAGGACCCGGGCGCAGCCGGGGCGGCTGCCGCCGCCGCCCCCGAGGGGGGCGGGGACCTGGAATCCATGGACCCCTTCCTGCAAGTACCGTCCTTCCGGGAAGCCCGGGCCCTCTTCGAGAAGCAGTTCCTGCGGCGCAAGCTGGCGGAATGCCGGGGCAACGTCAGCCTGCTGGCGGAACAGATCGGCCTGGAGCGCTCCCACCTCTACCGCAAACTCAAGGCGTACGGATTAGAACCGGGCAAGGAAGAGAACTGAGCAGAAGGCTTTAGCCTGCGCCGCATAGGCGAGACGCCTGTCCCACCGGGAAAAGTTGGAAGAAAAATAGACGATTGGTTGCAAGTCGGTATAATTTCAGAACCCTGCAATAAAAAATCGGGATAAGCCGAACCAACGGGCCGGCTTATCCCGATTTTCTTTCAGGGGGCTGGGAGGGGAGTTTGAGGGGAGGGCGGGGGGCTCACTTATAAAAAATCCCCCGGCCCTCCCCTCAACCCGGAGTGGGCACCAACATAAAGGGCGGGCACCCGGGTCCGCCCCTACAAAAGCATTTGATTTTCAACCGAAAACCGAAAACCGAAAACCGAAAACAGTATTAAATCTCGGCCCCCACTTCCGCCAGGGTCTGGAAGTAGATGCGGCGGATGCGCTTCATTCTTTTCTGGAAGCAGAGCCCCAGTTCCATGCAGGCGTTGTAGAAGGACTCCCGGCTGAATTCCAGGGCCAGCAGCCGGGACATGGTCTCCTGGGCGAACTCCTGGCGCAGGTCCTTGATCTTCTGGGCCGCGCCCTCCAGCCCCTGCCAGATGGGCACCAGCACCAGGTCGGCCTTCTCTTGCAGGCGGGCGATTTCGGCCTGCACCGCCTGTAAAGCTACCGTCGGGCCGCCCTCCGCCTTTTCAGCCGCGCTTTCCTGCACCACTTCCACCCCCAGGCGGTCCAGGAATTTCAGCAAAAAATCCCGGGGTCCTTTCTCCCAGGTGCAGAGGTTCCAGATATCCGCTGGAATCCCCACCCGGGGGACGCGGCTCCCCCCCGGCAGCCACTGGCGCAGCTGCTGGGTCCGGGCGAAGAGCTGCTCCTTAAGCTGCTGGAAGTGCTTGTTCTTCCTCAGGGTGGCCTTCCACAAGATAATGCGGCCGTAGGCCTTCATCTTGGCGAAAAACAGGTCCCGGGCGATGAGGCGCTTGACCACCGAGGGCCAGCTGTAGAATTTCTTCATGGCCCGGGTGGTCTCCAGCTGTAGCTCATAAGGGGTGAACTGACGGGGTTGAAAGACGGTGTTATGGCCGTCGTACTGGCTCCAGTCCCGGCAAATGATGCGGTTTTGGGCCTCCATCTCTTGGTAGAAAGGTGTCCCGGGCACCGGGGTCAGGATGAGGTATTGCAGGGAGTCCAGGTCCAGTTGCCGGGAAACCTTCACCGTGTCCCGGATCACCTGAAAGTGGTCCTCTTCGGAGCCGAAGACAAACATGCCGTGGACCTTGATGCCGTGGCGGTGGAAATTGACCACGCAATCTTTGATGCCTTCCACGGTCTGGGATTTGTTATAGGCCTTTAAGGTGGCGGGATTGATGGATTCCAGGCCCACGAAGACAATGTAGCAGCCGCTCCTGGCCATAAGTTCCAGGAGCTCATGGTCCTTGGCCGCCTCCACCCGGACCTGGGCGCTCCATTCTATCTTCAGACCTTCCGAGAGGATGCGCTCGCACAGTTCCTTGGTGCGCTTGCGGTCGGCGCAGAAGTTGTCGTCGCAGAAGAAGATGTGATTCGCCTGGAGGCCGTTTTGGCGGATCTCCTCCATTACCCGGTCCACGGAATTGACCCGGTACTTACGCCCGAAGAGCAGGATCACCGAGCAGAAGCTGCAATTAAAGGGGCAGCCCCGGGAAGTGGCGATGGAAACCACGCCTCTGCCGCTCCTCACTTTCCAGCCGTGGATCAAGCCGTAGTTGGGAATGGGCAGGCTGTCCAGGTCCGCCACCAGGGGCCGCCAGGGGTTTTGCCGGATGGTGTCTCCATCCTTGAAACAGAGGTTTTGGATGTCCGTGAAGTCCCCGCCGTTGCTGAGGGCGCGCACCAGTTCCGATAGGGCCTCTTCTCCCTCGCCGCAGATGACGAAATCGGCGTGCTCCAGCCCCTCCCGGGGCAGGAAGCTGGAATGGGCCCCGCCCAAAACCACCGGGATGCCCTGGGCGCGATAGAAATCGGCCAGCTCATAGGCCCGGGGGGCGGTGGAGGAAATGCTGGAGATGCCCACCAGGTCCGGTTTAAAATCCAGGGAGCGGAAGTCGGCGGCCGAGACGTCCTCGATGACCACCTTGACCTCCAGGCCCTGGCCCTCCAGGATGGTCCCCAGCAACACCGTTCCCAACCTCGGGATGGCCACCCGGCTGAAAATGTGTTCCCGGGGGGCCCTGGGTTCGATGAACAAGACCTTCTTTATGGGGCGCGCCATAAAAGGCTCCTTTTGAAATCTACTCCCGCAGCCCTTTGGGGGGCACAACGGCTTAAAGGCAATACTCCCACCTGCCTGCCGGCATCAGGAGCATTTAGCCTAAAGATGAAGGTGGATTTTCCCTACCTGAACTGTAAGGGGGTGCGGGGCAGAAGTCAACTAATTCCTTAACCCGCTTCAGGCGCAGGAACACCAGGAACACATGAAGCAGATTCCCCATGGGGAATCTGCTTCATGTCGCAGCCTTGGGTGAAGCAAACAGGAAAGATTTAGACGCAACCGGTGGGTTTGGCCAATCCCGCCATCTTACAGGCCCCTTTGCCCGGACCGGAGGGAAACAGTTCATAGATATGTTTCAGCTTGTACCCGGTCACCTTGGAAAGAATCCGGACCATGGGGGCGATGCCGTTCTTCTTGTAATAATCCTGGAGCATCTGGATGACTTTCCAATGTTCGTCCGTGAGTTCCTTGATGCCCTCAGAATCCTTTACGTAATCCACCCATTCATTACTCCACTGGTCCAGATTTTCCAGGAAGCCGTCTTCATCTACCGTAAAGGTTTTGCCCTTGTATTCTACAGTGGCCATGCCGAAATATCCTCCTTGCAATGTTTTGGTCCACGGGTTTTCAGATTTCAAAGGTATGGCATTGTGAAAATATTGTCAAGCATTAATAATTTCTAACCCCAAGAGATTCGCTCCCTTTCCCCCCAGGTACCAGGCTTTTCCCGCCATCCGTGGGCAGGTGCCTGATAGTCAATTGCCAGTGGTCCATGATCCAAGTGGCCACGTTACCTGGATTAAATCAATAATTTACCAAAAAATCAAGCCATTACTTGCCAAAGCGGCGCGAGGGCGCGGCCGGGCGGCGGACCCAGCCGCTTCAGCTCCCTGCCGCATCCGGAAAAATCTTGCCCGGGTTCATGATGTTATGGGGGTCAAAGGCCTGCTTGATGCGCCGCTGCAAGGCGATGGCCGCCTCCGACAACTCCATCCCCAGGTAAGGGGCCTTGGTAAGACCGATGCCGTGCTCCCCGGACAGGGTGCCGTTAAGCTCTCGGACCAGGGTGAAAATATCCTCTACGGCCTGAGCCGCCGCCTGCCGTTCGGCCGGCAGCCGCTGGTCGTAAAGCACGTTGACGTGGATGTTGCCGTCCCCGGCGTGACCGTAACAGGGAATCACCAGGCCCCGGCGTCGTGAGATTTTTTGTAAGCCCGTGATCAAAGCCGGAATGGCCCCCAAGGGCACCACTACGTCTTCGCTCACCTTTTGGGGCCTCACTTTCAGGAGCGCCGGGGACACGACCTTCCTGGCCTTCCAGAGCTGTTCCGCCTCGGCGGGGGTCTTGGCCCGGATGACCGGGCGGGCTCCCTGCTCCCGGCAGAACCGGGCCATGCGAGCGGCCCTCTCTTCCACGTCCCGGGGGTGGCCGTCCACAGCCACGAGCAGCAGGGCCGCAGCCCCGGGGGGTAATGGAAAGGGCAGCATCTCCCGGACACACCCCAGGGTGACGTGGTCCATGAACTCCAGGGCGGTGGGGGCCAGTCCCGAAGTGAGAATCCGGCTCACCGCCTGCGCGGCTGCTTCCAGGGTACTAAACCCCGCGGCCAGGGTCTGGCGCGCCGCGGGTTTGGACACCAGGCGCAGGGTGATGCGGGTGATGACCCCCAGGGTGCCTTCGGAGCCCAGGAAGAGCCGGGTGAGGTCGTAGCCCACCACCCCCTTCATGGTGCGGGTCCCGGCCTCAATGATCTCCCCGGTGGGCAGCACCACCTGGAGCCCCAGGACATAGTCCCGGGTGACGCCGTATTGCACCGCCACCGCGCCGCCGGCGCACTCGGCCACGTTGCCGCCGATGGTGCAGAAATCGGCGCTGCTGGGGTCCGGGGGATAGTAAAGCCCCTGGGACTCCACCTCGCTTTTCAGCCGGCCGAGGATGACCCCGGGCTCCACCACCGCCACCATATCGGCCCGGTTGATCTCCAGGATGCGGTTGAGGCGCGTCAGGACCAGGACCACGCCGCCCTGGATGGGCACCGCGCCGCCGCTGCGACCGGTCCCCGCCCCCCGGGGGGTCACCGGGAAGCGGTGCCGGTTGGCCAACACCAGGATTTGGGAAATTTCCGCCGCCGACCCGGGAAAGACTACCAGGTCGGGGGCGTGGGCCTCCTCCGTGGCGTCATAAGCGTAGGTCCAGCGGTCCTCCTCCTGGGTCAAGACATTTGCCGCGCCCACCAGGTTTTCAATTTCTTGAATAATAAAATCTTTCAAGCGCAACCTTTCCAATAACTCGCTTCAAAATGGTCAGAGCTTAATCCCGATGCCTGAGCATCGGACCTTCGTGGTTTTTCATGAGAATCTTAGCTCCGACTTCGTCCTTTTTCATCTCCCATACAGCATGATAATGCATGGTTACCCATTCCATGATTTCCTTTCCATACCTCGAATCCGTGCCAAATGGGGCAACGCCGTACTCCCTTACATCTCGATCGATCAAAATAATAAAACCCGGCGTTTGTTCTTTTAACGCTTTTAATGTATTGCCCTCTCCAAAAATTGCCATCTCCGGCGGCATAAAATTGATAAATGGTATAGGGCTTGGACGCCGCAACAAATAATTAATCATGATGCCTTCCGGGAGTACGACAAACCCGGTATCGGAGGGCATGGTGGTTCGAATTTCTTTGAGCAATTCCGATACGATGGCTCCCCTGGGCAGTAAAGGACGCAGCTTAGGCAGCTCTACTTCTGCCTCAGGGTTATAAGTATAGAAGACATCGTCTTTTTCCCCTATCGCATAATTTTTAATGCCATAAATATAATTTGATAAACTTAAATAGCCCATTAGGTCCACAGATATTAATGCTATTATTAAAATCAAATAGAATTTATGCGCTCCATATCTTTGAAGATAGCCTGGCAATATTTTTAATATCAGTACAATGAATAATAATATAGCTGGCATAGATAGAATAAACCCATATTGTGTCAGTCCCGGGCGCAAAATAGTCTTGGCCAAGAAAAGGAATGAGAATATAGATAAAATTAGAAATGGGAAAATAAGGTTGGAAGTCTCTTTATCTATCAGGTTTTTTATATATAAATAAAGCCCAGTTAACATAGCGGCAATTACTATAATAGTAAGATGCCTTCCTTTTAATAGTAAGAAGTTGTCCATCCTATAATTAAGAAGGAAAAGCGGTAAAATGATTATTGGAAGATAAATTAAATATTTTTTCTTATTACTTGATTTCTCAAAAACAATAGCTAAGGCTGCACTCCCCGCTACTAAAGCCAGAGTCTTGAAAAAATCGCCCCACATTCGTAACAGGTTGGTACCAGGCTTATCCACCCCCATCATCTTCTTATAAAAAAACGTGTCGCTTATGTTGCTAGTGAATAGAGCTGATAATGAACCGCAGACGCCCTTTAAGGATTGACTGAAAGGCATCTTCAATGCGAAATAAGTGGTAAATAGTAATATTGGAACCACCATGGCTATCAATATTAAGATTGAGTGAATTAATATGGTCCTAGGTGCAAGCTTTCCACTCAAGAGTAACAAAATCATCCCTGCACCAATAGTAAAGAAAGCGGCAAAGAAAATCTCTATCTTAGTCAAAAATATCAATCCTAAAATGGTCCCTATCAACAAGGCTAATGAAGATTGTTGCCGGGAGGAATACCTGAACAGTAACGAAATGCCAATGATGGATAGCAGGCAGCCATGGGTTATTTCGTGGGAATACGGGCAGATATAATTGAAATTCCCAATTATCTCAAAATGGGGGAAAGCAAATATAATCAGAAAAATAATAGCAAATATCAAGCCTGTCATTTTGTCGCAAAATTTCTGGACTAAATAATAGAGGAAAAAAGTAATTATGGCGGTAATCAAAAGATTGAGAAAGGCCAGGGAGATCAGTGAGATACCGAAAAGACGGAACCAAAGAGTATTTAAGTACGGAGACAATGGTCCATTAAAATAAGCGATGTCTTTGTAAAGAATCTTACCATTCAAGATTTGCCAGGGGACGTAGAGTTCGCGGCCGAAGTCGATGAGAAGGTCGGGCCACTTGCGCCAGGTCCAATAAGTCAGGGCAAGGAAGGCCAGGCCGACCAGGACCGGTCCGCACCAGGCGAGAATAACTCTCTTTTGGCTGGAAGCGGGGGGATTCCCCAGGACCACCGGTATCATCTCTCAGGGAGCAAAGGGTTTGAGTTTGCCGGCTCGATGATACCCACCGCCTGGCGTCGCCACCCGGTCGTGATCCCTTCCCTCATAACATATTCTTCTCTGCCAGGCTGAAGTAGCCCTGGCGGCTG
>Ga0315281_10007979_pt1 | contig 14818 bp, 17 predicted proteins | sample YL17G07_0_MG_FD_204540 | JGI IMG/M metagenome (GOLD analysis project Ga0315281, IMG submission 204540) | Sediment microbial communities from Yellowstone Lake, YNP, Wyoming, USA - YL17G07_0 | ecosystem: Environmental > Aquatic > Freshwater > Lake > Sediment | place: USA: Wyoming | collected...
AAGCCCGTAATCTCAAAAATGATCTACCTACTTCTCCCTCTCATCAGACAGGTGTCCATAATCTCAAAGAACAAAAATGGCTTTCATACGCAATTACTTAACCGGACAACACTGAAGTCAACCTTATTGAGACAATATTTAATCATTTTATCATAATTAAATCACACTACTCAAACAATTCTAAGCGGTTACCTTAAAGAAAGTCAAAAAGATATAGAATTAAAAGTGGTTAAAATGATATAATATAAACATAAAGGTACAACATTAAACCGGTAAAAAGATACGAGAATCTTGATGCTGGATTTTTTATTGAAACTCGCAGCATCTTGAAAAAGTAACACTTATCCGCAACGACCACAGAGAAGCGAAGAGGGATTTTTCCGTTCCTCGCAACAGTACTGTACAGTATAGAGGGTGAAGAATATAAACGAAAATTATATAACCCTAGAGATATAATCTAACGGTTTTTCCGGTTTATACTACAGGTTCACGAAAAAACAGGGATTTAAAATTATGCTAAAAGAAAAAATTGGTTTTATCGGCGGCGGAAAGATGGGCGAGGCTCTCTGTAAAGGCCTGGTTAACGCCAAACTGAGCAATGTTGATCAAATTATGGTTGGCGACGTGAGTGTTGAGCGTTGCAAGCTGTTAACCCAGGAGATTGGCATAAGAACCACCAGGGATAACAAAGAAATTGTTTCTTTTGCTGACATTGTCGTACTAGCGGTTAAGCCACAAATGATGAGTGAGGTAATCAGCGCTTTAAAAAACGATATTACTTCTCGGCACTTGGTAGTCTCTATTGCTGCGGGGATACCGATACGGTTTCTTGAATCCCGGTTATCCACAGGCGTTCGGATTATCCGTGTAATGCCAAACACCCCGTGTCTTATAGGCGCCTCTGCTACGGCTTTTGCTTTGGGGATGCATGCTAATGATGCTGACGCCTGGATAGTATCAACCATTTTCAGCGCCGTTGGCAAGGTGTTTCACCTAAATGAGAAGCACCTCGACGCCGTTACCGGGCTAAGCGGGAGCGGCCCTGCTTATGTCTACATGTTCATTGAAGCTCTGTCTGATGGAGGGGTCAAGATGGGCTTGCCACGTGATACGGCGACCATTCTTGCTGCACAGACCGTGCTTGGCGCTGCCAGGATGGTATTGGAAACGGGGCAGCACCCGGCACAGTTAAAGGATGCTGTCACCTCACCCGGAGGGACGACTATCGAGGGGATAAGCAAATTAGAAGACGGGAAAATCAGGGCGTCTGTTATTAACGCCGTTGAAGCAGCAGCGATAAAGTCGAAAAAATTAGGGGATCAATTGTAAATTAACAAGTGTGCTAATTTTTATGAACATTTTTAGGAGAAGATAACATGTCAGAACCAGGTTTATTTTGTCAAGTTAATACCGCAGTTACCGGCCCTGCCGATACTGCAAAGAAGCACGTGCCGGTAATCAATGTCTCCTCAGCCATAAAGGCCGGACAGCCATTTACGGTAAGTATAAAAGTTGGTGAAGCTCCCCATGTAATGGAGAACGGGCATTTTATTCAATTTGTTGATCTGTATTGTGGCCACATTTATATTTCCCGTGTGGATTTAACGGCGGAACTTTCCCGACCGGAGGTAACCGTTACGGTAGTATTGCATCATGAAGGGAACAAGACACTTCGTGCGTTTAGCCGATGCAATCTTCATGGTATATGGGAGGGGACAAAAGAGGTGAGTGTTTCCAAGTAACGATTTTTTTGATGAAAGGTCTTTATGATAAAAATCAAAACTTTTACATCAGCATTGCGCATGTTTCACGTTCATAACGAACTGACGGCACTGGATGCCGAGGTGAATGATTTTCTGCAGAAGAACAAGATACAAAAAATTGTGTCCATTAGTGACTGCACTACAAGCAATAATGGAGATACCATGGGTATTATTCGTGTTGTTGCTTATGAAGAGTAGTATAGAAATTTCTTTATATTTGTGCGTGTTGTAGAGCGAAGAGTCTCTTCGCTCTACAGAGAAAACTTGTCCAAGATCTAATTTAAGGAGGAAGCGTTATGTCTAAGAGAGGAACTTTGTCGATAGTGTCGGTTGTGGTTGTTTTGTGCGCGTGGTTTTGTGCATCCGGGATTTCTGTTTCTAGGGCGGGTGGTGACGCTGTTAAGTTGTATATGACCCATTGCAAGGCGTGCCATGGCGAAAATGGAAAGCCAACAGATCTTGGCCTTGCACTGGAATCGCGTGATTTTACTGATGCAAAATGGCTGTCAACGGTAACTGATGAGAAGATAATTAAGCAAATCGAAGACGGAACACCTGAGAAGATGATGCCGTTTAAGACCAAGTTAAGTAAAGAGGAAATTAACTCCCTGGTGCCGGTTGTCCGGAGTTTCGGAAAGAAATAGCGCATAGCGGTTTAAATTAAATAGTGGTTATTATCTTGGTGACATTTTTGCCGATATTCAAAAAAACCTTACCTGCAACCCCCTAGCCGGTCTTTTCTGAAGAGTATCTTTAAAAAGAATGGTACAGTGGGTTGTTATTCGCTATCAGAATACTTTGCATAAACTGTTACCTATTTTTGAAAAGAGGAGGATTGCTTATTTATGTGTAGTTCGATAAAGGTAATGCTTTGTGGCGTGCCGGCGCTTTTGTTGATATGGTTATTTACGGGTGTTTCCGTGTGCCAAGCTCAGGAGGAAGGTGTTAATGCAAAAAAACTATTTGTCTATCACTGTGCTACGTGCCATGGCGAGGACGGGAAGGGTACCAAAAGGGGCCACGAGCTGAAAAGCCCGGATTTTACCGATGCAGATTGGCAGGCGAAAAAAAAGGATGATGAGATACTTAATTCCATCACCAATGGTAAAAACAAGATGCCACGATGGAGTGAGAAGCTGAAGCCGGAGGAAATACAGGCGCTGGCCAAGTATGTGCGAAAATTGACACAAAAAAAGAAATCGTAGTATTTCTGGAGGTGGCTATCACCGCACAGCAGTAAACAATTAATCATTTGTGGCTTTACCGTTTATTTATAAAGCAAAACAAATTGTTTATGATCTAATACAAAGACACCCATTCGGGGTGTCACAATTGTAACCCGTCTGTAGGGGCAGGTATGAAACCTGCCCCTACGAATACGGTGGACAAGTGAGAAAAACCCTTTATTTTAGCCATGTAAAGACAGTTTTTGAATAATAGAGGAATGTCATCAATGGGAGTTTGTGTATGAAAAAAATTGGCGTATTGACCGGTGGTGGTGATTGTCCTGGATTGAATGCCGTTATTCGTGCAGTGGTTAAGTCTGCTGCTGAAAAAAACAATTGCGAAGTAATTGGGTTTGAGGATGGTTTTGATGGCCTTGTTCTTCCAAATAGAACGCGTGACTTGTCATCCAGGAGTATCCGGGGAATATTGCCTCTTGGTGGAACGATTTTAGGCACAAGCCTCAGGGCGAATCCGTTTGAATATAAGGTGACAAAAGACGGCAAATCCGAGATAAAGGATGTTACCCAGGACGTTATCAAAAGAATGAGTTCACTTGGCCTGGACGCCCTTGTTGTAATTGGAGGAGACGGCACTCTCAATGTAGCACACGAACTATTTAAGCTTGGGTGTCCTGTCGTTGGTGTACCAAAGACCATAGACAATGATATCGTAGCAACGGATGTTACCTTCGGGTTCAGCACCGCAGTAGAAACGGCCACATACGCGTTGGACAAGCTTCATACGACAGCCGAAAGCCATCACAGGGTGATGGTGATGGAAGTTATGGGGAGATACGTGGGATGGATTGCCCTGGAAAGTGGAATCGCCGGTGGCGCTGACGTGATCCTCATTCCTGAGATTCCCTTTGACATGAAGAAGGTATGCGGAAAGATTAATGATCGTTGGGACAATGGATGCAAGTCGTCCATTGTTGTGGTAGCAGAAGGTGCAAGGCTATTTGACAGCGACGTTTCAATTGTCGCTTCAGGTGAGGTTGGAGGTCAAGCGGTACGGCTCGGTGGAATTGGACAAAAAGTTGGGAACTATATAACGGAAAATACACAAAAGGAGGTGCGAGTTACCGTTCTTGGCCATATTCAAAGAGGCGGTTCCCCAAATGCCTATGACCGCATACTATCTACACGGTTTGGCGTGGCGGTGGTTGATTTGATTGCCAATAAGCGATTTGGTGAGATGGTCTGCTTAAAAGGCAGTAAGATTGAGTCTGTTCCACTTCGGGATGTTGCCAAAGGGCAAAGGGTGGTGCCAACGGAGGAAGGGTTGGTAAAAACGGCAGAATCGATAGGGATTTGTTTGGGTCGATAAGAATATCATTATGAAATCAAACTTCCTGCGACAATAACTGGCAGATTCAGCTTTTATGCCTGCGACCGGAACAATACCTGCCTATTAAGGTAGATATCAACAATTTCTAATCTGAAACTACGTAGGAGAGTTAATTGGGCAGGACATATATTGTTATTGGAAATGGCGTATCCGGCACGGAAGCGGCAAAGAACATCCGCAAAAATGATCCTTTGGCAAAAATAAATGTTTTTACCTCGGATCATTATCCGTTTTATTCCAGGCTAAGAATACCGGAATTGCTGGCCAAAGAGGTTGAGGTTGAGGATATTTACGTTTATAAGATCGAGTGGTATTATAAGAATAACATCAACCTGTATGTTAACACCACGGTGAAAAGCGTAGATTTCAAAAATCAAAAAATCACGCTTGTCGATAAATCTGCTTTTTTCTATGACAAACTTTTATTTGCTACTGGTAGCAGTAATATATTACCACCCATTGATGGGATAAACAGTACCGATGGGGTTTTCACACTGCGTTCAATTGATGATACATTAACTATTACACGACGTGCAGGCGGGGCAAAAGCTGCTACGTTAATCGGTGGGGGATTGCTTGGACTCGAGGCTGGAAATGGTCTTAGAAAACTTGGACTTTCTGTAACGGTTGTTGAGTTATTTGACCGGCTGTTACCCAGACAATTAGATGCAGAAGGTTCCATTATTTTACAGAAACAAATGGAGGGTTTGGGTTTAAAATTTATACTGGGCGTCAAGTCTAAATCAGTAAAAGACAAAGCTAATGCCAGGCTGCTTGAATTGAGCGATGGTCGGATTGTCGAAGGTGATTTTATCCTGGTTTCGGCGGGTATTAAACCCAATGTAGCAGTTGCACAAACCGCGGGGGTTTTTGTGAATAACGGTATTGTGGTAAATGACCGAATGGAAACCAACATCCCTAATGTTTATGCAGCGGGCGATGTGGCTGAACATAATGGCAGGTTATATGGTATCTGGCCTGCCTCGCAGAAACAAGGAATGGTTGCAGGTAATAGCATGGCTGGTAGGGATGAGTCTTATGGTGGTACGATACCGTCAACAACTTTGAAGGTTGCAGGTATTCACCTTACTTCAATGGGTAATATTATGACAGAAGATAAAACCACAGAACAGGTAAAGGTAAAAAACCCAGACATGAATAGGTATAAAAAACTCTTTATCAAGGATGGAAGACTTGTGGGTGCGATTTTCATAGGCGATACGATAAATGCAAAAGAGATGGAACAGCTTATGGTAAAAAAGGTAGATGTGAGTAAGGTGAAAGAAAAGATACTGGAATCAGATTTCGATATAAAAAGTTTGCAGAAATAATAGAGAAAGAATTTTATGCTACCGATAACAAATTCCGTACTGTCCTTTGTTTTACTGACTATCGCTATAGTTACTGCCACGCACATCCTCATCCTGTTGGGTCGAAATAATAAATCACATGAAAGGTACTTTAAATGGTCACATCGTATATGGGGATATATATTTTTTGCCCTTTATATTTTTATTTGTATCAGCATGTTTCAAAAACTCGATGAATTTGCCTTATCGCAATCAAAAGATGCCATTCATGCTTACATCGGAATCATTATCTTCCCGCTGATAATCGTCAAGATATGTATAGCCAGGTTTTATAAAATATTTTATAAAAGATTACCCGTTTATGGTACTGCCATTCTGGTTGCTGTTTATTTGCAGGTGCCGTTATATGCAGGCATGTATATATATTCTGCTGTTAAAAGCCGGAACGTTAGCCTTTCTAATAAGGGGCAACTTGTATGTGTCAATATAAACTCTGGTAGAAATGTTGTACAACAAAAATGTTCTACGTGCCATCCTTTGGAAAGGGTTTATGCGTACGTTAAAACAGATGCAGAGTGATCACAAACTGTTGAACGGGTAAGGGCTTTTGATCCTGTTTTGTTAAATGATTTTGAGACGCGTCATGCAAATTACTGCTGTGGTAATGTCCTTACCGGTCAACGACGTGTGGTAGAATAAATTGGGAATGTAATAGACACTTAATAACCCTGATTCTTTTGGGAGATACTATTGGGAGTGAAGGAATATGTGCGTTGAATTATTTAGCTTGCGGGACAAGGTTGCGGTGGTTACAGGTGCTGGAAAAGGACTAGGTAAATCAATGGCAATAGCGCTTGCTGAATCGGGCGCCAGCGTTGCTATTGTCAGTCGTACCCAGTCCGAGATAGAGGAAACAGCCAAGGAGATTCGTGACAATGGTGGAAACGCATTGCCGCTGGTCGTGGATGTTACCAAGGAAGTGGAAGTGGTAGGGATGGTCGAGCGGGTAATGAGTGAATATAAATCCATTGATATCCTGGTGAATAACGTAGGGGCTTTCAAGGGCGGACCATTTATCGAGTCCACGATTGAGGACTGGAAAAAGATGATGAATATCAACCTTACCGGTACGTACCTTTGTTCTAAGATCATTGGAATGCGCATGATCGAAAAACAAAAAGGTAAGATTATTAACATCAGCTCTGCGTTAGGAGTCTTTGGCGCCAGCGGTTCTTCCGCGTACTGCGTGAGCAAGGGGGGGGTGATACAGTTAACGCGGGCGCTGGCTGTTGAATGGGCAAAATATAATATCAACGTGAATACCATTGCCCCTTATTCGATGGAAACGGAGACGACGAAGGCCATGATGGAGGATGAAAAAGTCAAAAAAGCCGTACTATCAAAGATACCGCTAAAACGGCTCGGTCAGCCATCGGACCTCTCCGGCGTCGTTGTTTTTCTGGCGGCAAGCGCGTCAGATTACATTACTGGACAGGTGATATTTGTAGACGGAGGCTTTTCTGTACAATAGGTAATTTTCTTAAGGAGAATCGCTATGAAAGCAGGGTATTCGAAAAAGGCAGTTTGGAGATGCGCAATATTTTTACTGCTGGTAATTCAGAGTGTAAACGGGGGGGATTTCCCCTTGTTTCCACCAATTGTCCCCCTTCCACCGCTAGTCGTTCCCGTAAATAATCCACAGACAACAGCAAAGATTGAACTGGGCAAGCAACTTTATTTTGATCCCCGTCTTTCTGGAAACAACTGGATTAGCTGCGCCACCTGTCATAATCCTGTCTTAGGTTTTGGTGATGGACTGCCCCGTATGCTGGGCGGCCCAACGTCCAAGGAGGGGGGGCGGCATTCTCCCACCATAATAAACTGCGCATACAATGAATTTCAATTCTGGGACGGCAGGGCATCTTCATTAGAGGAACAGGCGCTTGGCCCCATCCAAAACCCAAATGAAATGAATGAAACGTTGGATAATGTCGTTCGAAAACTGAACGCTATTCCGGGATATGCAAAGGCATTTAAGGAAGTTTTTGGAACACCCGTGACTGCCGACGGCATAGCCAAGGCAATAGCCGCCTTTGAACGTACGATTGTGTTTGCAAATTCACCGTTCGATCGGTATATGCAAGGCGATGAGCGTGCCATGACTGAGTCTGCAAAACGCGGTTTGGAATTGTTTATGGGGAAGGCCGAGTGCATCAAATGCCACAACGGCCCGAATTTTACCGACAACAAATTTCACAATATCGGCGTGCCTGCTGATGGGCCGATAAAAGTTGATTTAGGACGCTACAACGTTACGAAAAACGATGCAGACAAGGGCGCATTTAAAACGCCGACGTTGCGGAATATTACGGAAACTGCCCCTTATATGCACAATGGTTTCTTTCCGACGTTGTTTGAGGTTGTGCAGTTTTACAATGGTGGCGGTGGGCGGAGTGAAAATAAAAGCGCGGACGTCCATGCGTTGCATTTATCTACGCAAGAGGTTGAAGACCTTACTGAGTTTATGAAGGCATTGCAGGGTGAGCTTGTCCAGGTAAAGTATGAAGTGACGCCACTTGCGTACCCTAATTTACCGAAGGACTTTTGAAGAATGGATACCCTCTTAACGTCATTAGTTGACAGTCTCGAATCCTTACCAGATCATCCATCTGTTGAAGGACTGCGACATGTTCTACTAACGACAAGGGCATTAGAAATTCCTTTAAATGAATACGTAAGGTTTTCCGATCAGGGATACGCACGGCATAACGTCTATCTTAGTCGTAAATGTGAGATAACAGTCTTGTGTCTTAAAAAGGGACAAGTCACCCCCATACACGATCATGGCGGCGCTATTGGCGCTACTATTATACGCAGTGGCAGCATGACGGAGGAACTCTTCAATAGGGTTCCCGGTGGTCTGGTCGTCCCAATCAGTATCCGTAATGCCTCTATAAATGAAATAACCACCGTGGATATTAGCACCATCCATCGTGTTTCTACTGTGAGTAGTGAGGGGTTAACTACAATCAATATCTACTTTCCACCGCTAACGATAATGAACATTTATAACCTGGAAAATACACGGGTTGAAAAATGGGAGAATTTTAGTCAAAAGTAATAAAGTAGCGCAGACTTCGATCCTGCTTTTTCCCTTTTATGCAGGCTGGAAGCCTGCGCTACAGATGCCGTTAAAGGTCTAAGTAAAAGTATAGGAAATTCATTACAATTGTAGCGCGGGGGTTCGTCTCCCGCCTGGCGTGCATTTCCGGCCATAGCCGGCCATATAGATCAACGCTACAAAGAAGCCGTCGCCGTAGGCGACATAATTTAAAGCTCAGGAATTTCAAAACGACTATGTAGTGGCAATTCATGAATTGCCACTACACTGTTAAAGGCCGTTGTAGGCCTAATTTAATGTATAGGAATTTCAAAGTAGGGATACGGTGCCCGTGTCCCTATGTGTGAGCATAAAAAAGCCGCCGAAGGCCTAATTTAACGTTGCTGATGGGATTGTATCCGTAAAAGATAAGGAGAACTGTTACGTATGAAATATGAAAATTTTAATGATGCGGAAGTCTTAAAAATTGCGATAAACATGGAGGGTGAAGGCCTAGTGTTTTATTCTTCGCTTGCAAAGAGCGTGAAGAACGAAAAGGTTAAGAAGATATTTTCAATACTTGCTGATGAAGAAAAAGACCACCTTGACGACTTCAAGAAGGCTTATAACGATTTAACCTCCTCGCGGGATTCGTCGCAGGGTTATGACGACTACACGGTAGATGAGTACATAAGACATCTGGTAGAGACGGGTGTATTTACACAAAAGGATGAGGTTAAAAGGTTGACTGCAGAGATAAAAACAGACCTTGATGCCCTGAGAATAGGCATTCAGGCGGAAAAAGACGCCATCTTGTTTTATACCGAAGCGTCTAAAAATACAAAAAACAAGGAAGGGAGAAAAACATTTGAATTTCTGGTGAGCGAAGAGAAAAAACATCTAAAACTCCTTGCAGATTTGCTGAAGGCGTTAAAGAAATAACGGCTTACGTTGAAAGCCACAAACCATACAGTATTGGTGAATGCCATGAACGGTAATGTGATTTGATAGATATGAACCCTGAAGCCACTTTCCGGAAATCGTGTTTTAAAGACGCACTGATACGGCTTAACGGGCTTGATAAACAAGGGTTTGCGGATTGGGTGTTTAAACCTGGCATGCTGTTTAAAGGCCTTACCCTATGGTGGGGCGACGGTGGGGTTAGGCGTAGACCGCATGAGGGCTTGGACGTCTGTTTTTACCGGGACGTGTCAGGCCAAAATTACCGCCTTACTGAGAAATCAATGATTCCGGTAATTTATGACGGTAAAATAGTCCGGATTGATGACGACTTTTTAGGTAAAACCGTCTATGTAGGACATGGTATTTACAATGATAACGGAAATAGCCTTTACACCGTTTATGGCCATACAAGCCCGTTCCGTGACATTACAGAAGGAAAGGAATTACGAGAAGGGGAGGCGTTTGCGACGATTGCAGATGTTGGAATGAGGAAAACGGTAATTCCACCACATCTGCACCTGTCGGTTGCATGGATACCAGAGGCCTTTTCGTGCGCAAGGTTGAACTGGGATACGATGAGTAATCCGAACATTGTTACCCTTTGTAATCCGTTAGGTTTCCTGTAACTCAAACCTTCAGGTTTGAGAATGTTGCACTCGACACAGGCGCAGTGCATTTTATGAGTAGCTTTCGACGTGTTGTGTAATGTTGGAGTCCATCAGGGCTGAAGCCCTGAGCTACGGGATGTGTTGTTTGATGAATGTGGTAGTATTCAAAAATCAGTGAAATCTGTGGTTCCATCTGTCTTATTACGTAGTGGAGGTATCAGTGAAGAAATCATTAGGCGCAAGAACAATTATTTATCCGGCCCCTGTGCTGATTATTGGAACTTATGACAAGGACGGCAAGCCAAACGCGATGAACGTCGCGTGGGGAGGGCTTTGCTGTTCAAATCCACCCAGTGTCGCTATTTCCCTCAGAAAAGCTACGTATACGTATGAAAGCATTGTCGAGCGAAAGGCGTTTACTGTAAACATACCATCCGAGACGTATGTCAAGCAGGCCGATTATTTTGGTATTGTTTCCGGCGCAAAAGAAGACAAATTTGCAGTTTCCAAACTCACGCCCGTTAAAAGCGACCTCGTGGATGCCCCCTATATCAAAGAATTCCCCATTGTTTTGGAATGTAAACTGACTCATACCGTCGAAATAGGGCTGCATACCCAGTTTATTGGCCAGATTATAGATACCAAGATAGATGAATTAGCGCTTGATGAAAACAACGTTCCTCAACTCGGGAAGATTAAACCAATCCTTTATACACCGGAGATACGCGCATACTATGGAGTTGGTGAATTCCTGGGTAAGGCGTTTTCCATAGGCAAACCATGACAGTTGAAATGTAAATCTGATAAATCAATAGGATAAATGACCTGGTGCTAAAAGCGGAACACCCGTTAGTTTTAAAAATTCGTTCAGACACCAGATAATAAGGGGTTGAGTATTCGTCAGCCGTGTGAGCTTATTGGCCTTAATAGGTAGAACTGGTACTGTGAGTTCGAAACTTGGTTACATTGTGAAGACAAAGTGTGGATATCGTTTTTACAATTGCCACTACCCGGTATTATTACAATTTTATTTTTAACACAAGCACCACAACAGCCAAGACAACGCCAAGTACCATGCGATAATAGCCAAACCATTTAAAGCCATACCGCTGTAGGAATGAGATAAAGGACTTGATGGCAAACAGCGCCACGATGAATGCCACAGAGGTTCCCAGCAATAAGAGTAACGCATCGTCGACATGAATCGCCTTATGAGAATCCATGAGCTTTTTTGCACTGGCGCCTAACAAGGTTGGTACCGCAAGGAAGAAGGAAAATTCAGCAGCGTTTTTCCGGTTGAGGCCGACAACCATCCCACCGATGATCGTGGCCGCGGACCTCGATACACCGGGTACCATTGCAATACATTGAAAGCAGCCGATTTTAAAAGCCTGGAACCAGGTCGTCTCTTGCTCTTCCGTGCCTTCTACATTTTTAAACCATTTGTCAACAAAGATCAGGATAATTCCTCCGGCGAATAGAGAAATAATTACGACCCATATATTGGATAGTAAACAGTCAATATAGTCATTCAGAATAAAGCCTGCAATTGCCGCCGGTAGGAATGCAACGGACAGTTTCAGATAAAACCGGAAAGAGGTCAGAAATTTACGCCAGTAGATCACCAACACCGACAAAATAGCACCCAGTTGAATGACGATTTCAAAATTCTTTGTAAGGGGGTTTTCACTGATACCCATGAATGAGGATGCAATTATCATGTGGCCGGTAGATGATACGGGTAAAAACTCCGTAATGCCTTCAATTACCGCAAGGATTAGTGCCGCTATGTAGGTCATAGTTCTCTCTCTTTCGTAGCGTATTTTTCAGAATAATTCCGGTATTGTTTTTATAGCAATCCCATTTTCTCATCAAACCCATACATTACATTCATGTTTTGCACTGCCTGGCCTGAAGCGCCCTTGATGAGGTTGTCAATAGCGGAAAGGATAACGATACGATTTTCGGTTACCTTCACTGCGATGTCGCAAAAGTTGGTGTTGGCCACGTCCTTTGTCCTGGGAACTTCTTGCTCCTCTTTCAGGCGAATAAAAGGCTCTTTACCATACCATTTCGTGTAAAGTTCAAAAATCTCTTCATTTAGCAAAGATAAAGTGCTGCCTGCTACCACATTCTTCGGTTTTGCATAAATAGTGCAAAGAATACCGCGATTCATCGGGATAAGATGGGGGACAAATTGTATGGACACCTTCTGATGTGTCTTAATGGACAGAATATGTTCTATTTCCGGGCTGTGGCGATGCCCTCCAATGCTGTACGCCTCGATATTTTCATTACATTCACAATAGTGAGTGTCTTCCTTCGGTTCACGTCCGCGTCCTGATATCCCTGATTTGGCGTCTACAATAATATCCTCAGAGCAGATGAGTCCTTTCGTAAGCAACGGAGCTAATGCAAGGATTGTAGCCGTAGTGTAACAACCAGGATTGCCCACTAGTGTAGTCATTTTGATTTCATCCCTAAAAAGCTCCGGTAGCCCGTAAACGGCGGTTTCCATACCGTTGCTGTCCGTATGCTTTGCCTTGTACCATTTTTCGTAAAGCGATTTGTCACGGAAACGGTAATCGGCGCTGAAATCAATAACCCTTATTCCGTTTTTTGTAAACAAAGGGACATACTGCATGGAAACAGTTGGTGGCAAGGTAATAAAGGCAAGATCAATGTTCTTAGGGATATCTTTTTGATCTATCGTTGTGCAGGGCAGATCCAGGATGTTCTTTAACGAAGGAAATATGTCCGAGATTTTGGGATTATCCGTTCTCCGTACTCCAAGATAGGTGATTATTACCTTTGGGTGCCGTAGAAGGATTTTTATAAGTTCAAGGCTGGTATAAGCCGTAGCGCCGATAATTCCTATTTTTAGCAAAGTGGTGGTTTCCAATCGCAATCTATGTAAAATTAGCCTTAATGTGACTTATTCCGGCGGGTTATGCGAGCATAAGTAAAGCCCGACACCAGACATTCATGGCATTCAGAAATCTGCTGGATTTCGTACCACAATCCATCCTACCAATCTTAAAATTTACGTTATATGGCTTCAGGCATATTTATAAATATTAAACCATATTTTCTTGAAAAACGAACAGTAAAAATAAATATTTGCAAAGTTTTAAAAGTAAGGCTAAAGCTGTGCTCTGCGTACAGTCGCAGGTTCACTTTTTGCTGGCTTTTATTTCTCAACAATGGTATCATTTTTTGCGCTTTCCACTGTATGATATCTTGAATATTTTGCCTAATTTATTATACAAAACGGCTATTGCTATTTTGTAAATTTCTTCCTCTCCTCTGAAGAATAAGCCTTTTTGCTTGTTTATGCTTATTTGCAGTTTACCTATTTTATAAATTCTCGTTCCCTTCACAAACCCTACTTGTAGGATAAAATCATGGATACACTTTATTCAACCATCAAACGAATCTTCTTTAGTATTTTCTTGCCGTTCATTGTTGCATATTTTGCTTCATGTATGCAGGTCTCTTCCTTTGGGAATTGGCGCAGGACAGGTGGCTTATCCAGATCAAGGACGAGGCTGGCAAGCTCAAACGCTTTGCGGAGATAGAAGAAAAACTGGGAGTCAGGCACACCGCCTCTTCATTCTGGAAGCACGGGGAGTACACAGATATGCTGCAGGGGTGGAAGAGGAAGGAAGGGGGGAAATAACATGAGGGAGCTTTTTAAAGCATTATTCACAGATTTTTAAATGTTATGTGGCAATGAGACGTGGTAAAATAGCCAACTAAAAAGGTAGATGGCGCATTAATTGTTGCAACCCCTGATGACAAAGGAGTAATCCGCAGGGCGTCACACTGGATATCTCGTGATAATGTGCTGGTTGAGATAGGTGTTTTTCTTTCCGCCCTCACACGCCAAAGGGGGGACGTTACACATGGGAAAACATCGTACATGAATTAGAATACATTCAGTTAACGATGGAGAGTAAAAAATACAAGCCGGACGTTGTTTTAGGTTTAGGTCGAAACGGTGGTGTAGTAGGCGGTATCCTGGCGTCATTCCTTGATTCTATGCCTTTAATGCTTTTGGATACCGAGTATTCTAAAAAGAAATCCAAGCTCCACGTTGAGTTCAGAAGCGACTGTTTAGTCTTGCCTAAAAGCGTTAAAACAGTGCTTGTAATAGAGGGAACAACAACGGGAGGAACAACCCTACCGTGATTCAATACATGGTAACCGGTTCCAGTTTACAAGGTGAACCGTGATCTACCCATGACAGCGAAAAACAGTTTACCGATGCATTGAGGGTCTATGAAGTACAAGGTGAGAAACTTGATATGGACTATCTCAATAGTTGGGCGAAAAAGCCGGGCGTCGAATCAATGTTCCTAAAACTGCTGAAAAAAGCTTAAGAAATATAGCATTCATTACTTTAAAATATTAATAGCAAAAAGCCTCTATTTTATTCAAAAAAATCGAGGCTGAATTTCTCCGTGTTTACCGGTTTGACCACCGAAAATCTGTACTACA
>Ga0315281_10007980_pt1 | contig 14817 bp, 16 predicted proteins | sample YL17G07_0_MG_FD_204540 | JGI IMG/M metagenome (GOLD analysis project Ga0315281, IMG submission 204540) | Sediment microbial communities from Yellowstone Lake, YNP, Wyoming, USA - YL17G07_0 | ecosystem: Environmental > Aquatic > Freshwater > Lake > Sediment | place: USA: Wyoming | collected...
ACTATGCGCAGCAAAAAATCCATATCCGCCCGCGAAGAGTCCTCGCCGCCGACGCACACGTCCATGCCCTGGTCGAGCCCGGCAGCGACAAAGCGGCTCACCGTCTGCAGCACCCAGTCACGGTCGCGCCCCAGCTTGTTCTCGATCTGCAAGTCCGACACCGGCACCGACAGATTCACGATCTGCGCCCCGCACCCGGCGGCCTGCGTCAAGTCGGTGTCGCACATGCGGCCCCACACCATCAGCCGCGAAGGCAAACCAAGCTGGCTGATCGTCGTAATGACCTCCCTTTCCTCCGACCCCATCACCGGAATGCCCACCTCCAGCTCCTGCACACCGGCCGCCGAGAGCGCGCAAGCAATCGCGATCTTCTCCTCGGCATTGAACGCCACGCCGGCGGTCTGCTCGCCATCGCGCAAGGTCGTGTCGTTCACGGTGATTCTGCTGTTGATCATGGTTACGGCCCATCGCAAGAAAGGGGTTTGCGATAGCTCTTTAGCAAGTCACGTGCCAAGGCGTGGAATATCGGGATTGCGGCGTTTATTCAGGGTGTTGGAAGGGTGATGGGGGAATGCGGAGAAGGGCGGGAGGCTACATTTGTGGGGGATTGTAGGGTTTGCGACAAGGGGGTTGGGCTGTGGTAGCGTGCGCTGCGCGCACGATGGCGGGGTGTCGTTTCGTGCGCATGGCGCACGCTACCAGTCGGGGAATCGAGGGGATCGCTAGGAACAGGCGCGCTTGATGTATGCTATCGATCTGGAATTTGACGTGCCGCTTTTCACCGAAAATTTAGTGCCGTATAGAAACGGCACGTGCACACCGGAACCCAAGTTGGCAAGCGCGTTTCAGCGCGGTTCACGACGCCGTTAGGGAGCGGGCGTCGGAGTTTGAGCGCAAAACTGTCTCCCGATAACAAAGTTAGGCATAAATAAGGGAGAGAGCATGGACGCTGCAAAATCGCTTGAAATCATTCGCGCTTTGGCCAATGGGGTTGATCCACACACTGGCGAAGAATTCTCCGCTGACAGCCCATATCAACACCCACAGACAATACGAGCACTGTTTGTGGCGATACAGGCATTGGAACGGGTCAAGAAGGCCGGTGACCGACAGCGACAACTCCCAGATAATGCAGGCAAACCTTGGTCAGATGAAGAGGATCACCGATTGGTTTCGGCTTTCGATTCCGGCAAAACGACCAAACAACTCGCGGAAGATCACCAAAGAACAGAAGGTTCCATCCGTTCACGACTGGTCAAGCATGGCAAAATACAATTTTAGCTGAGCGCAGAGATTACTTGCAGTCACGCTCCAGCCTAACGAATAAGGTTAGATCGTGCGAAGCCACGATCTGAACCGTTTGTTGGATGAGCCCAGCCCCTGAGTGCGGGTCGGGCCTCATACCGGAGCTAAAAGGGTCGGCTTCGAATAATTTTCCAAGGAGCCCGCGTAGGGCGCAATCGTTATTGCGCCGTATGAAACATCTGGTGCATGCGCTTCGCTTATTGGCACCCTACACTACGCCTTACGCGAGTTGAAAACGATTATCCAGAGCCGGAAAGCCACGCGCGGAAATGGCACGCGCGGAAATGCACGCGCGGAAATGCATAATAGCGAAGCGGGGACAGCACGTAGGTTGGGCTGAACTTGTGAAGCCCAACGTAGGTGCCGCGTTTCATGTTGGGCTTCCTTCGTCAGCCCAACCTACCCGTGCTGGAAAGCACCACGAGATTTACTTGAGCGATATACGACGCGCAGACCCGAAGAAATGGAAAACAATCATTCGTCATCCAATGAAATGACGGCTGACGCGAACGTTAGCCGTCAATAGTGAATAAACTTTCAGTTCACTTGCAAAGCACCATCTTCGGCATGCTCGGCGTAGTGGGGTTTAGCCTCACGCTTCCTGCCACGCGGTTGGCGGTTGCCGAACTCGATCCCACTTTTGTCGGCCTCGGACGGGCAATCATTGCAGCAGCCTTGGCCGGAATTTCGCTCGCCATGGCGCGTGCCCCAAGGCCAGTCGGAATGCAATGGCTCCGCTTGGGTGTAACCGCCATCGGCGTGGTCATCGGCTTTCCCTTGCTCTCTACCTGGGCGATGACCACCGTCCCTGCGGCTCACGGCGCAGTAGTCATCGGCCTTTTGCCGCTATCTACCGCATTCTTCGGTGCGTGGTTGGCCGGTGAACGACCGCGGCCGCTATTTTGGGCATCTACGCTAGTGGGGAGTCTCACCATCGCGTTTTTCTCGCTGTCATCGGGTGGAGGCTCTTTCCACACGGGGGACTTGCTGCTCTTGGGTGCTGTGGTTGCAGCAGGATTCGGCTATGCCGAAGGAGCTCGCCTTTCAAGGGAGCTCGGTGCGTGGCAAACGATCAGTTGGGCACTTGTCATATCTGCACCAATACTGCTATTCCCTGCGCTTAAAACCATGCCACATAACATCGCCTCTGTCGGTTGGCAAAGCCTGTGCGGATTTGCCTATGTCGGCGTGGTCAGCATGTACCTGGGTTTTGTGGTTTGGTACAAAGGGCTCGCTCTTGGCGGGATTGCAAAAATTGGTCAACTTCAGCTACTGCAACCGTTTCTTACCATTGTTGCTGCCGCTATGCTGTTACACGAACATGTCACGTGGGCAGAAGTACTTGCGGCGCTGATTGTAATCGCTTGTGTGCTAGTTGGCAGAAGGGCGGGGGCGACACCCAACAATACTGCTAACACAACGCTCCCTAAAAGGGTCGGCTTCGAATAATTTTCCAAGGAGGATATAGTAGTAAACGGACATCCCACTTACCCATCTGACACAAGGAGAAAAACATGCAAATCATCACCGCAAGCGAGGCCCAGAGGTTAAGAGCACATGCGCAGTCATGGATCGCCGCGCATATGATGTGGTTCATGAACCATGTTATGGATGCGATCGCCCACGAGGCTTCGGCGGGAGGAAATTCCGTTAAGTTCGAAAACATCAGGATTGGTTCCGACGTGGATATCGACGCATGGAAAAATGAGATGACGAGTTTCGGGTATGCGGTTTCTTTGCTCCCGGGGGAAGAGCAGGGCTCTGATTCCTTTGAGGTGAGCTGGTAGTCATCGCGGGGTCTGCATGTTGCAATGCAAGACCCCATTCTTTCCTCGCACCACTTGATTAATCGCACTATCCGGCGCATTATTAAACGCATTGAAAACAATTCATTGAGGAATCGAGCCATGGCGCATCTGACGGCCAATGATCTGAAAACCAAAGGGGTGGCGGCGATTGAAGCCATGCTGGAGCAGCATTCCGAGGCGATTGTTTCGGTGCGCGGCAAGGATCGCTTCGTGGTGATGGATATTGCGCAATATCACTATTTGCGCGAGTGCGAGCTGGAGGCGGCGCTGGCTGAAACACGTGCCGATCTGGCCGCTGGGCAGTTTGTGCAGGAGTCGCCAGAGGAACATGTGGCGAGGGCGAAGTCCGCCGCATGAGTTACCGCCTGGTTTTTACCGGGCAATACCTGAAACGCGCCGCGCGTTTTCTAAAGCGCCATCCCGAGCTGGAAAAGCAGTATCTCAAAACCCTGCAACTGCTTGAGCTGAATCCCCACCACCCTTCATTGCGCTTGCATCCCTTGAGCGGAAAGCTGCAAGCCCTCCATTCGGTTTCCATCAATCTTTCCTACCGCATTATGCTGGAGCTGATGATTCAGGATGAGCAGATTATCCCGGTGAATGTGGGCGACCACGATGCGGTGTATCGATAGCCGTGCCAGCACGTAGGTTGGGCTGAACTTGTGAAGCCCGACGTAGCCCGCGTAGGGCGCAATCGTTATTGCGCCGTATGAAACGTCTGGTGCAGCGCTTCGCTTATGGGCACCCTACATTACGCCTTGCGCGAGTTGCATCTGACTGCCTACAGCGTGCGCTCGTTCCTCGCTTCCGCTTCCGGCAGCAGCTGAGCGCCCGCGTTCGGCCACTTGTGGCAACATGTGATCGTTGGAGTTATTGACAACGGCTGCGAATGTTGGCACGATCTCCAACATGAAAGCTGTTGAACTCATTTCCACACGCATCGCCTACTCTGAGTTGGCGTTCGCGGAATTGGTACTGTGGCGCCTTCCAAAGCCAGTCGAAGGATCGTTACACAGGTTCAAATACAGGCTGGCTTATGTCGTGCGTGGAGAATGCGTTTTGCGCTACGACAACGAAGTTGGGAAGGGCGATCACCAGCATTTCGGTGGAAAGGAAAGTTCCTACGTGTTCACGACACCGGAGCAATTGGTCGCCGATTTCCAGAATGACATAGCGAGGTGGAACCATGAAAACCGTAACCCTTGATGTTCGAACGCCTGCCGATTCGATGGCCGATTTCGCACGTGCCTGGAAGACAGGCAAGCCTCAGAAGTCTGCGCATATCAGTTTTGCTACCCCGGAATTGCTTTGGCGAGTGCTAACCCAAAAACGGTGGGAACTGCTTAAGGCGCTCTGCGGGGCGGGTCCGGTGTCAATCCGCGAAGCTGCGCGCCGTGCCGGGCGCGATGTTAAGGCCGTGCACGGCGATGTTACTGCGCTCCTTAACGCTGGAGTCCTTGACCGCACGGAAGACGGTCGCATCGTTTTCCCATATGAAGCTGTGAAAGTCGAGTTTCTGTTAAAGGCTGCATAGCGTGGCAGCATTCCAGGAGCCGACCCCGGCGGCCAACCGGACGCTGCGCGTTAGAGCCGCGTAGGGCGCGCGACGCCGGGGTCGCATCTTGTATCTTGTATTTCACGCGAACGCCCTGTCAAAAAATGTTAAAGGCATGGTCTCAGCCCCCCTCGAAAAGAGTGGCTTCGCGTAGGAACTGTCCAAGCAGGAAGCTGTAGGTTTTTGTCGCGTTCCAAACAAACGTAGCCCCCATAGCCATCACCGGTCGGCAGAATAGCCGACACCCATTCTCGCCCCCGTTCTTGCGCGCAGCCCACATGGGGCTTGCCAGTGCGCCTCTGTTCATTGAGAAACGGCCGGCTCAAAGATTAAAAAACACGCCGCATTCCTGCCAGGTACGGATATTGCTGATCGCAGTTCATCTATTCACAACCTGATGGGGAATGTCGATGTTACTGGATCAATTCGAAAAACAAGGCCTGTTTTTCTACAGCAATTTCAAGGAGGCTACCAGCACGGGTGGCGTGATGGCCTACCGTGGCGGCCTGGTGCTGGTGGAGGGCGAGATCCTCGATGAGCAGGGGCGGCGCGGCAAGCCGCCGGTCATGCTGGATGGTGCTGTGATGCTGGCCGATGCGGACAGGATCGGGCTGCTGGCCGGTACCATGGACGAATTGGAACACCTGCAGATCGTGCTGGACAGGTACGGCGCGTATTTCACGCCGGACACGCGTGTCGTGCTCTATGTGGTGAATATCGGCGATCCCATGCAAGTGGAGGTGGCGGGGGTGAACATCATCCTCATCCCCATGGTGGACGGCATCGTGTGGAACGAGCTGGTGGACGAGGTGAGGCTGGAGAAGAGCGACTTCAAGGGCCAGTCCAGCGCCGACAAGCTGGTGACGGTATTCAATGCCTTCAAAGGTTATCGTCCGAAGTACGAGAAGCTTTCCCTGGAAGAGGCACTAGGCAGGACCATCGTTGCCGAGCGCGTCGACCGCGGGCCGGTCTGATTGAGCGAAGGGCGGCTGGGAGGGGTCGGCGGCACTGCATGACGCCAAGTCGTGCAGCGCGCAACCCGGAGTGCTGCCAAAGCGGCTGCCGGCGAAAGCGCGGACTTCCGGCTTGGCCAAAAGGCATCGCCTTGGGTTAAGCTGAGGTCTTTTGCGTGCGCGCAACGGACACCATGCCTCGATACGTTTTTACCATGAACCGCCTGGGCGGGATCGTTCCGCCCAAGTGTAATATTCTCGCCGAACGACGGCCTACGGTCTTTGCAATGCCCCAGCGCAGATCAGTGCGTACCAGCCAGGCCGGTGGATCGCATGGATGATCTGATGGCGCGTGCCGAGGGGCTGGTCGCCCGCCTCGAAGCGTTGCTGCCGGAGCCGCCGCGGGCGCCGCAGTGGGATGGCGCGATCGCTTACCGTTGGCGCAGCCGCAACGGGCGTGGCTGGGTGCAGCCGGTCGCCCATCCGCACCGCATACGTTTGGCCGATCTCTGCGGCATCGACGATCAGAAGAAGACCATCGAGCGCAACACCCGCCAGTTCGTCGAGGGCCAGCCGGCGAACAACGTGCTGCTGACCGGCGCCCGCGGCACCGGGAAGAGTTCGCTGGTGAAGGCGGTGCTCAACAAGTTCGCGCCGCGCGGCCTGCGCCTGATCGAAATCGACAAGCAGCATCTGGCCGATCTGCCGGACATCGTCGACCTCGTCTACGACCGCCCGGAGCGTTTCATCCTGTTCTGCGACGATCTGTCGTTCTCGGCCGAGGAGCCCGGCTATCAGTCGTTGAAGGCCATCCTCGACGGCTCGATCGCTTCGAGCAGCGAGAACCTGCTGGTGTACGCCACCTCCAACCGCCGCCACCTCATGCCCGAGTACATGGCGGAGAACGAACGGACCAGGCACATGGGCGACGAAGTGCATCCGGACGAGGCCGTGGAAGAGAAGGTCTCGCTCTCCGAGCGTTTCGGCGTGTGGCTGTCCTTCCATCCCTTCGATCAGGACGAATACCTGGCCGTGGTCGAGCACTGGGTCGCGGCGTTGAGCGGCCTGCCGGAAGACCGCCCGGCGCTGCATCGAGCGGCGCTTAACTGGGCGCTGGGGCGCGGCTCGCGCAGCGGCCGCGTGGCATGGCAGTTTGCGAGGGACTGGGCCGGCCGGCATCGCGCTGCGGCTGCGAAGCGCAGGTAGCGCTTCAGAAATTTCCTCTCGCCGGTGAGCTCTTGACCACGCAGAAAAATGCCTCTGTGTTTGGCGACAGCGACGCCCTCTGAATACCCTGGTATTTCAGTCAACTTATACTATAGTGGGCTTAATACCTGCAATCCTGTTAAAGGCGCCATCGGTCGATCTGGCGCATCGGGGGCGGGGATGCCTGCCTGGCATTGAGGCGGCCCGCCCGGATTTCTGGCTAACCGGCTGAGGAGAATGCAATGAAAGAAGCGCACATCAACTATTCGGGTGCGGACTTGGACTACAAGAAGGCAAGCGTCGTCGCTGCATCGATTGCCAACAGCGATGCGGAGATCGCAGAACCCGCGGTCATTGCCTGGCACGACAAGAAGGCATCGCGGATGTCCCCGGTGATCGAGGGGGGCGACATCAATACGCGATGGCACGACTACGGCGAAAGCCACGGGGGCAAGCTCGAAGTCGACATCAACGGCGAATACGATTTCATTTTCGCCGATGCCAGCGCCTTCGAGCCCTACGGCCCCAGCCCTTATGTCAGCCTGCACGACAAAAAAGGGAACGGGTACCTTTGCCAGATCAACGCCCTGCGCGACCCGCACAACCCGAGCCAAGAGGCTTGCGTGGTGCTGGACGACTGGACCAGCAAGCTGACGTAAATGGCGCTTGGTGGGCGTCTTTGCGCGAACTCCTTACTCTGCACCGTCCCCGATCAATGCCCTTCCTTGACCATGTTGATGGTGTAGCGGGGGATTTCGATGACCAGGTCGGCGGCGGCGACGATAGCTTGGCAGCCGAGACGGGACTGCGGTTCCAGGCCCCATGCCTTGTCCAGCAAGTCCTCCTCCAGTTCCGTCGCTTCGGGGATGGACTCCAGCCCTTCGCGCACGATGACGTGGCAGGTGGTGCAGGCGCAGGATTTTTCGCAGGCGTGTTCGAGAGCGATGCCGTTTTCCAGCAGGATGTCGCAGATGGCGGTGCCCGGCCTGGCTTCGAAAAGCGCGCCGTCCGGGCAGAGTTCTTCGTGGGGCAGGACGATGAGTTGGGGCATGGCGGGACTCCGGAGGTTATAGCGCGAGTTCTTCCAGCGTGCGCCCGGCCAAGGCCTTCTGCACGCTGAGGTTCATGCGCCGCGCCGCGAACGCTTCGGTTTCGCGGTTGAGCGCGTCGGCTGCGCGTTTGATGGCGTGGCGGTCCTGGCCGTCGACGGCCAGGCGCAGTGCGTCCATCATGGCGCCGATGCGCTTGCGCTCTGTGGGGTCCAGCGGCGCTTCGTCATCTTCCAGGGCGGCGCGCGTGGCTTGCAGCAGGCCGCGGCCTTCCACCTGCTGTTCGCGCAGGGCGCGGGCGTGGATGTCGGCGTCGGCATTGACGTAGGATGCGCGCAGCATGTCGGTAATTTGCGTGTCGCTCAGGCCGTAGGAGGGCTTCACCGCTATGGTTGCTTCCACTCCGCTGCTCTGCTCTCGCGCCGAGACGCTGAGCAGGCCGTCCGCATCCACCTGGAAAGTCACGCGGATGCGCGCAGCGCCGGCCACCATGGGCGGGATGCCGCGCAGCTCGAAGCGTGCCAGCGAGCGGCAGTCGGAGACCAGTTCGCGCTCGCCCTGCACCACGTGGATGCTCATGGCAGTCTGGCCGTCCTTGTAGGTGGTGAATTCCTGGGCGCGCGCGGTGGGGATGGTGGAGTTGCGCGAGATCACCTTTTCCACCAGTCCGCCCATGGTTTCCAGCCCCAGCGACAATGGCGTCACGTCCAGCAGCAGCATCTCGTCGGCGCCGCCGTTTCCGGCGAGGAGATTGGCCTGGATGGCAGCACCCAGTGCCACCACCTTGTCCGGGTCGAGGTTGGTGAGCGGCGTCTGGTTGAAGAATTCGGCCACCGCGCGCTGGATCTGCGGCATGCGCGTCGAACCGCCCACCATGACCACGCCCTTGATGTCCTCGATAGCGAGACCGGCGTCGCGCAGCGCCTTGCGCGTTGGGGCCAGGGTCTTGTTGACCAGGCTGCGGCTGATCCCGGTGAAGGTCTCGGCGGTCAGTACCAGGTCGATCAGTTCGCCGCCGCTGAGCGTCGCGTTGATGCGGGTTTCGGGATGATCGGTGAGGGCCTCCTTGGCAGCGCGCGCCTTGGTCAGCAGCAGGCGCGCGTCGTGCGGATTGAGCAATGCCAGCCTGGTTTGTTCCAGCACCCAGCAGTAGATGCGATGGTCGAAATCGTCGCCGCCCAGGGCGGAGTCGCCGTTGGTCGCCAGCACCTCGAACACGCCGCGCTGCAGGCGCAGGATGGATACGTCGAACGTCCCGCCGCCGAGGTCGTACACGGCATACACGCCCTCAGCGGCGTTGTCGAGGCCGTAGGCCACCGCCGCCGCGGTCGGCTCGTTGAGCAGGCGCAGCACGTTGAGGCCGGCAAGCCTTGCGGCATCCTTTGTGGCCTGGCGCTGCGCGTCGTCGAAATAGGCAGGGACGGTGATCACGGCACCCACCAGTTCCCCGCCCAGCGCCTGCTCGCCCCGTTGGCGCAGCACCTTGAGGATCTCCGCGGATACCTCGACCGGGCTTTTCGCCCCCGCCACCGTTTTCAGACGCACCATGCCTGGCGCATCGACGAAATGGTAGGGCGTGCCGGTGCTCTGCAACTCCTTCGACCCCCTGCCCATGAAGCGCTTCACCGACACGATGGTGTTGTGCGGATCGGCGCTTTGCATGGCCTGCGCCGCGCAGCCAACTTCGCAGCGGTCGTCGCCGAGGTAGCGCACCACCGAAGGAAGCAGCGGCCGGCCGGCGTCGTCGTTGATCACGGCGCTGACGCCGTTCCTGACGGACGCCACCAGCGAATTGGTCGTGCCGAGGTCGATCCCCACCGCCAGCCGGTGCTGGTGGGGTGCTGTGCTCATGCCGGGTTCGGCGATTTGGAGTAGGGCCATGGTATGCGTCTCGGTTGTTGGCGTTCAGCGGATGGTGGCTACGTCTCTTTCCCAGTTGCCTTCGAGTGGTTAGTCCCCCCCTTTGCAAAAGGGGGGCCAGGGGGGATTTGCACGTCGGCGAAATAAGCCAGCCCCGTTAAATCCCCCTCAATCCCCCTTTTACAAAGGGGGAGGTCGCGCCGTGATGCGGCGCTACACATTGAAACTCTCGCCGCAGCCGCACTGGTTCTTCACGTTCGGGTTGTTGAATTTGAAACCTTCGTTCAATCCTTCGCGCACGAAGTCGAGCTCCATGCCGTCGATGAAGGCGAGGCTCTTGGGGTCGACCAGCACGGTCACGCCGTGGCTTTGGAAGCTGAGGTCGTCGGCGCCGGATTCGTCCGCGAATTCCAGGGTGTACGCCATGCCGGAGCAGCCGCTGGTGCGCACGCCAAGGCGCAGGCCGACGCCCTTGCCGCGTTTGGCGATGAATTTCTGCACGTGATCCGCTGCCTTTGGGGTGAGCGTGATAGCCATGGTCGCAGCCTCCGCCGGTCAAACCGGGAACGAACTGCCGCAGCCGCAGGTGGCCGTGGCGTTGGGGTTCTTGATGACGAAGCGCGAGCCTTCCAGGTTGTCCTGGTAGTCGATTTCGGCGCCGGCCAGGTATTGAAAACTCATGGGGTCCACCAGCAGGCTCACGCCGTTTTTCTCGACGATGGTGTCGTCGTCGGCCACCGCATCGTCAAAGGTGAAGCCGTACTGAAAACCGGAGCAGCCACCGCCCGAGACGAAAATGCGCAGCTTGAGGTCGGGGTTGCCTTCCTCGGTGACCAGTTCTTTTACTTTGGCAGCGGCGCTGTCGGAAAAGACAACGGGGCTGGGAGTTTCAATTGCGACGTCTGACATGATGCGGCTCCTTCGTTGGGTGGTTGCGGTTATGCCGCGGACTTCGGTGCGCAAATTTTGTAGTCGGCGCTGGACACATCCTGCTTCGCGCGGAAATCCGCGACTGCCGCCTTGATCGCGTCTTCGGCCAGGATGGAGCAATGGATTTTCACCGGCGGCAACGCCAGTTCCTCGGCGATCTGGGTGTTCTTGATGGCCAGCGCCTGGTCCACCGTCTTGCCCTTGACCCATTCGGTCACCAGCGACGACGAGGCGATGGCCGAGCCGCAGCCGTAGGTCTTGAACTTGGCGTCTTCGATGATGCCGTCCTTGTTCACCCTGATCTGCAGCTTCATCACGTCGCCGCAGGCCGGCGCCCCCACCATGCCGGTGCCCACGCCGTCATCGGCCTGGTCGAAAGCGCCGACGTTGCGCGGGTTTTCATAGTGGTCCAGAACTTTGTCGCTGTAAGCCATGTTTGTTTCTCCTTGTATTCAGGGGCCAGGGGCCAGGGGCCAGGGGCCAGGGATTAGTGGTTAGTGGTTAGTGGTTTTGTCGCTTTGCGTTTTTCTAATCTCTAATCCCTAATCCCTAATCTCTGCCCTTAATGCGCCGCCCATTTCACCGTGTTCAGGTCGATGCCTTCCTTGTGCATGTCCCACAGCGGAGACAGTTCGCGCAATTTTTCGATCTTCTGCTTGAGCAGGCGGATCGCGTAGTCGATTTCTTCCCCGGTGGTAAAGCGCCCGATGCTGAAGCGGATGGAGCTGTGTGCGAGTTCGTCGCTGTGCCCCAGAGCTTTCAATACGTAGGAGGGCTCCAGGCTGGCCGAGGTGCAGGCGGAACCGCTCGACACCGCGAGATCCTTGATCGCCATCATGAGCGACTCGCCTTCGACGAAGTTGAAGCTGATGTTGAGGTTGTGCGGCACGCGCTGTTCCATGTCGCCGTTCACGTATACCTCGTCGATCCCGGAGAGGCCGTTGAGCAGCCTGTCGCGCAGCATGCGTACGCGCTCGTTTTCCGCCGCCATCTCTTCGCGCGCAATGCGGAAGGCCTCGCCCATGCCCACGATCTGATGCGTCGCCAGCGTGCCGGAGCGCATGCCGCGCTCGTGCCCGCCGCCGTGCATCTGGGCTTCCAGGCGCACGCGTGGCTTGCGCCGCACGTACAGGGCGCCGATGCCTTTGGGGCCATAGGTCTTGTGCGCCGAGAACGACATCAGGTCGACCTTGAGCTGCGCCAGGTCGATCGCCACTTTGCCGGTGCCCTGGGCGGCATCGACATGAAACAGCACGCCCTTGCCGCGGCAGATTTCGCCCAGCGCCACGATGTCCTGGATGACGCCGATTTCGTTGTTCACCAGCATGACCGAGGCGAGGACGGTGTCGGGGCGGATGGCCGCCTTGAACTTCTCAAGATCGACCAGGCCGTTCGGCTCAGGGGAAAGATAGGTCACCTCGAATCCTTCCCGCTCCAGTTCGCGCATGGTGTCGAGCACGGCCTTGTGCTCGGTGTTCACCGTGATCAGATGCCGGCCCTTGCCCTTGTAAAACTGGGCAGCGCCCTTGATGGCAAGGTTGTTGGATTCGGTAGCACCCGAGGTCCACACGATTTCCCTGGGGTCGGCATTGACCAGCTTCGCGACTTCCTCGCGGGCATTCTCGACCGCCTCTTCCGCATCCCAGCCGAAGGAATGCGAGCGGCTCGCGGGGTTGCCGAAATGCCCGGTCAGATAGGGAATCATCTTTTCGGCCACACGCGGATCGACCGGCGTGGTTGCGGAATAGTCGAGATAAATGGGCAGTTTTGACATGGGTCTTTCGCAGTCCTTAAGGTCGTGGCGGAATGCCCGGTGCCTGCACTTCAGGAACACCTTGGCTGTCCTTCAGCAATTCCCGTGCCAAACCGCCTGGCTATGCATAACCTCTTGAGTGCAAGCGCAAATAATTATTGCGCGCAGAAACTCCGAAGGAATCGTCTGTAGGGTTTTGTCGTGTTTCAAACAAAAACCGGGGAAACCCCACTTTCCCCCCCCGCTGCGCGATGGCGCGGAGTTGCCGGGGAAGTGGATTTGCACCTCGCCACGGTGAAAGGAAAAGTGCGCCTGATTTTGTTGGCACCGCTGCCAATAGGCTCTAATATGGGACTTTTTAGACGGAGGCCTGCGAAATGCGCGATTTTTCCAAGCTCCAGGATGGGCGTCGCAGTGGAAGCAACCACAAGCGGGTCCGGCTGGCGGGCATCCTGCTCGCGCTGGCCTTGGGCGGGCCGGCAAGCCATGCCGCGGACGAACCCACCCTGGTCCTTAGCGATACCTATGACACCCCGTACACGACGGAAGCCGGCGACGGTTTCCTCGACCTCGTTGCTGCTGAAGCCTTTCGACGCGCGGGATTGCATTTGAAGATGGTGCGGGTGTCGCCGGAGCGCGCACTGTTGAACGCCAATGCCGGCATCGAGGATGGCGTTTCGGCGCGCATTGCCGGCCTGGACAAGACCTATACCAATCTGGTGCGCATACCGGAAAAGGTGCTGGACTTTCCTTTTGTGGCTTTTGCCCGTCAGACGAAGTTGACCAGCGCGAACTGGGAGACACTCGCATCAGTCTCGGTGGGTCACATACAGGGTTGGAAGATTTTCGAGCAGAGCCTCAAGCCCGGCACCCCGGTCACCGTAGTGGATACCGCGGAACAGTTGTTTACCATGCTCGACAAGAACCGCGTCGACGTCGCCTTGTACGAGCGCTGGTTGGGTCTGGCCCTGGTGGAGAAGATGGGCATCAGGAATGTTCATGTCGTCGAGCCCGCTCTGGCGGAGCGGGAGATGTTCATCTATCTGAACAAGCGCCACGCCGACAAGGTGCCGGCGATCGCCGCCGCCTTGCGCGCCATCAAGGCCGATGGGACCTACGGCAGGATTTGCCGCGAGAAATTCGCGCCGCTGGCGGCCACCACTCCCCAGTGCGCGTCTGAATAAGCGCGATCCGGACGGCTTACTCTCCGTGCAAGCACCAAAAGCCAAAATCTCCCCCCTGGGTTGGCGCCTCGCCGCGGCCACCATCGCTTTCAGCACGTTCATCGCATTGCTGGCCACGGCCTTCCAGCTCTACCTGGATTACCGCCACGACTTGGGGAAAATCGATTCCACCTTCGACCAGGTCGGCCAGTCCTACCTGCCCACGATCGCCAACGCGCTGTGGGCAACCAACCGCAAGGAGCTGCAGGTTGCCCTGGATGGCCTGGCGCGGCTGCCGGACGTGCAGTATGTGGCGGTCAGGGAGAACGCGGTGCTGTGGGCGGAAGCGGGACAGCCGAAATCGCGGAATGTCCTGTCCCGCGATTATCCCCTTAGCCATGTGCATCGCAGCGAACAAATGGCCATCGGCAATTTGACGGTGGTGATGGACATGGATGGTGTCTATCAGCGCCTGCTGGACAAGTTCTGGGTGATTTTTGCCACCAATGGCGTGAAAACCTTCCTCGTCGCCGGCTTCATGCTGTGGCTGTTCTCCTGGCTGGTGACGCGGCATTTGCATCGCATCGCGGAATTCGCATCGCGCATGGGCCCCGACAACCTGGGCGAACGTCTCGTCCTGGCGCGGCCCGCGCGGCCGAATGCGGTACCGGATGAATTCGACTTGGTGCTGGATGGCTTCAACCGCATGCAGTCCAATCTGGACGCGGCATTGCAAGCCCTTGAGCAGGACATTGTCAAACTCGAACAGGCAGAAGCGGAAATTTGCCAGCTCAATACCGCACTGGAACAACGCGTCGCCGACCGCACCGCGCAGCTGGAAGCGGTGAACCGCGAGCTGGAAGCTTTCAGCTACTCCGTCTCGCACGATCTGCGCACGCCGTTGCGCAGCATCGACGGTTTTAGCCAGGCGCTGGCCGAAGACTATGGCGAACATCTGGATACGGTCGGGCACGATTATCTCAGCCGCGTGCGGCGCGCAGCGCAGCGCATGGGCGTGTTGATCGACGACCTGCTGCGGCTGGCCCGCGTTACCCGCGCCGACATGACGCATACGCGCATCGATCTTTCCGCGCTGGCGGGGGAGGTGGCGGAGTATCTGTGCAAGCACAAGGGATACAGCGCCGCCACCCTCACGGTGCAAGCCGGGCTTGCCGGCCATGGCGACCCGGCGCTGTTGCGCGTGGTGCTGGAAAATTTGCTGGATAATGCCTGGA
>Ga0315281_10007981_pt1 | contig 14815 bp, 15 predicted proteins | sample YL17G07_0_MG_FD_204540 | JGI IMG/M metagenome (GOLD analysis project Ga0315281, IMG submission 204540) | Sediment microbial communities from Yellowstone Lake, YNP, Wyoming, USA - YL17G07_0 | ecosystem: Environmental > Aquatic > Freshwater > Lake > Sediment | place: USA: Wyoming | collected...
CGACTGATTGCCGGTTGGTGTAAGCGTGAACGGTATCTCTCCTCCGAACTGCACTGTCGCCGTCGTCGGCGAAATGGAAAGAGTCGGAGGTGGCGCAGTCGTAACCGTCACGGTGGCCGTAACGGATTTTGTCGGATCCGCCTGGCTCATCGCAGTTAGAATTGCGGTTCCGGCAGTCACGGGCGCGGTGTATAGCCCGGTTTGGCTGATAGAGCCGTTCGTAGTTGACCAGGTCACCACGGTGTTTGCGGAACCGGTCACCGTCGCCATGAATTGTTGCGTCAGTCCCGCCTGCACGGTTGCCGTGGTCGGCGAGACAGAAACAACAATTGCCGGAGCCGCCACTGTCACGCTTGCCGTCGCCGAAGCGCTGCCGCCGTCACCGGTGCACGTGAGCGTGTAGCTCTTCGTGCCGGGAGTAGCGGGAATTACTTCTTCCGTTCCGCTCAATTGTTTGGTGCCGGACCAGTCACCCGAAGCGCTCGTCGAGCTTGCATCAGTGCAAGCCCAAGTAAGTGTCGTTGATTGGCCTTGTGTTATCGAGCTGGGACTTGCCGAGATCTTCGCGGTGGGTTTCGGCGGCGGAGGCTGAACAAACCCGCCACTTCCGCCACCACATCCCATCGTGAAGAAGGTAAGGCCAGCGACACCACTCCAGAGAGCGCGCGTGCAGCGTTTGGTCAGCATACTGCCTTTCCCCCGCGGGCTGGCGCAGAGCAAAGCTCTGCGATAAGGCCTGTTACATTAGCGCCCAATATGGCTACCTTCAAGCGCCATTTTGCACACTAACAATTGCACCGCGTAGCGCGGACCTGATCTGTAGGTCCTTGGTCCGTTGGGGGGAAGAAAAAGCCGCAGACCTGAAAAACAGGTCTGCGCTACTTGCTTCATGGGAGGGAGCTTTCAGCAGCCACCGGGCCGATGTATGTCATCCTGAGCGAAGCGAAGGATCATTTTCATTTGCACAAGTTAATGCTGAGATCCTTCGCTTCGCTCAGGATGACACGCGAAGGGCTCAGGATGACGTTAATCGTGCGCAGTCGCCTGCGGTGGGCTGACGACTGAAAGCTGAAGACTGACGGCTTGCTTATTCCTTGAACCGCTTTAACACCAACGCAGCGTTGGTGCCGCCGAAGCCGAAGGAATTAGACAGGATATATTCGACCTCCGCCTGGCGCGGCTGGTTGGGGATGTAATCCAAGTCGCAGTCGGGGTCGGGATTTTGGTAGTTAATGGTGGGCGGCAGGATCTTGTCGCGCAGGGCGAGCACGGCGATGCCCGCTTCCAAACCGCCTGCGCCGCCCAGCAGGTGGCCGGTCATCGATTTGGTGGAGCTGACGGCCACCTTCTTGGCATGATCTCCGAAGACCTTCTTGATCGCGAGGGTTTCCAGCCGGTCGTTGTAAGGCGTTGAGGTGCCGTGCGCGTTGATGTACTGCACCTGCTGGGGCTGGATTCCTGCGTCCGCGAGCGCCTTTTTCATCACGCGGACGGCGCCATCGGCGTTCTCATCGGGTTGGGTGATATGAAAGGCGTCGCCTGACATTCCGTAACCGACGACTTCCGCCATAATATTCGCCCCTCGCCGGGCCGCGAAGCCCAGTTCCTCCAGGATCAGAATTCCTGAACCTTCACCAATCACGAAGCCGTCGCGCTGGGCATCGAAAGGACGGCTGGCCGTCTCAGGCGAATCGTTGCGGGTCGAAAGGGCACGCATGGAAGCGAACCCTCCCACGCTCAGCGGCGTGATGGCGGCTTCTGCGCCGCCCGAAATCATCACATCGGCATCACCGCGCTGGATAATCTTGAAAGAATCACCTACCGCGTGGGTGCTCGAGGAGCACGCTGTGCACGCGGCCGAATTCGGGCCCTTGGCGCCCCAGCGGATGGAGACGAATCCCGACGCCAGATTCACAATGGTGGCGGGAATAAAAAAAGGTGAGATCTTGCGCGGGCCGCCCTGCATCAGGGCGGTGTGCTCGCGCTCGATAACGTCGAACCCGCCGATGCCCGAGCCAATGTAAACTCCGGTGCGTTCGGCGAAGTCCGGAGTGATGGTGAGCTTCGACTGCTCCATCGCGAACTGGGCCGCCGCCAGCGCGAACTGGATGAACAGACCCATCTTCTTGACTTCTTTCTTCTCGACGTAAAGAAGCGGGTCGAAGTTCTTGACTTCGGCGGCAAAGGTGACCGAGAAACCTGTGGTGTCATAATGGGTGATGGGCGCGGCGCCGCTTTTTCCGGCCAGGAGGGCTTTCCATGTTTCCTCCGTGCCGATGCCCACGGCGCTGACCAAACCGACACCCGTCACCACGACTCTTCGTGCCAAGCGATATTCCTCCTCAGCCGGCGCTAGGGTTTCCGTCCGCTGCCGGATTAGTTCTTGGTAGATTTGACGTGGGCCTGGATGTACTCGGTGGCGTCCTTCACCGTGGCAATCTTCTCGGCGTCCTCGTCGGGTATCTCGATTTCAAAAGCCTCTTCAAATGCCATGACGAGCTCGACGATGTCCAGCGAGTCGGCCCCCAGGTCATCAATGAAATGCGCCGTAGGGGTCACCTCCGCTTCGTCCACGCCGAGCTGCTCAACAATGATCTGCTTTACCTTCTCATCAAGTGATGCCATCCGTCTTTCCTCCTCGGATTTGGTGGGCGGTTATTCTATCCATGCCCTCTGTAACTTGCAAGGGCACTCAAAACAATACAGCGATTAGTGAAAAGTGGGAGGTCAGGCGGATTGACCACAGCTCTTCGTTCCACTGGTCACTGGCAACTCCTCACTGCATGAACATCCCGCCGTTAATATTTAGCACGTGCCCTGTAATATAACTAGCTTCGTCGGAGGCCAAAAACCGCACGCCGTGGGCAATGTCGAGGTCGCTGCCCATACGGCCCAATGGAATCAGGGTCATCATCCTCTGTTTTACCAGTTCGGGCAAGTTCTCCGTCATGGCCGTGGCGATAAATCCGGGTGCGACCGCATTGACGGTGATGCCGCGGCTCCCCACCTCGGAGGCCACCGCCTTGGTCAGGCCAATAATGCCGGCTTTCGAGGCAATATAGTTCGCCTGCCCCGCGTTGCCCGCCTGCGCCACTACGGAAGCAATACTAATGATCCTTCCCGAGCGCTGTTTGACCATGCTGGGGAGGATTGCCTGGATGCAATGGAAGGCCCCATCCAGATTAATGCGCAGCACGCGATCCCAATCCTCGTGCTTCATGCGCATGACCAGAGCGTCTTTGGTGATGCCGGCGTTGTTCACCAGAATATCGATCTTCTGCCAGGCCTCGAATACCTTGGCCACTGCCTCCTTAACGGAAGGGGGATTCGAGACATCCAGCTTCAAGGCGAGCGCCCTTCTTCCCAGCGCCTCGATCTCCTTCGCGGTCGCCTCCATTCGTTCCATGTTGACGTCGCCGCCGGCGATGTCCGCCCCGACCTCCGCCAGGGCGAGGGAAATGGCTCGCCCGATGCCCTGTGCCGCGCCGGTCACGAACGCTACTCGTCCTTCGAGGTTCATCACTGCTCCTTTTGGTGCCAAATCAGAAGCGAAATAGCCGCTGAAATCTTCTGCAAAAATGAAGCCATCATAGACCGCGTGGAGGACGAAGCCAACTCCACCCGCCCACCGCGACCTCAATGAGGGATTGGAGCATGGGCCCAGCGCGCCAAAACTTCATTCAGCGTCGCGACGTCCTCGACGCGCAGGCATTCCGCCTGCCGATCAATCTGTCGCATAAGTCTAGAAAGCACCTTGCCCGGGCCAACTTCAACAAAAAGGTTCACACCCTCTGAGAGAAGAAGGCGTATCGATTGTTCCCATCGCACCGCCGCCGTGACCTGGCGCTTCAGCCCATCCCGCGCCTCGGCAGCCGAGCGCACAATGCGCGCGTCAGCGTTATTGGCGAGCGGTACTTGCGGGTCGGAAATCTCAGCCGATTCCAAGTCCACGGCCAGGCGTTCCTGAGCCGGTTGCATCAGCGCGCAATGGAATGGAGCGCTGACGTTCAACATCACCGCGCGCTTGGCGCCCCGCTGCTTGGCCAGTTCCACCGCTCGCGTCACCGCGGGAGCGGTCCCCGCAATGACGATCTGACCCGGCGAATTGAAGTTGGCCGGCGATACGATTTCACCCTGGCTCGCCTCCCGACACACCTCTTCCACTAAGGCCGCTTCCATCCCCAGCAGCGCGGCCATGGCACCGTTGCCGACCGGCACGGCCTCCTGCATATAAGTGCCGCGTTTACGAACCAACCGCACCGCATCGGGCAACCGCAAGGCGCCAGCCGCAACCAAGGCCGAATACTCCCCTAAACTGTGGCCAGCCACGAAATCCGGCCGCAAGCCATTCGCCTTCAAAACTGCCGCTGCCGCCGCGGAAGTAGTCAAGATCGCGGGTTGCGTGTTCGCGGTGAGTTGTAGTTCATCGGCTGGCCCGTCGAAGCATAACTTCGACAAGGCAAAACCGAGCGCATCGTCAGCCTGCGCGAACACGGCGCGTGCAGCAGGAAAGGCTTCCGCCAGTTCCCGGCCCATGCCGGGACACTGAGAACCCTGTCCTGGGAATAAAAATGCTACTTTTGGCAATTCGTCACCTGATGGATTGATTCAATGATCTATCGAGTCGTTGACTCAAGGAAGTAAAACCGTCCATCATTTCGCCTTTCAATGAAACAATGGATCAATGACTCAATGAATCAATTGCCTTCACCAGCGCATCAAGATGGCTCCCCACGTCACGCCCGCCCCGAAAGCCGACATCAGAATCAAATCGCCCTTGTTAATGCGGCCGCTGCGCACGCACTCGTCCAAACAGATCGGGATCGAAGCCGACGAGGTATTCCCGATGCGGCTGATGTTGGAGTAGACGCGGTCAGGACTGGCGCCTAACCGTCCCATGACCGCGTCGGTGATGCGCTGGTTGGCCTGGTGGGGGATGAAGAGGTTGACTTGGTCAGCCGTGACGCCGGCTTCTTTGAGCACGCGCCGGGAGACCTCTTCCATGCTGCGGACTGCGACCTTGAACAGTTCGTTGCCGCGCATTTTGATGAAATGTTCGCCCGCTTGCACGGTTTCGCAGGTGGCGGGCTTGGCCGTCCCCCCCGCCGGGATGTAAAGATACTCGGCATACAAACCGTCCGTGTGCATGTCCTCCGCGAGGATTCCGGACGGCGCCTCGACATGGCCCAGAATGGCCGCGGCAACGCCATCCCCGAAAATGACGCAGGTGGCGCGGTCGGTGTAATCCACGTAACGCGACAGCAATTCGGCGCCGATGACGAGGGCGTATTTTGTCCGGCCCGTCTTGATGAAATTGTCGGCCACGGTCACGCCGAAGAGAAAACCGGAACAGGCAGCGGCCAGGTCGAACGAACAGCAGGCGCGCGCCCCGAGGTCACGCTGAATGAAGGCGGCGGTCGAGGGCAATGGCATGTCGGGAGAAATGGTCGAACAGATGATCAGATCCAGATCGGTGGGCTTCAAACCTGCCATCTCGAGGGCTCTGCGGGCGGCTTGCACGGAAAGGCTCGAGGTGGTCTCGTTGGGAGCCGCCTGACGGCGCTCCTTGATGCCGGTCCGTTCTGTGATCCATTGGTCGGTGGTCTCGACCAGTTTCTCCAGGTCATGATTGGTGAGCACTTTTTCCGGCAGCGCCGTCCCCGTGCCCAGAATGCCGACAGACACCATGTTCTCTCCTGCCCGACGTCGAGCGCTTGAAATTAATTCCTGGAAATCCGAAGCTTGGATTTGAAAGGTGTGGTACCTACCCGCTGTGACTGCCCAACTTCGTTCTTCGAATTTCGATTCTTATCGTCTTCACGATGCCGCGCGCTCGGCACGTCCCGACGAAGATCGAGCCAGTTCCTGCTGGATTTTCTCATTCACCTGGCCGGCGGCGAACTCACTCGCCACCCGGATGGCGTTCTTGATGCCGTTGGGGTTGGACCCCCCGTGGGTGATGATGCAAACTCCCCGCACACCCAGCAGCGGCGCACCACCATACTCCGAGTAGTCCACGCGTTTCTTGAAATTCCGAAGCGCTCTTCGCGCCAGCATGGAACCAACCTTGGCGCTTAGGGTGCTCGAAAGCGCCGCTTTCAGCATTCCTGCCAGCACCAGAGCCACGCCCTCACTCGTCTTGAGCACCACATTCCCGGTGAAGCCGTCCGCCACCATCACATCCACTTTGCCGTTGATGACGTCGCGGCCCTCAACATTGCCAATGAAATTCAGCGGCAACTGCTTCAAGCGCTGATGCGTGAGCCGTACGAGTTCATTCCCTTTGTGAGCCTCTTCCCCGTTGGAAAGCAGGCCGACGCGGGGGTGCTTCACTCCAAAGATCGTGCGGTAGTAGATCTCGCCCATGACCGCAAATTGCTCGAGATTCTCGGTCCCGCAATCCACGTTGGCACCCACGTCGAGCACGATGGTGGCCGTGCCCTTCAGGGTCGGCATGACCGCCGCCAGGGCAGGGCGGTCCACGCCTTCCAGAACACCCAGCGTAATCTTGGCCGTCGCCATCACAGCGCCCGTATTGCCCGCGCTGACCAAGCCATCGGCCTTTCCGTCCCTTACCAGCCGCGCCGCCACGCGGATGGAGGAATCTTTCTTGTGGCGGAACGATTTGGCCGCCGCGTCCTCCATGGTGATGACTTCGCTCGCGTGGACGATTTCGAAACTGGCGCCGCTTGTGTCCCGCTTCGCCAGTTCCTTCCGCAGAAGGTCCTCGCGGCCAACCAGAAGGATCTCCGCCCAGCGCTCGCGAGCCGCCAGTATCGCGCCCTCGATTTCCGGTCCGGGCGCCGCGTCCGAACCCATGGCATCTACAACGATGCGTCGCATGGTTTATTGACGGGTGTCGGGTTTCGGGTGCCAGGTGTCAGGTAAGCGGAAATGTACTCTTGGGAGACTTCGGGGTCCTTTGAGCCTGACACCTAAAACCTGGTACCTGACACCTGCCCTTCAGGCTTTCTCTTCCACCAGCATGACTTCCCGGCTGCGATAGTAGCCGCAGTGAGGGCAAGCCTGATGGGGCAGTTTGGCCTCGTGGCAATGCGGGCATTCGGCCAGCGAGCGTTGGACCAGATGGTCGTGCGCCCGCCGCCGGTTGCGCCGCGCCTTGGAATGTCTTCGCTTTGGATTTGGCATTTTCTTTCTCTTTTCAACCACGAGGCTTCAAACGGCCCCGAAATAGATTTTCCAATCTTGAGGTCCAACCATGAGTCTTTCGGAATTCTGAGACTCCCCGCCTTCCGAATGTCCCCTGGCCGATAGAAACTGGTTACTCCTTCAGTGCCGCGAAGGGCGAGTCCGATTTCTTCTCGGCGCAGTTGCAGGGTTCGCGGTTACGGTCAGCGCCGCATGTGGGGCAGAGCCCCCGGCAGTCCGTCGCGCACAGTACTTTCATGGGGAGGGAGAGAATCACTTGCTCCGCGACTACATCAACAAGCTCAATCCCTTCGCCCGAATAAAAGCCCACCTCGAGTTCGCCTTCCGGGAGCTCGATCTCCTCCTCCCGCGCGATCGTGCTAACCGGGCGGTAGGTCAGGTCAAACTCCTGTTCCACCGGCAGGCCGACGGGTGCCAGGCACCGGTCACAAGAGACCTCCAGCCGTGTCTTGACCATGCCCCGGATACGAATCTCAGCCCCTGCCAGCTCCGCCACGGCGTTCACCTGGACGGGATCGATTTGACGGAACTCCGCCCCGCGGTAATTCAGGGCGTCGGGCGCGTAGGTCTTCGAGACCACGATCCGATGAAGTTCCAGTTCCTGGGGTGTGATCAGCACCGTGGCCTCTTCAACCCGAAACCATTCATTATAGCTTGCGTGCCGACCATGTCAAGAAAGGCGCACCAGACATGCACTTGCGCAACCTTAACCAACCGGTCGGTCAGTTGGATCATTCAGGGCGACAGGTGGTCAGGCGGGGACTGGGGAAAAGCCTCTGCCCTCCACCGTCTTAATTCACCACTCAGCCAATCCGCTTGAAATGCCGATAATTAGATTGCGATGTCGGGAAGAGAGCGAAGGAAAACCGAACGCCTGATGCTTTCCATTCCGGTCCGTGTTATGGCTTTCAGCTCCAACGGGGGGTTTAATGAGGATTCCTCCACTGTCCAGGTCAACCGCGACGGGGCCCGCATCGTCCTCGCCCACCGGGTGGCAATGGACGACACCTTGCGAATCATCAACCTCCAAAACCTTGCCGAGGCGGACTTCCGCGTGGTCGGCCCTGCGCGACTCGACGGAGGACAAACCGCAGAATGGGGAGTGGAATGCATCGACCCCGGACGGAACATCTGGGGCATTGATTTTCCGCCTCCACTCGATCCCGGGGATCCGCGCGCGAGCGCCCTGCTGGCCTGCCAAGGCTGCGGGAAACAGGTTCTCTCAGTCCTTTCGCTCGTCGAAGTGGACATCCTCGAAGCCGCGGGGGTTCTCCCCCGCCAGTGCGACCGGTGCGACGAATACTCCTCATGGGCCCCTGCTCAGATAGAGCAGCAGCCACAAAACGCAACTGAGCCGAACCCCACGCTCCCGACGAGCCTCCCGCCAAAGCCCAACCCTGCTCCGCGGCCGCCCTCATCTGTCGGGCCCAACCGGGGAGGGATAGAACGGCGCGTCCATAGGCGACTTCCCCTTAAGCTGCCGGTGCTGGTAAGAACTCATGAGGGGTTTCGCGAGGTCTCCAAGACCGAGAATATTTCAAAGGGTGGCATCGCGGTTTGCCTCAGCATCGCGCTCAACGTGGGGCAGATGATCACCGTCATTTGCCCATACACCGAAGGCGCACAGAACCTCGAGCAAAGGGCGGAGGTCCGCCGACGCTCCGTCTTTATCACCGGCGAACGCTGGCTCTACGGCATGCGCTACATGACTTGAGCAGGCACTGTCAGGGCGCGCGCCGCCGCAAATTCGTAATTCTCCCCCCGGACCGCAAACCGTCGTTGACTTCCCGGAGAAGTCAGGGTATTCTTTCTGTTCTTATGACGGGACGCGTGCTGTCACATCATCACCACCATTCAAGCCATAGGGTGACGTGTCAGCGGGCCTCGGCATAAATCCAGAAAGAATCTTGGAAAGCTAAGGGTGGCCCGCTGACAGCAGACGCAGCGGGCTTTTTAGTTTTGGCCCCGTACCGCGCGGCTGCGTGCCGTGCTGCTGCTGCGGCCCGGAGAGGAATGAGAATATGGAACTGAAATACAGTGGCGACCTGATTCCCGCCGTCATCCAGGACCGCAAAAGCGGCAAAGTGCTGATGCTCGGCTACATGAACGAGGACGCCATCGTAAAGACCCTGGAAACCGGCTTCGTCACGTTCTTTAGCCGCAGCCGCCAGAAGCTCTGGACGAAGGGCGAGACCTCCGGCCATACCTTGAAGGTGCGCGAGATCCGCGTGGATTGCGACCACGATGCCTTGCTGATCCAGGCGGATCTCTCGGGCCCAGGCTGCTGTCATATGGGGTACAAATCATGTTTCTTCCGCAAGCTGTCTTCGAAAGGTGAGGAGATTATTCTCGATCGCGAGTTTGACCCCGAAGCGGTTTACGGTAACACCAAACAGGAGAGCCAGACATGAAGTTGAAGTTGGGACTGCCCAAGGGGAGTCTTCAGGACGCCACCCTCGAACTCTTCCGGCGCGCGGGCTATGAGATCAAGGTTAGCTCCCGCTCCTATTTTCCCGTGGTCGATGATGACGAAATCGAGTGCATGCTGATTCGCGCCCAGGAAATGGCGCGCTACGTCGAGGACGGGATTCTCGACGCCGGCCTGACGGGCAAGGACTGGATCCTCGAAAACGACGCCGATATCGTCGAAGTCGCCGACCTGGTTTACGCCAAGCAGACCTTCGGCAAGGTCCGCTGGGTGCTCGCCGTGCCCGAGAAATCACCCTTTCAGAGCGTAAAGGATTTGAATGGAAAGATCATCGCGACCGAACTCGTCAAGGTGACGGAGCGCTACCTCGCTCAAAACGGCGTGAAAGCGAAAGTTGAGTTTTCCTGGGGGGCGACAGAAGTCAAGCCGCCGGTCCTTGCTGACGCCATCGTCGAAGTTACCGAGACCGGTTCGTCGCTGCGCGCCAACGGCCTGCGCATTATCGAGACCGTGCTCGAATCCAATACCAAGTTCTTTGCCAACCGTCCTGCCTGGGCAGATGAGTGGAAGCGCTCGAAAATGGAAACCATCGTCATGCTCCTCAAGGGAGCTATCGAGGCTTCCGGCAAAGTGGGCCTGATGCTCAACGTCCATCGCGACAACCTGGAAAAAGTTCTGAGAGTTCTGCCGGCGCTGAAGCGGCCAACCATCTCGCACTTGAGCGATCCGGACTGGCTCGCGGTGAACACGGTCATCGAAGAGAAGACCGTCCGCGAGATCATCCCGCGCCTGAAGGCCGCCAATGCGCAGGGAATTGTGGAGTATCCGCTCAATAAGATCGTGGTTTAGGAAGTTATGAATTATGGATGACGGCGGGGATGCTCTCGGTGTTGGGCAATTCATAATTCAGAATTCAGAATTGTTTAATGCATGTTGCGAATAATTAGAAGCACGGACATGGCCGCTTTGGCACGTCTTGAGCGGGCGCGGCATTCGAGCCTGGCGGAGGCCGAGCGTGTCGCCGCGCGCATTCTGGCGGATGTTCGGCGGAATGGCGACCGGGCGCTGACTCGATATGCGCAGAAGTTCGATGGGTTGGACCTCCGCAAAGTCGGTTTCGAGGTCACGCGCGGCGAGATGGAGGAAGCGTACCGGCAAGTGCCCAGGGGATTTGTCGCGGCCCTGCGCGTTGCCGCGAAAAACATCCGTGCCGCGGCGCGCCGCCAGTTGCCGCGCGCGTGGAACATTACCACTCGCGCCGGCGTGCGCGTCGGTCAGATCATTCGCCCGCTGGAGCGCGTCGCGTGTTACGTTCCGGGCGGACGCTTCCCACTCCCTTCCACGGTCTTGATGAGCGTGATTCCGGCCCAAGTGGCAGGCGTGAAGGAAATCATCGTGACCTCTCCGCGTCCGGCGCCGGCCGTGCTGGTCGCGGCAGATGTGCTCGGGGTTAAACGCATATTCCGACTGGGAGGCGCCCAGGCCGTCGCGGCCTTTGCTTATGGAACGGCCAAAGTCCCGCGAGTCGATAAAATTGTTGGGCCGGGCAACCGTTACGTCACCGCGGCAAAGAAACTGATCGCAGGCGAATGCGGGATTGATTTCATCGCCGGGCCGAGTGAACTGGTGGTCGTGGGATCGCACGGCAACGCCCGCTGGATTGCCGCCGACCTCGTCGCCCAAGCCGAGCACGATCCCGACGCCGTGGCCATCTTCGTCACTGCTTCTCGAAGCCTTGCGCAGCGGGTGCAGCAGGCGGCAAAGGCGATCGTGGCGACGATCGGCTTGCCCGTGGCAGGGAAGTCGCTCGCCGGGCAAGGCGCGATCGTTCTGACGCGCGGAATCGAAGAGGCCATCGAGGTCGCGAATCGTCTCGCTCCGGAACACCTCAGTTTGCTGGAGGATACGGCAAAGTATCTGGACCGGATCCAATCCGCGGGCTCGATCTTCCTTGGCGAATACAGTCCTGTCGCCGCCGGGGACTACGCGTCCGGCACCAATCACATTCTGCCCACGAGCGGCGCGGCACGGCTGCGCGGCGGCCTGAGCGCGGCGGACTTCGTCAAGACGATTTCTGTCCAACGCCTGAGCCGCGGCGGACTTTCGCGCCTGCGGCGGTCGATTGTGAAGCTCGCGGATACGGAGGGGTTGAAGGCGCACGCCTACTCGGTGGACGCGCGCTTTGATTTGTAGCGGCGGTCTCTGACCGTCAATGTAACTTACGGTTTCAGATCTCGACATGATTCGTCCACGCAGATCTTACGAACGCCTCAACAAATACCGCCCTCCGCTCGAGGGGCGCGCCGGCAAGCTGCGGCTCGATTTCAATGAAAACACCGTTGGCTGCGCGCCACTGGTGGTGCGCGCCCTGCGGCGTGCCTTAAGTGCTGACGGCCTTACTTGTTATCCGGAGTACGAGATTGCGCGCCAGAAATTGGCCGCGTTCTTTGGTGTGAAGGAAGAAGAACTGGTGCTCACCAACGGCACCGACGACGCCATCAAGGTGATCTGCGAAACCCTGGTGGAGCCGGGCGACCGCCTGCTCGTTCCCGCGCCCACGTTTCCCGTATATCAGTTCTTCCATGAAGTTGTAGGAGGCCGCACCGAACGCGTCTATTACGACGAGAACTTTCGCCTGCCGCTGGATGCGACGCTCAAGGCACTCAAGAAAAAGATTCGCTGGGTGGCGTTCGCGAACCCCAACAACCCCACCGGCACGATCATCCCGAAGCGCGATCTGCGGGCGATGCTCGAGGCGGCTCCGGAAACGGCGTTCGTTGTGGACGAAGCCTATTATGAATTCTCGCTCCAAACGGCGCTGCCATGGATTCGCAGATACGCGAACCTGATTGTGACGCGTACGTTTTCGAAGGCCTTCGGGCTGGCGGCGCTGCGGCTGGGTTGTATCCTGACCAATGCGAAGCTTGCGCAGGAACTGCGGCGCGGGCAGAACCCGTTCCCGGTGAACAGCCTTGCGCTGGCGGGTGCGCTCGCGGCCATCCGGCATGCCGGCTATGCCCACCGCTACGCTGAGCAAGTCCGCGCCAACCGGCGCAAGCTGAACGAATGGTTTGAGGAACAGGAAATTCCTTACGTTCCGAGCTTCGCCAATTTCGTGCTCACCCAGCTTGGCCCGCGCGCGCCGGAAATCGGGAGGCGCTTGCGCGTCAAGGGAATCCTGGTGCGCGATTGGAATTACGATCCGCGCCTGCGCGGGTTTCTGCGTTTCACCATCGGCTCGACGGCGCAAACGCGGCGGTTGATCAGAGAGTTGAACCACCTGCGCGGGCTCATGGATTCTCGAGACGGCAAGAAAGCTTGGAGCAAGTTCGCAAGATTCTCGGCCACAGGATGGGTGTCATGAGAAAACGCACGGCGAGCTTGCATCGCAAAACCGCGGAAACTGACATTCGCATCCGTCTCAACCTCGACGGGCGGGGGCGCTACGCGATTTCCACGGGGATTCGGTTTTTGGATCACATGCTGGAACTCTTCACGCGCCACGGCGGCTTTGACCTGGAATTGAAAGCCGTCGGTGACCTCGACGTGGATCAACACCACACGGTTGAGGACGTCGGAATCGTGCTGGGGCAAGCAGTGAAGGAAGCGCTGGGCTCGAAGAAGGGCGTCAACCGTGCCGGCTATTTTCTGATGCCCATGGACGAAACGCTGGCGGTGGCCGCGATCGATTTGAGCGGGCGGCCGTACCTGGTTTTGAAAGCACCCCTCAAAGTCCGCCAAGTCGGAGATTTGCAGGCTGAACTGATCGAAGACTTCTTCCACGGATTCGCGACGAGCGCCGGCGCCAACGTCCACCTGAAGGTCGCTTACGGACGCTCCAGCCATCATGCTGTGGAAGCGTTGTTCAAGGCGTTCGCGCGCGCCTTGCGCTATGCCTGTTCGCGGGACGCGCGGCTGAAAAAACAACTTCCCTCCACCAAAGGACTTCTGTGATCGCGCTGCTTGATTACGGCGCCGGCAATGTGGGCTCGGTCTTGAAAGCCGTGCAGTATCTCGGCTATCCGGCGGAGGTGGTCAGCACTCCGGAACTTCTGGACTCTGCCGAGAAGATCATTCTCCCCGGTCAAGGTCACTTCGCGTCGATGATTCAGGCGCTGGGGGAACGCCGCCTGCTCGCCGCGGTCAAGAAAAAGATCTCGGCCAAGGTTCCTTATTTGGGGATTTGCCTGGGGCTGCAGGCACTGTATGAATCGAGCGAAGAGGCTCCTGGCGTTTCAGGGTTCGGCGTTCTGAAAGGCACCGTGACGCGTTTCAAGATTCTGACCAAGGTTCCACAGATCGGTTGGAACCAGTTGCAGCTTCGCGGCAGCATGGGGCTCTTCAAGGGAGTGGCGGATGGCAGCTTCGCCTACTATTGTCATTCGTACTATGGGCCGGTTGTGCGTGAAGCCGTCGCCGTGACGGAGTATGGCGAGACGTACTCCAGCGGGATTGAGAAGGGCCACGTGTGGGCGGTGCAGTTCCATCCGGAGAAGTCCGGTGAAGTGGGGCTGAGGGTGCTGAAGAATTTCTTGGACACGTAGGGAAGCGTTGTGGGTCGTGGGTTGTTGACAGCCCTGCAGGAACGGGCTGCGATAGACAACGCACAACCCACAGCCTACAACTGACAACCAACGAAGGCATGTTTGCAAAGCGCATCATCCCGTGTCTCGACTGCAAAGACGGCCGCGTCGTCAAGGGCGTCCGCTTCGTCAATCTGCGCGACGCGGGCGACCCGGCGGAACTCGCCGAAATGTACAACCGCGAGGGCGCGGACGAACTGGTGATGCTGGATATCTCCGCCTCGCGCGAGGGTCGCGCAACGTTGATGGATACCGTGAAGCGAGTCGCTCGCAAGCTCTTCATCCCGCTCACGGTGGGCGGAGGGGTCCGCACGCTCGATGATGGCCGGCGCCTGCTCGGTGCGGGTTCTGATAAGGTTGCAATGAACACCGCCGCCGTCGAAACGCCGGAAGTTATCACGGAACTTGCGAAGCAATTTGGGAGCCAGGCGGTCGTCGTAGCCATCGACGCGCGTCGCGTCGCGCCGGGCTTCAGTCCGGCAGATGCCGCCCTCAAGGGCGGCGCTATTCGAGCGACGCGCTGGGAGGTGGTCACCTACGGCGGCACACGCCCCACGGGGCTTGACGCGCTGGATTGGGCGAAGCGGGTGGCGAAGCTCGGCGCGGGTGAAATCCTCCTCACTTCGATGGATGC
>Ga0315281_10007982_pt1 | contig 14814 bp, 13 predicted proteins | sample YL17G07_0_MG_FD_204540 | JGI IMG/M metagenome (GOLD analysis project Ga0315281, IMG submission 204540) | Sediment microbial communities from Yellowstone Lake, YNP, Wyoming, USA - YL17G07_0 | ecosystem: Environmental > Aquatic > Freshwater > Lake > Sediment | place: USA: Wyoming | collected...
CAGCGCAGTGTCGGTTTCCCGCGAAACCTTCACGGTCCAGCGCACAGTGTCTTCCATTTGAACTCCTAAGCGGATAAGCGTCTATCCACATAATAGCCTACGCGGGCTGAGGATGGTAGGGGAGACGGCGCAAGCCCACGCGCCGGAATGACGAAATCAGACCTGTTCAGCGTTTCCTTACTAGAACACATCTCAAAAACGAAAATGGACAGGATTTACAAGATTAACAAGATTAGAGTCAGCCAGAAATCATGTAAATCCTGTCAATCCTGTCAATCCTGTCTATTCTGGTTTTGCTGGAGCGGGTGCGTTCGTATTTTTGAGACACGCTCTGGCAAATTGTGCTCACCCATGATGTTTATCGTCGGAACAAAACTTCCGTTCTCATCTAACTGGCAAACGCGAACCTTTTCTCGCGGAACAGCTTCACGCAGGCGTCGACTATCGCGGGATCGTATCGACCGCGGCCTTGCTCGATCTCTGCGAGCGCCTTGTCGATACCGATTGCCGCGCGATACGGCCGATGGGACGCCATGGCTTCGACCACGTCCGCCACCCCCAGGATTCTGGCCTCGAGCAGGATCTGCTCCGCCTTCAGTCCCTGCGGATAGCCCGAGCCGTCCAGCCGCTCATGGTGCTGCAGTATCATGTCTGCGATCGGCCACGGGAATTCCACGCCCTTCAGAATGTCGTGGCCCGCCTGCGGGTGGGTCTTGATAAAGCTGAATTCAATGTCCGTGAGCTTGCCCGGCTTGGCGAGGATTTCCGCCGGCACGTGGATCTTGCCCAGATCGTGAATGACGGCGGCAAGATGGATGCCGTGGATTTTTTCCTCCGGCAGGTCCAGCTCCCGCGCGATGGCCATCGCAAGCTTGTCTACACGTCGCTGATGGCCGGCGGTGTAGGGGTCACGCGCCTCGACGGTGTCAGCGATGGCCTGGATGGATTGCTCCAGGCTCTTCTGCAGAATCTCCGCGTGATGCGCGTGCTCGTAAGCGATGCGGTCGCGGTCGGCCCGGGTGCGCAGGGTGACGATGCCGTAGCCGAGATCGTTGGCCAGTTCCGTAAGGAGCCGGGCTTCCTCCTCGTCGAAGGCGTCCTTCTCGGAGGAATAAATGCTCAGGTCGCCGAAGGTCCTGCGGCCATCTGGCAGCGGCAATGCGATGTTCGAAACGTAGCCATGGGCCAGCGCCGCGTCTTTCCAAGGCGCGAACCCCGGATCGCCGGCGATGTCGTGGCAGATCACCGGCATCCCGCTACGAATGGCCCGGGCGATCGGCACCTGGCCCATTTCCGTATCGGCCCAAGTATGGAGCTGCCCCGGGTAGTAGTCTTCTCCGGCGCCGGCCCGCGCCACGCGCTTGAGGCTTTTTTCCGGGTTGTCCTCGGCATAGCTGACCCTGGCCATGCGGTAGCCGCCGATGTCCACGATGACGCGCGCGGCGGGCTGTTCGAGTCGCTGCTGGTGTCCGAATGGCTCAAGCACCGCTTCAATCGGGCACTGCCGGCGAATGCCTTTTTCTGGCGCGACAACGTCGGCAACGAAATCGATCTCCTGCTCGACCACGGCCGCAGCCTGCAGCCGGTCGAAATGAAGTCGGGACAGACCCCGAGCGGCGATTATTTCGCCGCCCTGCGAAAGTGGCTCGCCTGGGCTGGTCCGCGCGCGCCGTCCCGCCGTCGTGTATGGAGGCAGCCGCTCGATGGAGATCGAGGGCGTGCGCTTGCTCGGATGGCGCGAATGGCCGCAGGGAGCGGGCGCGAGACCTGCGGCGGCAAGGCGCGGCGCCGGCTAGTCGGGGCCGCGCAACCGGCGGCCGTGCTGTACGCCAGCAGCGCTGAGTAGGGAACTATGACAATGAGCAACAGCGCGATAAGTCTCGCGCGCGTGTTCAGCGAATCGAAAAGGAACCAGAATCGTGTCATACGCCGATAGTTTCCCCGCCGGAGTGGCGCCACTTCGTCATTCCGTTGACTCTCAGCTCGTCTCTCGCCTCTCGCCTCTCGCATTTCACGCAAATCATTTCCGGGGAGTCGCCGCGACTCGTTAGCAGAATGCCCGATTGCGGGAGCGGCGACCGGATGCCCCCGTGAAAACAACGATCCCAAGACTGGCGGCGCATCACCTCACGGTCATGCCTATTCAAGACACCGGGGCATGGCCTATTTTCGGGGCGTTGCAGCCAATTTTTGTACTGATTTCAGTACACTGCAAGGGATATCCAGCCCGACGCCGCTAGGCGCGGACATACCCGGCGATGAGAGCCATTGCCGCCGGCGACAGGTGAACGAACCGGCATCCGACTCGGGCGACCCGATGGCGGTTCGGATCCATTGTCGTGTGCCGCACCTCCAGGTCGACGGTCACCGTCTCCCCGCCCGGGCGTTCGAGGCGGCACCCGGTGAGGACTTCGCCGGGTTCCAGCTCATCGGCGTCGAAGCTGATCTCCAAGCCGACGCCCCCCATGCTCAAGTCGCTGACTTCAGCTTCGAAGACCACGGCGTCGCCGATCTGGGCCACGCACCGCAACGGCGGCTGCGGACCCGGCGTGCGCGGGTATATCCGCCGCCGGCCGATTTGAACGGCTTCCGGGAAATCGAGCCGAATTGCTTCGGTGCCTTCGTGGGGAAATGGCGCCGGGTTGCCCGCCACGAACGCGATCCGCCACTCGCCCCACTCGATCTGGAGTTTGGCGCGCGGCAGGGCTAACAGGGCCGTGTTGGCCGCCTCGTCGGCACAGCGATCGAGGAGCAGCATGCGACTTTTCCTGTCCACCAGGCGTAGCCGCGCGCGGAACGGCGGGGCCGTTTTCGCCTCGAGGCTCTCGCCTTGCGCCGCAAGCGCTTCCAGAACAGCTATCTCGGCGTCGGTCGTCATGGCCAGTCCTCCGCGAATAGAGCAATCGGATCTTCGCGCGCTTCAATCGCGCGCAACACCTTCTATGATGGACCCATTGTTCATTCCGGGGGAAGCTTCAAGTTCCGTGAGTGTGCTCATGATTACCGGGCGTTGCGGGTAAATTTGGTACCGGTTCCAGTACACCCGCCGGCTGCGATTACGTTCGTGCCCGGAGCATTTCGACCAGCTGCTCCGCCGGCAGCGGCTTGCTGAAGAGGTAGCCTTGCATCTCGTCGCATTTAAGCAGCTTCAGAAACCGCGATTGCTCTTCCGTTTCCACGCCTTCGGCGACCACTATCAACTTCAGCGAGTGCGCAAGCGAGATGATGGTGGAAACTATCGTCATGCTGTCGGAGTCCTCAGTCATCCTGATAATGAAAGATCGGTCGATTTTCAGCGCATTGACGGGCAACCGTGCGAGATAACCGAGGGACGAATAGCCGGTGCCAAAATCGTCGATCGCGATATTGACGCCCATGTCACGCAGCGCCTTGAGTTTCCGGATGTTGCCTTCGATGTCCTCCATGATCAGGCTTTCGGTGATCTCCAGGTCCAATCCATGCGGCACCACGGTCGACTCCGCTATCGTGTTGCTCACGATCTCCACGAAATCTTTTTGCCGCAGCTGGATCGGTGACACGTTGACCGTGATGCGCGGTGGCTGTAGTCCCCGGATGCCCCACTCGCGGTAGTCCGCGAGTGCTTTACGGATCGCCCAGCGCCCGGCGTCCAGGATCAGCCCGGTTTCCTCGAGCAGCGGAATGAAGTGTGCGGGCGGCACCAGGCCTGACTCCGGATCATTCCAGCGGATAAGCGCCTCGAGGCCGACGATACGGCCGGTGCGAAGCTCGACCTTGGGCTGGTAGTGCAGCACGAATTGCTCCTTTTGCAGCGCGCGCCTGAGCTTGTTCTCCAGCATCAAGGTTGCCGCGACCCTTGCATTCATCTGCGATTCGTAGAATAAGTAGCGTTCTCCGGAGGTTTTGTTTTTTTTCATCGCCGCCTCGGCATTTCTGAGCAGTACTTCGGCATCGTCGCCGTCGGTTGGGAATACAGCGATTCCGGCGGCTGCCGAGATCGTGAGCTCTTTACCGTCGGCTGCAAAAGGCAGGTCGAACGAATCGGTGAGCACACTTTCAAGCTGATGCGCGATCCCAGCTGCTTCATTGACGGTGGAATAAATTCCGGCAAAATTGTTGCCGCCGATACACGCAAAATTGTCAGGCTCGGGCCATGACTGCTTTAATCGTTTCGCAAGTTCGTGCAGCACCGCATCGCCGGCTTGCCGTCCGAGGGTTTCGTTGATGTGGCGGAACCGGTTGACGTCGAGCGCCAGGACCGCCACTTTGCTCCCGTCCTGTTTCGCGCTGTGCAGCGCATGGGTCAAATGTTCGTGCAGCAAAGTACGATTGGGCAGGCCGGTCAGGGCGTCGTAAAAAGCCAGGTAATTGAGCTTTTCCTGCTGGGCGATGGAGTGTAGCGCGAACGATACGTCCGCCGCCACCTCGCTGAGGAGCGCGAGTTCATCCGGGTTGAAAAACCCCTTCCCTGGTGCGAACAGAGCGCAAATAGCCGCGACCTTGTCTTCCACCACCAACGGTATACACACGGAGGAAAAGCAGTCCTTGCTGATCGCTTCCCGGCGCAGTACTCCCCCCGGCAGACTGAATTCAATGTCGTTGTTGATGGCCGGCCGCCGCGTCTGGATCGCCTCGCCCAGCGTTCCCCGCGCGGAGTTGATGGTCGCCCAGCTCACCGAGCGCGCGGCGTCCGGCGAAAATCCAATCCATGCGACCGGTCGGACTTCCTGTTTTTCCGCATCCAGCGAAGCGATCCACACCAGCTCGAACTTCCCTTGTTCCGCGATGATGCGGCAGGTTTCCTGCAACAGCGTTTCCGGCTCACGGATGCGGACGATGGCGGCGTTGATCCCGCTCGACACCGCGCGGATGCGCGTCATTTTATCGAGCTTCTCTTGTCGGGCGATTGATTGAAGTGCAAACGAGATGTCGCCCGCGAGCTCGTTGAGTAGCTCCACTTCCTCTTCGTTGAAGAAATTCGGCTCGCTCGCGTACAGCGTAACCGTTCCCCAAATCGTCCCTTCCACGGACAGCGGCAAGGCGATCAGGGAACGGTAGCCGCGGCGGATCGCTTCTTTTCGCTTGAGACTTCCCACATCGGGATCAGCGGCAATATCGTTGGAAATCGCCGCTCTTTTCTCCCTTATGGCGCATCCGACGACCCCATGCCCGCGCGGCACATCGGCGCGCGCAGTGGACGTTGAGCCGGAAACGAACTCCTCGGACCCGATTCCCGCGCATGAAACCGGGGTAACTTCGAGCGTTAAAGGATCGAACCTGCTTATCCACGCCAGTCCGAACCCGCCGTGCTTCACTGCTATGCGGCACGCTTCGTTGAAAAGTTCCTGGCGGTCCCGGACGCGCACGATCAGGGAGTTGATGCGGCTCATGACCGCATGGATGCGGCTGAGCCGGGCGATTTTCTGTTCCTGAGCACGCTGTTCGGCGCGCGCGCGTTTGAGTGCCAACGCTTGCGTTACCGCCGGCCCCAGGCGTGCCATGCGGTCCTTGAGCAGAAAATCGCTGGCGCCTAGCATGATCAGTTGAGCAGATTTTTCGTCGCCGATGGAGCCGGAAACCGCGATGAACGGGATGTCGAGCTGCCGTTCGGTGAGAATTTCGAGCGCGCGCAGTCCGGAAAAGTGCGGCAGCCGGTAATCGGCGAGGATCACATCGGGGGCCGCGTCCAGCCCGGCACGATAAGCCGCCTCGGTCTCGACCCGCTCCGCCTGCGGCGCAAACCCATGGTTGACCAGGTTGCTCACGATCAACTCGGCATCATCCGCCGAGTCCTCGACAATCAGTATTTGAATCGGAATTGGCATCAGGAATTTCTCGTTAACTCGTCATGCCGGCGAACGCCGGCATCCAGGAAAACGAGGCACGAAACCGCCTGGACCCCGGCCTGCGCCGGGGAGACGAAAAGCCACGAGGACGCCACTCCGTCATTCCGGTGCAAACCGGAAACCAGGATGACGAGGCACGAAATCGCCTGGACCCCGGCCTGCGCCGGGGTGACGATGCGGTATTCTGAAATGAACTTATGGCTCATGACTCTAGGATGGGCGGTTGATTCACCAGCAGCCAGTAGACGCCGATCTCTTTCACCACCTTCTGGAACTCGTGGAATTCGATCGGCTTGCGGACAAAACTGTTGGTCCCCAGTTGGTAGCTGGTGACGATGTCCTCCTCTTCGTTCGAGGAGGTCAGGATCACGACTGGAGTGATTTTGGTACGCGGGTCTTCGCGCAAACGCTTCAGCACGTCAAATCCGCTCAATTTCGGCAGCTTCAGATCGAGCAGCACCAGTGCCGGCGTTTTTGCCGGATCCCGGCCGGCGTAGCGGCCGGTGGCGAACAGGTATTCCAGCGCCTCGACCCCGTCGTGCGCCACCACGACGTCGTTGGCGACCTTGTGATCCTTGAGGGCCAGCAGGATCAATTCTTCGTCGTCCGGATTGTCTTCAACCAGCAATATCGGTTTTGATGCCATGTTCTGCTCCTTTGCCAACCGTGAAATAAAATGTTGCACCCTGGTCCATTGCTGCTTCCGCCCAAATGCGGCCGCCATGACGTTGCAGGATGCGCCGCACCGTCGCCAGCCCGATGCCGGTGCCGGGAAATTCTACGGCGCTGTGCAGCCGTTGAAACGGCGCAAACAGCTTGTCGGCATAGGCCATGTCGAACCCGGCGCCGTTGTCGCGTACGAAAAAAATGGTATTGCCATCCTGTCGTGTCACGCCGAATTCGACCCGGGCGTGTTCACGTTTGGCGCTGAACTTCCAGGCGTTGCCGAGCAGATTGCGCAACGCTATCTCGAGGAGCCGCTCATCACCATGCACACTGCCGTCTTTAACGATCGACAATGCAATGCGGCGCTGCGGCTCGTCCCGTTGCAGCTCCGTGGCAATGCGCTGCGCCACAGCGCCGAGATTGACCGGCTGTATGTTCAGTTTGGTGCGCGATACCCGCGACAGGTCCAGCAGATCGTCGATCAGGTGCGCCATGATCTGCGTGCCGGCGCGGATGCGATCGAGATAATGCACGGCGCTTGCGTCCAGTTTGTCGCGGCACACCTCGAGCAGCCGCTGGCCGAAACCGTCGATCGCGCGCAGCGGGGCCCTCAGGTCATGGGATACCGAGTAGCTGAAGCTTTCGAGCTCCTTGTTCGCCTCGACCAACTGGGCGGTTTTTTCTTCCAGGGCTGCGCGGGATTCCTGCAACCGCCCGGTCATTTGATCGAATGCCCGCGAAAGTGTGCCGATTTCGTCATTGCCGCCGATACCCAGCCTGATGTTCAGATCACCCGTGGCGACCGTCTGCGCGGCGGTGGTCAGCCGGGCGATCGGCGCAACGGTTCGCCGGATCGAGACAAACACGCCGATACCCATCAGCGCGGCCAGCGCCGCCGAGGCCGACAGGATGCCGCGTGTGAGCGCGTCGAGGGGTGCTAACGCGATGGCGGTGGGAACGGAGTAGACCACCGCCCAGCCCAGATCGGGCAGCGGGACGTACGCCGCGAGCTTTTGTTCGTTCTCGATTGGGTTGAAGTTCTCGCCTGATCCGTCCTTGCCGGCGAGGGCCTCACCGACAGACGGCACCGCGCTGAAGTCGGTCTGGTTCTCCACGTAGCTCGGTCGGGTCTGGTGGGCGATGATGAGCCCGCGCCGGTCTGTCACGTAGCCCGACTCGATCCGCGCCGGGCGGCCAGAGGCTAGAGACCCAATCTCCGAGAGCTCGCCGAGCTTGAGAGCGCCCGTCAGGATGCCGACCGTCCGGCCGTCGGCCGCGCGCACCGGCGTGGCGATCACGATCGTCGGCCGCTGGGTCGTTGGGGAGATGTGCAGGTCGCTCACGACCATGCGGTCCGTTCGCCGCACTTCCCCGAACCAGGCGCTGAATGACAGATCGCGGTGCGAAAGCCGCTCCTCGAGCGCGCGCGGTTCCTGCATCGCTACCCTGCCATCGGGCGTGAGAAGCGTCACGTACTCGAACACGTCCGAGTGCGCCAGCACCAGGGCTGCCACCTCGCGCGGCCGGGCGAAGTTCCTCAACTGCGGCAGCTCCGCCGTGGTGGCAAGTATCGAGCGGGCGCTCGCGACGTAGAACCGGACGGCGCTCGCGTACAAGTTGACGTTGTTGACGTTGTCGTCGAGCGCCGCCTGCCGCAGCACCTGGCGACCGATAACGATCGACACCACGCTGCCGGCGATGGCCGTCAGCAGTATTGCCCCGACGACAATAGCGGGCAGCTTGACCGTCAGCCTCATCGTTTTTCCTTCAATACCTCGGAGAGCAGCGTTTCGTCGTGGAGCGCTCGCGTGTCGACCGGCCGCCGCAGCAGACCGGCCCCAAGCAGCACCTGCTGGGTCTGCTCGAGCAGCGCCGGGTCGCTGCGCGCGTCCAGGGGCCAGTGGAGGAGATTGATCTTCTTCGCGATCTCCGCGCTGAGGGTCAACCGCCGGGCCAGCACGAGCCGCGCCTCGTCAGTGTGGTCGTTGATCCAGCGGACGGCCGCCAGGTGAGCGCGCAGAAAGGCCTTCACGCCGTCCGGATTGCGGCGGCGGAAGTCGGCGCTGAAGACGATCGTCGTTAACTCCATCCGCTCGAACGGAGGTCCGCCGATGACCCAATCGAGCAGCTTGCCGTCGCCGCGCATCAGCGACTGGGTAAGGTAAGGCTCGTACATGGAAGCGGCCGCGAGGTTTCCGCCGGCGACGGCGAGTCCCAGGTTGGAGAAAGATATCTCCACGAAGTAGTAGCCGCGAACACCCTCCTGCTTGAGGCGGGCCTCCATGGCGGCCCCCGCAATACTGTTACGGGCATTGCTGCCAATCTTTTTTCCTTCGAGGTCCTTCCAGTCGTGAACGGTGCGGGCGACGATGATGCCGACGCCCCGATGCTCAGGATCGGCGAAATCGTTGGCCGCAACCCGGACGACCTTGTCGGGGATCAGCCCGCGCTCGGCTGCGGCGAGGAGCGGCACGATTCCAACCGCTGGGCACAGGTCGAGGGCGCCGGCTGCCATCGCGTCGATCGCCGCCGCCCCGCCCGCTAACGGAGACTCTTCGAATCTCAGGCCGTTCTTCTTGTCGAACCCCTGCTCCTGCATGACGAAGTACGGCAGGAAGTCCTGTGACGCGAACACCCCGATGCGGAGCGTGACGGGCGGCGCGGGTGGAGGTCCATGGCACGCGGTGAGAGCGACGAGCGCCGCGGCGGCCAGCGCTAGCTTGAAAGTCAGCTTCATCGCCTTTCCTTCAGCACTTCGGCGAGCAGCGTTTCGTCGTGGAGCGCGCGCGTGTCAACCGGCCGCTTGAGTAGACCGGCCCCGAGTAGCACCTGCTGGGTCTGGTCGAGCAGCGCCGGGTCGGCGCGCGCGTCCACCGGCCAGTGAAGGAGGTTGATCTTCTTCGCGACCTCCGCGCTGAGGTTCTGCCGTCTGGCCAGCAGGAGCCGCGCCTCATCAAGGTGGTCGTTGATCCAGCGAACGGCCGCCAGATGGGCGCGCAGGAAAGCCTTCACGCCGTCCGGGTTGCGGCGGCGGAACTCGGTGCTGAACACGATCGATGAGAACTGCGTCCGCTCGAGCGGTGGCCCGCCGACAACCCAGTCGAGCAGCTTGCCGTCGCCGCGCAGTAGCGATTGAGTGAGGTATGGCTCACTCATCGAGGCGGCCGAGACGTTCCCGCCCGCCAGCGCGAGCCCCACGTTGGCGCGGGGCACCTCCACGAAGGAGTACCCTTTGACACCCTCCTGCTTGAGGCGGAAGTCTGCGGCGGCGGTCGCGATGCTGTTGCGGGCAGCGGTGCCGATCATCTTGCCTTCGAGGTCCTTCCAGCCCCGGACGGATCGGGCGACGATGACGCCAGTGCCGCGATGCTCAGGATCGGCGAAATCGTTGGCCGCGACCGCCACCACTTTTTCGGGGATCAGCCCGAGCTCGGCCGCTACCAGCAGCGGCACGATTGCGACACCGGTGCTCAAGTCGATGGCGCCGGCCGCCATCGCGTCGATCGCCGCCGCCCCGCCCGCTAACGGAGACTCTTCGAATTTCAGGCCGTTTTTCCTGGCGAACCCCTGCTCCTGCATGACGAAGTACGGCAGGAAGTCCTGTGACGCGAACACCCCGATGCGGAGCGTGACGGGCGGCGCGGGTGGAGGTCCATCGCACGCGGTGAGAGCGACGGCGAGGCCCAGGGCGATCCAGATGGCAGGTCTTAGAAAGGCTTTCATGGCTGCGCGCTGGATGCGAGAGCCGCGGCGACGGCCGGCAGCAAATCCCGATGCGCCGTATCCTTGGTGATATAAGCGCAAGCGCCGGCCTCAAGCGCACGCTCGATGTAGAGGGTGGCGGCATGCTGAGATACGACGATGACGTTGCACTCCGGAAGCATTGCCTTGATGCGGGCGGTGAGCACGATGCCGTTGGCGTCGGGCAGCGCCACGTCCATCAGCACCAGCCGCGGGCGGTGATTCAGACACAGTTTCATCCCGCTGGCGCCGTCGCCAGCCTCGAGGATGTTGGCGCCGGGATACGCGGATTGCAGAACCTCCCGCAACACCGCGCGCATCGATTGATGATCTTCCACGATCAACATGTCCAAGTTCTCCAGATCTGTTGTCATCTCATTCCTTTGGAGCGGTGCCGCGGTGAACGAAGTCACCGTGGCCACTTCCCGGAATGAATGATGCGGGACGACTTCAGCGCAGTCTGTCGGGAGAGTTTGACAAGCCGCATCCCGTTTGATCTGGATCAAAGGGGCAGTGGTACGTGGTTCGTTGCACGTTGATCGTTAATCGAACCACGAACAACGAACCACGAGGCGTACGCCGGGGTGACGGGACGACGTATGAGATGGATTACGCGGCGTCGAAAGCTTTGAGTCGCGCCGCAAAATCTGCAGCCGTCACAATCTGCGGCATGCCCAGCGATAGCAGATGTTTCTTGTCTCCCGTGACCAGGTACTCCGCTTCGGAAGCCAAAAACGCCTCGAGCACCGGAATATCTTTAGGGTCGGCAGGTGTCATCGGGAGTTGGATGTCGACGGGCCGCACCAGAATGGCCTTGATCCGCAGAATATCGATGTACTCACGAAGGCCATCATCCGTGATGCCTCCCGCAAGTAGCAGTTTTCGCACCTTCGGATAGGCAAGTGCGGCCATCAATTCGTCGGTCAGTGGCTCGGAAGTCACCAGATCGAACTTTCCCGCAAGCCAGGCATCGAAAATCCGGCCGGGTGGCCCGCCGGAACGCCCCATGCCCGAAATCAGGATGTTGGTGTCAAGGACAATCCTCATCGCGCAGCGCGCTTACGAGCCTTCCTTTGGCGCGCATGCCTGACCGCAGCCGTGACCAGCCCGTCAAACTCCTTATCAGCTTTCGAGGAGAATGCCTGTCGGATCCTGGTGGTGATTTCGACGAAGCGGCTTTCCATCGCACGAATGCGATCGAACAATCCGATATCCACCAGAGCCGCCACGCGCCGGCCGTCCTTCATGATGACCACCGAATCGCGCTTGTACTGAACCTCATTCAGGATTTCTCCAAGATTCTGCCTGACTTTGACTGCCGGAGCTTCTTTGATCATGGTATTCCCTCGATCGTAATGACCATAATGATCATAACATAAGGGGATTACGGGCACCAACAACGAACAACGATCCACGAAACTGCCTCGACCCCGGCGTACGCCGGGGTGACGAGTTGTGGGGCATCCGTCGGTGAAACGCAGCCCCGTCATTCCGGTGCAAACCGGAATCCAGTACTAAAAGCCACGAAACCGCCTGGCCCCCGGCCCCGGCTTGGAACCTGCCGGGGCAGGCCGTCACACGCCGGGGTGACGAAATTCACGAACCACGATCCATCAGTCGGGCGGTGTGATCCCGTGCAAGACTGCGAACTTGACGAGCGCGGGCACGTCGGCGACGCCCAGCTTCTTCATCAGCCGGCTGCGATAGGTTTCGACGGTCTTGCGGGAAAGAAAGACGGCTTGCGCAATCTCGGCGCTGGATGCGCCTTCGACCACGAGCTGCAGCACTTGGCGCTCGCGTGCGCTCAGGCTGTCGAGCGGGCTCGATTGTTCCGCGTGAGATCGCGCAGCCGATTCGGGTGAGGCGATGGCGCTGGAGATATAACGGTTCCCGCCGTGAACCGCGCGCACCGCGGTCACCACCTCCGTGCCTGCCGACTCCTTCAGGATGTAGCCCGCCGCGCCCGCCTCGAACGCGCGGAACACATGCTCCGACGATGAGTGCATGGAGAGTATAAGGATACGGGTCGCGGGACATTTTTCGCGCAGCAGGCGCGCGGCCTCGGTGCCGTTCATATCAGGCATCGAGATGTCCATGACCACGACGTCCGGCTTGAGCTCGATCGCACGTTGCAGCGCCGTGCGCCCATCGCCGGCTTCGCCCACGACGCTGATGCCGGCCGCTTCGAGCAGCACCTTCACGCCGTCACGCATCAGCGCGTGATCGTCGACGAGCAGCACCCGTATCGTCATGCTGGCCTCTGTGCGTTGATCGTTGATCGTGGAGCGTTGATCGTTGTTCGAATCACGAACCACACATAACATAGCCGAACTATGCAGCCTGCAACATAAACTCGACCTTTACCGCGTCGAACGGAAACACGATACCGCCCCCCTCTGCGCGGTCGAGCAGGCCCGCGTTCAGGAGCGCGGTCACGTCGCCGTGCACCGCCTTTACGTCACGTCCGACGCGCCGGGCCGCCTCGCGGATCGACACCGGTCCTGCCCGGCAAAGTGCCTTGAGCAGCTCCCATCGCTTGGCGGTCAGCACTCGCCAAAGCAGTTCGGGGGTGGCAAAACTGATGCGCGCCGACTTGTCAGGTTTGCGTGTTTTCCAGACGCGAGTGAAATTCGCCATTGAATCAGCAGGCGCGCGCACATCAAGAATCACGGTTTTCACGGTTCCACCTCGCAATGTCATGTTGGAAATCGGCAATTAGCCGGTCAGGCGTCGTGAATACATAGGTGCCCTCTTTGCCATCGGCATGCCGGTGATCGCCTTTGCCGGCCTCATTGTCATAGCGCAAAACGCATATCCCACGGACTACATACGCGAGTCGATATTTGAATTCATGAGCCGAGCCCGCAACCGGCTTCGAGACTTGCCAAAGCGCCAGTTCCGCGAAAGCCGCCTCGGAGTAGATTATGCGGGTGCGAACAAGCTGAACGGCCCTCATGTTGGAGATAATACCAACATGCGCCTATGTTGTCAACAAATCCAACAGGTCCATGCCGGGCAAGCTCACCTACCGCTTTTTCACCGGAATGTCGGTGGCACGAACCGCTATCTGCGTACCCTTACCCCCCCCCCCCCGAGAAACCTCGACGCAGATATGTGTCCCTTTGCCCGGCGCGGATTCGACGCGCAGCGTCGCGCCCACCGCTTCGGCCCGCTCGCGCATGATGGAGAGCCCCCAGCTTGCGTGCGCCGGGTCATCGATTGCCGCGTCGACACCCACGCCGTCGTCGTCGATCGTGAGCGTCACCTTCTCCGCGCTCGCCGCGAGCGACACTTCGACGCGCTTCGCGTGCGCGTGCTTGGCGGCGTTGGCGAGCGCCTCCTGCGCGATGCGAAACAGCGCCATCTCGACGGCAGGCGGCAGACGGGGTGCGAGATCGCTGCCGTTGACTGTGACCGGCAGCTTCGTTTTCGCGCCAATGGACGCGACGTACGAACGCAACGCCGCGAACAGTCCGTACTCGTCGAGCGCCGGCGGGTGCAGGTCCGCCATCACGTCGCGCACCTGCGTGGTCATCTCTTCCAGCAGCAGCTGCGTGTCTTCGAGGCGCGTGTTGGCGGCGCGGGGCGAGTCCTTCGGCAGCGCCGAGCGGACGAGTTCGAGATTGAGGTTGAGCACGGACAGGTTCTGGCCGATGCGATCGTGCAGCTCGCGGTTGATTTTGCGCCGCTCGGTCTCCTGGTTCTCAAGCAGACGTTGCGACATATCCTGCAACTGCCTGGTGTGCGTGTGCAGCGCCGCCTCGGTGCGCTTGCGGTCGGTGGTGTCTCTCATAATGACCGATATGCCGATTATCTGGCCAAACTCATTTCTGATCGTGGACCGGGACAGCGACACCGGAATGCGCCGGCCGTCCTTGGCAATACGCTCCGTTTCGTAGGCCAGAGTCGGGAGCCCACTCTCAAGCAGCACGCGTTGTTGCGCTGCCTGCGCTTCCAGTTCGGGCGGAATGATGAGCGCCGTACCTTGCCCGATGGCTTCCGCCGCGCTATAGCCGAAAAGCCGCTCGGCCCCGGCGTTCCACGAGGCGATCGTGCCGTCCATCGCACGGCTAACGATGGCGTCGTTCGAACTTTCAACAATTGACGCGAGCCTAGCTTGCGCTTCATCTGCGCGTTTGCGCTCGGTGATGTCAGTCACAATTCCGTTCCACAGGGTGCTGCCATCAGGCTCGCGCGACGGAATGGAGCGGCCTTCAAGCCAGAGTCCATCTCGGACGGGATGGCGCACGCGCCATTCGCAACGCCACGGCGTCATGGTGCGCGCCGATTCAGCAACCGTTTCGCTTACGCGCCAGACATCGTCGGGATGGATCAGGGCGAAGACGGGCGAAGCGTCCTCGGCCAGATTCCCCGGCGTAATGCCGTACAACTCCGCGATGCGTTCGCCGCCGTAGGGAAAACACGCCAAGCCGTCGGGCCGCAGCCGGAAGGCGCAGACGATTCCCGGCGCCGTCGCCACAATGTTTGCCAATCGGTCATGTGTCTCGCGTAGCGCCACCTCCGCGCGCTTGCGCTCGGTAATGTCCTTGCCGACGCCCCGGTAGCCCCGAAAGCGTCCTGC
>Ga0315281_10007985_pt1 | contig 14813 bp, 13 predicted proteins | sample YL17G07_0_MG_FD_204540 | JGI IMG/M metagenome (GOLD analysis project Ga0315281, IMG submission 204540) | Sediment microbial communities from Yellowstone Lake, YNP, Wyoming, USA - YL17G07_0 | ecosystem: Environmental > Aquatic > Freshwater > Lake > Sediment | place: USA: Wyoming | collected...
GTTTGTTGATCCTTGGCCTTCCGCTCTGGTCCCGGCGGAAGGTGACCTCAAGCGCCCTGAGGAACCGGTTCATTCCTTCCCGCATCTTAAACGGCCCGGCTGCAGTGCCCTGCCTGCCCGGCACCCCTTCAAAGACTAATATCCGCTCACTGATCATGTCGATGAGGTAAATGTCATGATCGATCACCATAATGCCGACCGCTTTTCCCTCGGCATGGTGTTTGATCATCCTTGTCACTTTGACCCGCTGTTCGACATCAAGGTGGGCACTGGGTTCATCAAGTATGTAGAGATCGGCATCCCGGGAGAGGCACCCGGCGATTGCCACCCGCTGGAGCTCCCCTCCGCTCAGGGAATCCACAGGAGACTGGAGGATGACTTCAAGCGAGAGCAACTCCAGGATCTCGTGCTGGTAAAGGGAGGAATCAAATCTTGTTGTCTGGCGGCGGAGGTACATCTCCACGGTGTCAGAAGTATCTGCTTTGACGTACTGGGGTTTATAAGAAATGCGCAGGGACGTTTCAATCATTCCTGTCGAAGGTGTTTCAACGCCGGCGAGGAGTTTTGCAAACGTGCTCTTGCCCATACCGTTGGCTCCGACAACTCCCAGCACTTCGCCGGACTTGATCGTCCCCCCGGTAACACTCAGATGAAAGGTTTCATAGTCCTTTGTCATTGCCGGGATCTCAAAAAGAGGCTCCCGGTCCGAACCTTTATCGTGAGCCCGTTTTTCAAAGATCACCTGCGTGTCCCGGAAACGGACATTCTCTTCGACGAGATAGCCGTCAAGATACTGGTTGATACCTACTCGGACTCCCTTGGGACGCGTGATGATCCCAAAGACCGCCGGTTTCCCATAGCCTACATGCACGGTATCTGCAAGCATATCAAGGATCGCAAGATCATGCTCAACGATCACCACAGGACGCTCTGTCGCCAGGTCCCGAATCAGTTTTGCGGCAGCAATCCGCTGGTAAATATCCAGGAACGGCGTTATTTCATCAAAAAAATAAAGACCAGCATCCCGTGCAAGGCATGCAGCAATCGCTACCCTCTGCAATTCCCCGCCACTTAATGTGGTAATGTCGTGATCGAGGATCGCATCGAGCTTCAGTGCCGTGAGAATTTCTGCCAGCTTTTTGCGTTCATCAGTTGTCGTTAACAGCTTCCTGACAGTACCAGAAAAAACGTTGGGAATATAATCGATATATTGCGGTTTTGATGCGATTTTTATGCTCTTTTTTGAAACCGTCTGCAGATAATCAAAGAGCTCTGTCCCCGAATAGCGTTTTAAAATCTCTTCCCATGCGACTTCGTTATCGAAGTTGCCGAGGTTGGGGCGGAGCTGCCCGGAAAGGATCTTGACCGCCGTGCTCTTACCAATACCGTTTGCGCCCAGGACCCCCGTTACCTTCCCTTCGACCGGTATAGGCAGGCCATAGAGGGCAAACCCGTTCTTCCCGTACCGGTGGGTCGGGTGCTCGAGCTCCTCGGGAAGGCTTACGATATCAATTGCGTCAAAGGGACACTTTTTTATGCAGATGCCACACCCGACACAGAGCTCTTCTGAGATGACTGCCTTACCATCCTCAGCTATACTGACAGTCTCATCCCCGGTCCGGACCCGGGGGCAGTAGAGTATACATTCGGTGCCGCACTTCTTTGCATGGCAACGGTCTTTGTGAACGATTGCGATTCTCATGGAGATCCCAAAAGAGGATGTAGTATTACAGTACCGGGGATAATGAAGTCAACAGGATCGTCCATGTCATGAACCAGAATGCAAAGGTCATGAATCCCTGGTAGAACCAGTCTTTTGCACCCAGTTTCGAGGTATCCATTCCCATGAATATGAAGAGATGCTTCTGGAGCACGACGCCGGCAAGCATGAGCATGAATGCCAGAAAACCGTTTGCCTGAACCCCGGCTGCATCGGGAATCCCTCCCGACCAGTACGAGAGAATACCGGCAATAATTCCAATCAGGGACGCCGCAAGGGTCCGTTTGATACGGGCAACGTGTTCAGCCTGTTTTTCTGCCTTTGTCTTCTCTTTTTTTGTCAGGGCAGGTTTTTCTTCAGTTGCAACTTCACTCATCCCGCTACACCAGTAGTCTTATTTTTTAGTGCGCAAGCCATATGTAATTTGGCACATCCATGGCATCCGAACAGGGAATGAGCGGGATTGACGTCAGGGTGGTGGCGTCAGAATTATGCGAAAAGCTGCCGCTCTGGATCGATAAGGTATACCAGTTCGATTCGCGGACCCTGGGGATACGGCTCAATGGGGAAAACAAGGCGCGATACCAGATGATTATCGAAGCAGGGAGAAGAGCGCACCTCGTCAAAGATATGCCGGAACCCCCGAAAAATCCCCCCCAGTTCGCTATGTTCTTGAGAAAATATATCTCCGGCGGGAAGGTGCTCGCAATCCGGCAGCACGGGCTGGAGCGTATCCTTATCTTTGATATCGGGAAAGGCCAGATGGTATACCGCCTTATCATCGAACTTTTTGATGAGGGAAATATTATACTGACCGATGAAAAGTATACTATTATCAAGCCATTGCGGCATCACCGGTTCAGGGAGCGGGAGATTGTTCCCCATGCCACCTATATCCTGGGAATCACCGATCCCACATCATCTGTGGATGCTATGGTCACCCTCATGAAAAATGACGACCGCGACCTGGTACGTTCCCTGGCCATAAGTTGTATGCTGGGGGGCACCTACGCGGAATACATATGCCGGAAAACGGGGCTCGATAAAACCCTTCCTGCCAGTTCTGCGGATCCGAAAACCATCTTTGCAGCGGTGCAGGAACTCGTGGCGAAGGTGATGTCCGCACCAGAGCCGGTAATCTCAAAAAAACACTGTGAGCCCATTGATCTATGGGGAGGACAGGACACACGGCATTTCAGGACTTTTTCCGAAGCCCTCGAAGCCTATTATCCATCGACAAAAGCCGAGAGAAAGACCGCTGATGCACAGCCAAAACTAAACAAGGAAGAGCGGATTTTAAAATACCAGAAATCGGCGATAAAAAAATTTGAAGAGAAGATCGAGAAGACAGAAAGTCTCGTTGCTGCGCTGTATGAAAATTACCAGTTTGTATCATCTGTGATCAGCACACTGGATTCTGCGAGTAAAACGCATTCGTGGCAGGAGATGGAAAAACTCATCCGTGAGAAAGATTCAGCAGATGCAAAAAAGATTGTCGCGTTCCACCCCGAAGAAGCTGCGGTTGAACTCGATCTCGGGAGACGGGTTAAAATCTTTGTCCACGAGGGGATCGAACAGAACGCAGGGCGGTATTACGACATAATTAAAAAATTCAGGAAGAAGAAGGAGGGGGCGCTCAGGGCGATGAATACAACCCTGCCCAAAAGAAAGGAGCAGAAGAGGGATTTTACCCCGATGAAGAAATTGTGGTACCATCGTTTTCGCTGGTTTGTGACAAGCGACGACGTCGTCGTTCTCGGCGGAAGGGATGCATCCCAGAACGAGGAACTGGTCAAAAAATACATGGGCGGCCAGGACCTGTTCGTGCATGCTGATGTACATGGGGCAAGTGTCGTTATCGTCAAAGGTAGAACAGAGCGGATGGACGAGGTGGCACAATTCGCCGCTTCATATTCAGGTGCATGGCGGAGCGGGCACTTCTCCGCAGATGTATATAGTGCCTTTCCCTCCCAGGTAAGCAAGACCCCGGAATCAGGTGAATTTGTCTCACGGGGCTCCTTTATTGTGCGGGGGGAACGCACCTATTACCGGAACGTGCCGCTGGCGGTCGCTGTCGGGCTTGTGCTTGAGCCCCATGCAGCGGTTATCGGCGGTCCGCCTTCTGCGATCGAGCGAAAAACAAATGTGTTTGCCGAACTTAAACCCGGGCAGTTCGAACCCAATGATGTGGCAAAGAAAGTGCTGCGCCTTCTCAGACAGAAGGTTTCAGAAGATGATGAGAAAGCACTCAAAGGCATCCTGAACACGGATCACGTTGCTGCGTTCGTTCCACCCGGAGGTTCAGATATCACGGGTCACCATGAAAGCTGAATACGGCAAATTAAAGGACAGATACGGCGAAATCAGGTTATTCCCGGAGAGCATCGATGACCTCTGGCATCTCCGGCACCTCATCAATCCCGGCGATCTGGTATTTGCAACAACGTTCAGGAGCGTGGATACCGCTTCTGATAAAATCAGGCCGGAGAAGGTGGAGAAAAGGCCTGTAAGGCTTGGGATCAGGGTAGAGCGTGTGGAATTTTCAGAACACGGCATTCGCCTCCGCCTGACCGGGATCATCGAACACGGCGTGGATACCGGTGCGTATCATACGATCAATGTCGAAACCGGGTTTGAAATTTCCGTGATCAAGGAGTGGCGACCGATCGATCTCGAACGGATTGAGCGGGCGGTGAAGGCGTCTGTTTACGGGGTTATTCATATCCTGACGATTGAGGAAGGGGAAGCAGAACTTTTCCGGTTGCGGCAGTATGGTCCGGAGAGTGTCATCACAATCACCGCCGGGAGCGGTAAGGGTGGGGAGACAGATACACGTGCGGGTTTTTTTGAGCAGGTGCTTTTACCAGTCACTGCCATCTCCGGTCCGCTGATCATCGCCGGCCCCGGGTTTATCAAGGATGATTTTATAAAATTTGCAAAAAACCGGTCCTGTCAGGTTGTTGACCAGGCGATTGTTGTCGAGACACGGCGGATAGGGAGGGGTGCTGTGCAGGAAGTAATCGGTAAAGGGGTGCTTGATATCCTGATAAACGATCTCCAGCTCTCCCGCGAAGTAAAAATGATGGACGAAGTGCTCCTGCGGATCTCGCAGGATGGTGCAGTTGCGTACGGTCTTCATGAGGTCGAGGAGGCCATCGGGTTTGGTGCCGTTGAACAGGTGCTTGTCGCAGATACGCTCCTTCGTAATGAAGAGATCACGTATCTCATACAGAAAGCAGAGACAATGCGGGCAGCCATCGTCGTACTCTCATCGGGTTTTGAACCCGGGGAACGTCTGATCGCACTCGGCGGGATTGCCGCACTCCTGCGTTATCGTCTTGCCAGACAATAAAAAAGAGAGAGCAGACCTTTATCCATTTCCTGTCCAAAGATGGCTAATCAGGAAAATTTTCATTGTGGTGCAGTCCTGGAAAAAAAGATGCTCTGTTCAACCGTTCACAACAAATGCGTTTTCCGAGGTACCAGTTGTTCCATCGGTATTTGTCAGGACAAGACTCCAGGTTCCCTGTGATAATGTGGGAATGGGAAAAATACATCTCAACACAGTTGTATCTATAGGCCGGTAAACGCTTGATGCAATAATATCCGTGCTCCCGCTCCGGGTAAGTTTTGCGGTAATGCCATCCTGGAAATTTGATCCATAGACCATGACGGTGATGGGCCCTGAGCTGGGAGCCGACGCGGGATCGATGCTGGTGATCCCAATCCCTCCCGATGAAGTGGTGGTGGTCGCGGTTGGATTGGCTGAGCCATGGATGCTGAACAGGTTGGTATAGATGCCATACTGGCCACTTGGATTGGTCACGACAACATCCCATGAACCGGGAGTGGCATCTGACGGAGGCGAAAAAGTGCAGGAGATCAGGGTTGAAGACTGCACATTGATATTACTCGCCGTGATATTCGGGTTGTCGCTCTTCATCAGCGTCACGGTTGCCCCGCTCTGGAAATTTGTGCCGGTGAGATCTGTTATGGAGATCACCGTGCCGGCGGTTCCCTCATCCGGTATAATGTTCTTGATGGATGGTTTTGCAGCAGATGAGACGGTTGTACTTGTTGCAGTGACTGTCGTTGTTGTTGACAAGGTCACGGTTGTTGCAGAAGTTGCAGGGGTCTGCACAGGTATTGATGCCGGCGCTTTATTGGTGATTTTTGCTGTATACACTTTTTCCATGAGCGTTCTGCTGTAGGTTTCTGTATTCGTATTCAGGCGATAGCCCCAGCTTCCGTCGGCATTGGGATAGATGAGTGCCCGCTCGTACATATCGGTAGATGAATCATACCTGATAATCAGCCAGGCAACCTGGACCGTGGATTTTGGATTTTTTACGATATCTCCTGCGACATACGCAGGACCCAATCCTGGTACCGTCGTCCCGGTGGTTAACGTTGTTGTGGTATTTGACGGGCCGGAACTGCTAGTACAACCGGCGACGAGAGCAGACACGAAGAGGACGAGGATTGCCAGGGAGATTTTTTTCATGCTCACATGCATGTACATGAATTAATCCAGACACTATAAATCGTTTTATCCGGTTGAAGGATTTGATACAGTGTGGCTGCAATAATGTTAGGACCCCAGATTTTTCACTTTGTCCGGAAAGAATCTGAAATAACAATCAGCTAGTAATAAAAAGAAGACAGAAACTGTTCCCTTTGTCATGACCCCCATTACTCTCCAAAAAAAGATACATTCCTAAAAAAGTATGGAGGAGATTCACCCGCCTCAGGGCCCCTCCGGGGCACGGCGGGCAGGGAGGGTTTTTATGAGTTCCTGGTATTGATCCGCCGCGGGGGCGCCCCGTCAGGGGCGGCGGCGTTAATCGCGAAGGGGTATCAATCCCCCATCAAATATCAATACTTTGATTTCTATGGGTGAAGGTGCAAAATCTTGTTTATACGAGTTTTTTTGGATTTTAAGTACGTCATTAGAATGGGATTATACCCCAAAAAATAAAAAACGGGTAGTACTTATTCCTCTTTCTTTTCCGGCCGTTTGAAGGTTTCAACAAGCGTGATCTCTGTTATATCCTTGATCAACTCGAAGCCTTCGTGGATGATCCTGCCCCGCCAGAGAAGCCAGCGGCGGTCATAGTTAATGCCGGGGGGGAGTGTGACCGTTGCCTTGCCATCCTCGATTGCTATTTCCATATCCTTACCGGCATACAGCCGCACCAGTCCTTTCAGCTCTTCGAGCGGATCGGTAACAGTCTCTTCAATCGTATAGTGGTAGGAAAGAGTCTGCCCGGCGAGGGGCGGATTGAAATCGACAATCACCTTTGAGCCGATTACATCAACAACGGTTCCTTCTCCCATCTCCTCCATCTTTACCGGCATGCCGCGGACGGGTTTTTCCTTGAACTGGTTCTTCGGGAACGATTTGATGCGTTTGGGATCACGATCTCCGAATGCCTTTTCGGGGGTAACGACCACATCGCCTTCTGCACCACTCTCCTTGCCGACAAGTTCCTCGTCCAGCCCGAGAATGACATGTTTCTGCCCGACGCAGATAGTGACCGGGCCGTATATCGCGTTCGGACTGTGGATACCCGCAGATTTTGCTTCTGCTGCATCCGTGGTATCAAAAATGTCTCCTTTCACGCTGCCCGAATAGCTCAGTTTAATAAAATCTCCATCTTGTATCGCCATGGTTCACCTGACTATATTAAATTGCAACGAAAACAGATAAACGTGTGGCACAGTCATGCTTGAAATTGAATTGAAAGTCAGGGTTCCGTCGCTAGATCCGGTACGCCGCCAGCTGGCCGGCCATAACGCACGGTTTCTCGGCAGGATACATGAGCATGATGTATATTACAACGCACCTCACCGTGATTTTGGCGTGACCGATGAGGCAGTACGGGTCAGGTACACCAACAGTCACGCGGTTATCACCTACAAAGGGGCAAAAATAGCAATATCCGGTCTCAAAGCCCGGGAGGAACTCAATACTGCAGTCGAATCCGGCGAGGCTTTTGAAGCGATACTGGATCGTCTCGGATTTATCCGTACTGCCGAAGTGAATAAATGGCGTGAAAATTACCATCTCGGCACTGCCTCGGTATCCCTGGATTCTGTCGAGGAATTGGGTACATTTGTCGAGATTGAAGTACTGGCTGAGCGGCATGGCAACGCCGCTTCTGCACAGATCGAAAGAATATCAAAAGAAATCGGTGTGGAAGGCGAGCCGATCCTCGCCTCGTACCTTGAACTCCTCCTCGCTAAACGGTCAGGAGTTCAATCCTGATATCCCGGGCTTCTGCCCCGAAGTGGAGCATCGCACAGTAACCATCCATGGCTGCACCGGGATTCACAATTTTTACGCCATCAACATCCATGACACCCCGCTGTTCGTGAATATGGGCGCAGCAGACAAGATCAAATGACTTCATTTGCCGCCGGATGCTCCTGCTGCCCACGTGTTCCCCATTAATTTTGTCGAGTGTCTCATACGGGGGGGTGTGAGTAAGAAGGACATTGTGAACGGTTTTTTCCATCTTTTTCATTGCGGTACGTAATACGTCATCCATCTGCTTGTCTGTCATCTCGAATGGTGTACCAAAGGGTGTAGGATTTGATCCTCCGATACCCGCAATCGTTATCTTGCCCAGGTTAATCTGGGAGCCATGGAGACATACTGTGTCTGAGTGTTCGAGCGTTTCGATGATCTCACGCGGGTCGCAGTTGCCGGGCACTGCAAAACACGGCACATCGATGCGTGAAAGCACGTCATCGACCGCATCAACCGGACCCATATTGGTGATATCGCCTGCAATAAATACCGCTTCCGGACTCAAATCCAGAAATGAATCAATTTTACCGAATTGACCATGGAGATCTGCTATCAATAGCACATCTTTCATGGTATATCATTTGAAGGGTGTCTAAAAAACCTTATCTCAGGATCATTCCAGGAACCTGTCAGTTTACCCGAATACGCAAGTTTTCCGAAGATTTTTTCGGTTTCCGGCAGGAGTGATCGCGCGTTGGTGCCGGCAAGCAGGGTGCCGGGTAAGGGAAGGAACCGGTGAACATGCACCTTTCCGAATCGGGCAACCCATTGTATGAGGTCAAGTGTCTTGTTCTGGTCTATATCGGTCTCGATAGGGAGCCCGACAATAAAGTCCACAACAGGAGTGATCGAAAAACCGGTGCAGAGTTCTACGGCGTTGATCACATCATCAACGGTATGTCCCCGCAACAGTCTCGCCAGCACAGCATTACTCCCTGATTGTGCTCCGAAATGGAGTTTTGCATTGGAACAGTACGTAGAGAGGAGTGACAGCGAGTCCTCACAGATAAACTCCGGGCGCACTTCGCTGGGAAATGTTCCGAAATATATCCTGTGCTCCAGTTTTCTGAAGAGACGTTCAATTTTTTCCCAGCGTGGATAGATACCGTCAGAGCCGTAAGCAAACGCATTCGGCGATACGAACCTCGCATCCTCGTACTTGTTTGCGTACCTTGCAATCACGTCAAGAGAACGGTGCCGCATGCAATGCCCGAAAATCTGTGGCGTCTGGCAATAGCCACAGGAAAACGGGCAGCCCCGGCTGATCTCAACGTATCCCTGCCTCCGGGAAAATGCCGGGTATGCATCAAGCCGGACACAGGAATCTGCCGGTTCATACCAGGTACCTGTCGCCACGCCAGGTATTTTCCCGTCCCGGCCATCTTCTATCCGTGCAAGAAGGCGGGGAAGTGTGAACTCACCTTCACCAGCAACCACGTAATCGGCATATTCTGCTGTCTCACGCGGGTATGCTGTTGCGTGAGGACCACCGACAACAGTAATGCAGTCTGCAGCGGCAATCTCGTCCCGGTACAGGGATGCATTGATCGAGTTAAGACTGTAGCAGGTCACGTCACTGGTAGGTTTGTCAACGGGATGAAGAACGAACCCTTCAACTTCGCATGCCGCAGAAAGTGCCGCATACGAGTTTTGTGCTGCATGAATAAGCCGCCAGTTAACCTGCATATGCCAGAGAATTTCCGTTTAACAATTTGATGAAACCAAAAAAGGAGAATCGTATTAATTCGCGCTAGTGTTTACCGCGAACGATACTCCCTGAGTTCGTCATTCGTTTTATAGGTCTGACCATTGTCCATGGTGACCCAGACCTCGACGCGGTCAATCGGGCCTCTTAAGGATCCTTCGCCTCGTGTTCCATCAAGCTCTACCTGATCCCCTTTTTTATTACCAATTGTGGCGGTTTGGAGTGTGCCGTCAGCCCGCGTGAGTTTTACATCAATTTTTTTCACGTGGATCATTCCTATACCACCCTGGAAGATGACCGGAATTTTCCCAAGGTAGTCCTTTTCTCCGACATCCACTTTAACCATGTTATAACTGGGTATTACATCGGTGGGGACAGTCGTAAGACCCGATCCTGGAACAATGGTCGATGTCCCGGCTGGTGTCCCGGGACTCGGTGTGGGTGCAGCCGGTGATGTCTTACTGAATGTGCATCCGGCAGATGCAAGAGCCCCACAGAGAACAACAAGTATTACCAGCATGACTCTGAACTGCATGGTAAAAAATGCGAGGCCGGGTTATATCATGCTTGTGCTCGAAAACCTGATTGAACAATGGAGAGCAAGTATCCGGCCCGTTTCGTCTTCTTTGTTGCATACATCTGGAGTTTGATTATCCGTTTTCCTGCTGTAAAACCTGATTATATAAATGAAATATATTTTAATATCCCGAAGAAAAATTGATCTTTTTTAAAAGAGCAGTTTATTGTTATGAATCCGGCAATTGTCGATTCGCTTGTCTACATAGGTATCGGTATCATTGCCGCTGGTGTGATCCATATTATCTTTGTCCGGCTGAAACAGAGGGCTGCAATGACAGAAACGAAGATGGACGATCTGCTCGTGCAGTCTCTTGGAACACCATTGGTAATGCTGGCATTTTTTATCCCGTTTTTTCTGGCAGTCCAGTATGCTCTCTCTTTGTACCCGGAGTTCCAGTGGATCACGGATTTTAAAATTTTAACATCCTGCTACATCCTTGTGGGTACCTGGGTGATCGCGGCATTCGTTGACGGTTTTTTAAGAACCTACGGGACTGCTCTTGCAGAAAAGACCGAAACGGACATCGATGACCGTATCGTTGATGTCCTCCAGAAGATCGCCAAATGGATCATCTGGTTTATCGGGCTCATGTACGTCTTTTCGACGTTTAACGTCAATATCACCCCCCTGATAGCAGGTGCGGGTATCATGGGTATTGCCATCGCGCTGGCCGCCCAGGATCTTTTTTCCAACTTTTTCGGGGGTGCGGTCATTATCACCGACCAGCCGTTCAAGACAGGCGACCGTGTCCTGATTAATGACGTATTGGGCGATGTAATCCATATCGGGCCACGAAGCACGAGAATAATAACGCTCGATTCTGATATCGTGACCATCCCCAACACGAAAATTGCCACCAGCGTGGTACACAATTATTCTATGCAAAATCCCCAGGTCCGGATCCAGATCCCTGTTTCAGTTTCCTTTGCAGCTGATATCGAACAGGTCAGGCGTATCCTGCAGGAAATTACTGATGAAGCGGTAAAGAACCGCCCGGATGTGATCGCCCCGAATCCGGAACCAACGGTGTACCTGTTGAAAATGGAAAAATCAATACTGACATTTACGATAACCATGTATGCCAGTGGTTTTATGTACAACAATGTCATCCAGGATTACATGAACACCAGCATCCTCGAGCGGTTCAGGAAAGAGGGCATTATACTATCCTGAGACGTGCTGCATGTATTTATTCAACAGGCATGCATACGGACACTCTGAAAAAACGCTATTGTCCATGGGGTATCGATATTATCGATATCCCAACCTTGCCACGGACTGGTTTTCACCAAAGTGACTGACCAATAACAATGTCTACATTCCCACCAGATTACCTGAGAAGTAAATACACTGGGCAATTCCAGTTGATTGCCAACAGTTTACCAGATACAAAAAAGGTGTACACCATGCAAAAAATACTACCAGTGCTCCTGCTTATTCCACTCCTGGTTTGTACGTTCATCCCATCATGCGGATCGGCGGCGTCCTTGGATGAACCCGGTTCCGGGTTTATTGTCGTGGCTTCGGCTCCATCCGCTGACTTTTATACTACGATACAGTCCGGCACGGCACCGTTACGGGTGACCTTTTTTGATCGCTCAGAAGGTACTCTCCCCCTGCGGTATCTCTGGAATTTCGGGGATGGCACGACTTCAACAGAACAGAACCCGACCCATACCTTTGCACCAAACGGGAAATATACGGTCAGCCTCACGGTTACCAACTCGTATGGACGGGATACAAAAACCCTGCCGGATTTTATCGCGGTGGGAGACCCGCCCATGGCAGACTTTTCTGTTTCACCATCCTCAGGAATTCTGCCCCTGACGGTGGCATTCACTGACAGAACACCTGACACCACACGATCATGGGCATGGGACTTCGGGGACAGTACAAACTCGACAGTACAGAACCCGGTCCATACCTACATAAAAACGGGTATCTATACTGTTACGTTATCTGCCACGAATGAATTTGGAACAGGATACACCACCAAATCCGGCATAATCAATGCGGGTATTGTTCCTGACGCTGAGTTCATTGTCGAACCACGGGAAGGCGATCCCCCCCTCACTGTACGATTCCGTGATTTTTCCAGCGGCAGTCCCCTTGCATGGTTATGGGATTTCGGGGATGGTTCTACCAGTACTGAAAAGGATCCGGTGCATACCTACCAGAAGGCGGGAAGTTATACCACTATCCTGCATGTCGCAAACGCGTTCGGAAGCGATGCACTCACCCGCCCTGACCACGTTCGTGTCGGGATACCCTCCCCGGCCATATCACCGGTACAGACACAGGTAGAAATACCGCCCCGGGAGGAAACACGGCAGGAAGGTATCATCGGCCTGATCAGGGAGGCACGCGGGACAACCGAGAAGAACCTCCCGACGAGCGGGTTAATCCCCCCCCAGTTCATGGCCCTTGCCGCCGTGCTGACAAGCTTTTTTTTCATCGTTGTCAATCTCCTGATCAGCAATATCGGGACACTCTCCCATATCGGCTCGAAGTTTGTAAAATTTTTTATGGATCTTGCGGGAGGCCATGCAGTAGAAAAGGTGAGCGAGGCTGAAATCGCGAGACGGGGTATCGCAGTGCAACAGAGGGAGCGTCATTTCCTGGGACTTTCGGCTGCAGAAGTCATCATCATCGAAGTGGCGGTGATCATGGTAGCTCTTGCGTTTGTCCTTGCTGATCGCGTCGAACTCACGCTTGAAAATGTCCTTATTTATATTCTGGTGGGAGCGATATCCGTCGTTCTGCATGATTTTGCACACCGCTACTTCGCAACAAAACACGGGCATGATGCCGATACCCGGTTCTGGGGGCTGGGTACCGTCATCATGTTCCTGACCGCATGGTTATACGGCAATGCGTTTGCCCAGTCGTACCGTAACCTCGTAAACAGGCAGGGGGAGGATAATACCCGGGAAACAGGAATTGAGATGGTGGCCGGACCCTGTATCAGTATTATTCTCATGGTCCTGTTCCTTGCCATCACCGGGCTTGGCGGGATCTATGCCATTGCCGGGGGTGTCGGTTTTACCATTAACCTCATCACCGCTGTCTACAGCCTGATGCCCATCGAGACGATGGACGGCAGGGGGATCTGGAGATGGAACCGGGGCGTGTACCTGCTACTGTTTGTGCCAATGATTGCATTTTACTTCTTCACGTTCATGATCGTGTGAAGGAGCTTACACCATGAACCGTGGTAATCCAGTAAATTTTTTCAGGAGGGAAGGAATATTTGAGACCCCTTCCCGCCATTAAAATTACCACGGTTCGTTCTGAATTTTTCTGATTCAAAAGGAATTCTTTTATCATTTCCCGCATCCAAATAAGGGGAAATGGATCCATTTCTTTCCATCATTGATCTCATTATTCACTTTGACAACTACCTGCCAGGGATTATCGAAACATACGGGGTCTGGACATACCTGATCCTGTTTGTGATTATCTTCTGCGAAACGGGCCTTGTGGTATTCCCGTATCTTCCCGGTGACTCCCTCCTCTTTATTGCAGGGGCGCTTTCGGGTGCCGGCTACCTCAGTCCGGAGATACTGATCGTGGCACTCGTCGCTGCCGCGGTACTTGGTGACTCTGCAAATTACTGGATAGGGCATACCCTTGGGATGAAAGTTCTTGAAAAGAAGTATAGCTTTGTTAAAAGGGAACATCTGGAAAAAACAGAGGAGTATTTTTCCCGGTACGGTGGTCTGACGATAGTGATAGCCCGCTTTGTTCCTTTTATCCGGACATTCGCACCTTTCCTTGCCGGTGTCGGGAAGATGAGCTACCGCTGGTTCATCACCTACAATATCACCGGGGCGATCATGTGGATATGCGCATTTCTGCTTTCAGGATATTTTTTTGGCAGCATTCCTATCGTCCGGGAGAACTTCAGTCTCATCATCTATGCAATTATCGGGATCTCACTTCTTGCCGTAGGATCCATTGTCATTGGTGTTATCCGTTCGGTCCGGGAATGCCCGGCGGTCGAGCAGCAGGAACCGGCACATAAAAAATAAAAGGATGCTATGCTCCCCGCACACCTTCACGGGTGCATCTGAAAAATGGCATGAACCGCGGATACTGCCCGGGATGTCTTTTAAATTTCCCGGATGCGAGAATATATTTCGGGAACCTGCGTAGTATATCTACGATTCAATATCAGGTGCATCATCGTAGGATTTTTGAATAATGCTCCCGTTTGATAAACTCCTGGACCTGGCCGGCAACGCAGGTCTCAGTCCGACTCAGGTCGCCGAATTCCGCCAGAGATTCGGCGTAAATGAAATGACTCCACCCGTGAGGGAGCCGCTCTGGAGACAATACCTGAAAAATTTTGATGACCCTATTATCCGTATCCTCCTTCTTGCAGTTACCATATCCACGCTCGTCTCGCTTATCAGGGGAAGCGGATTTTTAGATACCATCGGGATTATTATTGCGATCCTGCTCTCAACGGGTATCGCATTTTTCAACGAGTACC
>Ga0315281_10007986_pt1 | contig 14813 bp, 12 predicted proteins | sample YL17G07_0_MG_FD_204540 | JGI IMG/M metagenome (GOLD analysis project Ga0315281, IMG submission 204540) | Sediment microbial communities from Yellowstone Lake, YNP, Wyoming, USA - YL17G07_0 | ecosystem: Environmental > Aquatic > Freshwater > Lake > Sediment | place: USA: Wyoming | collected...
GTACGTTTCGCCGGCAATGCCGCCAGCAATTTTGCGCGCTGCTGGTGCAGAATCTGGCCTGTTCCGCATGGATGATCGCCGGCATGGCCATAGGCACGATCGCCTTCATGCACCTTGCAGCCTGGTCCGGCGGGCGCGGGTCCGCCGCCATGCTGGGCGGGATGTTCGGCGGCATGGTGTGGGGTATGGTGGCGAGTGTGGCGATGTATCGCGTCTGGTTTTGGCTGAAACAGCGGCGTGGTCAACAATGAAAATTCGGCGGCGGGTGCGGCCATGACCAAGAATGCCTTAGTCGAACTCGAACACGGCAGTGCCGGGATCTTTCCTGAAGAGGAGTTCCGCGCCCGGTTGCTGAACGCCTCCAGGAAGCGCCGGCCACTGCGGATCAAAGCCGGCTTCGACCCTACCGCCAAGGGCCTGCACCTTGGTCACGTCCTGCTGTTGGACAGAATGCGCGCCTTCCAGGATGCGGAACACGAAGTTACTTTCCTGATCGGCGACTTCACCGCCAGGATCGGCGACCCGTCCGGAATCTCCCGCGAACCCTTGAGCCGCGAACAGGTCGAGGCCAACGCGCGCAGCTACCGCGAGCAGGCATTCAAGCTGCTCGACCCGGAGCGCACCACCATCGCGTTCAACTCGAGCTGGCTGGCAAAGGCCGACGCAAAAGGCCTGCGGCAGCTGGCCGCGCAGGCGCCGGAGGGCGACGATTTAATCGCGCATTGCCCGGACGGCGAGCCCATCGGCTTCGGCGCATCCCTGTACCCGCTTCTTCAGGGTTATGACTCGGTGGTGCTGCAAGCCGATGTGGAACTGGGCGGGACCGATCAGAAATTCAACATGCTCATGGGCCGCCACCTGCAGCGGGCTCACGCGCAGAAGCCGCAGTCGGTTCTCACGCTGCCGATACTCGAAGGCCTGGACGGCATCAACAAGATGAGTAAGTCGCTCAATAACGCCATTGGACTCGACGAGTCAGCCGACGCAATGCTGAAAAAGATCATGTCGCTGTCCGATAGCCTGATGTGGCGCTACTTCGATCTGCTGTCCAATCGCGTGCCTGCCGACATCCAGCAACTGAAATGGAGCGTCGGTGCGGGCGCCAATCTTCAGGCCATCAAGATGGATCTGGGTGTGGAGATTGCCGCGCGCTTTCACAGCCGCGGCGCGGTTCAGGCCGCGCGCGAGGCGTTCATGGCCCGGTTCCCGCAGGCGGCTCAGCCGAACGGCATACTCGATATTCATGTCGCGGCCCAGGCAGAAGGAATGCGGCTGGGCCGCGTACTGATGGAAGCCGGCCTGGCCGCGAGCAGCGCCGAAGGCAATCGCCTGATCGAACAACGCGCGGTGCAGGTGAATCAGCAGTGCGTGGAAGATCGGGCACTGGTGCTTACGCCCGGCCCGAGCTATCTTTTGCAGGTAGGGGCGCTGCGTGTTGCGCGAGTGACCTTGCGGCCTATCATGTCGCGCGTGGCCGGGCGATGAGCGGGGAGCGTGCATCGCCGCGTCAAGCGGCAGCCGGAGTAACGCAAGGCGCTATTCGATAACATGTTCTGACGCGTAACTGTTGGAGTGAGACGATGAGCTGCATATTCAAGGCAGGGGGCGGGCTGTATCCGCGCATGAGGCTGGGTGCGATTCTGCTGGCGGCCGGCGAATCGAAGCGAATGAACGGAGTGAACAAGCTTGCCGTGGAGATTCAAGGGGTGCCATTGCTCAAGCGCGCCCTGTTCGCACTCAGTGGGGCGGGCGTGGACGAGGTGGCGGTGGTGCTTGGCCACGACGCCGAACGGCTCGATGCGCTGATCAGCGCTTTTCCGGTGACGGTCGTGCGCAACGAACGCTATCGCGACGGGCAGATGAGTTCCGTGCGCGCCGGCCTCGCGGCGTTGCAGGGGCCGTTCAACGCGCTCCTCGTATGCCCGGCCGATATGCCGCTGCTGAACGCACAGGATATCCAGGGTCTCATCGGCGCTTTCAAGAAGCGCGAAACCGGCGTCGCCGTCGTGCCCCGGGTCGGCGGCAAGCGCGGCAATCCGATCGTCCTCGACTGGGCTGCATGCGAGGAGATACTCTCCGGCGGCGCCGATTTCGGCTGCCGCCAGTTCATCGAACGCAATCCAGACCGGGTGACGGCGTTCGATAGCGGCAACGATCACTACCTTGTCGACCTCGACTCGCCCGAGGACATCCGGGCGCTGGAGGCCCGGCTCGGCCTGAAGTTCAAGCTCCCCGAGGTTGCGACCAGCATCGCCGCTTGATTGGGGGCGCCTGTTTCGTTAGTGTGTCCCGTAGGAAGTACCCTTGGAGTGCGCGCGTCGGGCTTTTGCGCTAGCGACTGCGGGAAATCGATGCCTATCACGCCCGTTTCCACGTTCCAGCTATTCTCGATCTGCGTCATGATCTGGGGTTCGACCTGGATCGCGATCACCTTCCAGCTCGGCCAGGTCGCCCCCGAGATGTCGGTGGGCTATCGCTTTCTGCTGGCCTCGGCGGCGATGTTCGGCTATTGCCGCTGGCGCGGGCTGCCGCTGGCGTTCGGGCTCAGGCAGCACCTGGATTTCGCGCTGTTCGGCGCCTGCATGTTCTGCGTCGGCTACATCCTGGTCTATCACGCCGAGACCCACATTGTGTCGGGCATGGTCGCGGTCGGCTTTTCCGTGAGCCCGATGATCAACATGCTGGCCGCGCGCGTGTTCTTCGGCACGCCGATGTCCAAGCGCGTCGCGGTCGCCGCGCTGTTCGGCATCGCGGGTATCGTGTGCATCTTCTGGCCGGAGTTCGGCAAGCTGTCGGCGAGCCGCAACGCGGAATGGGGCGCGTTGCTGACGATCCTGTCGGTGCTGGCCTCGTCGGCGGGGAGCATGACCGCCCTGCGCAACCAGAAGCGGGGCTACTCCACCTGGAGCAGCATGACCTGGGGCATGCTCTACGGCGGCGCGCTGGCGCTGACGATCGGCCTGGCAGCGGGCCGCCCGCTCGCTTTCGATCCCCGCGCGGACTACGTTCTTTCGCTGGTGTATCTGGCGCTATTCGGTTCCGTCGTCACCTTCGCCTGCTACATCACGCTCATCGGCCGCATCGGCGCCGCCCGCTCCGCCTACATCGGCGTGATGGTGCCCATCGTGGCCCTGGCGATCTCGTTCTTGTTCGAGAAGTTCGCCTGGGGCTGGCTTACCACCGCCGGAGTGGCGCTGTCGGTGATGGGCAATGTCCTGATGCTGCGCCAGGCGCGGAGAAAGCCGGCAGCCGGTTGACCGTCGCGGCAGAAGCGGCCAATCGCGCTCGGCGCGGAGGCGAGCCGCGCGATGGTTGCCGCGTTGGATGATGTGCCGGGGCTGCCCCGGTACCCCAATCCGGGGAAGGCTGGCCGCTGCGCTTATGCGAGGACGCCTGGTGTTGCGTCAGCGTGGCTGAAGCCGGGCGCCTCACTCCGTCCCTTGTTGCCCGTCAATGCGCTGAATAGCGGTGCGTTGGGGCAGAAGGTGTTTTCCCCTTCGACTTTTCCGGCGAGCCATCGTTCGCACAAGTCCTCAGCCCGACATCTGCGGCAGCGGCTGCGGATGTCTTTGATGACGGCCTCCTTGTCACCGCGCGCCACGAGGCCGGGGTCCACGCCGGCGCGCATTAACATGCGCGTCATGCGCCTTTCGGAGCTGGCTCCCAGGAATCTTGCAAACCATGCGAGGAAGGCGGCAATCACGGCCACCATGATTAGGGCGATGCCGATATCAAGCGGAGCGGGGTTCATGGTCCGGTTCTCCTTTTGCACGCGTAGCGATTGGGCAATGCGCAAGCAAATCATATTACCGGCCAGAGCGTCCCTGCTTTGACGTGGATCAAGTTCCGCCTTGTTTGCGGCATGAATCGCCTATGGCTTCAGCGCCCGGTAAAGGAAGGGCAGGCTGATGTCCATGCGGTAGTCGACGTCGGAGTGATCGTCGTCGAATTCCTCGTAGGCATGGCGGATGCCGGCTTCGGTGAGGCGCTTGGAGAGTATCCGGCTGCCATAGTGGATGTGGTACTGGTCGCGCCAGCCGCAGTCGATGTAGATGCCCCGCAGCGACTTGAGATTGGAGCGGTATTTCTCCACCAGGTGGACCGGGTCGTGGCGGCGCCAGTTGTTCCAGCGCTGGGGCATGGCCTCGCCGGTTTCCAGATTGAACGGGACGCGAAATCCGAGCGGCGCCTTCGGGTCCGGGTCGTAGGTCGCGGCCATGCAGATGTTCATGATGCAGTGGCCTTCGGCCGTGGACAGCTTCTCCTTCTTCCACACATGCGCAAGGAAGCGCTTGATGCGTCCGTCGTCGAATCCGGCCGCCGCGCCGCGGTAGCGCGATTCGCGGCGCATGTCCAGGGGGCCGGGCTTGCGCTTCGCCGCGCGGTGCTTGGCAAGCGTATTCAAAGTATTGGGCCAGTCGTGCCAGTAGACGAAATCGAAATAGGCATCGCCCGAATGATCGGCGATCGCCCCCCAGTGCTGCGCGTACTTCATGCCGTGGATCATCGAGCCGTAACCGCCGGAAGACTTGCCGAAGCAGCCGCGATGCTCGCGGCGCGCGAGGGTGCGAAACTCGCGGTCGACGTAGGGAATGAGTTCCCGGACGAGATAGTCGGCATAGTTGCCGATTGCCGAGGAATTGACGTACTGGTTGCCGCCCAGCGCGGTGTAGCAGTCCGGAAAGACGATAATCGCCGGGCCCATCTTCTGTTCGTGGATCAGCCGCGCGGCGCGCTCGGGCACATTGTCGCCGAAGGGCTTCCAGCCCGCGTGTGCGAGCCCGGAACCGGTGAACCCGACCAGATCCCACAACACCGGAAAGCGCTGCCCAGGACCGCCGCGGCCGATGTTGCTTATGCCCTGGTCGTACTGCGGGGGCAGCCACACGCCCAATTTGCGCACGTGCGGGTCCCCGAGCGGGTTCCCCTCCAGAATTTTCGATGTGTGCTCCAGCACGACCAGCGTACCGGCTTTGCCTTTGGGGCGCTTGATTGCCATGGACGTCCTTTGGTTTCTTTGGCGTGGGGAAGCGCAATTATCGCCCGAGATGACGGCTGATGAATTCGAGCACGGACTCGTACCAGGCCACGATGTTGCGCGGTTTGATTATCCAGTGGTTCTCGTCGGGAAACACCAGCAGTTCGCTCTCCGCGCCGTGATACTGCAGCGCCTCGAACAAGTTCAGCCCTTCGTTGATCGGGCAGCGGTAATCGCGCTCGCCGTGGATGATCAGCACCGGCGTCTTCCAGTTCTTCACGTAGCGGATTGGCGCGTAGCGGTCGAAGCGTTCCATGTCGGCATAGGGGTTTTCGCCGCCCATTTCCAGGTACCACCATGCGGGATGGTCGGTCGTGCCGGTGAACTGCGCCATGGTGGCAACGCTGGCGTGGGTAATCAGGCATTTGAAGCGTTCCGTCTGCGTCCCGATCCAGTTGGTCATGTAGCCGCCAAACGAGCCGCCCATGGCCATGGTGCGGCCGGCGTCGATGTCGGGGCGTGCGGCAAGCGCGTCGGCGACCGCCATCAGGTCCTGGTAGCATTGGTCGCCCCAGACATTGCCCCAGATCCCCTGGATGAATTCCTGCCCGAAGCCGGTGGATCCGCGTGGGTTGGGAAGCGCCACCGCGTAGCCCTGCGCGGCCATGAGCAGCGGGTTCCAGCGCCAGTGCCAGCCGTCCTGGTCCATGCCTATCGGACCGCCGTGGATCCAGAGCAACAGCGGCAGGCGTGCCGCCTGCTGTGCCGCGGCGCCTTTCGGTTTGACCAGAAAACTGTGGATCGGCGTGCCGTCGGTCGAGGGGACGCTGAAGCTTTCCACCTCGGCCCAATCGTGGGCGCCGGCGAAACCGGAGAGGCGCGCGAGCGCCTTCGGCGCGGAGTCCGGCCGCGCTTCGACGACGAAGCCTTCCGGCGCATCGAGCAGGGTCGAGCGTATGCCGGCGATGCGGCCGTCGGCCAGCACCTCCAGATTGGAATGCACGCCGCCGGATGCAACGGACGTGATCCGCTCGACGTTTCCCCGCGCCGCGTCGATGGCGAACACCGGCGCGTGGCCTGCGTCGTCGGCCGTGACGAACAACTGCCTGCCGTCGGCGCTCCAGCGGGCCGGGCCCGGCCAGCGGTCCCATTGCGCGGCGATCTGCCGCATCGCGCCACTGGCGACATCGAATAGCGTCAGCAACGGCCTGAAGACCGTTGTCGGGCTGCGCGTCATGCGCACGGCGGCGATGCAGCGGCCGTCGGGCGAGAATGCCGGCGCCTCGAAATTCACGTTGTCGGCCGCACCCAGGACGCGGCTCGCTTTCGATTCGACCTCGATTACCAGCAGCGTCGAGTCGAGTTCGCGGTCCTTGCCGAGGGTCTGGCGCGTCGCCACTATCCATTTTCCGTCCGCGGAAATGTCCAGCACCGGCTCGATGGCGAATTCGCGGCGCGCCTCGGGCGTGAGATCGAGGCGGTTTCCGCCCGCGGCGTCGCAGGCGATGAGGTGGGTCACCGCCAGGTCGGTATTCTGGTGCAGCCAGTGGTCCCAGTGCCTCACGGGTTGCTCCCTGAAGCGCCGGGCGCTGGGGCCGTTCTTGGCGCGCTTCGACGCGGTTTCGCGCTGCTGGTCGTGTTCGATGCCCGGGATTACCGGCGCGAACAGGACCAAACGCGGGGCGCTTTTCGCGAAGCGCAAGACTTCCACGCCTAGCGGTTCGTCCGTCAGCTGCTTCGGTTCGCCGCCTTCGCTGGGCAGGATCCATACCTGCATACGTTTTTCGGCCTCTTCGTCGGGCTTGAGTTCGTTCGGCTGGCGGTTCGACAGGAACGCGAGCGCCCCGTCGTGGCGAAAGCACGGCGCCGCATCCTTGCAGTCGCCGCGTGTGAGCTGCACCGCCGCGCTGCCGTCCACGGGGACTCTCCAGATGTCGCTCGCGTATTTGGCGCCGTCGCGGTCAAGGCGTTGCACCGCTACGGCAAGCCAGGTGCCGCAGGGCGACGCCGCGATCTCGGCTACGCGGCGAAGCGCGATGTGCTGTTCAACGTTGTAGGCCACAAGGTCTCCTGTATTCCCGACAGCCGGCGTATTGTCGGTTTAACGCCGATGTGAATCAAAAATAGACACGTAGGCGAGACTGTCCATAACGCCACGCCTAAGCATCATCTCCTCGATATCGCCGAGGCTCAGGGGGAAATTGACCCGGCTCTGGAATTATCGGCCGTTCAGGCTGTAAACTATGGGCCAAGCGAGCGAAAGTGGCAAATGACGAAAGCAATTTTGTTGACGAAAGCAATCTTCCTGATCGTCTTCTGGTTATCGGGGGTGCCCGCAACCGCATTCGCCAAAACGCCGGGCGAGGTCGACGTCGGCAGCGTACTTCGCGAGGCGCCGTTATATGGATTCGCCGGTGATTTCCGAAAGCTGTCGGAACTGCGCGGAAAGCCGCTGATCATCAATGTCTGGGCCAGTTGGTGTGGCCCCTGCCGCGCGGAAATGGGATCCCTCGAGCGGCTTTCGCGCCGCTTTGGCGGGAAACAGTTCAATATCATCGGCGTTTCGACCGATGACGATGCCAGAGCGGCGGCGGCATTCCTCGCGCGATCAAAGGTCACGTTTGACAACTATCTCGATAGAAACCTGTTGCTGGAAAACATGCTCGGAGCCGACACGATCCCGCTGACGATTCTGGTCGACGCCCAGGGCCGCGTGCTGAAGAAGATACGTGGATCGAGGGAATGGGACAGTGCGGAATCGTTGGAGCTGATAGGCAGAACGTTTCGCAAGAAGCTGTAAGTGCGCCCGGACCTGTTTGTTTTTCCGGTCATGGCATGTTGCCGCTGCCGTTGCCGCTCGGAATCTCTACGCTGTAGTCCTTCATTTTGAATGCCTCGCGCACGATGCCGTCATAGGAGAACTGCACCAGCAGGAGATAGGGCATCGAAATAGGATCCATGTGGTACTCCCACACATCGCGCTGCAGCCGCGGGAATCGCGTCGTGGTCGCGGGCGGCCCGAACAGCTCGCGTACCTCCCTCGCAGTTGTGGTGCCCAGCACCAGCCTGGCGATGTTGGCATCCGTAAGGCGCTGTTCGACCGCCTGGACCTTGCCGTCGGCGCCGATCGAGACCGCATAGGTTTCGCGACCGGCCGGGCCGCGCGGGTAATAGAGCACGCTGCCGCCGCCGGGTTTTTCGACCCGCTCGGCTGGTTGCCCCATTAGGGCTTCGACCTCGGCGGCAGTGGACTTGGCTGCGACCAGGCTGCTGCCGGAATAGGAGGCGCAAGCTGAGAGCAGGGCCGCCGCCAGACAGGTCGCAACGCACCGGATGTTCATGGCTTCCTCCGCAGAATTGTGATGAACGGCAATATCAATCCGCGCTTCACTATACGCGCAAGCGCCGCGTTGGTGATGCGCGCGCGCTCCCCTGCTCCGGCGAGGATGTCGCAAATTGCTGCACCAGGTCCATGGGCGAGCATAAAATGCGGAAACCGGGTGGTTGCGGAAATAATATGCGAAGCGGCTGCGACACGACAAGATCTAAGGCAAGCAACTGCGCCGAATTCTGGGCTGGCATTTGCGCTACCCCTAAAGCCTAAGTCTGTCGAAGGGCAAACTTGCGAAAGGAAGTCATCATGACCGACTTGTCCGATCTCGGCTCCTCCGCGTTCTGGCGCGTCAATCCCAGGGATGCCGATCCGAATGAGACGCGCGAATGGCTGGACGCGTTCGACGCCCTGGTCGAAGCCGAAGGCCGCGAGCGCGCGACTTATCTGCTGCGCCGGCTGCTCGATCACGCGCGCAAGCGCCGGGTGCAGCTGCCGCCGGTGCTCAACACGCCGTACTGCAATAGTGTCGGTCTCGCCGACCAGCCGCAGTTTCCCGGCGATCTCGACATCGAGCAGCGCCTGTCCTCGATCGTGCGCTGGAATGCGCTGGCGATGGTGGTGCGGGCCAACCGCGCCTATCCCGAACTTGGCGGCCACATTGCGAGCTACGCCTCGGCGGCGGATTTGTTCGAGGTCGGCTTCAACCATTTCTTTCGCGCCGGGCCTGCGGGCGATAAAGGCGAAAGCGGCGGCGACCTGGTCTATTTTCAGCCGCACTCGGCGACGGGCGTCTACGCCCGCGCTTTTCTCGAAGGGCGCCTGAGCGAGCAGCAACTCGCCCATTACCGCCGCGAGACCGGCACCGCCGGGGATACGCCCCCGGCCGGCGCCGGCGCTGCCCCGGCCCACAAGGGGCTGGGACTGTCGTCCTATCCCCATCCCTGGCTGATGCCCGACTTCTGGCAGTTTCCGACCGGGTCGATGGGCTTGGGACCGATACAGGCGATCTACCAGGCGCGCTTCATGAAATATCTGGCGGGGCGCGACATGCTCGACACCGCCGGACGCAAGGTCTGGGCCTTTGCCGGCGACGGCGAAATGGACGAGCCCGAGTCCCTCGCAGGGCTGTCGCTGGCGGCGCGCGAAGGTCTGGACAATCTCATCGTCGTCGTCAATTGCAACCTGCAGCGGCTCGACGGCCCGGTGCGCGGCAATGGTTCGGTGATTCAGGAGCTGGAGGGCCTGTACGCCGGCGCCGGCTGGAACGTGGTGAAACTCTTGTGGGGCTCGGACTGGGATTCCCTGTTCGCGCGCGACGACGACGGTGTGCTGCTGCAGCGCCTGCACGAGACGGTGGACGGCGAGTTCCAGACCTATGCGGCCACCGACGGCCGCTTCAACCGCGAGCGTTTTTTCAACAAGTATCCGGAATTGCGCTCGCTGGTCGCGCACATGTCGGACGACGACATCGATCGCCTGCGCCGCGGCGGTCACGACCCGGTGAAAATCTACGCCGCGTATCACACGGCGGTGCATCACCGGGGCCAGCCCACGGTGATCCTCGCTCAGACCAAGAAGGGCTACGGCATGGGTCATTGGGGGCAGGGAAAGATGACCACGCACCAGCAGAAAAAACTCGACCTCGAGGCGCTGCGCGCTTTTCGCGACCGCTTCTCGCTGCCGCTCTCCGACGACGATATCGAACAGGTGCGCTTTTTCAAACCGGCGGCCGACGCGCCGGAGATGAAGTACCTGCATGCGCGCCGCCAGGCGCTGGGCGGCTACCTGCCGGCGCGCTCCGGCGTGGCGCCGAAACTCGCGGTGCCGGCGCCGGCGCAGTTCGGCAAGATTCTCGAGGGCTCGAACGCTCGCGAGCAATCCACCACCATGGTGTTCGTGCAGTTGCTGGCGCAACTGCTGAAGGATCCGGTGCTGGGCAAGCGCATCGTGCCGATCGTCGCCGACGAGGCGCGCACTTTCGGCATGCAGACGCTATTCCGCCAGATCGGCATCTATTCCGCTTTCGGCCAGCTGTATGAGCCGGAGGACCACGACGAGCTGCTCTATTACAAGGAGGCGAAGGACGGTCAGATTCTCGAGGAAGGCATTAACGAGGCGGGCGCGATGTCCTCGTGGATCGCCGCCGCCACCAGCTACAGCGCGCACGGCACCCCGATGCTGCCGTTCTACGCTTTCTATTCGATGTTCGGGTTTCAGCGCGTCGGTGACCTGATCTGGGCGGCAGGCGATTCGCGTTCGCGCGGATTCCTGATCGGCGCCACCGCCGGCCGCACCACGCTCGCCGGCGAGGGCCTGCAGCACCAGGACGGGACCAGTCACCTGATCGCCTCCACCATTGAGAACTGCGTCGCCTACGATCCCTGTTTTGGCTACGAACTCGCGCTGATTCTGCAGGATGGCATGCGGCGCATGCTCGAGGCGCAGGAAGACGTCTTCTACTACGTCACGGTGATGAACGAGAACTACGCGCAACCGCCGCTGCCGCCGGGCGCGGAGGAAGGGATCAAGCGCGGGATGTACCGGTTGCGGGAATCGCCGCTGGTCGCTGCCGGAGTCAAGGCCGGCGGAGCGAAAAAGTTTCCGCGTGTCCAACTCCTCGGCTCGGGCACCATCCTGCGCGAAGCGCTCGCCGCCGCCGAGATCCTGGGCGAGGAGTACGACATCGCCGCCGATGTCTGGAGCGTCACCAGTTTCACCGAACTGCGCCGCGACGGCCTCGAGTGCGAGCGCTGGAACCGGGAACATCCCGATGCGCGGCGCAAGAACTGGGTGGAGCAATGCCTCGCCAATGCCGGCGGGCCCGTCGTCGCGGCGAGCGATTATGTGCGCGCCGTGGCCGATCTCATCCGCGCCTGGGTGCCGGGAAAATATGTGGCGCTGGGCACCGATGGGTTCGGCCGCAGTGACACCCGCGCCGCGCTCAGAAGCTACTTCGGTGTCGATGCGCAGAGCATCGCGCAGGCGGCGGTTCGCGCCACCGCTCGCCCAGGTTAAGGTTCAAAAAAAACGATGCTCAGCCTGTGACGGCTTTTTCGGGCGATTCGCCGTAAGGCGGGGAATAGATCACCAATACCCTCGCCGGCGTGTCGCTGGTCACGGTGAACGTATGGCGCATGTCGGCCGGAAAAAAACAGCAATCGCCGGGCCCGAGTTCGCGCTTCTCGCCGCCCACCTCGGCGAGCGCGCGGCCTTCCAGCATGTAGCAGACCTGCTCGATGCCGGGGTGGTGGTGGGGCAGTGCGCCTTTGCCCTTCTCGACCACGCCGAGCACGACCTCGATGTTGCTCGCGCCTACCGTTTCCGGGCCGATCAGGCGGTAATTGGTGGTGCCGGTATGGTTGGCCGGGTGATAGGGCGTGACTAATCGTTGGTTGACGAAGTAATTTGGGCGGGAATCCTGGCGGGCCATGGCTGTCTCAGCTTGAGGTTTCGCGTATTCTAGCCGCTTGATCCAGGTCAAACGCGCGCTGAGATTAAGCCCTTGACTTGGCTTATAATTAGTCGCTGCGGAATTGGAGGGGACGCCACTACGTTGGCGCCCCTCAATTCCGCCAGTTGAAATTCCGCTACTTGAATTCGTGGAAACGAAATGCAGCTTTACGCCCTCGGCCTGAACCACCACACCGCACCGCTCGCGATCCGCGAGCAGATGGTGTTTCACGCCGAAAAACTGCAATCGGCGCTGCGCGAGCTGACCCAGACCAAGCCGGTGGGCGAGGCGGCGATCCTCTCGACCTGCAACCGCACCGAACTGTACTGCTCCTCGACCGAGCCACACCAGGCGCTCTACTGGATGGCCGAGTATCACCGCATGAAGCCGCAGGAGCTGAAGCCCTACCTCTACACCCTGCCCAAGGAACAGGCGGTGCGCCACGCGTTTCGCGTTGCCTCCGGCCTGGAATCCATGGTGCTGGGCGAGCCGCAGATCCTGGGCCAGATGAAAGAGGCGGCGCGCGTCGCCGAATCGGCGGGCACACTCGGCACGCTGTTGCACAAGTTGTTCCAGCGCTCTTTCGCGGTGGCCAAGGAAGTGCGCACCAACACCCAGATCGGCGCCAACGTGGTGTCGATGGCGGCGGCGTCGGTGAAGCTTGCCGCGCGCATTTTCCCCAGTCTGAAGGAGCAGAAGATCCTGTTCATCGGCGCCGGCGAGATGATCGAGCTGTGCGCCACCCATTTCGCCGCGCAGCAGCCGCGCGCCCTCACGGTGGCGAGCCGCACGCTGGAACGGGCGCGAGCGCTGGCGCACCGCTTCAACGGCCAGGCCATCGAGTTGCGCGACCTGCCCGAGCAGTTGCACGAATACGACATCGTGGTTTCCTGCACCGCAAGTTCGCTCCCCATCCTCGGCAAGGGGACGGTGGAACGCGCGATCAAGGCGCGCCGCCACCGGCCCATGTTCATGGTGGACCTGGCCGTGCCGCGCGACATCGAGCCCGAGGTTGCGGCCATGGACGACGTGTTTCTCTACACCGTGGACGACCTGGGCCAGATGGTGAAGACCGGCGTCGATGCGCGCCAGTCGGCGGTGGCGCAGGCCGAGGCCATCATCGAAACCAGCGTCGGCAGTTTTCTGCACTGGCTGTCGTCGCGCGACCTGGTGCCCACCATACGCGCGCTCCGGAGCCACGCAGAGGAGGCGCGCGGCGAGGAAGTGCAGCGCGCGTTGAAACTGCTCGCGCGCGGCGACGATCCGAAGCGGGTGCTGGAGGCGTTGTCGCATGGAATCACCAACAAGCTGATGCATGCGCCGACGCAGGCGCTCAACGAAGCTTCCGCTGAAGAGCGCGCGCGACTCGCCGAGCTGGTGTCGCGCCTGTACCAGACCCGCAGCCCGCGCTAGCCGGCGGCGCAGCTGCGTTCCTTCCGATGAAGTCCTCTATTGCCTCAAAGCTGGAGCAGCTTGCCCGACGCCTGGGCGAGCTCACGCGTCTTTTGTCCAGCGAAGACGTGGCGCGCGACATGGACAGCTATCGCAAGCTTACGCGCGAACACGCCGAGATCACGCCGGTGGTGGAGCTGTACCAGTCGTTCAAGCTGGCGGAAGCGGACGCGCACACGGCGCAGGACATGCTCGCCGATCCGCAGATGAAGGCGTTCGCCGAGGCCGAGATGCGTGAGGCAAGGGAACGCATGGCGGCGATCGAGGCCGAACTGCAAAAGCTGCTGTTGCCCAAAGACCCCAACGACGAGCGCAATACTTTTCTCGAGATCCGCGCCGGCACCGGCGGCGACGAGTCGGCGCTGTTCGCCGGCGACCTGTTCCGCATGTACACGCGCTTTGCCGAACGCAATCGCTGGGTGGTGGAAGTGATCTCGGCGAGCGCGTCGGAGATCGGCGGCTACAAGGAAGTGATCGCCAAGATCATCGGCCAGGACGTGTTTTCCAAGCTCAAATTCGAATCCGGCGGACACCGGGTGCAGCGCGTGCCCGCGACCGAGACCCAGGGGCGCATCCATACTTCGGCCTGCACCGTTGCGGTGATGCCGGAAGTCGACGAAATCATCGACGTAGTCATCAATCCGGCGGAGATTCGCGTCGACACTTTCCGCGCCTCCGGCGCCGGCGGGCAGCACATCAACAAGACCGATTCCGCCGTGCGCGTGACGCATCTGCCCACCGGCATCGTGGTCGAGTGCCAGGACGGGCGCTCGCAGCACAAGAACAAGGCGCAGGCGCTGTCGGTGCTGGCGGCGCGCATCAAGGACAAGCAACAACGGGAGCAGGCGGCGAAGCAGGCGGCGACGCGCAAGAGCCTGATCGGCAGCGGCGACCGCTCCGAGCGCATCCGCACCTACAATTTCCCGCAGGGGCGCGTCACCGACCACCGGATCAACCTGACGCTGTACAAGATCCAGGACATTATGGATGGCGACCTCGCCGAGTTGACCGGTGCGCTGGCCGCCGAGCACCAGGCCGAGCAGCTCGCCGCGCTGGGCGAGGAAGCTGCGGCCTGAGTCCCGCAGTGACCCGGACGTGATGACCATAGCGCAACTTCTGGCGCAGAGCGGCTTGCCGCCGCTGGAAGCGCGCATGCTCCTCGAACGGGTGCTGGAAAAAACGCGCGCCTGGCTGATCGCGCATGCGGACGAAGCAGCGGGCGGCGAGGCCGAGCAGGCATTTGTGGTTCTGGCCGCACGGCGCCGCGAAGGCGAGCCCCTCGCCTACATCCTTGGCGAGCGCGAATTCTACGGCCTCGAATTGCGGGTGACGCCGGCCGTGCTCATTCCGCGTCCAGAGACCGAGCTGCTGGTGGAACTGGCGCTGGCGCGCATCCCGGAGAACGCGGCCGTGCGCGTGCTCGATCTGGGAACGGGCAGCGGGGCGATCGCCGTCGCGCTGGCGAAACAGCGGCCGCAGGCGCTCGTGACTGCGGTGGATGTGGACTACGCCGCGCTGGGTGTCGCGCGCGCGAACGCGAAGCGCCACGGAGTCAAGGTGCGATTCTTTTGCGGCGACTGGTTCGGCGCGCTGCCGGG
>Ga0315281_10007987_pt1 | contig 14812 bp, 10 predicted proteins | sample YL17G07_0_MG_FD_204540 | JGI IMG/M metagenome (GOLD analysis project Ga0315281, IMG submission 204540) | Sediment microbial communities from Yellowstone Lake, YNP, Wyoming, USA - YL17G07_0 | ecosystem: Environmental > Aquatic > Freshwater > Lake > Sediment | place: USA: Wyoming | collected...
CGTCTCGTCACCTGCCGACCCGTACGCCACGTCGCCTGTGAACCGGACCAGTCAGGACACCGGCCGGCAGGGCCCGCGGGAGGAACCGAGCGCTCGTCGCGGGCACCACGAGCGGGGCGCGCCGCCACCCGAGACACCGAACGAAGGAACCGGGCGGGCTCATGGCTCGACGTCCGTCGGCACGATACTCGACGTGCGCGCGTGATTCAACTTGTCGTCCGGCTTCCCCAAAGTCACGCGTGCGCGTCGTCCCGCTGATCTGTCAACCCCCGACAGCGGCGCCGCCGCCTGATGACGTCCCATTCACGGCGGGGGCGTGCCCGGCCGATTCCTTCCGTGGCACTACGGGAACCCCCTATGCGTCTGACTGCACGGACCGTCCTCATCTTCGTTCTCTTTGCCGGTGCGTTGCTGGCAAGCGTCGGCGTGCTCTCGTATCGCCGCGGGCGCGCGAGCCTCGAAGCCGCGGCCATGTCGGAAGTGCTCGCCGTGGCCGTCGAAAAAGAGGCGGCCGTGAACGCCTCGATCGAGGAGCGCTTGGGTGATATCCGGCAGCTTGCCGCAACCGCCGCGCTGACGGAGAAAGTCGCCATCCTCGTCACGGCGCCTCCGATGTCCACTGCGGCGCGTACCGCGCACGACCTCATTCGGAAAGAACTCGGACCGTTCATCGGCGACAATCGCCTCGGTTACGTCGAGTTGTTCGTGGTCGAGGCGGCAAGTGGAACGATCCTGGTTTCGACCAGGCCAGGCGAAGAAGGCAGGTCGAAGACCACGCGTCCCTATTTCAACAACGGCAAGATCGCCCTCTACCTGCAGGGGCCGTATAGCTCCGCCAATCTCAAGTCCCCGGCGATGACGGTCTCGGCCCCCGTGCGCTCGCCCGATGGAGGCGTGCTGGCCGTGCTGGTCGCACGGCTGGATCTCACCGCGATGACCGGCATCGCGCGGCGACGAACGGGGACGCGGCAGTCGGAGGATGCCTTTCTCTTCAACCGCGAACGCTTCCTGGTCACGCAGCCGCGATTTCTCGGCGAGTCCGCCGTGCTGCGGCAGAAGATCGACACCGTCACCGTCAGCCGCTGCATCGAGAGCGGCAGCGGCGTCGTGCTGGCTCAGGACTATCGTGGCGTTCCGGTCATCAACGCGTGCCGCTGGGATGCCAGGTACCAGCTTGGTCTCGTCGTCAAGATCGACCAGGCCGAGGCGTTCGCGCCCGTCCGCGCGTTCGGGTGGTCGATTGTGCAGATCAGCGCGCTGCTGCTGCTCGGCAGCGCGGGCGTCGCGCTGCTCCTCGCGCGATCCGTCGCCAGGCCGCTGCGGAGATTGCGCCGGAACGTCCAGCGTTTCGCTGAAGGAAGTTTCAAGGAGCCGATGCCGGAAGGCTCCGGTGACGAGCTCGGGCTCTTGGTGCGCGAGTTCAACGCGATGGCGCTGGTGATCGGCACAAAGGAATCCCAGCTTCGCCAGGTGGCGGACGAACTGGACGAGCGGGTCCGGCAGAGCACGGCCGAGCTGGTGCGGGCGCAGGAGCTCGCGCAGCTCGGCAGCTGGGAGTGGGACGTCGTCCGCAACATCGTGACCTGGTCGGATCAGATCTTCCGGATCTTTGGCCTGGACCACGGCACGTGTCTACCCAGCCACGAGCTGTACCTGGCCTGTGTGCACCCGGACGACAGGCAGCGGGTGACCGAGTTTGTCAGCGCCGTCCTGACGCTGAAAGCCCCCGGCTTCATCGACAACCGCATCCTTCGGCCCGACGGCGACGTGCGTGTGGTGCACGGCCGCGCGGACGTCGTGCTCGACGAGGCCGGCAACGTCATCCGCATGGTCGGCACGTTTCAGGATGTCACCGCACGCGAGCGTGTGGAGGCGGCGCTGCGCGACAGCGAAGAACGCTTCCGCGACCTGTTCGAGAACGCGAACGACTTGATCCAAAGCGCGAGCCCGGATGGCCGGTTCCTGTTCGTGAATCGCGCATGGAAAGAGACGCTGGGCTACACGGACGAGGACCTCTCCGAGCTGACGATGCTCAGCGTCGTGGACGACAGCTGCAAGGAACACTGCCAGGAGATGTTCAGCCGCCTGATGGCCGGCGACAGCGTGCCGCGCATCGAGGCGGTGTTTGTCGGCAAGCACGGGCGTCGCGTCTTCGTGGAAGGCTCTGTCAGCTGTCAGGTCGTGGAAGGCCGTCCCGTCGCCACGCGTGGCATCTTCCACGACGTCACCGACCGCAAGAAGTCTGAGGAACAGTTCCAGCGTCTGTTGGAGTCCGCGCCGGACGCCATGGTCATCGTCAACCGCGCCGGCACGATCACCGTCGTCAATTCGCAGACGGAGAAGCTGTTCGGCTACCCGCGCGCGGAACTGCTCGGCCGGGGCATCGAGTGCCTGGTGCCTGCGCGTTTCGCCGGGCATGCCGCTGACAGGGCCGCGTTCATCGCGGGTCCCCACGTGCGACGCATGGGCTCGAAGCGCGAGCTCTTCGGGCTGCGGAGCGATGGATCGGAGATCCCAGTCGAGATCAGCCTCAGCCCGCTGGAGACAGAGGACGGCCCGCTGGTGATCAGCGCGATTCGCGACGTCACCGATCGCAAGCGGGTGGAGGCGGAACTGCGGCAGGCCAAGACCGAGGCGGAAGCCGCCAGCCGCGCGAAGAGCGAGTTTCTCGCCACGATGAGCCACGAAATCCGCACGCCCATGAACGGCGTCATCGGCGCCGTCGGCCTGCTGCTGGACGGCGAGCTGACGCGGCGCCAGCGCGAGCTGGCCACCATCGCGCGCTCGAGCGCTCACTCGCTGCTCACCCTCATCAACGACATTCTCGACATCTCGAAAATTGAGGCCGGCAGGATGCCCATCGAACAGGCGCCCTTCGACCTGCTGACGACGCTTGAAGACGTGGGCGAGATGTTCGCGGAGCGTGCGGAGGAAAAGAAGATCGAACTGATCCTGCGCTATGCGCCGGATGCGCGGCGCCGGTTCGTGGGCGACGAGGGCCGGATTCGCCAGGTGCTCGTGAATCTGGTCGGCAATGCGATCAAGTTCTCCGAGCTCGGGAGCGTCTTCGTCAGTGTCGGGGAGGGGCCGAGCGACGAACGTCAGTCGCTGGCCATGCTGCGCGTTGCGATCGAAGACACCGGCATTGGCATTGCGCCGGAGGCCGTGGGCCGCCTGTTCGAGCGCTTCGCGCAGGCGGACGCGTCGACCACCAGACGCTTCGGCGGGACTGGCCTGGGCCTGGCGATCTGTAAACGCCTCGTCGAATTGATGGGCGGAGCGATCGGCGTCACCAGCCGCGTTGGCGAGGGCTCGACGTTCTGGTTCACGCTGCCGCTCTCCGTGGATGCGAGGCCGGCGTCCGTGCCAACGGTGACGGCGGCGGACATGACGACCGCGCGCGTGCTGTTGGTGGACGACAACGTGTTGAACGGCCGCGTGATGGCCGAGCAGATGCGGACCTGGAGCATTCGCCACGGCGTCGCAGCGTCCGCCGGCGATGCACTGGCCGTGCTCCGCGCCGCCGTCGCCGCAGGCGACCCGTATCACATCGCGCTCATCGACTGTCACATGCCGGACATGGACGGCGTCGCCCTGGCCAAGATCATCAACGCCGACCCCGCGTTGCGCGCGCTCACGCTGGTCCTGCTGACGTCGACACTCGACAAGAACGCGGAGGACCTGAGCCGCGAGGGCGGTTTCACCAGCTGGCTCGCCAAGCCCGTGCGGCCGTCCGCGTTGTTCGACGGGCTCATCGCCGCATGCGCCGCGCGATGCGGCGGCCTCGACGCGCCCGCCCCAGCGCAGCGCGCCGCCGACGCCCTGGTCGCGTCGCCCGCCCGGCCGCGCTTCCAGGGCCGCGTGCTCGTGGCCGACGACAACACCACGAACCAGCGCGTGGCGCAGCTCGCGCTCGAAGGTCTCGGCTGCCACGTGGAGCTCGCGGGGACCGGCGCGGAAGCCGTGACGATGGTTCAGCAACGGCCCTACGACCTCGTCTTCATGGACTGCGAAATGCCGGAGGTGGACGGCTTCGAGGCGACGCGCGAAATCCGCGAGTGGGAGGCGCGCCTTGCGCGCAGCGGGTCGCCCGCGTCTCACTCGCAGATACCCGTCGTCGCCATGACAGCCAAGGTCCTGCCCGGCGACCGCGAGAAATGCCTGGCGGCCGGGATGGACGATTACCTGAGCAAGCCCGTGCAGTTGACCACCCTGGTCAAGGTGCTCGAACGCTGGCTGTCCGCGGAGGTGACGACACTCGCCGTCAGCGCGCCACCGGCTCAGACGCCGCGACAGGCGGAGCATTCAGACATTGCGCCGGCGGTCGCGCCGTCTGGCGCGCTCGACCGCGCCGCGATCGCGCAACTCAGGACGCTGGCGCAGCAGACGACTCCGGCGTTGTTCTCACGCGTCCTCGAGGCGTTTTTGGGCGACGCGCCCAGGTATCTGATTGACCTTCACGCGGCCAACACCCGGCGCGATCCGGCGGGACTCGCACAAGCCGCGCACGCGCTCAAGGGCGCGAGCCTGAACGTTGGGGCTCGGACGATGGCTGAGATGAGCCGGCAACTCGAGACCGTGAAAGAGACGGGCGATTTGACGGAGACCGCAGCGCTGCTCGCACAGCTGGAGTCGGAATTCCAGCACGTCGAGGCCGAACTGGGGCGGGAACTGGATCAGGAGCAGACCGTTGAAAATACTCATCGCTGAAGACGATGCCACCTCGCGTCTGGTCCTGGAGGCGACCCTGCAGAGGGCCGGCCACGAAGTCGTCGCGACGGAGAATGGCCGGCAGGCCTGGGGCGTGTGGCGCAACGCGTTCTGTCCCGTCCTCATCTCCGACTGGCAGATGCCCGATCTCGATGGCCTGCAGCTCTGTCGGGCGATTCGCCAGACAGGCGGCACGGGCTATACCTACGTGATCCTCTTGACCGCTCACGGCGGAAAGGCCAGCTACCTGGAAGCGATGGATGCCGGCGTGGACGATTTCCTGACCAAGCCGCCGGATGCAGAAGAGATCGTCGCCCGGCTGCGCGTCGCCGAGCGCGTCCTCGGCCTGCGCCAGCATGTGAAGCGCATGGAAGGCATCCTCTCCGTGTGCGCCTACTGCCGGAAAATTCGGGACCACAGCCGCTGGAGCCAGATGGAGAGCTACGTGGCGAAACACTCGGAGGTGCAGTTCAGTCACGGCATCTGCCCGGAGTGCCTGACGAAGGTCCGGGAAGAATCGGGGCTCCCCGCCTGAGGCGGCGTCGAATCACGGACGTGTCGACAAGCCGAGCCGCGTGGACGCCCCACCGACACTCCCGCGCCCGCTGACCGCGTGGTTCGGCGACTCCAGAGACGAGGTTCTCCGCCGATTTACTGGCAGCGACGAGAAAGGGCTCGTCGGCATGCCACTTGCCTCTAGCTCGTGCGGTCCATGCTGAACGGACCACTTCATACGAGCAGCAACCGGCCGACGGCGGTCTGTCGGGGCATCTGGGTCAGACCGGAGAACACAGCGCATGACTGAGCACGACGATCTGGTCAAAGAATTTCTGATCGAAAGCTACGAGAACCTCGATCGCCTCGATCGCGATCTGGTGGAGCTCGAAAAAGACCCGCAGGACAAGGAGCGGCTCGGCAGCATCTTCCGGACGATCCACACCATCAAGGGGACCGTCGGGTTTCTCGGCTTCACCAAGCTCGAATCGGTCAGCCACATCGGCGAAAACCTGCTGAGCCGGATGCGGGATCTCGAGCTGTCGCTCAACGCCGAGATTACGACCGGCCTGCTGCGCATGATGGACGCCATCCGCCGGATCCTCGCGTCGGTCGAGAGCACCGGTCAGGAAGGCGACGAGGATCAGAGCGATCTCATCGCGCACCTCACACGGCTGAACCAGGGCGGGCGCGTGGCGCCGGCCGTGCCCGCGGTCGCCGCGGTTCCGCCGTCCGTGCCGGTGCCCGCCCTGGCGGCAACGGCCACGGCGACCACGCCGGCGACCGTGACGCCGTCATCGGCGGCCGACGAAGGGCCCCGACAGGGCGTCTCGGACTCCTCGCTGCGCGTCGACGTCGTCCTGCTCGACAAGCTGATGAACCTGGTGGGCGAGCTCGTGCTCGCCCGGAATCAGATCCTGCAGTTCACGGCGATGCACACCGACTCGAGCTTCGTCGGCGCGACCGGTCGCCTCAACCTGGTCACCTCCGAGCTCCAGGAAGGCGTGATGAAGACCCGGATGCAGCCGATCGGCAACATCTGGAGCAAGTTCCCGCGTATCGTTCGCGACCTGGCGACCTCCTGTTCGAAGCAGGTGCGGATCGAGATGGAGGGGAAGGAGACGGACCTCGACAAGACGATCATCGAGGCGATCAAGGACCCGCTCACGCACGTGGTTCGCAACTCGGTGGATCACGGGATCGAATCGCCCGACGAACGCGTTCGCAAAGGCAAGCCCTCGGAAGGCCTGATTCGCCTGCGCGCGTTCCACGAAGGCGGGCAGATCAACATCGAAATCAGCGACGACGGCGCGGGCATCGATCCGGTGAAGCTGAAAGGGAAGGCGCTGCAGCGTGGCCTGATCACGGCCGAACAGGCCGGCGGCATGAGCGATCACGAAGCGACGCGTCTCGTCTTCCTGGCTGGCTTCTCGACGGCCGAGACCATCACCAACGTGTCGGGCCGCGGCGTCGGCATGGACGTCGTCAAGACGAACATCGAGAAGATCGGCGGTCAGGTCGACATCCAGAGCACGATCGGCGAAGGGACGACGCTGAAGATCAAGATCCCGCTGACGCTCGCGATCATCCCCGGCCTCATGGTGGCGGCCGGCGGCGATCGGTATGCGATTCCGCAGGTGAGCCTGCTCGAGCTCGTGCGGCTGGAAGGTGAATTCGCGCGTCAGGGGATCGAGCGCATCCAGGACGCGCTCTTCTACCGGCTGCGCGGCAATCTGCTGCCGCTCGTCTACCTGCAGCGCGAGCTGGGGGTCGAGCGCGTGCGCGACGGGGACGTCGTGAACATCGTGGTCCTCAAGGCGGACGACCGGCAGTTCGGCCTCGTGGTCGAGGAGATCAACGACACCGAGGAGATCGTCGTCAAGCCGCTCGGCAAGCAACTCAAGGGCATCACGGTGTTCGCCGGCGCGACGATCATGGGCGACGGCAAGGTCGCGCTGATTCTCGACGTGCTCGGCATCGCGCAGCGCGCCAACGTCGTCTCGGAAGTCCGCGACCGGTCGCGTGCCGAGGCGGCGCACGCCAAAGCCGATGCCACGAACGACCTGCAGACGCTGCTGCTCTTCCGGGTCGGCGAATTCGACCGGATGGCGATGCCGCTCGGTCTGGTCGCCCGGCTCGAGGAATTCCAGCGGTCGAGCATCGAGCGATCCGGCAGCCAGGAGGTCGTGCAGTACCGGAACGCGATCCTGCCGCTCGTCAGCCTGTCGAAATACTTCACGGGAGTCGACCCCGCGCCGGCCGATTTGCGGCAGGTGGTGGTCTTCGCGGAAAACGGGCGCAGTGTGGGTCTGGTCGTCGATCAGATCCTCGACATCGTCAGCGAGCACGTGGTGGTGCAGCGCCGATCCTCGCGCGCGGGCATCCTCGGCTCGGCCGTCGTCCAGCAGCGGGTGACCGACCTGCTCGACGTGCACACGATCATGCGCACCACCGATCCCACGTTTTTCGAGACCGCCGCCGCGGCGGCCTGAGGCAAGAGACGGTCATGTCCAGCACGCAGTCCTCGCGCCAGTTCTCGACGTTCTTCCTCGACGGACTCTACTTCGGAGTGGAGGTCCTCAAAGTGCAGGAGCTCATCCGGTATCAGGAGATGACGCGCGTGCCCCTGGCTTCCCGTGTCGTGCGGGGCCTCATCAACCTGCGCGGGCAGATCGTCACAGCCATCGATCTGCGGTGCCGCCTCAACATGCCCGAGCGCCCGGCCGACCGCGTGCCGATGAACGTCGTCGTCCGCACCGAGGATGGGGCGGTCAGCCTGCTGGTGGACGAGATCGGCGACGTGGTCGAAGTGCACGAGGAGCAGTTCGAGCGGGCGCCTGAAACCATCAAGGGGCGCGCCACCGACCTCATCACCGGCGTGTACAAGATGCCGGAACGTCTCCTGCTCGTACTTGACGTCGAGCGTGCCATTGACGTGGACCGGGCAATGGCTGTCCGGACCACCGCGTAATCAGGAGTATCCCCATGCTGCACCTGCTGTCATCGATTGTCGTTCTGCTCATCGCGTCCGGCCTCTGGCTTCGGCACCGGCGGCCGGATCTCCACTTGCGGCTGATGACGGCCGCGTTCGTGTGCGACCTCCTGCTCGTGGTCTACATCGAGGCGACCCGACAGGCCGTGGAGAAGGTCGCCGGCCGCGGCACACCGCTCCTCTGGTTTCACGCCGCGGTCTCGACGCTGGTGATCGTCACCTACATCGCGCAAATCGCCGTGGGCCGGCGGATGCTGGCGGGTGTGCGCACGCCACGCCGCGTGCACGCGGTGCTCGGCATCACATTCGCCACCTTGCGGTCACTGAACTATGTGACCAGTTTCATGATCTGACACTCCCCTAACTTCCATAACGACAGTCGAGGACACCATGCCGAAAGCTTCCGCCGCCGCCCGCCCCATCGCCACGTTGTTCGAACGCATCGGGGGCATTCCCGCCATCAAGGCGACCGTCGATCTGTTCTACGAGAAGGTCCTGGCGGATCCGGACCTCGCACCGTTCTTCAGCAAGACGAACATGACCTGGCTGAAGGGACGCCAGAACGCGTTCTTCATCCAGGCGCTCGGCGGCCCCGCGCTCTACAAGGGGAAAGACATGAAGAGCGCGCACGCGCAGATGTCGATCAGCCAGGCGGACTTCAACGCCGTGGCCGGCCATCTGGTTGCGTCGCTCGCCGAGCTCGACGTTCCCCAACCGCTCATCGATGAAGTCGTGAGTGCCGTGGCGCCGCTGGCGCCCGAAATCGTTTCCGCGCAGGCCGCCCCGGCCGCGTCGTCCACCACCCGTGTGTCTTCTGAAAAACCGGCAAAGGAGTCTCGCATGTCGACTGGTCATCTCAAGGGCGTTCCCCACATCGCCGCCGTCGCGACCGACGAGGCGGACACCGATCTGCTCGGCGCCACCGAGGGGCTGCGCGCGGCGCTCGACGCCGTGCAGGCCAACGTGCTGCTGGCTGACCTGTCGTTCACGATCGTCTACGCCAACCCCAAGGCGGTCGAGACCCTCAAGACGATTGAGGACGAGATCGAGAAGGCGTTCGGCGTGAACGTGGAGGACATCCTCGGCGGATCGATCCACCGCTTCCACAAGGATCCCCGGCGGATCGAGAAGATCCTGCGCAGCGCCAAGGCGCTGCCGCACGAGGCGGAGTTCGGGTTCGGCGGCGTGAAGCTGAAGGCGACGATCAACGGCGTGAGCGATGCGCACGGCCAGGCGATCGGGTACGTGGTGAACTGGGACGACGTTACCGACCGGAGCCGGATCGAAGCCGAGATGGCGCGCGTGAGCTCGATGATGGAGAACGCGCCGGTCAACGTGATCTTCGCCGACGCCGACCTGAAGATTCAGTACATGAATCCGGCGTCGCTCAAGACACTCAAGACGCTCGAGCAGTACCTGCCGGTCCGCGCCGACCAGGTGGTCGGCCAGTCGGTGGACATCTTCCACAAGAACCCGGCGCACCAGCGGCGGATTCTGGGCGATCCGAAGAACCTCCCGCACCAGGCGATGATTCAGGTTGGCCCCGAAACGCTCGACCTGCTGGTCAGCCCGATCTACGACCAGGACAAGCGCTACCTGGGCCCGATGATCACCTGGTCGGTCGCCACCGAGAAGCTCAAGACCGAGACCGAGATGGCGCGCGTGATGTCGATGATGGAGAACGCGCCGGTCAACGTCATGTTCGCCGACCGCAACCTGAAGATTCAGTACATGAACCCGGCGTCGCTCAAGACGCTCAAGACCATCGAGCAGTACCTGCCGGTTCGCGCCGACCAGGTGGTCGGCCAGACGGTGGACATCTTCCACAAGAACCCCGATCACCAGCGCCGCATCCTGGGCGATCCGAAGAACCTCCCGGCCAAGGCGGTGATTCAGGTCGGCCCCGAGTCGCTCGACCTGCTGGTCAGCCCGATTTACGACCAGAACAAGACCTTTCTCGGCCCGATGGTGACGTGGGAAGTGATCACCGAGAAGCTGAAGACCGAGAAGCGCGAGAAAGAGATGACCGAGAACCTGCAGCGGGTGCTCGGCCAGGTCAACGACAACGCGCTGGCGCTCGGGTCGGCCTCCGAAGAGCTGTCGGCCATCAACCAGCAGCTCGTCGGCAACGCCGACGAGACCTCGACGCAGGCCAACGTGGTCTCGGCGGCGGCGGAAGAAGTGAGCCGCAACGTCCAGACGGTGGCGACCGGCACCGAGGAGATGAGCGCGAGCATCAAGGAGATCGCCAAGAACGCAAACGACGCCGCGCGGATTGCCATGAACGCCGTGAAGGTCGCCGAGACGACCAACGCCACGGTCGGCAAGCTTGGCGAGAGCAGCATCGAGATCGGCAAAGTGATCAAGGTGATCACCTCGATTGCGCAGCAGACCAACCTGCTGGCGCTCAACGCCACCATCGAGGCGGCGCGCGCCGGCGAGGCGGGCAAAGGCTTCGCCGTCGTCGCCAACGAGGTCAAGGAACTGGCGAAGGAGACCGCGAAAGCGACCGAGGACATCGGCCAGAAGATCGATGCCATCCAGGCCGACACCAAGGACGCGGTCGCCGCAATCGGCCAGATCAGCGCGGTGATCAACCAGATCAACGACATCTCGAACACGATTGCCAGCGCGGTGGAAGAGCAGACCGCGACGACCAACGAGATCGGACGCAACGTCTCCGAAGCGGCCAAGGGCAGCACGGAGATCGCGCAGAACATCTCGGGGGTGGCGCAAGCCGCCCGCAGCACGAGCGACGGCCTGACGGATGCACAGAAGGCCGCCGTCCAGCTGTCGAAGATGGCAGCCGACCTCCAGGCGCTGGTCGCGCAGTTCAAGTAGAGCTGGCAGGCCGTGGCGAACGTCGACACGGCCCGCGAGGACACCCAGACGATTCTCCGTGTCTCGGTGTCTCTGTGGCCCGTGCTCGATAACCGTCATCATTCGGGGGGTCTGACAACGTGGGAGCTCGAGATCGCGAACTGTGGCTGCTCGGTGTCGATTTCGCGACCGCTCCGCTGGCGGTGCGCGAGTCGTTGAGCTACACGCCCGAGGCCGCATCGGCGCTGTTGCGGTCGGCCGCGGGGATCGCCGGGCTGCGGGAAGCGGTTGTCGTCTCGACGTGTAACCGGACCGAGTTCTATCTGGCCACCGACCCGGACTGCGGAGCGGTGGCGGCCTGGATCGATCATGTTCGCCACGCCCGGCCGGCCGCGCCGATCGGACACGAAGACTGTGTGCTGTTCCGTGCGCGCGGCACGGAGGCCGCACGCCATCTCTTTCGCGTCAGCTGCGGCCTCGAATCGTCGCTCCTCGGCGACGTCCACATCGGCGGGCAGCTGAAGAAAGCGCTGGCGCTCTCAGGCGACGCCGGCATGCTCGGCCCATTTCTCAGTCAGGCGTTCCGTCACGGGTTCAGCGCCCTCACGGCGGCTCGCAGTCAGACGGACATCGGCCGCGGCCACGCCAGCCTGGGATCGGCGGTGGCGGGCCTCATCGAAGGACGATGCGGCGCCGACCCGCGCATTCTGGTCCTCGGCGGTGGCGTGGCGGCGCGGGATATCGGCCGGCAGCTCGCGAAGTGGCGCACCGGCCATCTGACCTTCATCAATCGGACGCGCGACAAGGCCGACGAGCTCGCCCGCCAGCTCGGCGGCCGCTCGGCGGCGTGGGCCGCGCTCGACGAGGAACTGCGGACCGCCGACGTGCTCGTCGCGGCCACTTCAGCGGTCGAGGCGATCGTGCGGCGTGAGCAATTGACGCGCTGTCTATCGACGCGTGCCGGCCGTCCGCTGCTCGTCATCGACATCGGCGTGCCGCGCAACGTCGAGCCGCCGGACGGCCTGGCGTGCGTGACGATCGACGACATCGCGGCCAGACGAGACGAGGCGCTGGCCCGGCGTCAGCAGGCGGTGCCGGCCGTGGAGGCGATCATCGATCGGGAGATCACACGCTGGACGACCTGGATCTGGTCGCAGCCTGGAGAAGATCTCATCAAACGCATCTTCGCCGAGGAGCGGGAACAGCGCGCCGCGCTCGTGGACCGGCTGGTGGCCTCGGGGTATCCCGGTCCAGCGGGCGATCTGAATCGCCTGATCGCCCGGTCCTGGAGCCGCATGCTGCACGGGCACGCCCGAGGGATCCGTCACTGGCTCCAGACCCGGCCGTCGACGCTGGCGACGGCCGGCGCCAGCGGGACGCAACACATCACAACTGACGGGGGTATATGAAAGCACTCATCGTGGACGACTCGCGCGCCATACGTCTCGTCCTGCGCCAGATTCTGTCCGGCATCGGCTTCGACGTCTCCGAGGCGCGGCACGGCCGCGAGGCCCTGACCTTCCTGCAGACGCACGTCGACACGGACGTCGCGCTGATCGACTGGAACATGCCCGAGATGAACGGGCTGGAACTGGTCGAAGCGGTGCGTGGCGACTCCCGTCTCGACGATCTCCGCATGATGATGGTCACCACGGAGACCGAGGTCGCCCACATCCAGCGCGCCCTGAACGCCGGCGCCAACGAGTACGTGATGAAACCGTTCTCCAGGGAGATCATCCAGGAGAAGCTGCGGCTGCTCGGCGTGGACGGCGACGGCATCCATGCCACCTAGGAAGATCCGGGTCCTGATCGTCGACGACGCGGTCGTCATCCGCCGGATTGTCAGCGACGTGCTGGCGGAAGATCCCGACATCGAGATCGCCGGCACTGCGGCGAACGGACGCATCGCGCTCCAGAAGATCACGCAGGTCAATCCGGACCTCGTCACGCTGGACGTCGAGATGCCGGACATGAACGGCCTCGAGTGTTTGAAAGAGCTGCGCAAGACGCATCCGCGCCTGCCGGTCATCATGTTCAGCACGCTGACCGAGCGCGGCGCCAGCGCGACGCTCGACGCGCTGACCTTCGGGGCCTCCGACTACGTCACGAAGCCGGCCAACATCGGCAGCGTCGGCATCGCGCTGCAACGGGTCCGCGAGCAGCTGATCCCGAAGATCAAAGCCCTCTGTCAGGCCCCACACCCGGTGACGCCGGCGCGCGCGGCCCGGCCCGCGCCGGTGCCGATCGTCACGCCGGTCGCCGGTCCGGCGCTGGCATGGCCGGGGCGGCGCGGCGCGATCGACGTCGTGACGATTGGCGTCTCGACCGGCGGCCCGAACGCGCTCGCCGCGATCGTTCCCCAGATTCCCGGCAACCTGCCCGTGCCGATCGTGCTCGTGCAGCACATGCCACCGCTCTTCACGAAGTTCCTGGCCGAGCGGCTCAACTCGCAGTCGGCGCTCGAGGTCCGCGAAGCCGCCGGCGGCGAGGAGCTCCTGCCGGGGACCGTGTACATCGCACCCGGCGACTACCACATGGTGCTCGAACGCAAGGGCGCGCGCATCGTGACCGCCCTCACGCAGACCCCGCCCGAGAACTCGTGCCGCCCGTCGGTCGACGTACTGTTCCGGTCGGTCAGTGAAACCTATCGGTCCGCCGTACTCGCCATCGTCCTCACCGGGATGGGTCAGGATGGCCTCCGAGGGTGCGAAGACATCAAGCGCTGGGGCGGATCCGTTTTCGTCCAGGACGAAGCCACCAGCGTGGTCTGGGGCATGCCCGGGTTCGTGGCCCGCGCCGGCCTCGCGGACCGCGTGCTGGCGCTCGGCGACGTCGCACCCGAGCTGGTGAGGCGCGTCACGACCGGGAACTCGTCCTGGTTCGATCAACCCGTGTCGGCGGCCGTGGCAAGGTGACCGCATCATGAGCATCAACGCAGACGACTTCGAGTTCGTCCGGACCATGGTCCGGGCCCAGGCGGGGATCATCCTCGAACCGGGCAAGGAGTACCTCGTCGAGTCGCGGCTGCTGCCGCTCGCCAAACGCGAGGGCTTTGCGTCGATTGAAGAGCTCGTCGCCAAGACCCGGGCACCTCTCGGCAACGGCTTGAATCAGAAGATCGTCGACTCGATGACGACCAACGAAACGACGTTCTTCCGCGACGTGGAGCCGTTCGAGGCCCTGCGCAAGTTCGTCCTCCCGGAGCTCATCGAACGAAACAAGCAGACCCGCCGCTTGAGCATCTGGTATGCCGCGAGCTCAACCGGACAGGAACCGTACTCGGTGTCGATGCTGATCCAGGAACATTTCCCCCAGCTGCTGTCGTGGGATCTGCAGCAGCTCGCGACCGACATCTCGCCGTCCGTCCTCGCGCGCGCGCGCGAGGGAAAATACGGTCAGGTCGAGATCAACCGCGGGCTGCCGGCCAATTACCTGGTGAAGTACTTCAGCAAACAGGGGAACGAGTGGCAGCTGAAGGAATCGATCCGGAAGATGGTGCGCTTCCAGGAACTGAACCTCATCCGCCCTTGGCCGACGATGGCCGACGCGGACATCGTGATGATCCGGAACGTCATGATCTACTTCGACATCGAGGCCAAGAAGCAGATCCTCGGGCGCATTCGGCGCATCCTGCGGCCCACCGGTTACCTGTTCCTCGGCGGCGCCGAGACGACGATGAACCTCGACGACAGTTTCGTCCGCCAGCAGTACGAACGGGCCGGGTGCTACAGGCCGAGAATGGCCGAGGCCGCATGACAGAGACCGCCATGATTCCACCTGAACGCGACATCATCG
>Ga0315281_10007988_pt1 | contig 14812 bp, 10 predicted proteins | sample YL17G07_0_MG_FD_204540 | JGI IMG/M metagenome (GOLD analysis project Ga0315281, IMG submission 204540) | Sediment microbial communities from Yellowstone Lake, YNP, Wyoming, USA - YL17G07_0 | ecosystem: Environmental > Aquatic > Freshwater > Lake > Sediment | place: USA: Wyoming | collected...
GACGGCCACGACCGGGGCGCCAAGGTCGTCGCTCGAGCCCTTCGCGACGCCGGCATGGAAGTCATCTACACCGGTCTTCGTCAGACACCCCAGCAAGTCGCAGCCGCGGCGGTACAGGAAGACGTCGATGCCGTCGGTCTTTCGATTCTTTCGGGCGCCCACAACAAACTCTTCCCCGAGATCATGAAAGAGCTCCGCGATCGGGGCGGAAACGACATCATCGTCTTTGCCGGCGGAATCATTCCGCAGCAGGACATTGACGGATTGAAGAAACTCGGAATCCGAGAGATCTTTCTGCCGGGAACTCCCACTCATGCCACGGTGGATGCCATCAGACGGGCCGTGGCCGAGCGGGACGACGCAAAGAGCGCGTGAGCCGGCGGCACGGGATTCCCCACCAACACGGTCCCTTTCGTTTCGAGAACGATCCGAGCGGCGCGGGACGCATCGTTTTTCGCGGCCGGGACGCAAAGGGAGTTCTCGACCCGGTCGCCCTCGATTCGCTTCGGAGCGCGATCGGCGAGGCCCGGGAGGATGACTGCCGGCTCGTTTTTCTGGAGTCGAGACTCCCCTTTCTTTTCGCTGCGGGAGCCGATTTGCGAATGCTCCTCGAGCTCACGCCGGCGGAAGCGGCGGACCTCGCGAAGGAGGGACAGAAAACGTTCGCCGCCCTCGCGCGGATTCGGAAGCTGACAGTTGCGATCATCGACGGACACTCGCTTGGCGGGGGCCTCGATCTCGCCCTCGCCTGCGACCTGCGCTTCGCTACTCCCCGCGCCCGATTCGGTCATCCGGGAGTCAGGCTGGGAATCGTGACCGGCTGGGGGGGCACGGTTCGCCTTCCCCGGCTGGTCGGATTGCCGGAAGCCCGGAAAATTTTCTACAGCGGCGACGCGATCGACGCCTCCGAGGCCTACCGTATCGGCCTGGCCGACAGGGTGGCCGGGCTACCCGCGCTTCGCCGCCACGCCATCAAGATCTCCGCTTCCCATCCCTCGTGGCCGGCCGTGCGCTCTCTCCGTCGCCGGCTTTTGGCGAGCGAGGGCGACCCCGCCCGACGGCGCTTCGCCCTGGGCGTCAGGAATCCACGCGCGAACAACGATTCGGCACTGAAAAGGACGCCCCAACCATGAGCTCCGAGCGCCCCCTCTCCATCCTCCACATTCTCGAAAAAAATCGCTTCAACACCGGCTCGGTTCATCAGATGTTCCAGGCGGCGAAAGGGCTGGCGGGGCGTGGACACCGTGTCGGAGTCGTGTCGCGAAGTGGAGGCGAGCTCGAATCCCGTTGCGCCTCCGCCGGGCTCGATTTCATCCCTCTTCCTTTGCGAAACGAATTCGATCTCGGCTCGGCCCGGCAGCTTTCGAGAATTCTGGCGGACCGAAACGTCGACGTCGTCCACGTCCACAAGGTCTCGTTTCCGCTCGATCCCTGGATGAGGCCGAAATACAAACTGCGCCGGATCCACAAGGTCGTTACGGTTTGCGAGGACATTCGGAAAGTGATCATCGCGAGCGGCAAGCTGCCGCCCGACAAAGTCCGGGTCGTTTACGCGGGGGTCGATCTCGAGCTTTTCGATCCCGGCAAAGTGGACGGAACGACGATCCGCCGGGAATTCTCGATTCCGGCGGACGCATTTCTGATCTGTCAGATCGGCGCCCGCGAATGGAAGGGATGGCGCTATCTGATCGAAGCGATGCCGGAGATCGTGCGATCGAATCCCAAAGCCCATCTCCTTCTGGTCGCCTGCAAAAACGGAGAACAGATCATCGAAGTCAAAGCCTACGCCGAAAAATTCGGAGTCGGAGGGCAGGTCACGCCCGTTGGGTTTCGATCCGACGTGCCGGCCCTCTCCGCCGCTCTCGACGTGGCGCTCGACCTTTCTTACGAAGGTCTCGGCGTGACGGGAACTCTGCGGGAAGCCATGGCCATGAACAAACCCTGCGTCTGCAGCAACGCCGGAGGAAACCCCGAGCTGGTGCTCGATCAAAAAACCGGATTTCTCGTCGAGCCGAAAAGCGCCTCTGCGGCAGCCAGGGCGATCATTGCGCTCGCCGGCGATCCGGAAAAATGCCGCCGCTTCGGTCTGGCGGGGCGAAAGCGGGTCGAAGAGGGATTTTCTTCGGAGATTCGGATCACCCGGCTCGAACAACTTTACCGGGAAGTGCTGGCCACCGGGCGCTGACCGCCCTCATCGCCCGGCGAAAAACTCTTTCACGCCCTCGATCACACGTTCCACGTCCTCGTCCTCAAGGAGCGGAAAGATCGGCAGGGAGAGAATCGTCAGCGCAGCCCGTTCCGTGACGGGAAGCGGAGGCGGGGTCATCAGCTCGAGGATCGCCGGCTGACGATGGTTCGGGAGCGGGTAATGGACACCCGTTTCGATTCCCAGCTCGAGAAGGCGTTTCGCGAGCGCGTCTCGCGTGGCTTCGTCTCGCAGCTGAATCGGATAGAGGTGGTAGACCATTCGCGAATCGGGGCGCTCCGGCGGGACTCCGACGCCGTCGATTCCGGAGAGCGCCGCGTCGAAGCGAGCGGCAATCGCCCGGCGGCGGGCGGTGAAACTTTCGAGCATCGCGAGCTGCTTTCGTCCGACGGCAGCCTGAACGTCGTTGAATCGCAGGTTGAAGCCGACTTTCGCATGCGTGTATTTCTCTTTGCGTCCGTGGTCGCGAAGCATGGCGACGGTCCTGGCCACCTCCGAGTCGTTCGTCGTGACCATTCCTCCGTCGCCGAAAACCGTCAGGTTCTTCGATGGATAAAAAGAGAAACAACCGGACCGCCCCATCGACCCGACCTTTTTCCCGTGGAGCGTCGCCCCGTGAGCCTGACAACAGTCTTCGACGAGCCAGAGACCCTTCTTTTCCGCAAGAGGGAGCAGGCGATCGAGATCCGCGGCGCCGCCGTAGAGATGCACGGGAACCATGCCGGCCGTTCTGGGCCCGATCTTCCGCTCCGCGTCATCGGGATCCATCGAGCCGTAACGGTCCTGGTCGACGAAGACCGGCGTCCCTCCGGCGTGCATCACTCCTTCGATCGTGGGAAACGCGGTCATCGACGGAACGAGCACTTCGTCCCCCGGTTTGATACCGATGGCGAGGAGCGAAAGTTGAATCGCGCTGGTTCCCTGGGAAACGGCCACGGCGTGCTCCACGCCGATGTAGGAGGCAAACTCTTTTTCGAACGCTTTCGTTTCCGGGCCGAGAATGAACCGGCCCGAATCGACGACGTCGAGCATCGCTTTCTTCATTTCCTCCGTCACGGTGGCGCGGGAAAGCGGGATTTTCCTGACTCCGGTCTCTTGCATCTTCAGGCCTCTCTTTTCTCGTAACCCGAAATCAGTCGCCGCGAATTCCGAGCCGGCAATGCCGCGGCGAAAACGAGAGATGGACTTCCCTCTCCCGCTCGACCGACTCGTAAATCGCGTTGATCAGCTCGAGAGATTTCCGCCCCTCCCAGCCGTCGACGACCGGCGCCTGGCCGGTCCGGATCGAATGAAAAACGTCCTTCAGGTATTCGTGGTGGCCGAATCCGTAGACATCGGGAGGATTGGTCCGGAATCGGTCCTGAACTTCGGCGTCTTCCGGGCGTTCCTGGGCAAATTTCCAGACTTTGATTTCGTTCATCGCGAATCCACCGACTTCGACCGTTCCGTTTTCGCCCAGGATCGAAATCGATCCCTCGAGGTCGATCGGCCGGGCGGCGGTCGTCGCTTCGATGAGGCCGAGCGCGCCATTCTTGAATCGCAACGTCGCGACGCCGGTGTCCTCCGCCTCGATCGAGGCGAGGCGTGTGGCCGTCATCGCGGAAACGCTCTCCACGGCTCCCATCATGTACGTGAGCATGTCGACGTGATGCGAGGCCTGGTTCGAAAACACGCCGCCATCCATCGCCCAGGTCCCCCGCCAGCCGGCCTGATCGTAATAATCCTGACGGCGGCACCAGCGGAGCCGAATCGAGCCGAGCACGAGCTTACCGAACCGCCCCTCGTCGAGCGCCTCGCGGAGTTTCTTGATCGGAGTGTTGTAGCGGTTCTGCTTCACCACGAAGAGCCGTGTCTCGAGACCGGCGCAGGTTTCGATCATCTCATCGGCGTCCTGGAGGCGGAGAGCCATCGGTTTTTCGACCACGAGATTGCGAATCCCGAGCCTGGCTGCGGCGATCGCCTGTTCGGCGTGAAGCCCCGAGGGAGTGCAGATGTTCAGGAGATCCGGACGCTCCCGGGCGATCATCTCTCCGAGATCCGTGTAGGGGCGGCCGCCATACTCCTTCGCGAACTTTTCGGACTTGGCGAGAGTCGAATCGACCATCCCGACCGTCTCCGCCTCCGGCATCGACGCGAGAATCTTCCCGTGGCGCTGCGCGATCCGGCCGCACCCGAGAATTGCGACTTTGAGCCTTTTTTCCGCTTCGACTGCCATTTTTCTCCTCGTTCGCCGGCCAACGGGAGCGTTCCCATTTTGCCGGCGTTTTTCGGCCCGCGAGGTTATCACGCGGAAGAATCTCGAAATCCGATGGAAATCCGATTCGATAGAATCCCCGGTGAAGGGATAAACCAACGACATGGAAATTCTCGAAACTCATCTCGATTCCGGATCCGAGGAGTTCCGCACCAACGCGGCGGCGATGAAGCTGCACGTCGAGCGGCTGCGGGAAGAGCGCAAGAGAACGGCAGCGGGCGGAGGAGAGAAAGCCCAGGCTCGCCACAAGGATCAGGGAAAGCTCTTCGTCCGCGACCGGATCGGGAAGCTCCTCGACGAGGGGACGCCCTTTCTGGAATTCTCTCCGCTCGCGGCCAACGGGCTCTACGAAGGGGCCGCCCCCGCCGCGGGGATCGTGACGGGAGCCGGGCGAATCTCCGGCGTCGAATGCGTCATCGTCGCCAACGACGCGACCGTCAAAGGGGGGACCTATCTTCCGATGACGGTGAAGAAACATCTTCGGGCGCAGGAGATCGCGCTCGAAAACAACCTCCCGTGCGTTTACCTCGTCGATTCGGGAGGGGCATTTCTCCCTCTGCAGGACGAGGTTTTTCCCGATCGAGACCATTTCGGGCGAATCTTCTACAACCAGGCGCGCATGAGCGCGGCCCGGATTCCGCAGATCGCGGTCGTGATGGGGTCGTGTACGGCGGGAGGCGCCTACGTCCCGGCCATGTCGGACGAGGCGGTCATCGTCAAAGGCACCGGGACGATCTTTCTCGGAGGCCCCCCTCTGGTGAAAGCCGCGACGGGCGAAGAAGTGACCGCGGAAGAGCTCGGCGGCGCCGACGTTCACACGCGCGTTTCCGGTGTGGCGGATCATTTTGCGGCCAACGACGAAGAGGCCCTCGCGATCGCGCGGTCGATCGTCGGAAACCTGAACCGGACGAAGCGGCTTCCCGCGGGGCTCGCCGAACCCGAGGCGCCGCTTTACCCCTCCGAAGAGCTCTATGGCGTCATTCCTTCCGACGTCCGCAGGCCCTACGACGTTCGGGAGGTGATCTGCCGTCTCGTCGACGGGTCCCGCTTCCACGAGTTCAAGGCGCGATACGGAACGACTCTCGTGACGGGCTATGCGCGCCTTCACGGTTTTCTGGTCGGCATCCTCGCCAACAACGGAATTCTCTTTTCCGAATCGGCTCAAAAAGCGACTCACTTCATCGAAATGTGCGCGCAGCGCGACGTTCCGCTGATCTTTCTCCAGAACATCACCGGGTTCATGGTCGGCAAGGAATACGAGCGCGGAGGAATCGCCAAGGACGGCGCCAAGATGGTTCATGCCGTCGCCAATTCCGGTGTTCCCAGGTTCACGGTCGTCATCGGAGGATCCTTTGGAGCCGGCAACTACGGGATGTGCGGCCGCGCCTACCAACCCCGTTTTCTCTGGATGTGGCCGAACGGACGGATTTCCGTGATGGGAGGGGAGCAGGCCGCCGGAGTTCTCGCGACCGTGAAACAGGATCAGCTCGAGCGGGAAGGAAAACCGCGAATGACACCGGACCAGGAAATGGAATTCAAGAGCCCTACGCTGGAAAAATACGAACGCGAAGGCAATCCGTATTACGCGACGGCGCGGCTCTGGGACGACGGGATTCTCGATCCGGCGGAAACCCGCGATGTCCTCGGCCTCGGCCTTTCGCTCGCCTACAACGGCACCGTGGAGGGGGGCCGGTTCGGCGTCTTCCGGATGTGAAGAAATCCGGATTCGCTCGACGTCGACTCCGAGCTGTTACAATCCGCCGCCCATGAAGACGCCGCTTCGATCCGCGCACCACCGACGCCGATTCTTCTCGTCCAGCCTCCTCGCAATCGCATTGGGTTTGCTCATCTCCCGCTCCGCGGAGGGCTTCGTCTTCCCGGCCTCCATCACCGTTCCGGTCGTCGCTGAGGCCGCCGGAGCCAGCGGCGAATTCTTTCGGACCTCGATCGCTATTTCGAACCGAGGCGCCACCAGCGTCTTTTTCTACGTCATCGCGTTTCCGGAAATCACGGGCGACTCAGTTCCCTATTCGAGTTGCAATCGAGACCCTCGCTATCCGACCGGCCAGGAAGTCACCCCGGGCGCAACGGTGGTCATCGGCAGTGAATCGTTTCGCAATTCCATCGAGCCTGACCCCGCAAAACCCGCCGTCGGCTTTCTCGAGGTCACTCCCTCGGATCCATCCCGGCTTCCGGATCTCGTCGTGCGCACTCGGATTTACGCTGAAACTGCCGAAGGAACATTCGGCCAGGAAATCCCGTCCATTCGGGGGAGCGAGGGATTTCTGCCCGGAGAAAGAACTCTGCAGCTCTTCGGGCTTCAGAAGGACGCATCCGGAACCCGAACCAACGTCGGAATTTTCATTCCCCCTTCGGAATGCGGCACGACCGGCGGCGCACCGGCATCCGTGCGCTTGTCGAGCTTCTGGTCGAACGGCCAGCAAAACAGCCCCAGCCTCGACATCGAAGCCACCGTGGGCGGCATCACACGCATCGACGACGTTTTCGGCCGGGTGGGAGTGACGGGAGCTTGCGAAGACTGCCGGATCGCGATCTTTTCTCCGGTGAACTTTTTCGCCTACGCCTCGATCGTCGACGGCGGAACCAGCGATCCGACCTTCGTCGCGGGACAACCCCAATGAGCGGTTCGCGAATCGACCGGGGCCGAGTTCTGGCCGCGCTGTTCCTCTTTCTGCTGATCGGCGCTCCCGCCGGATTCGCCGGCACGATCGTCACGATTCCCGGCGCCGCGCACGGAGCCGGTTTGAACGGAACGGTCTGGAGATCGGACGTTTGGATTTTCAACTCGGGTGAAGAAACGGCCGATGTCGGGTATCTGGTCTTCGCGACCGGCGAGTCGACCTGCGCACGCCCCACGGTTCTTCCGCCGACAATCCCGGTTCCGCCGGGAGCGACGGTTCGTCTATTCGATCCGCTTGAGTCGGGCCCGGCCCAGGGATGGATCGAGCTGGACCTGCCTGCGGGCGTCCACGCGCGCGCGCGGACCTTCGACGCCGCGCCGGCCGGAACTTACGGCCAGAGCGTCCCGGTCCTCCGGAAAGACGATTTCGCTCCGGCCGGCTCCAGGGCCGTGCTGGCGGGAATGATCCGGAGCTCCGCTTTCCGAACGAACCTTTTCATCGTCTCGACCTCCGCCTCGTGCGAAGCGGGAAACTCTTTCGAGGCGACGGTCACTCTCCGCGGACCCGGAGGCGAGGTCGTCGGAGAAGCGCCGGTGTCGGTTCCGTCCTGGGGACAGTCTTTCGTTCGCGATCCGTTCGGAAATTTCGGAAGCGGCGATTGCACCGGTTGCCGCATCGACGTGATCGCTCCTTGGCCCATCTATCCGTTCGCGTCGGTCATTGACAACCGAACGGGAGATCCGACTTTCGTTTCGCCGGATTTCTGAACCCTCCCGCTTTCCCTGACGGAGCGCTCGATGCCGTTCACGACTCTCAGGCTGGCCTTCGACGGGCCCGTCGCCCGCCTCCACCTGACGCGCCCCGACGTCCACAACGCCTTCGACGACGTCTTCATTTCCGAAATGAACGAAGCTCTCGGCCAACTGGCCGGGCGGAGCGACGTTCGAATCGTGGTCCTCGCGGGCGAAGGGAAAAGCTTTTGCGCCGGCGCCGACCTCAACTGGATGAAACGGGCGCTCGGCTACACACGGGATGAGAATCGGCGGGATGCCCGGGCAATGGCCGAAATGTTCCGGCGGCTCTGTGAGCTTCCTCAGGCGGTCGTGGCGCGTGTTCACGGCGCCGCCATCGGAGGCGGAGTCGGGCTGGTCGCCTGCTGTGACATCGCGATCGCGTCCGACGCCGCGAAATTCGGTCTGGCCGAGGTCAAGCTCGGAATCCTTCCGGCCGTGATTTCGCCTTTTGTCATCGGAAAAATCGGAGCCGGAGCCGCGCGCGAATACTTCCTCACCGGAGCCCGTTTCGACGCTGCCGAGGCCCGCCGAATCGGCCTCGTGAATCGCGTCGTTACGGCGGAAAAGCTCGACGAGGCGGTGGATGGCATCGCGAACGATCTCCTGACGTCCGGTCCCGAGGCGATCGCACACACAAAACAACTCATCCGGTTCGTCGCGAACGCAACGATGGATGCGGCTCTCGACCACGCCGTCGAAGCCATTTGCGAGCGTCGCACCTCACGCGAAGGGCAGGAAGGGATGAACGCTTTTCTCGAAAAACGGAAGGCCGACTGGATTCCCGAACGCTAAGTGCGGGTGAGGGTCTCTCCGTTTTTCCACGGCGGTGCTCCTGCCGGGCGAATGAGCAGAGATCGATGCGCTTCCCGTTCCTCCAGCGCGACACCCCTGCTTGACGCCCGAACCGCTGTGCTAACATCTTTTTCCCTCGAAAACGGAGGGGGGCGAACCGGATCCGGGCGACACTCGAATCTCGTTCATTCCCTGTACAGGAAAGGAGTTCCATGAGCACCGCCACCATGACGGGCGCCCGAGAGGCGGCCAAGGACGCCGGAGGAACACCGGTCGTCAACGACTTTTCGATTCAGGTCGCCACGGTCAACGGATCGGGCAGCCAGACCGCGAACATGGTCCTGATGCGATCGATCTTCCGGATGGGTGTCCCGGTCTCCGGGAAGAACCTGTTCCCGTCGAACATCGCCGGCCTGCCGACCTGGTTCACGATCCGCGCGAACAAGGACGGGTATATCGCGAGAAAACGGGACATCGACATCGTCATCCCGATGAACGCGGAGACCGCAAAGGAAGACGTGATGTCGGTTCGTGCCGGAGCCGCGGTCATCTGTCCCGACAAGCTCGGGCTCGATCAGCTCCGCGACGACGTCATTTTTTATCCCGTCCCTTTCGACAGGCTGATCGTCGAGTGCTGCCCGGAGGTCAAGCTCCGAAAGCTCGTCACCAACATGCTCTACGTCGGAGTCATCGCCCAACTGCTCGAGGTCGATACCGAAGAGATCAGGAATGCTCTGGGAAAACAGCTCAAAGGGAAACAGAAGGCCATCGGACTGAACTGGGCCGCCATCGAAAAAGGGATGGAGTACGCGAAAACGAATCTCCCGAAGCGCGATCCTTTCCGCGTCGAAAGAATGGCGCCGCTCGAAGGAAAGTTCATGATCGAGGGAAACGCCGCGTCGGCCCTCGGATGCATTTTCGCCGGATGCACGGTCGTGACCTGGTATCCGATCACCCCGTCGACGTCGCTGGTCGAAAGCTTCATCGAGTACTCGAAGGAATTCCGGATCGAGAAAGAAACGGGGAAATCGACGGTCGCGGTTCTTCAGGCCGAAGACGAGCTCGCGGCGATAGGAATGGTGCTCGGCGCCGGCTGGGCGGGGGCCCGCTCGATGACCTCGACGTCGGGACCGGGAATCTCCCTCATGGCCGAATTCATCGGACTGGGCTATTACGCCGAAGTCCCCGGAGTCATCTTCGACGTCAGCCGCACCGGACCTTCGACCGGCCTCCCCACCCGAACGATGCAAGGGGACCTCAATCAGCTTTATTACCTCTCTCACGGCGACACGAAACACATCGTTCTCCTCCCCGACGGCCCTGAAGAGGCATTTCTTCTGGCCCAGAAAGCCTTCGACCTGTCCGAACGATTCCAGACGCCGGTCTTCGTGATGACCGATCTCGATCTGGGAATGAACTACTGGATGTGCGACCGGCTCCCCTATCCCGAGGGCCCGGTCGACCGTGGAAAAGTTCTCTCGGCTTCCGACCTCGATCGCCTGAAAGGCGATTGGGGGCGCTACCGGGACGTGGACGGTGACGGCATCACTTATCGCACGCTTCCCGGGACCAAACATTTGAGCGCCTCTTATTTCACTCGCGGATCCGGTCACAACGCCAACGCCGTCTACTCCGAGCGGCCGGACGACTACGTGAAGAACGTCGACCGGCTCGTCAAGAAATTCGAAACCGCCCGCAAGCACGTCCCGCCGCCCGTGATCGACGACCGGGCGAGCCGGAAGAACGCCAAAGCCGTCGGAATCGTCGCCTTCGGGACCTCGCACTGGGGTGTCGTCGAGGCGCGCGACAAGATGGCGAGGCAGTTCGACCTCGACACCGATTACCTTCGCCTGCTTGCTCTCCCGCTCTCGCCCGAAGTCGGCGAGTGGATCTCCCGCCACGACCGGATCTACGTCGTCGAACAAAACCGGGACGGACAACTCGCTTCGATCCTTCGGTCCGAGTTTCCCGAATTTGCGACGCGATTTCGCAGCGTCCTCCAATACAACGGTCTTCCCCTCGATGCGACCACCGTCATCGAAGGGGTTCTCTCCCAGGAGGGGAAGTAACATGTCGGCCACTCCCGAATCCAAAGCTCCTGCCACCAACCGGATCGGCTTGACGAAAGCCGAATACGACGGGGGGAAATCGACCCTCTGCTCCGGTTGCGGCCACGACGTGATCACGAAACAGATCATCTCGGCGTTCTACGAGATGGGGGTCGACCCCCACATGGTCGCGAAGTTCTCGGGCATCGGATGTTCGTCGAAAACTCCGGCCTATTTTCTCAATCGCTCCCACGGATTCAACGCGGTCCACGGGAGAATGCCCGCGGTGGCCACGGGTGCGAACCTGGCCAACAAACAACTGATGGGTATCGGCGTTTCCGGCGACGGCGACACGGCGTCGATCGGCATGGGGCAGTTCGTCCACATGGTCCGACGGAACGTCGATTGCGTCTACATCGTGGAAGACAATGGTGTGTACGGCCTGACGAAAGGCCAGTTCTCCGCGACGGCGGACATGGGTGCGAAGCTCAAAACCGGCGTCATCAACGACCTGCCGGCCGTCGACCTCTGTTCGCTGGCGATCGAGCTCGGTTGCGGTTTCGTCGCCCGTTCCTTTTCGGGCGACATCAAGCAGCTCCAGGCGATTCTCAAGGCGGCCATCGCTCACCGCGGGACGTCTCTGATCGACGTCATTTCCCCTTGCGTGACTTTCAACGATCATGAGGGTTCGACGAAGTCGTACAAATATTCGAAAGAGCACGAAGAGCCGGTGCACGAGATCGGCTTCGTCCCGTTTTTCGAAGAGACCCTCGTCGAGATCCCGCCGGGAGAGAGCAAAGACGTCGAATTTCCGGACGGATCGCACGTCCGGTTCCGCACGCTCGCGCTCGATTACGATCCGACCGAAAAGGAAAAAGCCCTCCGCCTGATCCACGAGTCGCATGCCGGCGCCGAATACCTCACCGGCATTCTCTATGTCGATCCCAAAAAGCCCGACCTGGTATCGCTCATGAATCTCGTCGATGAGCCGCTGGCGACTCTGCCGATCGAACGGACACGTCCCCCGCGGCAGGCGCTCGACGACATCATGGAACGGCTGAAATAACTGGCGGTGGAATGAAAAAAGAAAGGGCCGCCCCGAGGGCGGCCCTTTTGCCTGATGCTCGAAATTTGACCGGCCGATCTCGAAATTCATTATTTTGAAGTCCCCTTCATTCCCCTGTTTGCACCGGCAACCCGCTGATGTATATTCCCTGCGTAGCTAGGAACGAAATCTCCCCAAGGCGCTGGTAACTCGCGGCAGGGGATCCATGACGCTTCGTACGAAGATCGATCGAAGGAGGCAGATTCTCATGTTGAATCCGGCAAATCTGCGTGGTCGTCGGCTGCTCATCTTGGCACTACTGATTGTTTCAATCGCGGGTGTGTTCACCGTGTCGGCGCAAACCACCGGCATCCTGGACGGGAAGGTGACCGACGAGTCCGGCGGACCGCTTCCCGGAGTGACGGTCATCGTGACCGGCGAAAACCTCATTGGTTCCCGCTCCGTGACGACGAACACCGACGGGGTTTACCGTTTTCCTTCGCTCCCCCCGGGAATATTCAAGGTTCGGGCGACGCTCTCGAGTTTCACCGACGCCGAGAAAACCGGGATTCACGTCGGAATCGACAAATTGGTCACTCAAAATCTTCAACTGAAACTTTCGGTCGAGGGAGTGGAAGTCACGGTCATCGGGGAAACCCCGGTGGTCGATCAGTCCTCGACGACGACCGGCGCGAACATCGGACGAGAGCTGTTCGAAACGCTTCCGCTGGGAAGAAACTTCACGTCGATCGTGGAAATCGCTCCTGGAACGAACTCGGACGATTCCGGAACGACGGTATACGGGTCGACCGGCGCTGAAAACACCTACATCATCGACGGCCTCAACTCGACGGATATCGCCGTCGGAACCGAGGGAAAAAACATCAATCTCGAGATGATTCAGGAAGTCGAGGTCAAGACCGGCGGGTATCAAGCCGAGTATGGTCGCGCGACCGGCGGCATCATCAACGTGGTCACGAAGTCGGGTGGAAACGAATTCGTCGGAGACGCGTTTTTCTACATGGACAACAATTCGTTCCAAGGTCAGGAAGTTGGAATCGGAGACGATGTGTCTGCGACGACCATATTCCCCTATCAGTTCACGACGGGTGCCGGGTATGACCGGTACGATTACGGCCTCGACGTGGGGGGATACATATTGAAAGACCGCCTCTGGTTTTTCGCGGCCTACGATCGTGTCGATCGGACAAACAAGAGAATCCAGATCAAAGATTACCCAGTCAGTGTTTATTGCGACGAATGCGGCCCGGTCGCTGGCGAGCACCTCGATACTCCAATCATTCGCAACTTGTTCGACTTAAAGCTCACTTGGAGAATCACAGACAACGCAACGTCGACCCTCGCGATTAATGGAGACCCTCGATCCATCAAGAAAGGAGCCGCCTTCGGCTATATCGACGGAAACGGCCCCTATTCGGCAATTTTGCTCGATTCCAAAGACGGCTCCACTGATTACCTGCTCAAATTCGATTACGTGGGTGGGAGCTCCTTGCTCGTCAATTTCCTTGCAGGGAAACACAACGAAAAATATGAACAAACGCCAGGAACGGCAGATGGCGGGGCGCTTCCCCAGTACTACAACCTCGCCTCCAATCAGTTCAACATCGATGGAGGGGTCGGGTTTCTTCAAAATCAGAATCTCTCGCGGACCACGGCCCGCCTCGACGTTACGAAATTCCTTTCGGGACTCGGCGACCACGAGTTCAAGATCGGAGCAGACGCTGAGTACCTCAAGGCCGACATCACGAACCGATACACTGGAACGGTGGGAGGAGATCCCGCGCTTTACCCGGTCTACACGACGAACCTAGGAGGGAATCTTTACGAGCACCGCTTTTACACGAATGGAAACGCCGACCCGAATCATTTGACGCTCGACGACATCCGGCCCGAATTCGCAGTGACTCCGAAGACTCGCAACTACAGCGTTTACGCGCAAGACTCCTGGAAAGTCGGACCACGGTTCACTGTGAATGCCGGACTTCGGTGGGAGAAACAAAACCTGATCGATCAGCGGGGGGAGACCCGTATTTCGATCAGCGACAACTGGGCTCCGCGCCTCGGCTTGATCTTCGACGTGACCGGCAGTGGCAGCTCGAAGGTCTACGCCTCCGCTGGGTATTTTTATGAATCGATCCCGATGGACATCAACATCCGAGCGCTCGGCGGTGAAGTCACCGGAACGGTATACAACGGCAAAAAGGATGATCCCCTCGATTTGTCGGGACGAAACGATTTTGCGGTTATTTTTTCGGGAGAAGGCGAACCGATCGACAAGGGGCTCAAGGGACAATACGTCGCCGAATACATTCTCGGATACGACGTCGCCGTCACGTCAAAATTCGCCGTGGGTGTTAAAGGCGTTTATCGTTCCCTCGAACGAATCATCGAGGACCGATTCGCTTCGTTCGACGACAACGGGAATCCGATCTACGCGATCGGCAATCCTGGACGGGGAGACTTTAAGACTGGCCTTTATTGCTCGTTCACCGGCTGCTACGCCGGCCTTTCCGCAGATGAGCGAAATGCGTTGTTCGTTCCCGTTCCCGCGCCAAAACGCTATTACAAGGGACTCGAGATTTCAGCGACGAAGAGGCTGGCGGACAACTGGCAGATGCTCGCGAGCTACACCTATTCGAAACTCGAGGGGAACTACGACGGCGCATTTCAGGCTTCAACGGGACAGCTCGACCCGAACATCAATTCCGCCTACGATTACGCCAATTTCCTGGATAACGCTTACGGCTACCTTTCGGGCGACCGCCGCCACCAATTCAAGCTGAACGGCTCGTACATCTTTCCTTTCAAGCTGACAACCGGATTCAGCTTTCACTACCAAACCGGGCGCCCTTTCAATCGAATGGGGTACTGGAACGGATATGGCAACTGGGAGGTTTACCTCGACAAGCGGGGAGAAGGGCAGGCGGTTGGGCCCGATGGAGAGCTCACCGGCAAAAAGCTCGGACGGCATCCTGACGACTACGAGCTCGACCTCCACTTCGGATACCCG
>Ga0315281_10007989_pt1 | contig 14812 bp, 12 predicted proteins | sample YL17G07_0_MG_FD_204540 | JGI IMG/M metagenome (GOLD analysis project Ga0315281, IMG submission 204540) | Sediment microbial communities from Yellowstone Lake, YNP, Wyoming, USA - YL17G07_0 | ecosystem: Environmental > Aquatic > Freshwater > Lake > Sediment | place: USA: Wyoming | collected...
ATCCGCAACAATGCTCCTTCACGTACGGCTCGCTCGGAAAAGACCACAGGGGAAGAAAGGCCGAGCGGAGATAGGAGTGTCAATCAAGAGCAGAACGATGAAGGGGTTTGAGCGTCTCCCAAATCTCAATTTTGCATGGTTGAATTTTAGCCAGTAGTCTAAGGCCGGGTCCGGTTGGGCCCACATGATTCCTCTTCTTGCCCTGGGCGAGAATGCTTATAACAACAATCAATCATGGACGGCCTGAGACCAGGTCAAACCATGCCAACCGAAATCGCAAGTGGAACCAGAAGCGACCTGCCACGGCTGATTGAGATATTCCGCAATCGCGATCTCAAGACTTCACTCGACGAATCGGAATGGTTCGTCAACTGTTATTTCGACTACCATCACATTCTCGTCGCGAAAGTGAGAGGCGATATCCAGGGAGCATGCTTCTGGCGGGTCGAGGGGGAGAGGTATTCAGGCCTTGGTTGGATCGAGAACCTGTGGGTCGAGGAGGGACACAGGCGGTCTGGGCTCGGGGAGATGCTCCTCAAGAAAGCAGTCGAGGACATCAAAGGCCTCTTCGAGAATGTCGGGGTGAAGCCCCGCAAGATAGTCCTCATGACGCAGGTGGAGAGGAAGAGCGCCCGGAAACTCTACGAGAAAATGGGGTTCAGAGTCGTCGCTAGCATCGAGGAGATGTACGACCCCGGAGGCCATGACCTCGTGTACATGCTCGATCTTCAGCAGACACCCTGATTGTGCGGGACACGAAGTGTATCGAAGGTTCAAATCCCGACGGATTTGAATCCCTGGGGCTGGCTCAAAACCAACTAGGGGCGCAGTCCGTCAGCAAACCCTTCATAAGTGTCAGCGAGATATGGGTTTGACTGGGATGACAGGAACGGGTTACAGCAGATCACTTGAGAAGATTGCCCTGTCAAATGGCATCGACCTCTTAGGCATAGCTGACCTGAGAAACATCAGGGGGATTCGGACTTACCCTCGGGACCTCTTGAACCCCTACCGCTATGGCGTGTCCCTAGTGATTGCACTAGACCGGTTCAAAGATGCATATTCCTTCGACATCGAAGAGCAGATCGCTTTTCCACTTCTTCGAGGGGTATCCTGCATGATCGCGAGGTTCATCAAGGACAAGGGCTACGAGGCAACCACGCTCGACCCAAACGATGGACTGAGGAATAGCGGCCCCCTATACTACAAGAGTAAGCTTTCCATGAAGGGCGTCGCGAGGGCTGCCGGGCTCGGCTGGATCGGCAAGTCAGCGGTCTTCGTGTCGGAGAAGTTCGGTCCGAGGGTCTGCCTTGGAGTCGTGCTCACCGACATGCCCTTGAAAGCGGGGAAGCCGATGGAAAACAAGTGCGGCAGCTGTGAGAGATGTGCCAGGGCCTGTCCTGTCGGTGCGTTGACCGCGACAAGTTTCGAGATCTATCCGAGTGACTTGCGCGAGGTCCTGCAGCGCGAGAAATGCAATGATTGGATGGAGGGCCGCTCTCCAACTCACGGGTTCTGTTGGGAATGCGTCCTCGCCTGTCCCAAGGGGAAGAAATGATCCGTGATGGTGCTCCCAGCCATCGGCGCTCTGACCTTCAGGAAGAAATCGTGAGGGAGAAGGACCATCTTCGCGGCAAATGTGATGCATGCTCCGACCAGCGCTATCATATGTGAAACGCAATTCAACGGATGGCAGGCGGCGTTTGGACCAATCTATATCTAGAGAAGCGGACGATTCGTAGCCATGAACCTAGGATTCATCCGTAACTGGTCGGACTTGAAAACGGAGCTGATAGCCGCGATCTCCGCGCTATTCGGACTGGTCGCGGTCGGGACGATCGTGTATCACACTCTCGAGAAATGGAGCTGGCTCGTCTCATTCTACTTCTCCGTGTGCACTCTCACGACCGTGGGCTACGGGGACTACTTCCCAACGACCGACGCATCTCGTCTGTTCACGGCCATCTACGTGCTGATAGGCGTGACCATAGCTTTCGGAGCTTTCGGGCTGATCGGCGCGGGCTATCTCAACAGGAGCCAGCAGATACTACGGAGGATCAGCGCCCTGGAGACAAAGTCTGAGAAGAAGAACCACTGAACCCAGATCAGCTCAGGCGCGCCTCTCGAATTCGTCGTCCCACCATGAGGCGTACCTCCTCAGGCCTGCCCGCCGTCTGATGATCGCCTGGATCGCCAACTCGTGAGCAAGCTTCGCGTATCTTCCGTTCTCGTGCCAGCGTTTCCTTATTCCCGGTGGCACGATTAGATAGGTCGGAGGGTCGTCGATGAGCTTCGGAGGGAGCCTTGCCAGTGCGTAGACGTCGCAAGCTCGTTCCCCGCTTGGGATGCCCTTGGTGTTGAACTGAGTCAGGTGCATCAGTTCGTGGCCAAGGGTCCAATATGTCGGGAACTTCCAACAATTTCCCCTGGACCTGTGCATGTCCACCATGAGCTTGACCGTGCCATCAGTCGCCATGAACGCGAGGCCGTCGTACGACCTTGTGATGCCGATCCTCATCTCTAGCCTTATCTCAGGGAAGTACTCGTGAAGCCTCTCCAGCCGCTCCCTGAGGCCTTCGCGGGCCTCTTCGGGGGCTTCCATCGCCTTCCTGGTCCATGAGATCTTCAGGCGCATACAGCCGCGGCTATGCATGATCTGATTGAATATCCTATCCCTATTCGAGGGGTTCTCCCCTATTCCGTCCTGACGATGTTCCCCTTGATGCCCACGACCGTCGTCCTGACCGGGACCTGCTTGCCGGATCTTCGGACCGCCTCATCGACCAACTTCTTCAGGCCGAAACAGCACGGGACCTCCATGATAACGATCCCGAGGCTCTTCGGGGTGGCGTCACGGAGTATGTCGGTGAGCTTCTCGAGGTAGGCCTTCTGGTCGTCCAGTTTCGGGCAGCCGATTATCAGGGGCTTTCCAGCAAGGAACTTGCCGTGGAAGTCCCTGAACGCGAACGGGACGCAATCGGCGGACAGTAGCACATCCTTGTCCTTGAAGAAGGGCATCGAGGGCGTCACGAGCCTCCATTGGACGGGCCAGTTGGTCAGCTTCGGTGGCAGTTCATCGCGCGCCTCGGGATGGCCATGCCCGGACTTGGTGCTCGACGCCGTCAGGATCATGGGGTTGTGGGATGGGCAGCCGCATGGCTCCTCCCCGATCGGCTTCTTCTCGGTCGCCTTCTTCATCTTCGAGAGGTGCTTCTCTGTCGCCGCCTCATCGAATCCGGGGGCTTCCCGCTCGACGATCCTCAATGCATCCTCTGGGCACTCACCTATGCAGGCTCCCAAGCCGTCACAGAACACATCGTTCACTACCTTCGCCTTTCCATTCACGATCTGCAGGGCGCCCTCGGCGCATTGCGTGACGCATGCTCCGCAGCCCGTGCACTTGTCCTCGTCGATCTCGATTATCTTCCTCTTGGCCATCGTCCAGCCTCCTTGAAACTTCTCACAAGCAGGTTAGTGAATGATTCATCCGAATGCCTGCCAGAGCACCAGATAGCCGATCACGATCGCTACCGTGACCGTCAGTGCTACCATGAACCTATCCACCTGTCTGTCTGATATAGGCTTTTTGCCGATTATGAGGTCGAGCCCGCTCAGCTTCTCGCCCAAGCGCTTGGCCAGGCCCTTCAACAGGTCGCTGATGACCATCCCGCCATCCATGGGGACGGCCGGGAGCGCGTTCGTGAGGGCAAGCATGAGGTTCGCCCAGAAGATCCAGTAGCACAGGTTCGAGACGACCCAGAAAACGTCGGGTGGCATTGCGGACAAGATGCCTGACGGTTCATAGAGGTCGGCCTCGGGGGATACTAATGGAGCATAACCGAAGAAGGGCAGCCCCAGATATCTCAGGAAGTCCATCATGCGCACGTCTGGTCCGCCCGCTCTACCAAGCGGGTGCGTAACCGGTCTCAGGACCGTTCGGGCGTCCGCGACTTCAATGCCCAGCGGGGAGCTCGTGACACCTATGAAGCTCATGTTCCTGTACGCCTCCTTGTTCAGGCTGGGGAAGTGCAGGTGGTAGTAGAGCCACTTCGATGTGAGGTTCACTGACCTTATCGAGTTGTCCTCGACGAACCAATTGATGCCTCCGGTCGTGTCATGTCCGAACCTCAGGACGGTGATGCTGACGGGTGAATTGCGGGTCGAATTCTCCACAACCGACTGAAGCTCTGCGACGCTGCGTATCACGGTTCCATTGAGCCTCGCTATGATCATGCCCGGCTCAATGCCGGCGTTGAAGGCGGGGCCGTCCGAAACCGAGCTTACGACCACGCCGCCGGGGAGCGCCAGGACTTGCCTGTGATGCTTGTAGGTCAGGTTGACGCTCACGAGCTCCCCTGGCCTGGTGAACGATACCGACCTGAACGAGCTTATGCTCAACGGTTCTCCGTTAAGCTCCGTCAGGTCGCTCCAGACCCCTATTCCGGATATATCCGCTGGAGAATTGGGAGCGACGCCAACCACCACCGGGCCGTCGGCGACCGGCCTCACCGACGGCATAAGGACCCCAAGAAGGATGACGATGAATAGTGTGGCCACAAGGGCGTTCGCAGCCGGCCCTGCCGCGAACACCTTGAGCCTCTTCGAACGTGCGGCCGCCTTGAGCTCTTCATCGTCCGGTTCCACGAATGCGCCGATAGGGACGACCAAGAGCAGCACGCCGATTGACCGCAGCCTGATCTGGCTCACGAACGAGAGTATCCCATGGCACAGTTCATGTGCGAGGACGGCCACCGAGATGCCGACGACGACGTAGACTGCAGTCACCGCGGGATCGATGTTCGTCTGGCTGAAGGGCAGCTCGCCCGTGAGGTCCATCAAGTTCCGAGATCTGTAGGTCGTGTACACCTCCCATATCAGGAACCCCGTGATGACCGCAGTCATGGCCAAGCTGATGATGACGGAGATCAGGCCGTAGGCGTTCCAAGCGCGCTTGCGCGAACCCAGCCTGGCAATGAACGCGCGTCCCCTGCTGGTCCTCAGCATCATGATTGGACCGTAGAGCTTGATGCCTAGCCTATCCCACCACTTCAGCCAACGGCCGATCAGGAGTATGCTCGCATAGACTGCCGATGTCAACAAGGCTACGAGGTAACCGTTCAGTGGATTCGCCCTTCGATTGTCTCGCATCGACTGACAACGATATGAAAACTCTGGCTAGTCTAGTCCCTTCGGAACAAGTCTTTGATCCGGCGGAACGCCCTGCGCAGGGCCCTGCGCGCGGCTTCGATCCTCGTCTCGACGCCGCTTGGCCAGAGCCACTGATACATGCGAATCTCGAGGTAGAGAAGTACGGCTAGCAGCAAGAACAGCGCCAAGATCCAGGGGGCCGTGCGCACGTGGTACGATCTTGCGATATGCAGGGGGAGGAAGACATCGAGGGCGAGCGCCCCGAGGCCATACCAGTACCTCAGGTAGTCTACCAGGAGCCAGTCCTTCCAAGGCAGATGCTTCCGGAGGATCTTGACGGCCTGTTCCTCGGGCATGTCCTCCCCCTCGTCGAACGGCCTGTAGGCGGCCGCCCGCTTCTCGGACGCGGTCCTCCCAGGCTTCTTGTCAGCGGACATGACATGCAACGAAGTGTTCGTTCCCCCGGTCCGCCAGGGGCGGGTCGACCGTATGGCAGATGTCAATGACGAGGGGGCACCTCGTGTGGAACCTGCAACCCGAGGGCGGGTTGGCTGGGCTCGGGACGTCTCCTGGTAGAATGATCCTGTCCCTTCTCAGGTCCGGGTCGGGCACAGGTATGACCGAGAGCAGCGCCTCGGTGTACGGGTGCGTCGGGCGGGCGAAGAGCTCATTCTTCGAGGCGTATTCGACAATCTTGCCCAGGTACATCACCGATATCCTGTCGCACATGTACCTGATGGTGCTCAGGTCGTGCGAGATGAACAGGTAGGTGAGCCCGAAGTCCTTCTGGAGCTGGTTGAGTTGGTTCAGGATCTGCGCCTGCACGGATACGTCGAGGGCCGATGTGGGCTCGTCAAGGACGATGAAATCGGGGTTCACGGAGAGCGCACGCGCGATGCCGATCCTCTGCCGTTGGCCACCGCTGAACTCGTGCGGGAACCTGTACATGTGCTCGACGTTCAGGCCCACCCTTTCCAACAGCCGGATCGACTGGTTCCTGATTTCCTCCCGCCCCAGCCTCTTCACCTGTCTGGAAAGCCGCTCGTCCTCGAGCGCCTTCTTGTAGCTCTTCCTCAGGGCAGCGAGTTCGTTCTTGCTCTCGTCCTTGATCCCGGCGTCCTTCTCCAGCTTCTCGAGTTCCTCGATCCGCTTGGCTATGCCTTCGCTCTTGAGCTTTCGGGGCCTGTATCTGTTCTGGGCAAGCATGGGCTCCGCGACGATGTCCTTGACCAACATCTTCGGGTCGAGCGACGAGAAAGGATCCTGGAATACGAACTGGATCCTCCCCCTGAGCTTCCTCACCTGGCTCTTTCTCTTGAAGTTGATGCAGTATCTACTGATGATCTCCTCGATTGCATCCTCTGCGAGGTCCCTGAAGTCGTCCTCACGCCGATCAGGCAGCTTCCCGGGCGGTGCCGAAGTGACTGCTTTTCGGATCTTCTCAGCATCGATGCACATGTGCTTCTTCTTTCCCGCGGTTATCTCACATTTGTCGGAGCCGAACATCTTCCCGATCCTGTCTGCGATCTGGAGCGCGACCTCCGAGGTCATGTCCCCGGCGTTCGTCTCGTTGACGAGTCTCACCAGCTCGGAGAAGTTCCTGACGATCTCCTTCGGTGTCTCGAGGAAGACATAGCCTGAAGACGGCGGCGTGAGCATCATTATGGACCTTCCGACGGTGGTCTTGCCACAGCCGGACTCGCCAACCAGGCCCATGGTCTCCCCTCTCTTGATGTAGAATGTGACGTCGTCTACCGCCTTGACCGCTCCCACGGACCTCTTCAGGAGCCCTCCCCGGATAGGGAAATACTTCTTCAGACGGACGACATCGACGAGATTCCGGTCGTACGCTGGCTCAACTCCCGCTGACATAACCCTCCGCCTTTGCAGCCATGTGACATGCGACCGAATGACCTGGCTCTACCTCCGTCATCGGTGGGCGCACCTTCGTGCAATATCCCCTTGCGAAATCGCATCTCGGGTGGAACCTGCACCCGTTCGGTGGGTAGATCAGATTCGGGACGGATCCGCGTATGGTGTAGAGCCTTTCGGCCTCCATCTGGATCGACGGGACCGACTTCATCATGCCCGTCGTGTATGGATGGAGTGGTCTCTTGAAGATGTCCCTCACCTGTCCTATCTCGGCCATCGAGCCAGCGTACATCACGCCCACTCTGTCGCACATCTCGGCAACGACTCCGAGATTGTGCGTGATGAGGAGGATCGAGCTGCCGTACTCGGTCTTCAGGTCCCTCATGAGCTTGAGTATCTGGCCCTGGATGGTGACGTCCAAGGCCGTCGTGGGCTCGTCGGCAATGAGGAGCTTCGGGTTGCACGCGAGTGCGATGGCTATCATGACGCGTTGCTGCATGCCCCCGCTCAACTCGAACGGGAACCTGTTGACGATGCCTTTTGGATCGGGTATCCTGACGACCTCGAGCATCCTCGTGGCCTCCTTCAGTGCTTCCTTGTCGAGCTCTGTGCGGTATCTCCGAAGGCCCGGTATGCGGCTGATGAGACCCTGTTTCGAGTCCGGGTTGCGCTTGATCGATTGCATGACGGTTATGTAGGTGCTCAGGATCAGCGGTCTGACGAGCCAAGAGAATCGACCGTAGAACTCGGAGTTGCACGCGTCGCATCTCAAGTCGCCCTCATCGATGTAGGCGTTGCAGACCGAACATCTTCTCCGCCTTGAGGCCTCTCCCTCGGGAGCCTCGCCCGCGGGCGCATTCTCGTTTCCCGGGACCCGGTCAGCAGGCAAGCTCCTTGGTCTCTTCTTCATGGCCATGTAAGCCTTGACGAGGTTCGCAGATGGACGATCAAGTGGCACGACCTTCGCTATCGCGGTCTCGGTCGGCCGCGCGCCCATCCTCAGGAGTCTCGATAGAGGAGCGCCATAGGCGGCAACCATTTTCTTGCGGTCGTATTCCGACAATTGTGCATACCAAGCATTCGCCTCCTTCTCCCAGTCCGCCCTGCTCTTCCGGATGTGCGAATACTCTTTCTCCAGTCTGAGGAGGACCCGGGATGCCATCTCCGTCTTGCGGTGCTGCAGGATGACCTCCGCTATCTGGTCGCCCGCGGTGAAGACCGGGTTGAGCGCGCTCGTGGGCTCCTGGAATATCATCGATATGAACTTGCCTCTGATCTTCTGCATGTACACGTTGCTCTTGGACAGCAGGTCGTAGTTCTTCCTTATCGCCTCTTGTGCCACCTTGTCGTTCTTCGAGACCTTGGGGGCCTTGTTGGCAAGGTACAGCGCGACGACCTTCGGGGGCGCGATTCCGGGGACGATCGTCTTGTCGACCTCCTTGGTGGTAAGTGGTTTCACACGTTTCTTGAACCCCGTGAACCTCGTGTACGTGGCCGTGAGCTTCTTCTTCTCCACCTCAGGCAGCTTCGAGAACCAGGCGCGTGCTTCGGCTTCGAACTCTCTTCTCTTGGACTTGACATCGGGCGGCTCCATGAAGTAGACGCTGCCCGCCTCGATCTTGCCCGGCGGGCTCAGGATGAGCTTCATGATGGAACTTGCCGTGACGCTCTTGCCGCAGCCTGTCTCTCCAACCAGCCCTAGAGTCTCCCCCTTCTTCACGACCAGGTCCACGCCCTCGATCGCCTGGACTATTCCCTGGTAGGTATAGAAGTTCACGAAGAGGTCGTTGATCTCGACCAGGATGTTCTCATCTTCCGCAGCCATGAGATCACCGCCTCATCTTTGGGTCCAGGACGTCTCTGAGTCCATCCCCCATCAGGTTGAAAGCTAGAACGAAAGTAAGGATCACAAGTCCTGGGAAGATCGTCATCCACCAGTACCCTTGAACGAAGAACTGCTGTCCCTCTTGGATCATCACACCCCATTCGGCGTACCCGTTTGGGGCGCCCAGGCCGAGGTAGCTCAGGCCCGCGAGCACGAGTACAACGGTGCCCATGTCCATCGTAGCTGCGACGACGACGGGCGCCCATGAGTTCGGGAGGATGTGTCTGAACATTATCTTCAGCTCTCCAGAGCCGGACGCTCGCGCGGCATCTATGTATGTGTTCTCCCTGATGGATAGGACCTGGCCTCTGATCAGCCTTGTATACCCAGACCACCAGACGACCAGGAGCGCGATTTTGGTGGCCCCAAGGCCTCTTCCAAGGACCGCCGCAATCGCCATGACAAGTATCAGGGACGGTATAGATAGGAAGATATCAGTGATCCTCATGATGATCTCGTCAATGACCCCGCCCTTGTACCCAGAGACAAGGCCGATGATCGTCCCCATTAGCACCCCTAGGGCGACGACCTGGATCGCAAAGGCCATCGATATCCTCGCCCCCCAGATGATGCCGTAGTATGTGCTGGCGGCATTCTCGCCTGTTCCCAGTGGGTACTTGCCACCCAGGCCCTGCGGGGCCTGTGGCGTCGGTTGGGTGAAGTCCTTGGGGGTGATATACGGGTCTGCGCCCGGTATGGGTTTCGCGAACAGGAACGGGAGTGTCGCAAGTATCACAAGGAACACGATGAGGACGATGCCTGCGATGGAAGTCGCGCTCTTCGTCATCAGATGTAGGGAGAACTTGATCTCTCTGATCCTAGGCCTGAGGGTGAGCTTGATTCTGGAGGCAAGGTCCTTCCGGCCTATCAGGTCCTCATCCGCGACACCCGGCCTCTTGGCTGGTTTCTTCGCATCGGCAACTCTCGCCGCCTTCTCACCAGCCTTCGAACTCATAAAAGTCCTCCTCAGCCCAGCCTCACACGCGGGTCAAGGTATGCGTATATGATGTCAACTGTGAGGTTCGCCAAGACGTAGATTACGGCCGTCAGAAGCGTGAACCCCATGATGGCCGCCGTGTCCAGGTTCACGGCCGCGGTTGCGGCCCACTGTCCCAGCCCTGGCCAGCTGAACACGGTCTCCGTCAGCACTGCCCCGCCAAGAAGCCCGCCGAAGCCTAGCCCGATGACGGTCGTGGTGGGTATGAGTGCATTCCTCCTGGCGTGCCTCCTTATGACGACCTTCTCAGGCAACCCCTTCGACCTTGCGGTCCTGACATACTCCGCTCCAAGGACCTCGAGCATGCTCGAGCGCATCATCCTGATTATTATGGCGGTCTGCGCGAACGCCAGGGTGACCGACGGAAGGATCAGATGCTTGACGACGTCCCACCAGAAGTCATAGTCGCCGCTGAACAGAGTGTCTATGAAGAGCACATTCGTGTGAACGTGCAAGGTACTGGGCGAGAACCTATAGGAGTATTGATCGTTAGGAGTAGGGGCCCACCCTAAACGATTGTAGAACACCATGATGAGTATCAGCCCCAGCCAGAAGACGGGTATCGAGACCCCGACAAGCGCCGTCACTCGGGTGCCTTGGTCGGTTGCGGTGTTCACCCTCACGGCCGATATGGTCCCCAGATAGATCCCGGCCGTTACGGCCAACACAGTGCTCAGGACCGCGAGCTCCATTGTCGCCGGAAACTTCTGCGCGATTGCCTGAGTCACCGGCATGGTAGCCGTCTTGCTATAACCAAGGTCTCCTTGGACGGTCCCCTTAAGCCAATAGACATACTGGACGTAGACGGGCTCGTCAAGATGGTACTTCTCCTTGATAGCCTCGATCTGTTGTGGAGTCGCCTTGTTTGGGTTCTGTAAGTATGTTATGGTTGGATCGCCCGCAGCCCTAATTATGAAGAATGTGAGAATCGAGACGCCGATGAGCACGGGTATGAGAAGGAGCAAACGCCTAAAGACGTACGTCCACAACTGCAGGGGAACTCACCTAATCCAGTCAAGCCATACACACTATATTTCCGTTTCCCCCTCTAAGAGCATCTTGGTAGGTACGGCTCATGCATGGCAAGTCGTTACCGCGGGGACGGGACTATCGCTTTCCAGATTGAAATAATGAAAACAGTGGAAAAGGTTTGAACGAAGAGGTTTGCCGGTCTTCAGCTGCTACTTCATCCCTTTGTGAAGGACGGGAAGTAGAGTCCACCGAACATCGGGTTGTAGAAGTACCCGCCAATCCACGATCGCTCGATGTGGAAGCTGTTCGGCTGCGTCAGCCAGACATACGGGGTGTCCTCGAAGACCTTCATCGACAGATCGCTGTAGGTCTCGGCCCTGGTCGTCTTGTTCACGTCGGATCCAGCGGCCCTCAACAGGGTGTTTATGGTGCTGTTCGCGTACCCCGTGAAGATCGGGTATGTGCCGTAGTCGCTGTCCAGCATCGGCACGGTGTAGTCATCCGGGTCTGCGTAGTCCGGGCCCCAGCCGATCGCATAGAACGGCATGAATCCGTTGTCGTTGTACATCTGGTCGAGATAGGCTGGCCAGTCGAGCGTGTTGACCGTGGCCGTCTTCGGGCCACCTCCGAGCGACTCAAGCGCTTCTTTGAACAGCGAGCAAGCGGTCTGCCTGCCCACGTTGCCTGCATTGTAGAACATCGGGATCTTGAATCCGCTGTCCCACCACGTCAGGCCGTTGGCCGGGTTTGTGTTCGTCGCAAGCTGGAACTCCTCCGCCGCCGCAGTGAGGTTGTACTCCTGCTTCGGTATGCTCGCGTTGTATCCGAACATTCCCTTCGGGATCACACCGTTCGGCTGCTCGGCATTGCCCATGGCAACGTTCTTTATGTACAGGCTGAAGTTGAGCAGATGCGAGAACGCCCTTCTCATGTGCACATCGCTGAAGAAGTCGTCCGATATGTTGCCCCCGTACAGTGAGTTCGCCTGCGTTGAGTTCAAGTTGAAGTTGAACGTCATAAAGGTCAGGTCAAAGCTCGCTGCGCCCTTCGAGATCCTGTAGTCGGCCTTTCCCGCGAATGTCGACTCGTACTTGATCGGCAGGTAGATGCTGTCCGCATCTCCGGCCTGGAGCATCAGCATCCTGGTGTTCACATCGTTAGCCTTCACGATGTAGATATCCTTGATTGCTGGCTTCGTGCCCCAGTACCCGTCGTACTTCGTCAGGTGTATCTTGGAGCCGACTTCCCAGGTGACTAGCGAGTATGGGCCTGTCCCGCAGGTGTGTTGCTCCATGTAGGTGTTGTGCTTGCCACCGACGATGCCGCCGTGTAGTTCAACGAAGTCCTTGCTGACGACGCTCGCGATCGTGTACGCCATGACTGCCATGAATCCTGGGTACGGGTGCGTCAGGCGGAACTTGACCGCCGTGTCGCTCACCTTGAGGACAACTGCCTCAGACACGTTCTTCACGTCGTTCTCGTTGATCTTGTGGTTCCAGCCCTGAGCGGTCGGGTTCAACGCGTTGACGATCCAGCTGGCATTGTAGTCAGAGCCGTCGCAGAACTTGCTGATTGTTGGGATTACCTTCTTGCTCTGGGTGAAACCAACGTAGTCAGAAAGTACCTGTTCCAGCATCCAGCCTGCACCGGTCGTGTCGTGGATCCTTAGGACTCTCTGTATAGAGTACACCACATCGTCCGCGTTCATCACAGTGCCGTCGTGGAACGTCACGCCCGTCCTGAGGTTGAACGTGTAGTTCAAACCGTCAGCGGATATGAGACCGTTTGCGACGGTCGGAACGGCAGTTGCCAGAACCGGCTTGAAGTCCGCCGCGCTGCTGCCGTCGTACCATATGAGGGTCTCGTAGACGCTCTGCAGGATCTCTCCGCCCGCTGTCTCATAGTCGAATGCGGGGTCCAGCCACAGCGGCTCGCCTATGGTGGCCTCAATGAACGTGTTTGGATTCTTGATAGGGCCTCCACTCGTGACCGCCGGGGTAAGGACGTGTATCGTCCTCATCACGATTGTCTGGACCGCAGTGCCAGAGTTGTTGGCCTTCAGTGTCATCTCAGTTGCGTAGTGGCCGCTCTTGACATAGGTGTGGGTCAAGGCCATAATCTTTGCAGGTGCTTTGTATCCGACACCGCCGTCGCCGAATTTCAGGGTGACGTTGGTCATATACAGGTGCTGATCCGCCATGCTACTGATGTCCCAGCCCTCGTTAGGCTCGGAGTCCCAGTACTGCCCCTCAGAATGATTGGTCACGTTGTTCCATCCCCAGCCACCGATGGCGAAGGACGAAGTCATGTTGAGCACCACCGCGGTGTTGTTCGGAACAATGTCCTTGTCAGCAGACAGGAATGCGAATGGGGTTGTGTTGTTGTTGACCCCCGCGTAGACCTTGGCAGCTGGTTTTGAGAAGTCATCAGCAAGGGTATCCGACGGCTGGTAGTACGTCACGATAACCTTGATCATGGAGGCTTCGTTGCTGGCATTCGTCCCTCCATTGTCTGTGACAATGTGGTAGATCAGGTACACACCACCATATTGGTAAGTGTGGGATGTCCTGTTCAACGTGGCGCCGCTGTTGCTGGTCCCGTCGCCCCAGTACCAGTTGTACATGGCGATCGAACCATCAGGGTCGCTTGCCGTCGATTCGAATGTTACGCTTCCACCAATGTCTATGGTGGTGTCAGTCATCGCTCTTGCACCACAAGTTGGCGCAAGGTTCGTCTTCTCCTTCTTCCCGCCTAGGAGACCAAGGCCGAAAGCCGCCCCGAGCGCTGCGATGACGAGTATGACCACTATGATCACCGCTAACAACATCGGGAACTTCTTCCTCTCTTCCTTGATATCCGTAGGTAACGTCTCCGGACCCGTTTCACTAGGCATCTCGCCTTCCTTACTAGCTTCCATTAGGACTATCCTCCTTCAATTCTCTGCGCTTTTCGGTCTGCAAGAATTCCCCTCAACAGACCAACAACGGCGGCTAGACGGGCGTTGACACTATATATCCTTTGTTGCGGAGCATCATAGCGTCGATTGCTGTCTGGCTGCGGTTTCGCGATGAATCCCGAGTCGAGACTACTGGCAAGGACATTATTGAGCATGGATTCGACAGAAGGCGAAGGCTCCTTGACCCGGGAGCAGAGGCAATGAATGGTCATCGTTGCTCAAAAGAGGTGCAGCCGCGTATCTCGGATCATCGCTATCTTCACTTCTTCTTGTATTCCTTGATCAAAGCTGCGATGTCCTTCGGATCGGCGCAGTTCCAGGTGCCACAGTTCGGGCACCTCGACTCATGCTCATCGAGGTCCATGTCCTCGACCTTCCCTGTGAAGCTCACTGTCGCGGGGTAGAGGCTCTTGCAGTTCTTGCACTTGTATTCGAGTTCCACTTTTGGCATGGGGGAGAGGACTAACGAACCGATTGATAAATGTTTTCGGCCCTGCGAATCTTTTTCCGGTATGACGCCACTGCCGACCCGAAGCTACTGACTTCGGGGTCATACCGTGCCGAGTGCAATCAAGGAAATCCATATCAGGGAGGTGTCTGCCTCCGGCGACCATCACGAGATAGGGGTATCCATAGGCAAGCAATGCAAGGACCAGGCCCAACGGATGGAGAAGCGTCTCTGGTCGTGGATGGCGACGATGCCAGGTATGACCAAGGACAAGACCTTCGCCTACGCGCGCAAGAGCCTCCCCGCTTCACGGAAGTTCTACCCGGAGCACATCGAGGAGCTGGAGGGTTACGCCGAGGGCTCCGGATTGAAGTTCGACACCGTTTGGGCGCTGACCGTCGATTTCCCGCGTGGGGGCCGTGGCAGGACCGGATGCACTGACGTAGCCGTGAACTCGGAATGGACCAAGGACGATGTCGTATATGCGGTCCATAACGAGGATGTGGGTCCGCACGATCTCGTAGACATGTCGAT
>Ga0315281_10007990_pt1 | contig 14811 bp, 14 predicted proteins | sample YL17G07_0_MG_FD_204540 | JGI IMG/M metagenome (GOLD analysis project Ga0315281, IMG submission 204540) | Sediment microbial communities from Yellowstone Lake, YNP, Wyoming, USA - YL17G07_0 | ecosystem: Environmental > Aquatic > Freshwater > Lake > Sediment | place: USA: Wyoming | collected...
CCATCCCCAGGACCGTATTTTCGAGGAACGTCCTGACGAAAGGATTGAGGGGTATCGTCCGGCCGTCGACCTCCAGCCTGATGTCCGACATGGCGTCCTCCTCTTGTGACAGGATCAGGTCGCAGATATCCATCGTCTGCTTGAGGGTAAAAAAGGGGACGGATGTCCCCGGCGGCACGCCGAGGTCCGAGACGACGGCCAGGAGCTCGTCCGGAGGCGTCTGGATGACGTCGGAAACGCCGGACCGCAGGACCTCGATCTTCCGGATCCCCCGCGCGTGCTTTCCGCCTTCCACGAGGACGATATCCGCCCCGGGGAAAGCTCGTCCGGCCAGCGCCCTGAGCCCGGATTCTCCCGTTCTGCCGAGGACGGCGAATTCCTCATCCGAAAACATAGCCACCCCCTCCGCTCCCGCCTGGGTAAATTTCCAGGTATCCTTGCCTTCCAGGTCCATGGAATACCCGTGGGAACAGTGCTTGGCGGCGAACGTCCGTAGGCCCCGCCGCTTGAATTCGCTGATGAGGCCGGTGAGAAGAAGGGTTTTTCCCGTCTCGGAGAGCCCGACGGCGGCGACAATTTTCATTCTGTCCCCATCCTGAATCCCGGACGCGCGTCCGCGGAATTTATAGCATAGCCCCCCGGTCAAGTCAAAAGCGCAACGCGACCCATTCGCCGATTGAAATATTTCCCCGATTGTATATAATGCGAAGTCCATGGCTTCACGCACTGCATCCGTTCCCGAGAGAGGTCCATTATGAATATTTGGATCACGAAAACTCCGGCCCAGATCGACGACGCCTCGGAGCATTCGCAGCTCAAGAAGAACCTGACCGCGATCGACCTGGCCGCCCTGGGCATCGGGTCCGTCGTCGGGACGGGCATATTCGTCGCCACGGGCCAGGGGGCCCAGCTGGCGGGCCCGGGCGTCCTCCTATCGTTCATCATCGCCGCCGTCACCTGCGGGTTCTGCGCGCTGACCTATTCGGAGCTCGCCTGCATGTTCCCGGTCGCGGGCAGCACCTATTCCTACTCCTACGTCGCTTTCGGCGAGGTCATCGCCTGGATCATCGGCTGGGACCTCATGCTCGAATACCTGGTCGCCGCGAGCGCCGTGGCCTCGGGCTGGTCGACAACGTTCATCGGGCTCATCCAGAGCGCCGGCGTCAAGCTGCCTAAGGCCCTGCTGACGCCGCCCATCACGACCAACGCCGCGGGCAAGATCGTCCTCTCCGGCGGGGTCGTCGACGTCCCGGCCATCGTCATCACGCTGCTCATCACCTGGATCCTCTACATCGGGATCAAGGAGAGCGCCAAGATCAACAACATCATCGTCCTCGTCAAGATCGCCGTCATCCTCCTCTTTGTCTTCCTTGGCGTCCGCCACGTGAGCCTGGCCAACCTCCAGCCCATGATGCCGTTCGGCTGGAAGGGCGTCATGGCCGGCGCGGCCATCATCTTCTTCGCCTACATCGGCTTCGATGCGGTCTCCACGGCGGCCGAGGAAACCAAGAATCCCAAGAAGGACGTCCCCCTGGGCCTCATGCTGTGCCTGGGCGTCGTCATCGTCCTTTATGTCTCGGTGGCGTTCGTCCTGACGGGGATCGTCCCCTACAAGCTGATCGACGTGGGCAACGCGCTCCCGGCCGCCCTGGCCCGGATCGGGATTCAGTGGGGTGGGGCAATTGTCGCCACGGGGGCCATCATCGGCATGATCTCGACCCTGCTCGTCACGCTCTACGGCCAGATCCGGATCTTCATGGTCATGGCCCGCGACGGGCTCCTGCCTGACGCGTTCTCCAGGGTCCATCCCGTGCACAAGACCCCGCACCTCTGCACCTGGATCACGGGCATCGCGACCGCGGTCATCGCCGGGCTCTTCCCGCTGCCGATGATCATCGACCTCTGCAACATCGGGACACTCTTCGCCTTCGTCCTCGTCTCCGTGGGCGTCATCGTCCTCCGGAAAACGCGGCCCGAGGTCGAACGGAAATTCAAGACGCCGGGCGTCCCGTTCACCCCGCTGATCACGGTCGTGTTCTGCTTCTACCTGATGTACAGCCTGCCCACGATCACCTGGATCAGGTTCGGCATCTGGCTCCTGGCCGGCCTTTTGATCTATTTCCTGTACAGCGTCCACCACAGCAAGCTGCAGGTGAGGCCGGCGAAATAATTTCGGACCGGGATTCGGGACGGACCATCTGGCCGCGGCTGAGCAGGCCGGGCCCGGCGTCGTGGTCAAAAGGTGTCTTGATTGGGAGGTAGGTTTGTTTTTCAAACCGAAAGGAATGGCCCTGACCCCATAGCTTTTGCTATAATACGTCGCGTCTCCGAGTCGGAGTCGCTAAAGCCCTAAGCGGCCATGCCCTCCGACCGATAGGGAAAAACGGGAAACGGTTTTTCCTTCCATCTTAGAAAAGGAGAACGTCATTATGCATTCCGCGTCTTCTCCATCCAAGTTCCTCCTGGGTATCCTGCTCATTTTTGGCCTCTGCCTTGGCCCTTCCACGGGCTTCGGCCAGGACAAGACCGCCGAGAAACAGAAAAAGAAGAAGGAGCAGGAAAAGCCGGTCCGGATCACCGAGGAAATCCAGGTCATCGGCAAGGCCCCGCGGGACGTCCCGCTGGCCACCGTGACCACGATCGAGGCCACGGCCCTCGAACAGAGGCGACCCCTGGACCTCGCCGAGGCCATCAAGTACGCTCCGGGCGTCATGGTCACCGTGGGCGGCAAGGGCGAGTACACCCTGAAACTCCGCGGGATCGACTCCGGCCGGATCGCCTTGCTCGTCGACGGGGTGCCCATCGTCGAGCCTTACTTCGGCACCTTCGACCTGAAGACGGTTTCGTCGGGCGGCCTCCAGTCCGTGCAGATCACCAGGGGCCCGTCGTCGGTCCTCTACGGTCCGAATACCCTGGGCGGGATCGTCAATGTCATCACCCAGCGTCCGACGCCCGACCCGCGGGTGGACCTTACGCTGGCCTTGGGGAACCACAACACGCGGGGAGGCGGGGCCGACGCGGCCCTTCAGTTCGGCAAGGTCGGAGTCGTGGGCTCGGCCCTCTACCAAGACTCCGACGGATTCCGCTATACGGACCCGGCGGGCGTCAAGCAGGAGCGCCTCCTCAGCGATTACCAGCGGTTTAACCTGAGCGGCAAGGTCGTGTATAACCCCTCGAGCACGAGCGAGATCATGGTCAACGCCGACCGTTACTACTCGGCGTATGGCATTCCGCCCGACCTATTCGGGCGGGCCCGTTTCTGGAGGTTCAAGGACTGGGACCGGACCTCGGTCAGCGCCGGCGGATTCACGTCCCTCGGGGACAAAGCCTTTGTCCGCTTGCGGGGCTATTATGTGAGCTACTATAACGTTCTAGACCAATACACCAATAGCTCGATGAATGCCTTGTCGGCCGAAAGCACCTACGACAATCCGATCTACGGCTTTTTCGGGCTCGGCGAAATCCCGGTGGCCCCATGGAGCACCCTGAAAACCAGCGTCTATTACGAGGCCGACAAGACTCACCAACAAGATGATACGGCCCTGCCCTGGAACACCTACAGGCAGAGCATATTTTCGGTGGGCGTGGAAGACCACGTTTCCTTCCTCGAGGACTGGAAGCTCATCATGGGTGTCAGTCTGGACAGCCTCCACAAGTACATCGGCGGCACGACGAACAAGGTCAACCCCCTGGTGGGTCTCAAATATTCGCCGACGGGATCTTTGGACATTCACGTTTCCTACGCCACGAAATCCAAATTCCCCTCGATGCGGTCGCTCTATTCATCGTCCAGCGGGAACCCCGACTTGAGGAGCGAGTTCGGCCGGAGCTTTGAGCTCTCCGCCACCTACAACCGGGGATTTTACCTGACGGGGTCGTTCTTCCTGAACGCCCTGCGCGATTTCATCAACACGGTCCGGCTCCCTGACGGGACGCGCCGGTTTTACAACATCAACAGGGCCCGGATCAACGGTTTCGAACTCCAGGCCCAGAAGTCCTGGGCTTTGGGACGATTCGGGATGGACGCCCTCCTGAACTATACGTTCCTGGATCACCGGAACGAGACCGACAACCGTCCCCTGGACGTCCTGGCCAGGCATAATGGGTCGTTCGAGCTCGGCATCAGGACCCTTGGCGGCTGGCGCCTGGGCTTCACCAGCATCCTGGCGTCGGAATCCTGGTGGTGGAACACCAGCACGTCATCTCTCCTGACTATCCCCGGCTACTTCAGTCTCGACGCCGTCCTCAGCTACGCGGCCGGGGTCTTCGAGCCGTTCGTGCGCCTCATGAACATTTTCAATCACTACTTTTACACGGAGCCGGGCTTCCCCTGGAGGGGAAGATACCTGGAGGTGGGATTGAGAACGGGGCTGTTCTAGGCCAGGCCCAGGTCCTGGTCGATGCCCTGCATGGCCGTGATGGCGATGCACATGAACTCGTCCAGGTCCAGGCCGAGATTTGAGCACTGCTCGATCTCCTCGCGGCGCGCGCCCCGGGCGAAGCTTTTTTCCTTATAGCGGCGCTTGACGAACTCGAGGTCGATACTCTTGAGTTTCTTGTCGGGATGCATGAGGGCCGCGGCGATGATCAGCCCGGTCAGCGGGTCGATGGAGAAGATGGCCCAGTCCATGGGCGTCTGGCAGGGGACCTTGCCGGCGTGGGCCTGGACGGCGTGGATGACGGCCTCGTCAATCCCCTTTTCCCGGAGGATCTTGACCGTCTCCGTGGTATGGAACTCGGGGCTCTTCTCGGTGACTTCGTAATCCAGGTCATGGAGGATGCCGGCCAGACCCCAGGGCTCGGGTTCGTGACCAAGCCGGAGGGCGACCGCCTTCATGCAGGCCTCCACGGCCAGGCAATGCTTAACCAGGTTTTTGTTCGTGAGATGCTGCTTGAGCAGTGTCAGGGCGTCTTCCCGTGTCATGGGCTCTCTCCTTTCCCGAAGCCAGATTCTAGGCCAATTCCCGGCGCATTTCAACGACGGACGGGTTTCGTCTCTCCCAGCGTTTGCACCGGTCGGCGGTCGCGCTTCAGAAAGACGATTTTCTCCGACCCCGACCCGGCGTCCCTCTCGATAACGAAAAGATAGGGAGAGACCCAAGCCGCGCCGGCTTGGAGATCTCCCGCCGCCCGGTAATTGCCGACCAGGTAGCCTCCGCGAAGATCGCAGCCGAAAACGTCGGGGGAGGTCGACGACACGAGGACGACGCCATCGGCGACCGACGGGGGATGGAGGACCCTCGAGGCGACGGCCTGCCACCAGAGGATATCGCCGCTTCCCGCGGAGAGACAATAGACGACGCTGTTCGAGGCCCCAAAGATCAGCCGCCTCCCAAGGACGGCCGGAGGATGGACCAAGGCCCCCTCCGGACGGAAAGCCCATTTTTTCTTGCCCGTTCCGGAGGCCAGACAGTAAAAGTGGCGGTCCGCGGTCCCGAAATAGATCCGGCCGCCCGATGCCGCGGGATCGACCTCGATCGGGCCCGCCGCTGCGAAGCTCCAAACCGGCTTTCCGCCCGAGTCCATGGCCAGGAGGCGGCCACTCTCCGTGCCGAAGATCACAAGCCCGTCCGAAAATACGGGGCCGCAGCGGACGGCGGACCCGGCCTCGAACCGCCAAAGGGGTTGACCGCTCCCCTGAGCGTCGAGCGCGAAGATCTGGCCGTTCGCGCAGCCGAAATAGATCCGCCCCCCGAATTCCCGGACGGCCGTCGTCACAGGGTCGGGAGGTGTCGTTTTGAGAATCACGTGGCCATCGGTATCCAAGACGTAAATCGTATTTCCCTCGTCCCGGATCAGGATCTCGTCTGCGCAGAGCTCGGGGGACGCGGAAACAGGCCGGTCGGCGGCAAACCTCCAGAGGACCCGCCGGGAGAGGACGTCAAGGCTGTAGAGCGATCCTTCCTGCGTCGTGAAGTACGCCACCCCGTAACGGACCGCGAGGGGAGAGTTGGCCGTCCCCTCGAACGTCAGCGCGCTTTCCTCCATCAGGGGAAAGCCCAGGGCCTCAGGCCGCGGGGCCATGTTCGGCCGGGCGCCATGGCAGGCGGATAGCACGACGCTCAAAGTGAGGGCGAGCAGCGCGGCCGCGGTTCTTCTCATCTCGTTGCCGAGCCAAATATAGCATGATTGAATTAAGGTGACACACAACTAAATACCTTAATTAGACCCCCCCCTATTTCGGTAATTAGTTCTGTGCCACCGAAATAAGCCCCCGGCGGATTTTGCAAAAACGGCCCCAAGCTGATATCATTTCCGGCTGAGAGCCGGCCATGGTCAACTACATCCTTCTCTATAAGATCCGCAAAATCGTCAAACGGATCATCAAGGATAAGATCGCCGACGACGAGATCGCCACGACCCCCAAGTCGTGCATCGGCTGCCTGGCCGACGATATCAGCTGGGAAGTCTATTACCTGCTCAAGGAAAAGGAAGAGAATGACGGGCCGCCGGCTGCCGGGGGGTGACCGCTAGGGTTTCTCCCGGGCCCTGATTTTGGCCTTCAGGGCCTGCCACCAGTCGATGCGTTTCCTGACCTCTTTTTCGAAACCCAACTCCCCCGGCTCGTAGTATTTCCGGTCCCGGAGCCTTTCCGGAAACGTCTCCATATCGGTCGTTGATGACGCGGAATCGTGGGCGTACTGATAATCCTTGCCGTATCCGATCTCCTTCATCAGCGGCGTCACCGCGTTCCGGATGTGGAGCGGCACGGGCTCGTGCGGGCTCCGTTCGACATCTTTGACCGCGGCCCCGAAGGCGGAATAGACGCGGTTGCTTTTGGGCGCCGAGGCCAGGTAGACGACGGCTTCGGCCAGGGCCAACTCCCCTTCCGGGGACCCGAGGAAGTCGTAGGCCTCCTTGGCGTGGAGGGTGATGCCGAGGGCCTGCGGATCGGCCAGCCCGACATCCTCCGAGGCGAAACGGACGAGGCGCCGGGCGATATACAGGGGATCTTCGCCCGCCGCGACCATTCGCGCCAGCCAGTACAGCGAGGCGTCGACGTCGCTGTTCCGGAGACTCTTATGAAGGGCGGAGATCAGGTTATAGTGCTCTTCCCCCGCCTTGTCGTAGAGGAGGGTGCGTTTCTGCAGGGCTTCCTGGACGTTCTCGAGGGTGATGGATTTCCCCCGCGCCAGGCTGGAGGCGATCTCCAGGGTGTTCAACGCGCGCCGCGCGTCGCCGTTCGCAAAGTCGATGAGGAGGTCCCGGGCGCCCTCGTCTATGCCCAGAGCCAGCTTGCCCAGGCCCCTCTCGCCGTCCTCCAGGGCGTCCTTGATGATCCGGGCCAGGGCGTCGTGGTCCAGTTCCTTGAGGACGAGGACCCGCGTCCGGGAGAGGAGCGGGGCGATAATCTCGAAGGACGGGTTTTCCGTCGTCGACCCGAAAAGCACGATATCTCCCTTTTCGACGTACGGCAAAAAGGCCGCCTGCTGGGCCTTGTTGAAGCGGTGGATCTCGTCGATGAAAATGATCATCGGCTTTCCATAGAGCTTCCGCTGGGCCTCGGCCCTGGCCATGAATTCCTTGACCTCCTTGATCCCAGAAAGGACGGCGCTGAAAAACTCGCACGGCAGGTCAAAATGCTTGGCCAGCATGATGCCGAGCGTCGTTTTCCCCGAGCCCGGCGGGCCCCAGAAAATGATGGACACGAGCCGGTTCGTCTCGATGAGCTCAAAAAGAATCTTGCCCCTGCCCAGGATGTGGTCCTGGCCATAGACACGCTCGAAGGTCTGCGGCCGCATCCTTTCAGCCAGCGGCGTGTGCGATGCCCTGCTCACGTCTTTTGTTTTTTCGCGGTCAGCCATTCAAACCTCAGGGATGAATTATATCACAGCGTTCATCGAGCCAGGCGCCCTGAAGCTCCGCGGACATTCGTCCCTGGAATCCCGCCAAGGGGATTGACCCCCCGGCGCGAAAATGCTAATGTGGGCTATCCGGATTGCCGTGAAAAACGAAGCGACAGAACCCAAGCTCTTCAAGGACGAAAAAACGAAAACCAAGCTTGTCTACCGGTTCGACGAGGTCGTCCGGATGGCGAAACTTAACGCCGATACGCTCGAGTCTTGGGAAACGGAGTTCCCCTTTCTCAACGCCGGCCGGACGGGGAACGGGCAGAAGTTTTTCCGGCAGAAGGACGTCGACATGATCCTCAGGATCAAGGAACTCGCGGACGCCAAGACGCTGACCATGGCCGGCATCAAGAGGCGCGTCGAGGAGGAATTCGGACTGGTCCCGTCCCTTCCGATCCACCCGGAAAAGCTCCGGAAAGCCCTCTATCAGGTGCGGGGCGAGCTCCAGCAGCTCGCGGCCGGCCTCGAAAAAAAGCCCAAAAAGGGCTCGTGATAGCCTCCGTTTCTGCTATAATGGGAGGCCCCGGATCGGGACGTGGCGCAGCCTGGTAGCGCACATGCTTGGGGTGCATGGGGTCGGCGGTTCGAATCCGCCCGTCCCGACCATTTTCTTCTTCATTCCTGAGGGAGCTTCAATATGCGAATCGGGGTGTGCGGAATGGCCTGTGAAAAATGCCCGCGGATTGTACATTTCGGGAAAAGGATAAGGAGAGGAGAATGACGATGGAAAAGGCCAAGACGCAAAAAGACTCGAGCGACTTGAAAGGGAAGACGCTCGCTCTTCCCGGCCTCGTTCAATATCAGGAAGGCGCGGTCGTCAGCCGCGAGGTCGTTCGCGGAAAAGCCGGGACGGTGACGGCCTTCGCCTTCGACAAGGGCCAGCAGCTCAGCGAGCATACCGCGCCTTTCGACGCCCTGGTCGTCGGGATCGAAGGGGCGGCGGATATCGTGATCGCCGGCCAGATTCATCCCGTGAAGACGGGCGACATGATCATCATGCCGGCCGGGATCCCCCACGCCCTCAACGCCGTGGCCCGGTTCAAAATGCTCCTCGTCATGATCAAGAAATAAGCCGTGACCAACGCTGCGCCGAAAAGCGGCCGGGGCCAGAAGCCCCTCATCCTCCTAACCAACGACGACGGCTTCTTCCGGGAAACGATCCAGGTCCCCTTCCGCCGCCTCGGTTCCCTCGGGATGACCTACATCGTCGCTCCGGACCGGGAGAAGAGCGCTTCGTCCCTGGCCATCACCCTGCGCCAGCCCCTGCGCATCCACCATATCAAACCGCGGATCTGGGCGGTGGAGGGCACGCCGGGCGACTGCATTTACTTCGCCCTCCAGAAGCTCCTCCCCCGCCGGCCGGACCTCATCATCTCGGGGATCAACCCCGGTCCGAACCTCGGCCAGCAGGACATTAACTACTCGGGGACCGTGGCCGGGGCCTTGCAGGGGATTTTTCTCGGCGTCCCGTCCCTGGCCGTCTCTATGCTTCCCGATGCCCGCGGCCGTTTCGCCTTGGATTTCGCCGCCGACGTGGCGCGCCGCCTCGCCGCCTGGGTCCTGGAGTCAGGCTTGCCGGCGGGGATCGCCCTGAACGTCAACGTGCCGCCGCCTCCTGTCAAGGGGGTCAAGGTCACCCGCCTCGGCTGGAAATTTTACGACCCGGAAATCATCGAGAAGAAAGATCCGCGGGATTCCTCCTACTACTGGATCGGGACCGGGACCCCCAAGAGGGTCGGCGACAAGAATACTGACGTCATCGCCGCCCACGAAGGATATATTTCGCTAACCCCGCTTCACACCGACATGACGGCCCATCACGCCCTGGCTTCGCCGAAGCTGCGCCGCTTGGCGAAGGCGCTTTCCGGCGTCTAGCCTCGGGAAATATTCCAGTCTGCGATCTGGCGGCGGCAGGTGGATACGAGATCGCCGACTGCCCGCGCGACGGAGGGAGTCAGCTCGACGCCCAGCTCGATCGAGGCGGGCTGAATCCCGAGGAGGACCACGTCGACCGGCATCCGGCCCATCATGGCCAAGGCCGAAAGCAGGTCGGCGATTCCCAGGCGGTGGACGCTCGCCCCGCCGGTCAAACCCTTCAGGGCATCGCCCTCCATTCTGATCAGGGTCCCGGGCGCCGCGCCGGCGTCGACCGCGTCGAGAATGATGAGCCGGTCCGACTCCGCGATCAGGGCGGCGGCCTCGAGTCCCACGACGCTCCCATCTATGAGGGTCGTCTCCGCCGGACCCGCTCCGGTTTTTTCGAGAATGCGAAGCGCGGCGATTCCCGTCCCGTCATCGGAGTACAGGGTGTTTCCCATGCCCAGGACGGCGGCCCTCCCCCGCTTCCTAGCGCTCATGCCCCGGCTACTTCTCCCCCGGCCTCGGTTGGCATTCCGATTCCCCCAGTTCCCATTCCGGAATGAACTTGTAGCCGGTGACGATGCTCTCGAGCAGTCCGTTCCGCTCCTCGATGGAGACCAAAACGGCGCTATAGACGTGATGAATCATGAAGGCCAGAAAAATGAACATCAGGCAGTAATGGACCAGGCGGATGTGCTGGATGCCGGCCCAGCGGGCCACCCAGCCGAACAGCGCCTTCAGAGTCGAGGTCTCGGCGGTCCAGCTGAACAGGACGAAGCCGGTCAAGATGCTCACGAGAAGGAGGAGAAAGATGAAGGAGTAGGCGAGCATCGCGAGCGCGTTATGGCCGACCTTGTGGACCGGCCGCCAGCGCATGAACGTATAGTACCTGACCATCCCCCCGATTTCCCGCCACTGCCTTTTTCTTATGGGGAGGAAGCCGCTCCACCGGGCGCAGCGGTTGCCGACGAAGAACCAGTAGACCCGCACCAGAAACGCCGAGGTCAGGACGAATCCGGCCAGGACATGAACGAACCGGACCGTCGCCATCAGGTAGGCCGTCTGCCCGCGGACAAAGATGAAAGGGTTATGCATATAGAGCCCGGTCGCCGCGAGGACCAGGATGGCCAGAACGACGACCCAGTGGGTCAGGCGCACCGGAAGTTCCCAGACGTACTGTCTGACGACCCCCGACCCCGGACTTCCGGGCAGCGGTTCCAGAACGGTTGATGTTCTCGCGTCCATGGCGCCCTACCAGAACGTGACTTCCTTGTGCGACCGTCCCCTGGCGTCCGTGACGTGTACGGCACAGGCCAGGCACGGGTCGAAAGAGTGGATCGTGCGGAGGATCTCGACGGGCTGGTCCCCGTCCGCGACCGGCGTGTCCACGAGCGCGGCTTCATAGGGTCCCGGACGCCCATGGACGTCCCGCGGGCTGGCGTTCCAGGTGCTGGGAACGACACACTGGTAATTCTTGATCACCTAGTCTTCGATCTCGACCCAATGGCCGAGCGCTCCGCGCGGCGCTTCATGTGTTCCGAAGCCGCGGGCCGTCCGCGGCCAGGTCGACGGGTCCCACTTCTCCCCGTTGTGAACGGCGAGTTCCCCCCGGCCGAGGTTCGCCGCCAGCTCCTCGACCCAGGCCTTGAGCCGTGAGGCCACAAGAAGCGTTTCAATCGCGCGCGCGGCCGTGCGGCCGAGCGTCGAGAAAAGGGCTTCCGGCGGGGCCTTCAGCGTTTTAAGCACGAAGTTGACGGTGTCCACGAACTCCTTGCGCCCGGAGGCGTAGCCGACGAGCACCCTCGCCAGGGGTCCAACCTCCATGGGCTTGTCTTCGTAGCGGGGCGCCTTCAGCCAGGAATACTTCCCGTCCGTGTCCAGGTGCTTGTAGGGAGGCCTGGGCCCGCTGTAGACGGGCTTCGTCTGCCCCTCGAAGGGATGCTTGGCGGCCCCGTCGCCTTCGTCATAGGAATACCAGGAATGCATCACGGATTCCGTCACCTTGCCGGGATCGAATTCATGGACGGTCGAAAGGTCTCTGTTGAGAATAATCCCCCGCGGGAAGAAGTAGCCGCCGGGATCGCCGATTCCGGCCGACGGATAATCGCCGTACGCCATGAAATTGCGCGTCCCCTCGCCGATCTTGAACCATTCGGGGTAAAACGGCGCCACGGCCAGGACGTCGGCGACGTAGACCTGGCGGACGAACGTTTCGACGTTCGCGACCAGGCTCCTGAGAAACTCGATCCGCTCCATGTTGATCACGGCCCCGGGCTCGTCGGGGTGCATGGTGGTCGTCATGCCCCCCACGAGGTAGGTCTGCAGGTTGGGATTCTTGGCGCCGAGAAGGGAGTGGATGCGGATGAACTCCCTCTGCCATTCGAGGGCTTCGAGGTAATGCGACACCGCGATCAGGTTCACTTCGGGCGGGAGACGGTAGGCCGGGTGGCCCCAGTAGCCGCTGGCGAAGAGGCTGAGCTGGCCGCTCCCGACCAGGGTTTGCACCCTGTCCTTGACGTCTTTGAAGCGTTCCGGGCTCGAGTGAGGCCATTCCGAGATCGACTCGGCCAGCCGCGAGGCCTTCAGGGGGTCCGCTTTCAAGGCCAGGGTCACGTCCACCCAATCCAGGGCGTGGAGGTGGTAGAAATGGATGACGTGGTCCTGGACCAGCTGCGTCCCGCTCAGGATGTTGCGGACGATCTCCGCGTTGGCCGGGACCTCGATCTGCAGGGCGTTTTCGACGGCCCGGACGGAGGCGATGGCGTGGACCATGGTGCAGACATTGCAGATCCGCTGCGTCCACAGCCAGGCCTCGCGGGGGTCGCGGCCCCGCAGGATAATCTCCATCCCGCGGAACATGGTCCCGCTGCTCCAGGCCTCGGCAATCCGGCCGGCTTGAACCTCGGCCTCGATCCTGAGATGCCCTTCTATCCGGGTAACCGGGTCGACGACGATTTTAGCCACTTACGCCTCCTTATCCGGGGTTTTTGCGCCGGCCGGCGGTTCGGCCGGGGCGGCCCGTTCGGTTTTCGGCCTGACGGCGCGGCGGAGGATGCTCCCCGCGGCGTGGACGGCCGTGCCGGCGGCCACGGCCCCCAGCACGGCGGCCCCGATGTTTCCGGCCGTGACGTCGGCCCCGAAGCCGGGAACGGTGGGCAGCCGCCGGTAAAAGGGCGAAGCCGTGTCCCAAAATCGGTGGGACGCGCAGGCGATGCAGCCGTGGCCGGCTTTCACCGGCCAGCTCGTCTGGTCGTTCCAGCGGACCGCGGGGCAATTATAGGTCGCGATGGGGCCCTTGCAGCCCATGTGGTACAGGCACCAGCCCTTGACGTGCCCTTCGTCCCCCCACCGTTCGGTGAAGCGCCCGGCGTCGAAATGGGCCCGCTTTTCGCACTGGTCGTGAATCAAGTTGGCGTGGGCGAAAAGGGGCCGGCCGTAGCTGTCGAGAGCGGGCAGCCTGTCGAAAGCTAAATAGTGCGTGATGACGGCGGCCATGTTGACAGCGTTGGCGGGGCAGCCTCCCATGTTGACGACCCGGATCCCCGGAACGGCGTCCTGGACGCCCACGGCCCCGGTCGGATTGGGGCCCGCCGCCACGAACCCTCCGTCCCAGGCGCAGGCGCCCATGGCGATCGTGGCCGCCGCTTTGGGACAGACCTCCCGGACGATTTCGAGCGCCGTCCGGCCGCCGATCGTGCAATGGATGCCGCCGTCCGCCATCGGGATGGCCCCCTCGACGACGGCGATGAACTTCCCGTTCTCCTCTTCGACGACGCGCCTCAAGGCGGCCTCCGCGCGGCTGCCGGCGCCGGCCATGACCAGTTCATGGTATTCCCAGGAGAGAAGGTTCAGTACGATTTCGGTGATCGTGGGGTGGCCGGACCTGAGCATGGACTCGGAGTTCCCGGCGCAGTCCTGGAATTCGAGCCAGACCAGCACCGGCCGTTTCCGGGATTCGAGGGCCCGGGCCAGCAGCCGGCTGGAACCGGCCGGGAGCGCCAGGGTCCCGGCCATCAGGCCGCAGAAACGCAGAAACTCACGACGCGGTATTCCCCTCGCCTCGAGGGCGGATACCAGGTCCGACGGCATTTCCCTTCCCTTGGTGTTCACCGGGGCCTCCCCTTCACGGCCCTGACGGGCCGACCTCTGCAGGATTCGAGTGCTTGCTTAATAAATCAGCAAAAAACATGCCATCATATGAATTTCAGTCTCTCCCCGGGGGGGGGGAGCGTATAAGTCAGGGAGCGGAGGTCGCTTTTGTCCTGCCGGGCGGGAATATCGTGCCCGAAGGCGGGACCGCGGGCGGATTTCCCAGCGGGTTCGGTGATCGAAGGGCTAATATCCGCGAATCGACGTCGAGCCGGGCCGTGAGCCGGTCTTTTAGTCGTGCGTCGGCCCGTCCGGGGAAGCAGGTGCGGCCGGGTCGGGTTTTTTTTTTCTCCGGTGCCGGAGGGCCTCGGTAACGGCCGGGATGGTCGAGATGATGATGATCGCCAGGATGACCAGGGAAAAGTTCTTCCGCACGACGGGGATGTTGCCGAAGAAGAAGCCGGCTCCGGTGAGGAGGAGGACCCAGCCGATCCCGCCGACGACGTTGTAGGCGATGAACCTCCCGTAGGACATCCGCCCGATCCCGGCGACCAGGGGGGCGAAGGAGCGGACGATCGGGACAAAGCGGGCGATGATGATGGTCTTTCCGCCGTATTTTTCGAAAAAAGCGTGGGTCCGGTCGAGATATTCCTTCTTGAACACCCGTGATTTTTCCCTATGGAAAACTTTCGGCCCGAGGAAATGGCCGACCCAATAGTTGACCGTGTCCCCGATGACGGCCGCCGCGGCCAGGAGCGCGATCAGCCAGACGATGTTCAGGGATTTGAGGGCGGCAAATGTCCCGGCCGCGAAGAGCAGGGAGTCGCCGGGCAGGAACGGCATAACGACGAAGCCCGTCTCGATAAAGATCACGACAAAGAGAATGACGTAGGTCCAGGCGCCGTACTGCTGGATGATGGCGCTCAGATACTTGTCGAGATGAAGGGCGATGTCGATGATTTTGGCGATCAACGTCAGCTCCGAACGACGGTATCGAGCGGGCCGGCGGATA
>Ga0315281_10007991_pt1 | contig 14811 bp, 20 predicted proteins | sample YL17G07_0_MG_FD_204540 | JGI IMG/M metagenome (GOLD analysis project Ga0315281, IMG submission 204540) | Sediment microbial communities from Yellowstone Lake, YNP, Wyoming, USA - YL17G07_0 | ecosystem: Environmental > Aquatic > Freshwater > Lake > Sediment | place: USA: Wyoming | collected...
TTTCGGGATTTTCGAGTGCGATAAAAGTTTCCAGCCACTTTCTGTCGGGATATAGGCGCCATCTTCGCCATACATAATCATACCAGTTGATTCCAATGCTCGAAAAGTGGTCTGAATCATTTCAGGGGTAATGTGCGGATCTGGTACAACTTCTCTGTTTCGTAAAATTTCATTTTTCATTTTCCCATCTTTCTCGCAAAAGTTATAAATCCCGTATGCATCAGCCCAACAGTCTTTGGCCTGCTGTAAACTTCAGACTGCCATTCCCTGACAATATTTTCAAAAATTTTCGGTGGTGAAAAATTCCTCTTTCTTATTTCCTTTATTATTGTTATAACCTGTTCTATGTACGGCGAATATACAGCCAGCCAGCCGCCTGGCCGCAAAGCTTTGTAAGCGTACTTTACAACATTCTCAGAATTCTCCAAATCCAAAGTTACAAGATCGACATTTTTTTCATCAAATCCCTTCATCACATTTTTCTGCTTCAATTTTATAAATTTTGCCAGGCCGCTTGCAGCTATGTTACCTTTAACTACTTTTAAAAATTTTTTATTTTTTTCATATGTCACAACTTTTCCCGGCCTAACATAGTTGGCAATCATTATTGCAAGAAATCCAGAGCCAGCGCCAGCATCCACGACATTGTCACCAGGCCCTACACCAGTTATAGACAAAATCATTCCTATATCCTTCGGCATAATTATTTGCGGCATCCTTCTGGCCTTTTTTTGCAGGATGTCGATTATTGTAGGCTTCATGATTATAAAAGTTTTTCCCAAATGAGTCTTTATCTCATCCCCGAACTTTATTTTTTTCAGCAGCTTTAATTTTATTACGCCACTCTTCGTATGCATATCCTTACTGCCAGCAGAAACTATGTAAGACTCATCCTTGGAATACAGCAATACAAGCTCTCCATCTTTCATAATAATTAGTTGCAGGATACAGTTTTATTACTTTCCCATCTCTTTCAATGCGGCTATTCTCTTGAAAGTTAGCGGATGCGTGGCAAATATCTCGCTTATTCTTACAAACACATTGCTCCTCTCCCATTCCATAGCGCTTGCCAATTCCTTATCGCTCAGTTCAAAGTCAGAATATTCAGAAGAAAACTTTGACATTTCCGATGATGCAGAAACGGGATCGGCAATGTAAAACGACCTCACAGCTGCATTTTGCCCTTCATGATTCATACTCAACCCGTATGTAATTTTTGCAAGGGCGCTTGCCAGCAGCGATGGTTTTGTGTTCTCACCGCTGAATCTGTCACTGTAATATTCTCTCATCCTCGACAGCGCTAATACGAGAAGATTTGTTACAAAATACACAAGAAATGCTGCCACACCAATCAATGCAGCAGCTCCGCCCTTTCTGTCGTTGCTGCTTTTTGGTGTGAAAACCAGGAATCTCGCAATATAATATGCAATCACAGGTATGGCCGCAACAAGGGTCATAACAACCATGTCATTATGCTTTATATGGCCAACTTCATGCGCTACCACTGCCTTAACTTCCTCCTTGCTGAGGCTGTTTAACAAACCCTGCGTCACAGCTATTGCCGCAGAACCAGACGTTCTTCCAAAAGCAAAAGCATTAGGCCCGCCAGACCTGACCAAAAACAGTTTCGGTATTTTTACATTATTTTTTTTGCAAATATCTTTCACGTCCTTCTGCAGCCATTCAAACTCACTTCCTTCAATCTGCCTCATATTTGTGGTCCACTTTATTATCGACGGCCCTATCAACCACTGTATAAAAATAACAAAAACTGCTATGCCAACCATCAAATACCCTGACAGCTCAAAGTAATATCCTGCAGCTGTGAGCAGGCCGAGAAGAAATCCGAATAGCAAAAGCAGTGTAAGATTCATCATCAAGAATAGTTTTAGCGGCATTATCATCACTTGAATTAATACACTGTTTAACAAATTAATAAAGTTTAGCAATTTATTAAATAAGAGACTATAGAGAATAAGTGATAAAATGAAATCGTACATAGTAACTGTATTTTTAGGAGTGGTAGCCGCGGATGAAAATAAGAAAGTGATATTTTTCAAACCATTTCCTAAAGAGCCTAGAAAGATGGCTGAGAAGCTGAAGCTGTCTGAAATAGAGATGCTGGATGAGGAAAAAGACATGCAGCAGCAGCTTTGGAAAAAAGGATTCAAAGAATTCGTTTTTGCTGTCAGGAAGAGCGGAGTTAAACACGCCGAGCCAAACAATGTAGTAGAAAAATTTTTGAAAGAAAATTTGAGAAAAATTGCCTTGGAAAAAAAGATGGTTAACGATCAGGCAGAATTCAACCAGCTTCTGACAAAAGTCAATATAGAGCTGACAAAGGTTGAAATAAAGAAAGCTGTTGGAAGAGACAATTTTATCGTTCAAGCTAACGGGGCCATTGAAGAGATAGACAAGGTTGTAAATGTCTTGTCAGAACGTCTGCGTGAATGGTATGGTCTGCATTTTCCTGAGATGGATAGAGTGATTGACAACCATGAAAAGTATGCAAAGATTGTTGAGAAATTTGGTTCTCGTGAGAAGATCGATGATGCAGAATTGAATTTTTTCAAAGAAAAAAGCATGGGCGCAGAGCTGCGTGAAGAAGACGCTGCGATCATCCAGAATTTTGCTGCAAGAATTGTCGAGTTCTACAAGCTAAGAAGTGAATTGTCGAAATATTTGGAAAAAAATCTAAAGGAGACAGCGCCCAACTTTTCAGACATAGCAACTCCTATGCTGGCCGCAAAACTCATTGCAAAAGCCGGTGGTTTGGAAAAAATTGCAAAGATGGCTTCCAGCACTATACAATTGATCGGTGCTGAACGCGCTTTGTTCCGTTATCTGCACGGCAAAGGCAAATCACCCAAATTCGGAATTTTATTCAACCATCCAATGATTCAAGCTGCGCCTGAAAGCATGAAAGGTAAGGTGGCAAGGCTTGTTGCTGCAAAGCTGAGCATGGCTGCAAAAATAGACTTTTATTCCAAAGAATACAGAGGCGAAAAGATGAAGCAAGAGCTGCAGCAAAGAGTTAAAGAGATTTTAAGTTCTAAGTAGTACTATGAAAGTCAAGCCGCATCCTAAATTTGAAGGAATATTTTTAGTAGATGGAAAACTGGCTACAATCAATCTAGTCCCAGGCGAAAAGACTGCAAATGAGGAAATGGTTAAATCAGAAAGCGTGGAATACAGGCTATGGGATCCGCACACATCAAAGCCGGCTGCTGCGATAAAATGCAAGTTGAAAGAATTTCCGCTGAGAAAAGGAATGAAAGTTCTGTATCTTGGATTGGCTTCTGCGAAAACAGCAACATATTTCAGCGATATAATAGGTAAAGAAGGATTAATTTATGGCGTGGAAATATCGGAAAGAGTTCTCAGGGAAGCTATACGTCCTTCCGAAATAAGATGCAACATCATACCAATACTCGCCGATGCGCGCCAGCCAGAATTGTATGAAAATATGATAATGGAAAAAGTTGATTTGGTTTTCGAGGATGTGGCTGATCCAGAGCAGACAAATATTTTGATTAGAAACTGCCAAAAATTTTTGAAAAGTGGCGGCTGGGCTATGCTAGCCATCAAGTCGCAATCAATAGATGTTACAAAACCACCGAAACAAATTTACAAGGAATGTTTGGAGAAATTAGAAAAACATTTTGATATTGTTGACAAAGTCGAGTTGGAACCATACGAAAAACACCATTTATTTGTGGTCATGAAAATGAAATAGATCAAGAGGAATTTTTCAAGGAAATCTACATAACTGTATAGATTTCTCTGAAAACTAGGTAGAGTAATATCGTGTTTGTTGGAACCCTTTTTTATTTGAGACTGTAACCAAATTTAAATAGGAAGGTAAAGGCCGAAATTATTATGTTAAGCGATAAAGATATCATTAAATTAATTAAGAGAAAAAAATTACTCATCAAGCCATTGCCAAAGAATATACATGGGGCACATGCGAATTTGCGCCTTTCCAACATACTCCTCAAATACAAAAATGACAAAGGAGACTTGAAAGATAATAGTAGTTTTGATTTTGATAAATTTTTGATAAAAAAGTCGGGGTATGAACTGAAGCCAAGCGAATTTGTTCTCGGTTCAACATTAGAAAAAGTTTCGATGCCGGATGATTTTTTTGGATTTATCGAAACTAAAGGAAACATTGCACGCGCAGGAATTCAGGCGCATAATTCTGACGGTCATATTGATCCAGGGTTTTCTGGTAATATTACCTTGGAAATAAAAAATAATTCTAATAGATCAATAATAATTTATCCGAATATTGAATTTGTGCAATTATATATTTTCAAACTAAGTTCAAAATCTATAACAACATACAATGGAAAATACCAAAACCAGAAAGGTCCTACAGTTTATAAGAAAGATTGAATTTCTAAATTATTTACAGCTGTAAACACACCAAATAAAATCCACTTAAGTATTGTCCTCACCTTCCGCTCTATACCTTGAGGTATCTGAAGGTATTTCGAGGTATCAATCTTTCAAGGAAATCTACATATTTTCTGAAATAGAATAAGCTGGAGAGGGAAAGGAACGCTAAAAATTTTTTGGGAAACCCCTAAAGATTTGTTCCGAACCCCTCTCGCACAGGTTTTAAAAAACCAAAAACTCGGCCGTTCTTTATCAGATTGACACGCCACTTGAGCTGTTGCCTGTCTCTCAGCAAACTCATTGATATTGCTGCAATTTCTTCCATTATCACACACTCCTCATATTATAATTTTGAAAAGGAGCAATGCTGAAATGCTGCAAATTCTTTTGTTCGGCAATTCTGAAAAAAATATTTTCCAAAAAACTTCTGCCGCACTTGTGGCAAAACACCCTCTTGTCACCAAACCCGTCTACAAATCTCAAAATTTTCGGCGAATTGCACTTCACGCATTTCATTTCAATCAAAACTAAATTACCTTTCAGCATATACACCATTTTTGCAAGTGGGACCCCGATAAACTCTGGGAAGCAGTCAAATCAGAATAAAGAATGTCTCCAGTAATCTAAAAGATGCTAGAAAAGACTAAAAAAGGCATTTTAAGCCAGATTTTTGATGAAAACGTCTTTATATTTCGCAGGAATACTGCCGCCAACAGCTTCAGGATGTCCTCCACCACTTGAGCCGGGTATATTTTTTATAGCAGACTGTATTAGCTTGTTAAGATCAATCTTCACATTCCTTCCTCTTCGCATGCTTATCCAACAACTTTCGCCATCATCTTGTGTTATTACCAGAATTTTGTCAGGATAATTATTGGCAGCAGCGCTTGCCAGAGAAGATTTGAGTTTTAATTTAGACTTGAATTCGAAAATTATCATATTGCCAATAAAAACACTTTTTTTCTTCAACTCCTCCATCAACTTGTCAAACTCTTTTTCAACAATTTTGTACCATCCAAGAAGTTTTTTCGCTGATGCAGTCCTTCCCTCCAAAATATCCATGTAATCATCAACCTCCAAAAGAGTTTTTGCAACATGGTTTGAACCAACATCAGCTTTCACAACCCTTCCAGAGTCTATGATTTTTGTCAGCAATCCAATCTTTGCATTTTCAAACAGCTTGTCAGATTTTAGTTCAGTACTGCCAACAAGTTCAGGAAATTCCTTTTTCAGTTCCAAAAAAAGATCTTCACAATTCTCCACTCCATGATCGCCAAGCACGCCAACAGCTGCGATCCAATTTATTTTTTTATTTTTCACGCCCAACACTTTGGAAATTTTGTATGCGAGATATGTTGCCGGGATGTATGCTCCTGCATCCAGCAGACGCGGATTCGAATACACAACATTCTCATAATTGTGCGTGACGTGGTGGTCGACTATCAAAACTTTTGTTTTTTCACTCAGCTTTGCCAGCAAATCTATGTCAATACCAGGCACATCGCTTATCACAACATATTTTGGTTTGCAGGAAAAAATTTTCTCCAGAGTTTTTCCATTCAGGCTCATGCTCCATTCTGTAGAAAATTGTATTGGGCTGCACTGGCAAAATTCTCTCAGCACAATATTCAATATAGTCCCGGAGCAAACACCATCGCAGTCATCGTCATTCAAAACAACAACATTCTCTTTCGGCTTAATCTGTCTGAAAAAATTCACTGCTGGAGCGATTGCATCTAAAGCAACATCACTCGCTTTTCGTTTCAGGTTTCCCACCAGCCATTTTCTTCAGAGTTTCTTCATCTAGCAAGAGAAGCTGCATTGGCATCTCCTCCTTCTTGCCGCTATATATGTGAAACTCTGCAAGAGAAATCATATTATCAATGTGATGCATTATCATCGCCTCGAGATTTCTTGGCGGCGTCGGCCCGTTCTCGCCGAAATGAGCTGCAACAATGTGTATGACGCCTTCAGGAAACCCTCGTGCATATAATTCTGATGTTCCTAACATGGTATGATCCAGCATAATACCAGTATGCTCTAAATTCTGCCCGCTGCGCTTCCACTCAAAAATTTTTCCTATATCATGAAGCAACGCAGCAGCTATCAGGTAGTCTTTATTCAGCGCAACACCGTAATTTTTTTCCAATTCCTTCGCAGTGTTTATGCAAAGATTTGTGAGAGTGATTGTATGATTCAAGACGTCCCTTTCAACAGAAGAAGAGCCAGAAGGGCCGCCGACAGTAAACATTGTGGCAGCTTCCTCAATCTTCATCCGCGGATATTTTTTGAATTCCTTGTTGGAGAGCTTTGGATCCTTTAGAAATTCCACTACCTTTTTCCTCAATTCTTCATCATTTATGCTCTGCGCAAGTTCTATCAATTGTTTCATATGATCAGCCGAAAAGCGCGCTCAATCCCGCGGCAGCTTCTTCAGCCTTTTTGCTTTCTTCTTCAGGCTTCTTTTCTTCCTTCTTTTCACTTGCAGCTGCTGGTGCGGCAGTAGCGACTACAGCCTGTTTTATCGCCTCGTCTATATTAACACCTTCAAGGCTCGCAATCAAAGCTTTAATTTTAGCTTCATCTGCTGTAATGCCAGCAGTTTGCAATACCTTCTTCACGTTATCTTCTGTTATAGGCTGTTTAGTACTGTGCAACAGCAAAGCGCTGTAAACGTATTCCATTATTTTGCACCTCCAACTTTTTCTTCAAATTTTTTCTCAAATGAACTAGCTATGTTGTAAGCTTTAGCCAACAAATATTTTATATTGTCCTTGGTAGGATAGCAAATTGCAACAGAAAGATTCAATGCATTGTTGAAAGCTTCTTTCAACTTGTCTTGGAATGTGTTCGAAAATCCAAGTGTTTCCTTGGAGTAAATCATGTCATTCTGACAGACAGCAACTATGTTCAATCCTACTAGCATAGGTTCGATGTTTAGTTTTCTCAAAACTGATGCCAATGGCTTGGAAATTTTATCTCCTTTTTTTGCAACAACAGCATCCCTTTTCACAGCAATCTTTCCGTCTTCCACTCCAGCAACTATGCCAACCTTTGAGAGTTCGTTTATAGCCGGACCGGGCATCAAATTCGTAGATCCAGCCGAGACAGTTATTTCGTTCGGAGCAATGTCTCCTTCCTTCGCTGGCGCCGCAGACTTCATCTTGTCAATCAGCATATAAAATTTGAATGGATCTTCGTTTGTCAAAATTATCGCAGGCTGCAATGGTATTATCTTCATCAATTCATCCCTGTTCGGAAGATTAGAATTTTTTACTGCAAAATTAAGTATAGCTTTCTTCGTCATTTTCATGACTGCCTTTCCGCGTATCTTTTTCTGTATCTGCTGCAGCTGTTTGGAAGGCATCTTGTGCATATCCAATACAGCAACAGAAGCATAGCTCTCCATCATCTTCTTCAAATTTTCAACTTCTTGCTTTTTAGATTCTTTTACCATCTACATCACCAGGTTCACAGGCTTGCTCATCGTGAATTTGAGCAGGATTTTTTTGAAATTATGTTTCCCTTTCGGCAGTTTTGATTCTAGATGTTTCAGCACATCCTCAACATTCTCTGCAATCTGCTCATCCTTCATACTCTCCTTTCCTACCATACACTGTATAACAGGAGCATCTTTCACTCTTGCACGAACAGATTTTTTATAATCCTTTACACTATTTTTCAAATCACCTACAATCAGCTTAGGCATCTTCCCCTTTGGGCTTAGATACGGGCCTAACGCTTTTCCAATCGCAGGCATCAGCTTCGGCTCTGACAAGAGAAAATCTGCTTCTTTTGCAAGATTTTTAGCAGCACGCTTGTTTTTTGCCAGTTCTGTTATGTCTTCAACACCCAAAACTTTGCAGCCCAAATCTTTTGCTGACTCGGAAAAAACTATTATGTTTGCTTCAGAACCCCTGCCGTGAGGCAAAACAATATCTTCAGAAATTTTATTCTCCTGCTTCTTCACATCAAGCTCCTTCAAAGAAATTATCAAATCTAAAGTTTGCGAGAAATTACGCTTTGCCTGCTTCTCCCTCAGTTCCTTTATTGCAGCCAATATTTTTTCATTTGCCATCTCGAACCCTCCTACCGAAGTAGTCGAACGGGTTAATTCTAATTATACAGTAATGTTTAAAAAGATTACTTTATTGAGCTATCCCACTTACCTTCTTCTATCTCTTTTATAATATCTTTCGGCCTTTTTCCTTCAACCTGCAGTCCAGTTATGCTGTTTGCTGTTCCCACAACCTGTCTGACAGCAGCCTTCAAATCTTTCGCCAGCAGTTCATCCTTCTTCATCTTTGCAATCTTCACAGCCTGGTCAAAAGTCAAATTTCCAGTAGTGGTTTTTCCCTTAGTCTTTTCCTCCTCAGTTATTTTTGCCAATTCTACGCCAGCTTCTTTTTTTATCAGGCTCGCAACTGGAGGAGTGCCAACTTTGATTTCAAACTTTTTCGTCTCTGTGTCTATTTCTATTTTGACAGGGACCTTCATTCCAGAGTAGTCCTTTGTCTTTTCATTAATCTGCTTGAATATTTCCTGCATATTTACCTTCATCATTGCCAGCCTTGGGGCTATAGCAGGCCCTGGCGCTGCCTTTCCTCCATCAACTAGCGTGTCAATCTTTTCTATCTTTCCCATATCACTTCGCCTTTTCCAAAAGTTTTATGAATTCCACAGATACTGTAACAGGTATTGGTACTGTAACTTCTAATAGTTCCATAGTCAGTTCACGTTTTGCCTTGTCATATCTTGTAACTTTGCCTTTTTCTCCTTTGAATGGCCCGCCTATTACCTCGACTATGTCGCCCTTGCTCAGCTCTATTTCCACAGTTTTTGGCTGCAAGAATCTCTGTAGTTGGGATATGTTGACAGGCTTTTTTATCAGACCTCTTATATGCGGCACCATCTGCGTAACTTTTTCTATATCCTTCATTTCGCCTTCGATAAAAACATATCCTTTTATCTCTTCAGCGTGGACTAGGGCTTTTATATCGAGAGCCAAAGTTCTCGCTTTTGATGATATGGAATCTATAACAATATTTTCCCTTCCTACAACAGTTTTGATCGTGTAAATCATACCATCAACCTATCACCAATACGGAAGCTATGTAAATCAAAAATCCAACTATTCCTATCACTACCAAACCCATAGCACACACTCGCGCAGTGAAAGACCAGTCACTAAATGAAGGTTTTTTTGTCAGCTTCAAAACGCGCAAATAGTTTTGCAAACTTTCCTTTATTTTTATCATCAAATCAGCTTATAGAACATTTGCTCTTTAGTATTTAAATTTTACTCAACGAATTCCACACCAAGAACTTTTTCTATATCCTTCTTCTCTCCCTTACTCCAAGTCTTGTTCGGGCCGAATATCTGCGTCGACTGCACGCCTGTTATTACAAGCATCGCCCTTATGCTTTCACCCAACTCTTTCACAATCTGGGTTCCCCATATTATTTTAGCATCAGGCGACATCTTTTCTGACACAGCTTCGACTATTTGCTGGGCTTCACGAACAGTTATGTCAGGTCCGCCCATGACGTTTATTAATGCGCCAGTCGCGCCATTAATATCAACAGATATCAGCGGATTGTTCAACGCCTTCTCCACTGCTTCAACAGCCCTGTTGTCTGTATCGCTCTCACCCATTCCTATCATTGCCAATCCACCCTGCGACATCACAGTCCTGACATCAGCAAAATCCAGGTTGACAAGACCGGGTTTTGTGACAAGCTCTGCTATTCCTTTTACAGCATTAACAAGTATTTCATCGCAAATCTTGAAAGCTGTTGTAAGCGACACATCAGGAGCTATTTCCAACAGCTTGTCATTCGGTATAACTATCAGCGTATCCGTAACGCCTTCAAGCTTCTTCAATCCTTCTCTTGCGTTCGTCATCCTATGCTTACCTTCCATTTTAAATGGCAACGTAACAACAGCAAGCGTCAGCGCACCCATCTTCTTTGCTATGTCAGCCACTATATGTATGCTGCCTGTACCAGTTCCGCCTCCCAAGCCAGCAGTCAAAAATACCATATCCGCTCCATGCAAGGCCTTCTTTATATCATCTCTGCTTTCCTTAGCAGCTTCTTCACCTATTGCAGGATCAGCCCCCGCTCCCAGGCCGCTTGTAAGCTCTTTGCCAATCAGAATTTTTTTGTTTGCATCGCTATAAAGCAAATCTTGTGCATCAGTGTTGATGGCAATTGTCTCCGCACCAGTTATTCCAATCTGCATCAGCCTTGTTATGGTGTTGTTGCCAGCTCCACCAGTGCCAACAACTTTTATCAATGTTTTTTTGCTTTCCAGAATAGCCTTAAGCTGTTCATCATCCTGAGAAACCTTGTCAATTCCCCTCCCGCGGTCACCAAGCTGTTTTATTCCCATGTGAATACCTTGTATTAAATTTTATTAGTAAAAATATATCTTTATTCTGGCTTCTGCATTTCAAACATTTCGGAAAACTTTACTTTTTTCAAAGTTTTGTCCCACCTCAGCGCAACACTTGCAATTATTTGTTTGGTATCGCCAGCTATATCATACTTCTTCTTCAGCTCTATCTCTGCTGTGTCGCCAGCAATTTTTATTTCAGCATCCTCATTCTCAATTCCAGTGAAATAGTAAAATATTGCCGCAACTTTTTCTTTTTGATCTTTCACTTCGCTTTTTATTTCAATGTCATAGACAAGTATTTTTCCAGCAAGCGGATGGTTGAAGTCGACCTTTACCCTCCCGCCATCAACACTTTGTATCTTCCCTCTAAGCCTGTTGATAGTTACGAAAGATCCCGGTGACACACTAATATCCTGCTCTTTGAACCTCGCTTCTGGTATTAATTTAATTAAATCAGGCAGCCTTGGTCCGAATGCCTTTTCCGGAATTATTTCAACTGTTTTTTTCTCCCCAACTTTCATTTCCTTCAAAGCTTCATTCAAACCATTCACAACAAAATTGCCGTCAACAACAACAGGTATTGGCTTGTATTTTACCTTTTCATTGTGTATCTTCTCCCTTTTCGCCACATCTTCCTTTGTTAAATCAAAAATCTCTCCAGTATCTTTTATTCTGCCGACATAATCTATGAAAATCAAATCTCCTGAATTCATTTTATCATCTTTGTCCCTCTGCATATTTTGCAGAACACTGTACCATCAACCACACACAGCGGGCAGACTAACGCTCCGCAAGCATGGCACCTGAAAAGACCAGGCGAGTATTTGTGACAGTACTGACAGTTTCCCCCAACAGCCATCCAATCACTACAGTTATTTCAGATTTGAAATTAATATAATATAAAAGCATGAGAGCATACAAGAGAAAAGACAGGCAAGTAAAGGCTTTGCTAGTATTATTGCTGATTGTTATAATTATTTCCTCATTTTTGCTGTATTCTTACGATCTTCAAGCAAAAAGTTTGGAATTGACTATTGAAAAATTTCAGAATGTTCTGCGGATACAGGCTGAAGCTATAGAAAACAGGACAATAATGATAACTAATCTTCAGCATGAACTGCGTGTTTCAGATTTGCTAATTGATGATTTGGGCAGCAGGCTTGGTATAGCGCAGAGCGAGGTAAGAGCTCTAACACCAATAATAAAACAATATTATGCAGTTGCTGTAAGGTCCAACAGCGGAGTGGTGATACCTTTCGAAGTAAAACTAACAAATGGGACTGGTTTGGTTTCTGTGAACATACGCAATGTGGATTTGCAGAGCGGCACCCAGGATTCTATAAGAGTCGCAGTAGCTGTGGCAGAGATGCAGACTAAAACAGATTTGTCAAACCGCGATGTGACGGTAAGCTTCATCAACGATCAGCAGGAAATAGTCTCGCTTGACGGCCCTTCAGCTGGAGCTGTTATAACCACTGCTATAATTGCAGCGATACAAAACAAAACTTTGGACAGCACCGTTCTTGCAACAGGCACGATAAACCCTGACGGAAGCATCGGCCTTGTCGGCGGAGTTGCAGAAAAAGCAGCAGCTGCATCAAGCTTCGGAGCAAGGATTTTTATCGTTCCATACGGAGAAAAAGTCTATTCCAACATAGAAGTTATAGAAGCAAAAAATATAATTGAAGTGACAAGTTTGGTTTTGAAATAGTGCGGGAGGTGGGATTTGAACCCACGAAGGCACTAAGCCACAGGATTGCTTACACCATCTTTTTATCATGTTAATGACTTAAGTCCTGCGCCTTTGACCAGGCTTGGCTACCCCCGCCTATTAACTAGAATTTCCACTCAGCTATATAAAACTTTCAGAATTACTTTAGCTTTTTCAAATTTTTGCCAAACTCGTCAGCCGTTTCTTCCAATTTTTTGGCAGCTCTTTCCACAATCTCTTCCGGCTTTATCCCACATACACTCTCGACAACAAACACAAAGCTGTCTTCACTTGTTTGAACTTTGACAGCATTTTTCGGACACACTTCCACGCACTGCATGCATAAACTACATTCAATCGGATCCGTAACAACTATTTTTTCTTTATCATGTTTTAGAATTTTTTTCACGCATCTTTCCACACACTTTTTGCATTTGTCATCGCACTCCTTCACATTTATCACAACAGCAGGCTTGTTTTTGTAGCCAACAACAGCAGCCTGCCACTTGGCATGCTTTTTTCCCAAACCAAGCTGTGCTACTGCTTCAAACTCCATCTCGCTGTCCTCAAACAATTCCGTTATAGGTATCTTGTCAAAAACAGGCTTTACATCCTTATCGCTGCTTTTCATATCTCCAGAATAAACAACACACGGTCCCTTCTTTTTCAACACTAGCTCCACTTGGCACTTGCTGCATCCTTTGCCTTCGCATTTGCAGTTCTCTGGTAGTTCGTAAACCTTCTCATCAAAAGTCAGCGGTATCTGTCCAATTCTGTTGGCAAGCAATTCATCAACAATAACAGAATCATTTTTCCTAAAGTCAACCCACTCCACAGCCATGGTTGCAACTTCGCTGATCATAATCCTTCTCAACGTATTTGCAAAAGCCGGTGTTACACCTTCAAGCAAAAATTTTATTTCAAAATCATTTTTGTCCAATATCTGCACTTTCATCTCATCACATAACTAAACATTTTGTTTGCTCAATTTATATAAGTTTAGACACGTCTTCCTCTTCTACCGCCAGGTCTTCTTGTTGTGTCGTGCGGTATAGGTGTTACATCTTCAATCATTCCTATTTTCAATCCAGCTCTTGCTAGCGCTCTGATAGCGGGCTGCGCTCCAGCTCCTGGTGACTTGTTGCCATGCCCTCCTGCCGCCCTCACTTTGATGTGTATACAATTTATACCTTTTGCTAAAGATTCCTCAGCAGCTTTTTTAGCAGCTTGCATAGCAGGAAAAGGCATACCCTGTTCTCTATCCCTATCAGTCATCATTCCACCAGAAAAACGTGCTACAGTCTCGGCGCCAGTTATATCAGTAACATGAACTATGGTGGCGTTAGCAGTGCTGAATATGTGTGCCACACCCCATGTTTGTATTCTCTTACTTTCAGCCACTTTGCTCAACCTCTTTCACCAGTTCAACCTTCTTGGGTACTGTATCAACAACAATATTGTTTTCTTCTTCCTTCGAAACCATGTAGCTAGGATAGACTATTTTCTTGCCGTCAATAATCACATGCCCGTGCACTATGAACTGTCTTGCTTGCTTCATGCTGTTGGCAAAACCTTTTTTGAAAATTATTGTCTGCAACCTTCTGCCAAGAATATCATTAAGTGTCAAACCCAACATGTCATCCAATCCCGCTCCATCATTCAACAATCCTAATCTAATCATTTTCTTCACAATAATCTTTTCCATTTCTTTATCTTTTTTAGCAGCGCATGTTCTGGCCATCCGCCTGAACTTTCTCAGAATTCCTTCTGTAACCCAAATTTCCTGCTTCTTTCTCAGAGCGAATTCCTTTAGAATTTCTCTCTCGCTTTCAATCTTCTGTTTGTCCCACGCCTTTATCGGCTTTTTATATTTTTTTCTTAATTTTCTCATTTACTCACTTTTTTCTCTTCTGCTGCTGCAGGTTTTGCTTCCTTGCCAGCATCCTGCTGGACCACTTTCACAGACTTTCTTATGACACCGACTACATGTCCTCTTCTGAAAGAGCTTCTCGTCCTCTGCCCTCTTACAGGCAGTCCTAACATATGCCTTATACCTTTGTAGGTTTTCGCGTCTACAAGCCTTTGCACGTCAAACCTTTTTGCAATATCCACATCCTGTCCTGACAAATGCAAATCATTTCCAGTCTCAACATCCTTTCTTCTGTTTAAATTCCATACAGGTATTCCAAACTTTATCGGATTTTTTATAATGTCTTCTATTTTCGCAAGGTCCTCTTCTTTCATAGAGCTAAGAGTCATCTTTGGATCATATCCCGAAACAATACAAACAGCTTTTGCA
>Ga0315281_10007992_pt1 | contig 14810 bp, 11 predicted proteins | sample YL17G07_0_MG_FD_204540 | JGI IMG/M metagenome (GOLD analysis project Ga0315281, IMG submission 204540) | Sediment microbial communities from Yellowstone Lake, YNP, Wyoming, USA - YL17G07_0 | ecosystem: Environmental > Aquatic > Freshwater > Lake > Sediment | place: USA: Wyoming | collected...
TGCCGATCGCAACGCGCAGTTTGAGTACATCGCACGCCGAACAAAGCAGTTCCAAGCCGAGCAGCAGCCGGTGATTTCCGTTGACACGAAAAAGAAGGAATTGATTGGGGACTTCAAGAACGGCGGCCGTGAATGGGAACCGACGGCGAGCCCAGTTTCGGTTCGCGTACACGACTTCATCGACAAGGAACTCGGCAAAGCAATCCCCTACGGGGTGTACGACCTTTTCCGAAATGAAGGTTGGGTCAATGTCGGAGTCGACCACGACACCGCCGAGTTCGCCGTGGAATCGATTCGCCGTTGGTGGAAGAAGATGGGTCGAGGTTCGTATCCGAACGCAGCCAATCTGTTCATCACAGCAGACGCGGGAGGCAGCAACGGGCACCGCGTGCGGCTCTGGAAGGCGGAACTTCAACGCTTTGCGAACGACAGCGGCCTTCGGATTCACGTTTCTCATTACCCACCCGGAACCAGCAAGTGGAACAAAATCGAGCATCGGATGTTCTGTCACGTGACCGCCAACTGGCGAGGCCGGCCGCTCGAAACTCTCGAGACGGTCGTGAATTTGATCGGTTCGACGACAACCAAGAACGGACTTCGAATCCGCGCCGGTCTGGACCGTCAAAAGTACAAGAGCGGACTCAGTGTGACCCAAGACGAGATGTCAGCCCTCAGCCTCAAACCGTCCAGGTTTCATGGCGATTGGAATTACCGCATTGATCCGCAAGACAATGATGAATGAAATTAATTATTTTCGGGCGCCGCCTTAGCCTCGATCGAGAGCGTCATGGAAGGATGCCAGCAACGCGAAGCCTTCGTTGAAGAACCACAGCGACTGGAACCTCTCACGCGCGCCCAGGCCGTCAAAATAGCGTTACGGCTCGGGGTCGAAACGGCATCGTGGATCGAGGACCTTGAACCTCACCTCATCATCGCCCGAGGCGACCTGCGCTTTATCACCAGCGACCATCCAGTGTTCCGTTACAACACCTACCTCGAACCGGCTTCGGCATGGTCAAGCACTACGGGCTCAGTTCAGATCGGGCTCCAAATCTTCCTGCCAGTCAGTCCCACGACGACGCTCCTTCTTTACGACCGCGAGATCTACAAGGTCGGAAACCGCGAGAGTCATGTATCAATCGCCACGGCCAATGACGTGAGAATGATGAACATGTTTCAAGCAGTTGCAGCCAGGCAAAACGTCTATTTCTCGAACGAGAAAGATGAGAAAGAGGTAGGCGCGTGCATTCGCACCGCCGCAGCTTACCTTGGAGAAAAGGGCATCCGCACACTGGAATACCCCGAGCAGGGAAACGAAGGAGCCTCATCGTTGATCCATCAGTTTCACCAGACGCCGAATCTTCACCCAAGGTTCTCGTTCTCACAGATTCGATACCGACCAAGGATGGTACCGGTCGATCAGCGTGAGCGGAAGTATCGCCGTGACCTGCCGGATCCACCCGGGTCTCTTCCACCCCTTCCAGAAGGAATGGGCGAGAAAGTTTGGGTACGAAAGACCGGGAACTAGGGATGCCCGACTATCCAAGAGAATATCAGGACGATGCCCGGAAGTAAGCCTTCCGAAGAACGATCGATTTTCCCGGTACAACCGCCTTCGACTGAAGGTAACGGTCGCTACCGTTTCTCCGTTTGCCTCTCGGCTTCGCTTTCTTGCGAGAGCCAACGTCACCAATCGCCAACCTCTGCTTCGTAGCGTGCCGTCGGTTCCACCATGCGCGCTCCGATCCATGGCGACGGAGTTTGCCAGGAGAACCCCGGTCCGGGGCCAGTCTCAAAGTGTGACGCTGCGGAGAACTCTATCGGCGTCCGGGCCATTCGAGTCTCGAAATGTTGCAGCAGTACTCGCACGTGTTTGACCCCGAATACGGCCAAGCCGTAACGCAGCTCTACGTGAATGTCGATCTGTAAGTTCTCGTGACCTTCCCTCTCTCAGTCAGTACGCCGAAATAATTTTTCGTCAGTGAAATCGGCGTAACCAGTGATCACATTCGGACGAGCGGGTCACTGGTTATGCCAGAGATTTCACCAAGACTATTATCCGCGTGGAGGATACGGATCCTTTCCATATGTCCACTCGACTCGGAACTGACCATCCGCGCCTTGCACACGAATTTCCGCAAGGGTGCTTGCGGGCAAACTCGCCACATGCTGTTTCGCCAATCGAATGGCCTCAGCCTGGGTCGCGACAATGGCGAGATCGCCACAGTGGTCGCAGCGGACCTTCCACTGCTGGTTATGGGATAGAACGTAGATTACTTGTCTCATAAGAGAAAGTAGTTAATAATGAACGTATCTGGGTGCAACCATTGTTTAGGTTAACATTAGGTAATATAGTTTAGGTATTATGCAAAAGTCAAGCCTCCATATCGGCACGCCGTCCAAACGCCAGTTGGAGGTATTGGATTTTATTACCGCCTTCCATCGCAAGCATCGCTATGCGCCCTCGCTTACGGAAATCGCGGCGCATTTTGAACTCTCGATTCCGACTGTCCATCAACACATCGCCTACTTGCGACGCAAGAACCTTTTGGCCGTGGCGCGTAACCAACAACGGTCTATTCAACTTTTCGAGACCTCAAAAACTGGCATGGTGACAATTCCCCTAATGGGATTGATCGCTGCTGGCGGGCCGATTGAAGCCATACGAGATCCTCGGCCGATCGAAGTCCCGCGGAACATGTTAACGGCAGGCGGTACCTATTATGCGTTGAAGGTTGTTGGCACCAGTATGATTGAGGACGGGATTTGCGAGGGGGATATCGTGGTGGTCCGTGAACAGGCCACAGTGGAAAATGGAGAAAAAGCCGTGGCATATCTTCCCGATCAAGATGCGGTGACACTCAAGAAGCTTTATCGTGAACCAACACGATTTAAATTAGTCCCAGCAAATCGAACCATGAAACCTTTCTATGAGAAACGAGTTGAGATACAAGGCAAGGTGGTTGGTGTCTTGAGAACGGAGTCATAACTGTTCTTTTTTTCGAGAGGAGATTCTTCTTCATTCAAAGAATGAGGCAGATTTTATTGACGGTGTAAATCTTTAATGCTTTAAAGAATCAGTCTGAATCGTTCGTTCCCAAACTGTCCTGACACGTGGAGGCGATGGCGTACACCATCGATGGCTCGATCCCTCAAAGCCACCGAAATCTGACGTCCCGACGACACAAAACAGGCCTTGCCACGATACGTGGAGGCGCTGGTGCATTCCATCGACCGCTCGACACCTCCGAGACGTCGAAATACTGCGTCCAGACGCCAAAAAACAGGCAATTGCCTATGCGGGATACTTAACAGCCAGATGCTCTACCATTGAGCTACCCGGGAACAGGACAGTAGCGAAATCATAGCGTCCCCCTGCGGAGTTGGCAAGGGACAGGCGGTGAAGAGCATCTGCACGATGAGCATCTGGCAGCGGAGCGCACCGTGCGCTCGCCCCTCCGGACGGACGAGACCATCCAGACGCCCTTCCTAACCACCACACCCATGGCTCCTCTTCACCAACAATGGACATCTGGCAAACGCCGCAGGACGCGGACCGCTGGTCACGACCAGACGCTCACGCCTCGTGCGCCCAATCTCGTCTCGAACGTCATGTCCGGATGGACCCTCGCCCGTCTGGATGCGATCCTCGCCACATTCCTCGATCGGGCCCGCTACACCTTGGGCCACAGTGCCGACACGTGCCGCTATTACAAGGGGGCGTATCAGAATTTTCGACGCTTTCTTCTCCTCGCCGTGACCACCCTCGACGATCCGCTCCCCGTGACCTGGACGGCGATTGACCCCTGGCTCGCCTGGAATCGGAAACGCGGGCTCGCGCCCACGTCGCTCCGTACCTATTGGGGCGCGCTCCGGTCCATCTTTGACGAACTTGCACGCCTGCATGGCATTGCGAGTCCCTTCGTGGACGCCAAAGCCCCCCCGGTGCCGCGCCTCGTGCCGAAAGCCCGCTCCTTCGACGATTGTCAGCGGATTCTCTATGCCGCGGAGCACGCGCCCTGGCGGACGGGCTTCGAACAAGCGCGCGCGGTCGCCGTGCTCGCCACGTTCCTCTACACCGGCTTGCGGCGCGGCGAAGTACTGCGGCTCGGTCTCAACGACGTCAATCTCATGGCCGGGACGCTGTTGGTGCAACGCGGCAAAGGGACCGGCGGCGGCAAAGACCGCACCGTGTATCTCGCTCCCGAGCTGCGCCCGGTGCTGGCGCGGTATCTCGCCGAACGGCGGCGGCTGGGGCTTACCGGTCCGGAGTTCTTTCTGTCGCCCACGACCAATCGGGGGGTCTCCCTCTCCACGCTGCGCCGCCTGGCGGCCACGGTCCGTCGGGTCTCGGACATTCCCTTTACCCTCCATTCGCTCCGGCACTCGTTCGTGTCGCACCTGCTGCAAGCCGGGGCGCCGCTCCATGTGGTCTCCGCGTTGGCGGGGCACAGCCAGCTCACGACGACCGCACGGTATCTGGGCGTGTGGGCGGATGACCAGCGCCGGGAGATTCAGAAACTCTCGTTCCGGTGAGGGCGGTCGGGTGGGGGGCTGTCATCCAGCCGCACGCGTTGCATCGCCGCCGCCTGATCCGCGTCAAACACCTTGCCATAACGTTCAAAGGTCGAGAGGTGATGATGGCCCATGGCGGCTTGCCCAATGCGCGACGAAATGCCGGCTTGGAGCAGCAGGCTCGCGAACGTATGGCGAAAGAGATGGGGCCAGACATGCACCTGGATGGACGCGCTGATGAGCGCACACAGGCGACGGACGGTGGCGACGCCCATCGGGCGCGCCTTGTCAATGGCGGTGAAGAACGCCGCGTGTGTGCGGTTGCGGCGCCGGCGTTCCGCGAGGTACTGCCGCAAAAACTCTTCGAGCTGCGGGGCCAGATAGACCGTGCGATCTTTTCCCCCGTTGGGGCCTTTGCTCTGCCAGATATGGAGGGCGCCCAGGTCGAGATCCACGTCGCCATTCTTGAGTCGGAGCAGCTCCCCGAGTCGAAGTCCGGCGAACAGGAGACAGCCAATCAACGCGAGATTCCGCGTGCGTTCGAGGGCGTCACGCCACGGATGGTGCCGCAGAAACTCCAGCACCGCGAAGGCCTCGGCGCGCGACAACGCCCGCGGGACCCGGGGGGCCGCTTTCGGTCGCGTCGCCCAGTCACAGGGATTCAACATGGCGGTAGTCCGGCCGACGCGACGGCACAACGCGTGGAAGCCGCGCCAGTGAGTTTGTAGCGTGGCACGCGATCGACCCCGCTCGCGCAGGGTCGCGATCCACGCATCGATACAGCGCACCTGGTCCTTGAGCTCGCCGCCGAGGAAGGCCCGTTCCGCGCGCGCCTCCAACAGCGTTGCACGAAACGAACGGAATGCGGTGCGCATCCACTTGACCGTGGCGACCGTCACGCCTTCGACGCGCGGCGCGTCGACGAGAACCTGGGCGACCGCCTCCTCCCAGTGACCGACCGAGGGAAATTGAAACGGCTGCCAAGGAGTGACCTGGAGCGACGGCACCCGGGGATCGGCGGGAAACAGCCCGCCCGCACCCCGCTGCGGAGGGACGCCGGAATTCGGTGGCACGGGGACGCGCGGCGGTTCGAAAAAGGACGGAGCGTTGAATCGAAAGGTGGGGTCATCGAACGACATGAAAGGCATTGGGGTTACGAGACTAGCGGGAACTTGTGTTCTAAAACGGAACGTCCGTGCGATCCCGCGCATCGGGCGGATGGAGACGCCGCAGCATGGCCCCGCGCAGCCGGTCCGCCAAGTCGCCGGGACGGTACGGCAGGCGTTCGGGGGCGGTGATTTGAATGCGTCGCCCTTTGTAACGTTGCCCCTTCAGCGCCCAATAGCAGGCCCCGACGGGGAGATTCGCCAGTTCCCGCGTGCGAGCCCGGAGTTCTTCGGCGGGCGTGAGCAGCGGATCGTCGAGCGTGTCATAGGGCCGAATGGCTTCGCGCCACCACGACCCTTGCGATTCAAACAGATCGTCCGCGACGAGGCGCGCTTCGCTGTGCGGCAACCGGAAGAACCATTGTCGCCCGGTATTCCCCAGGAGATGCGGACGCGCCCGCGCCGGAAAGAGCGACAGGCTTTGGGCCGCGAGCGTGACGAACACCTTATATTTCCTGGCGCTGACGAGGAGATCCTCCAGCCCGCTTTCGGGACCGGCGAGCGTGTGGGCTTCATCGAGGAGCAGCGCATACGGATGGCGTGAGGCCATCGGTTGCGCCGCCCGGCGGAGGGCCGCAAGCTGGAGCACGTTGACCAAGAGCCGGCCGAGCACATCGGCCGTTGGGCCGAGCGCCCCTTTGGCGAGATTCACCAGGAGCGCCCCGCGCGTGTTCACAAGATTGAAGAGATCGAGCGTCGAGGTTGGGGTCCCGAGAAACCGCTGGACGGCGAGCGACCCCAAAAAAGGGTCGAGCTTGTTCAAAACCGCGGAGACATACATCATTTCGCGTTTGCCAAACCGCGTCAGAAAGTAATCGCGTGTTTCGGGTGAGGCGGTCGCGAGAAGCCGGTGGCGCAGCACGGGGAGCAGGAGACAACTCCGGAGATCGACCAGCGTCGCGGGCAGCGCGGATTCAATACAGGCGCGGAGCGCGTAGGTCATAATTTCATGGACCTTCACGCCCCACGCCCAGGACGCGGCGGCTTCGTCGGCATAAAGCCGTTTCAGCACGCCCACGAGGCACTCCACCTGACGGCCCGCATCCACATCGGGCCACGGGGTCAGCGGATTCCACCCGAGGAGCAAGTCCGGCTGGCTGAAATCGAGCAGCGTCATGTTCGCCGATCCATGCAGACCCCAGGCCGCCACGCGGGTAAACAAATCGCCGTGCGGATCAAAGAGCGTGAAACCCTGCTTCGCTGCGAAGTAGCCCCGGGCGAGGGCTTCGAGGAGACTCGATTTCCCACTGCCGGTCGCCCCCAAGACGAGCGCGTGATGGCGCAAATCTTCGGGCACCAGGAAGCAGTCGAGCGGGTTGCCATCGGGCGGCCGATAGGTCGCGTAGGCGGTCCCGCGGCCGCGCCGTCGAAGCTGTTCGTGCAAAAAGCCGTCGCGCGCACGGTGGAAGGCGGCCCACCCGGTGCGGGTGCGGCTGCGGGCCGTTTCGAATTGGAGCGGATACCGACGAGCCATGACAACACGGGTAAGGAAATCAGGGGCGGTGCGTGGCGAGCACCACAAAGGTAACGACGCCCAGAAACACGACGAGGAGGCCGAGAATCTGGGTCCGCGTGCGCGGCCAGCGCCGATGCGCGCGACAGTGCAACACGAACCGTTGGACCCGCGTGAGGGGACGTGGATCGCGGACGATGAGGCCGGTCCCCCGGGGATGTCGCACCAGCAAGTGAAAGCGTCGGAGCCACCAGAGCGCGAGGGTCGCTTGGCTGCGCCCCCACAAATTGAGCCGCGTGGACAGCGCGTCCAAGGACAGTGTGGCCGGGCCGTGGTGGGCGGGCTCTTGACCCAACACATACAGATAGACGAGAAACGCGGTGCGGCCGATCCGGGGCAGGACCGAGACGATCCAGTGCGACGGGAGTTCCAGCGGCAGCACGAAGTCCGGCGCGTTCGGATCGGCGGAGAAGCGCGGCGGGCGGATCGGTTCCGGCACGAATTCGACGGTGAGCGTCGCAGTCCCACGCCGTGACTCCAAGGCATAGACGAGCAAGCCCTGCGTCGAGAGCCGATGGAGCCAGCGGCGGACTTGGCGGGGCGTCGCTCGCAAGACCCAGGTCAGATCGGACAGGGCGAGTTGCGCGGCCGTGGACTCCGGCGAATGGGCCGCGCGTTGCCGCAGCGCTTTGAGCGCGAGCAGGAGCAACGCGCCCGCGCGTCCCACGCGGGGAATCAACTCAAAGAATGAGGGCAAATCCACAAGCACCAGCGTGAGCCCCTCGGGGGCCGGGGTATGGGGCCGGAGAAAGTGAATGCGTTGCGGCGCGAGCAGAGTATCAAGCATGGGCGAAGGGGTAACAAATGAAGAAATGAAGGGACCACCCCGAGTCGAAGGGCGACGGGATGCCGGGGGTTACTTGGGTGGGAGTGTCGCAGGCGTGACGGTCAACAGCGTCGTCCGCGCGGCGCGCACGAGTCGACGCACCGCGCCCGGCAGGGCGACCAGCTCCACGCGACTGGACACCACCACGGGGCGGATCAAATCGATCCGGGCCTGCAACAGGTCCAGCATCGCCGGCGTGATCGTATCGAGGCGATCGATCAGCAAGAGCGAGGCCGCCAAGGCGGCTTTCGTGTCGTTGGACGTGGGCACTCCACTGGCCGAGAGTCGCAGGGCGGACAGCCCCTGGTGCTCGAACGCGGCGACGAGATGGGAGAGGGCCCCCGACAAGGCGGGCATCGAGGGACTAACAAGACACAGCCCGCGCCCAAAGAGATTCTCGCGCGGAAAAGCCGTGATGTAACTGTCCAGTCGTGCCCGCACGGAAGGGGCGACACGCGAGTCCTCGGTTTTGGGGAGAGGAGCCGTGTGCGGGAGGGTGGCACCAAACCAACGTGGTAAGTCGATGGCGAGGTAATCGACCAGATTCTCGTGCATCCCCGGTCGCGACCCAAATCGGACCGCAATGTCCGACAGCAGGATCAACGAGAAGTGACGGCGATGCGCCCGAATGTGACTGAGTTCCGACAGTTGAGTGTGGAGTTCCTCAGCGAGTTGTGTGAGCGTCCAACCCTCCTGATGGGCGAGGCGTTCGAGGGTGCGAAGTAAGAAGGGGGCAGCTGGAGGCATAGAGAAGAAAGTGGTTAGGAAATTACTGCGAGTGTGACGGACACGACACTCGTCGACCAGAGCGAGCCGTTCGAACTTGACGTCCTGTCAGGGCCAAATCGCGGGGCGAGGGCGTCCCGTTGCCACGGGCGACTTGACGGGGCGTCAAGTTCACGCTCCGCGCTCTCCTCAGTTGGGGCTGGCTCGACTATCGTGCGCGCCTACGAACCCCTCACACCGATGCCCCCATTCGATTCGCCATTGGCCGACGCCACCGAAGGCCGTGGCCACGATAGTGATCGAGTCCTTCCTCTCGTCGAGCCGGCGCGGCCCGATGCGCTGGAGGCGACCGCGTCCCTCACGCCTAGACGTGCAGAGCCGCGTGAGGCCCCGCTTGCGCGTTCTGGTCTTGTCCCGACCGGACCACGTGACACCCAGATGCTCCTGACCGCCGCTCAACTGCGCTGCGTGGCCTACGCCCACCTGCACGCCCTCGTGTTTCCGGATCGCGATCGGTCGGTCATGAGCCGTCGCGTGAGCGCCCTGAGCGGTGGAGGGTGGCTGACCCGCTGGAGCGAACCGACGCTCCACGGCGGTGCCCCGCGCTTTGTGGTGCCCACGCGGCGTGGCTTGGAGTGGGCCTGGCCCCGATTGGAAGCAACCGCCACGAGCGACGGTCTCGCTCCGCTGATTACCTTGATGCGTCCCACGGCAACCCGGCACACCTTGACGCTGCGCCCGGGTGAACGCCCCTCGTGGTTTCGCCATCAATGGGAAATCAATGCATTGGTCGTCGCGTGGCGCCGCTGTCCAGCGATCCAGGTCCGCTGGGCTTCGAGCCGCGACCAACCCTTTCCTCACGACGTGGCCGGCGTCCCGATGCCGCAACCCGATGGCGTGCTGATCGTGGAACATCTCGGGCGCCGGACACTCGTCCTCCTGGAACACGACCGCGGCCACGAATCGTTGGCGCACTGGCAACGCGCCAAGGTTGATCGCTATGCGGCCCTCGCGGCCTTGCCGCATGTGGCCACGCACGCGTTCGGCGTCGAACGGTTCATGGTGCTCGTGACGGTGCTCGATGTGCTCACGCAGCACCCCACACGACGATTGACCCAGTTGGCGGACAGCGCGGCCCGTGGCGGCGCGGGCGACGTGATGGCGTTTGCGCTCGCGGGCGCGGTCGCCGCTGATCCGTGGACAGTGACCTGGATGCGTGCCGGGCAACAGGCGTCGACCACCTCGATCTTGGAAATGGGCCATAGCGCAACGTGAAGAGATCCCCTCATTGTCCTGCGAATAGTGCGAATGCCTCAAGCGTCACGCCGGCAGAAAGTGTTGTTCAAAATCGACAACATGCGGCGACGGCCCCGATCTTCTCATCAATCACGGCGGACCACTGGCTGGCGGGACTTGACGCCCTGTCAAGTGGCCCATCGCACCAGGACGCCATTTCCACTCTGTTGGGGCCTGACTGGACGTCAAGTTCGTGGGGGTCGGCCTGGCGGTGATGCGGCTCCTCTGGTGAAGTGACCGCGCTTCAGTTCACGTTCGTGATTGCCCTTTAACAACACGGCCCTCCGGTGGTTGTGTCCCGAGCGTCCCTCGACGCCCTGGCGCGGCCGCGCGCCCATTCGGGGTCCTCTCGTCGCCCTCCTGCATGTCTTGCGGGGGTTACCGACGGAAACCCACGGTGGGACGGGCGGTCGCGCTGGCGCGTCGTGTGCCGACGCCCGAACACTGACCGACAACCGGAGGATCATTACGATGAATTTATTGTCCATTGGCGGGAAGCCCTACGCCGCCATCAACGGCAAGGACTTTGCCGTCCTGCGCTGGTTCGACGCCGGCCGGTCGGGCCCGATCTGGCTCCAACTGGCCGGCCGGACCCCGCTCCAGAAAGAAGATTTACCCACCGACGACTGGAAAGTCGTCACCACCGGGAGTGGGACGGCCCGCGTCTGGACCGCCTGGCGCCATTCCTGGTTCGACGCCAAACCGGAGACGCGCCGTCGCCTGGCGTTTCTGGGCGCCTCGACCGCCGGATCCGTGTTCCTCGCGTTCCGCTATCTCACGTCACGCTTCGGGCTGCTGGCCGACGAGGCCACGCTGACCGCTCGGGCGACCGCCCTCGTCCAGTCCTGGGAGGCACCGTTTATCTATGCCGTCGATCGCGTCGCCGATCGGGGGCTCACCGACCACGACCTGATCGTGCTCGATCTGGACCGGCTCGACACGGCGACGTCCGCCGCGACACTGCTTGGCCTCTCGTCGCCCGACGAGGCAGACCTGTCCGCCGTCCCCGATGACCCTGACGACTAAACCCGCACACTCAACAAGGAGATCCCGATGGGCTACGAATCACAAGTCGGCCTCGCGCTGACGATCGCTGAAGAGAAGAAACTGCGCACCGCAGCGGCGCGCGTCTCACTCACGACGCTGCGGGAGAACTTGACCCAGCTACTCACGACCGACGCTACGCGCTTTGACAGCGCGCACGACGGCCAAGTGCTCTATTTTTGGGATTGGTCGAAATGGTCCGCCGATCGCGAACCGGGGATCGCCTGGTTGGAAGCACGCCTTCAGCGTCTCGCCCCGGAGACGTACTGCTACGTGCGACTGGGTGAAGATCTCGGCGACTACGAACGCGACGGCGCCCTCGACGAAATCTTTGACCTCCGCGCGATCGCGACGCTCGATTTCATCCCGGCCCCCGATCAACCGGACCCGCTGTCCGCCTCGGGTGCCCTGCTGGAATCCGCCCGACAACTGGTCGCCGCGTACGCGAAAGGCGAAGCCTCCCACTCGATCGAGTGGGAGGACCTCGACGCGGCGCATCGGTTGGCGCTCGACGCCCTCCGCGTCCTCGGCTGACGCCGTTTCGTCCCTCGCTCTCACCGCCCTTCACGCTGTCACGAGGGGCGACGTCTCGCTCCTCGCTCTTCCAGAAAGGATTCCTCATGTCCGCGGAACCTGTCCCGCTCGGCACCGCCTATGCGGGCCGAGAGGCGAATGCAGCGCTGTCATTTCGCCAATTCAACAAATCCAAACATGCGCAGTATTTCACGCCGGTCTGGCTGGCGGACTTGCTCTTCGAGTGTCTGCAGCCGTTCTGTCCGCCGGACGATCTCTCAGGCCTGTCGGTGCTCGATCCCACCTGTGGATCAGGCCGGCTGCTCTCTCCGTGGAAAGTCGCTGGGGCCACCGTGCTCGGCCTCGAGCTCGATGTCCTGGTGGCGAAACACGCGGCCACCGCGCTGGGGCCGACCAGCGTGCGCACGGGCGATCTGCTGGACTACCGCGACTTGCTCACAAATTTCTCGCTCGTCGTGACGAATCCCCCGTATGGCATTTTCTGGGCGCCCCCTGATCCCCACGAAGCCTGGACCTGCAAGACCTCGGGTGGGCTCCTCGAAAGCCAGGCTGCCACGCTGGAAATCTGTGCTCGGGCGCTCACGGATGGCGGCTGGCTCGTGGCCCTTCTCCCGACCTCCACCTTCACCAATGCCAAGGACACCACGCTCCGCAATCTGCTGTATGCCGAATTCGAAGGGCTTCTGCAGATTACGTTGCCCCAGGTCTTTTCGGCCGAATATGGAATTTCGGTCGAAGTCGATCTCGTGGTCGCCCGCAAGATCTATCGCGATTCGGGTGATCCATGGCGACCCCGTCGCCTCGTCGCCACCCCTGATACGCTCGCCGCCACCATTCGTCAGGGGTTTCACTCCCTCCTCAAGCGACACGAGGAACCACTCCCACCAGCCACACCAAGTCACGTGCCCGTACTTTCGCGGTTGGTGACGATCACGCCCTCCACGACGGTCCGGCTCACGCCGAAAGGTGTGACCGGGGCGCCGGATGTCCAGGGCCTGCTCTCGTTTCTCGACGCGATCGTGACCGCGTTCGACCCGATACGCGGGATTGAACACGGGCTCGTGAGCGCCACGCTGTCACCGGCCTCAATTGTCACCCTCGGCCCCATGGCGGCCATCACAACCCTGTCTCGTCTCGGCCTTGTCCCCACGCTCACGCCTCGAGATGCGGCGCGCCTGACCGCGCGCCAAACCCACATGGCCCGTCTCCGCACGCCGATCCTGACGCCCCGGCCCCATCAACGATTGGCCTATCTTGACGAACGTCCGTATGTGGCCCAGGCGACCGTGCTTGACGAGAACGCCGCCCCACTGTTTACGCAGGGCCACGCCTATCTGCTCCGTCCGTCGTGGGTGCGGCATCGCGAAGTCGCCAAAGTCGAAACCGTCTATGACGAATCCCTCAAGAAGAATGTCGAGGTCACCACGTCGGTCGATCGCGGGTTCCTCACGTTTCGGATTATCACCGACAGTGGCCTCCGCGAATTCCGGGAAATCAGCATCGACGACATCCGGCTCCTCACGGACGCCTTCGCCCTTCCTGAGGTGCCCGATCTCGCCGTCGTCGTGCCACACGATCTGGCGCGCCTTCGGCAACGGGTGTCGCGTCTCTGTCCCTTTCTCTTTCCGTTCCAACAAGAGGATGTCGCGCGCCTTGCCATCAAACCGTTCGGGTATCTGGGTTATGAACAAGGCGGGGGCAAGACCGTCACGGCCGCGGCGTGGGCCGTGGTCCGCGGGTTCCATCGTGTCCTCGTGGTCTGTCCGTCGTCCCTCGTCGACAACTGGCTCCATGAGCTCGCCGACTTCGGGTTCATCGCCGAGCGTCTCACGTCCCACACGGCGGTGAACGCCCTCCAAACGGCCAAACGCGCCAACATCAAGACCTCCACTACCACCTTCTTCATTACGTCCTACGAGTTCCTCGCCCTCACCGGCCCCCGCCGCTACGATCTCTGGACTTGCCGGGTGTTTCGGAAAGACGGCGAGATCGGCCACGAGGAAACGACCGCCGCGGCGTCCTGTCCACAGTGTGCTCGCGCCTACCCCGACGTCGTCACCACCTGTCCCTCGTGTAATGACACCGACGGGTGGACCGGCGGTACCTGTCACGCCTGTGGCTATCAGGCGTGGACCGTCACGGGCGACGCCCATCAATGGCCCGGCTACAAACGCCTGAAAAAATTGTTCGGCGCGGTGCTGCTCGACGAAGCCCAATTGGCCAAGTCCAAAAACACCCGACGCGGGCGCGCGGTCCGGGCGTTCCGACCCAAGGGCCGGCTCGTCCTCACCGGCACGCTCATGAAGGGCTATCCCATCGATGTCTTTTGGAACGTCGCGTGGTTGCTCGGCTTCGACACCCCCTTGTTCCCGTATCCGTATCGGGGCGGCGCCAAACGCTTTCTCGACGAATTTGGGACGTATCAGTTTGTGTCCCGCCAATTCGAAGAAACCCTGCATGAGGGACGCGCGAAGCTCCTCCCGGAAGTCTCCAACCTCAACCGGTTTTGGCGCCTGCTGGGTGCCTTCACCATCCGCCGCAAGAAGGACGACATCTATGCCCTGCCCGAAAAACGTCGCACAATCTACGTGCTCCCGCTCGACGAGGAGCATCGCACCCTCTACTCCGACTACGAAACGTGGGCCACGCAGGAGATCCAAAAAGCGCTGCGCCAGAATCCTGGCAGTCCCAATATGGGCGCGATCTCCAATGCGCTCTGGAAACTCCGCTACGCGGCCACCTGCCCGGTCGCCGTCGATATTCTCACCCGCGGCCGGCTCGCCGCCGACACCTGGAATAAGCTCGACAAGATTCGCACGCTCGTTCAGGCCGCCGCGCTCAAGGGCGAGAAGGTGCTCGTTTATTCCGCGCTCCGCACCATGGTGGCGGCGATTGTCCGGTCGCTGCGCGCCGCCGGGATCGGCGTGCTCCCGATCACGGCGGATGTGCCCACCTCCCACCGGTTCGCGCTGATCCAAGATTTCGCCGCGAATCCGGCCGTCCCGGTGCTCGTCGCCGGCCTCAATTGTCTCAACCGCGGCTTCACCATCACCGCCGCCAATCACGTCATCCTCGTCGATCTCGAATACTCGCCCGAGGCGACCGATCAAGCCGAGGACCGCGTGCATCGGCCCGGCCAGACCAAAGTCGTCGAGATCAGTTATCTGCTTTCGAAGGACACGATCGACGG
>Ga0315281_10007993_pt1 | contig 14808 bp, 12 predicted proteins | sample YL17G07_0_MG_FD_204540 | JGI IMG/M metagenome (GOLD analysis project Ga0315281, IMG submission 204540) | Sediment microbial communities from Yellowstone Lake, YNP, Wyoming, USA - YL17G07_0 | ecosystem: Environmental > Aquatic > Freshwater > Lake > Sediment | place: USA: Wyoming | collected...
CGCTGTTTCTCCTGTATCTTCTTTACGAGAGAATTGAGCTGCGTCGCCTCAGGAGGTCCGTTCCAGTCGTCGTGACTGTCACCGGCACGCGGGGTAAATCAAGTGTCGTCCGGATTCTCGCCTCCGTTCTGCGGGAAAGCGGCTGCAAGGTTGCTGCAAAAACAACGGGGTCGCAGGCTCAATTCGTGCTTCCGGATGGCTCCGTTCAGGATGTCCCAAGGCGCGGCATGGTGTCGATTCTGGAACAGAAAAAGGCCATGAGAAAAGCGGCAAAACTTGGGGCTGACTATCTCGTCGTCGAAGTCATGAGCATCCGCCCCGAGAATCACATTGTCGAATCGTGCCAAATTCTGAGGCCCGATATCGTTCTTCTGACGAATGTGCGACGCGACCACGTCGATGCAATGGGGGAGACGGAGGAAGAGATAGCCCGCGTGCTTCGGCTGGATATTCCTGCTGGAGCGAAGGTTTATGTGCGGGCAGAATACAAAGGGTACGTTGGTGAAGGGAGGAAAGAGACGCAACCTCATCGACGTGTCTTGGTCCCGAGCTCTCTCTCAGACTCACTCATCCGGAAGGAGCCGGAGCTCGGGAAGGTCGAGTTCGCCGAGAACCTGGATCTCGTCGTGGCCCTTGCGAGGGATCTGAAGCTCGATGATGACACAATCGTGCGCGGGATTCTGAACACCACCTATGACATCGGCAAATTCATGATCTGGAAGTACTGGGATGGCGGCAGGGAGATTTTCCTTGTCAACGCATTTGCAGCAAATGACCCGCAGTCGACGCTGGCGGTGATTGAGAAAACGCGGGAGGCAATCGGTCCGGGCGCAACCCCATTGACGGGCCTGCTTAACCTCCGTTCCGATCGAGGTGACAGGACTCTCCAATGGATTGAATCGTTGAGAAACGGTATGTCGGGATACTTTAAGAAGATCTATGTCACTGGGGAAGGCGCGGAGGTTCTTCGCAGAAGGGTGAAGGGGGTCGAAATCCTCAGGTCACGAGAACCCGAGCGAATCACCGGTCATATTGCAGCCGCGATGGGGCAGGGGGAAGTCTTTTTCGGGTTCGGCAACATCGGGGGCGCCGGACGAATCCTCGTCGAATATTGGCAGGAGGTGGGTCAAGGCTATGGAATATGAGCTTGTCTTCGTCGCGCTGCTGGCAACGCTTCTGTTCGCGGGCGTGACCGGTATCTACCCCGGCGGACTTATTGTGCCGAGCTATCTGGTGCTCTTCGTCGATCAACCGTCGAGACTACTCGGGACACTCGTCGCAGCAGGCCTGACCCTTCTATGCTACAAATTGGCGTCGCGGTTTTTGATCATCTTTGGTAAGCGGATGTTCGTGTTCATGGTGCTGGTGGGCGCACTCTGGACGTTCTGCTGGCTGCAGGTTTTCCCGCTTGTTTATCCGGCGTCGCTGGAATTCAGGGTTATTGGGTGGGTCGTCCCGGGGCTTATCGCGAACAACTTTCAGAAGCAGGGAGTGGTCTCGACAACAGGGGGACTTGTCACCGTTACTGTTGCAGTGTACTTCATCGGCAAGCTCCTGGGACTGGTGGCTTAGCAAATCAGAAGCCCACCGACTGTATTCATTTGTCATTCCGGCGAAAGCACGCCACAGAGCATGGCGGGCAGGCCGGAATCCAGAAATAGGCCTGGACCTGGACTCCCGCGTTCCGCCACAAAGGTTGGCGGACAGGTCGCGGGAGTGTCTATAGAAAGAGCTTGTCAAGTTTCTGCAGGTGTCGTATCTCGTACGTCCTTTGCAGAAGTTTTGCTGCTAAACTCCTTCGATCACAAACTATATCACAACGATCACGGTTTCTGACTGTTCATGAAATCTCAGAAGAAAGAGCAAATCACACACCCCTTTCATCCCCTCTCCCTGACGCACACGCTTACGCACAGAGGGGACTGTTAGAGCTCGGTGCATGGTCTCTCACCATATCGTGAACTAAACGTCCCCTCTCGTGAGAGGCAAGTGGGGCGCGACCAGCCCGACAGACCGGTCGGTCTGGCGGGGAGGGGAACGAGGGGTGTGTGCTTTTTTCGTGAAAGCTCAAGTTAATGTCCGCAGAGATCGCTGCGTCGCGCTGTTGACTTATTCAAGGTTGTTCCGAGACACGACACTATCCCTCTTTCGAATGTTGACAAAGTCTTTCATAAGCGCACTGAACAGCTATTTCCATCTCCCCAAAGAGAGTGTAATTCTCCTCTGCGGTATCCTAAGCCTTCTCGCTTTTGCGGCTGAGCGCACTCTGTCCCCGGCAGATAACCTGCCTCGGAGAACCGAGGTTGCGGCCGCTAAGCTTATGGAGCGAGCGATTGCCATCCTCCGCCAGGAGTACGCTTCGCGAGGGTTGCACTTCGACGATGCCATCGATCCCAACCACACCGGTCTCGTCGGTCCGGAGTATACCGACATCACGACGACGCTGGGCAGCGTCGAAGCCAAGCGCACCACGACGAACCCGAATATAGCAGGCGTGATTGTCCATCTGCTGCAGGAAGCGGGCGTTCAAACCGGCGACACAGTTGCCGTCGGCTGTTCTGCATCCTTCCCCGCGCTCCTGATCGCGACGCTTGCCGCTGCGGAGGCGATGGACGTCCATCCCGTGGTCATCCTCTCTCTCGGTTCCTCCTCCTACGGCGCAACGCGCAGTGACTTCACTGTGCTCGACATCTGTGAAGTGCTCATGCGCAAGGGCTTCGTGAACATCCCGCCGGTCGCAGTATCTCTCGGCGGCGCCGGCGATATTGGTCGAGACTACGAGCCTGAGACGAGGGATCGACTGATCGGCAGAATCCGAAAAGTGGGAATTCCGTTTCTGTACGAGCCGGACCTCCAACGCAATGTGGCCCAGCGCATGGCGCTCTATTTTGGACCTACTCTCGACAGGAGAATAACGGCGTTCGTGAATATCGGTGGCAGTTATGCGGAATTGGGCACGAGCCCGCTGGTACTCAAACTCGAACCAGGCGTCAACACGTACGCGGCGATTCCTGCCGCAAATGAGACGCATGGTGTTGTTTTTGAAATGATGGAGCATCATATTGCAGTGATCCATCTGCTGCACATCAAAAGCCTCGCGATGAAGTACGGCCTCCCGTGGGATCCGATCCCGCTGGCGCAGGCCGGCGCGCTTGGCAAACCGCAAGCAGAATCAACACTGCGTACGAGCGCCGAAATCATCGCCGCGGTGTACTTCTCCTTGCTCGCGTTAATTTTTGTTCTTCACCGAAAAGCATTCTTTCCAAAACTACCCTGAGAGAGGCAATCATGAAGAGCGTTTCGATCATTATTCAGCTCCTTGTTCTCCTTGGGCTCGTCTCTTCCCCTGCCTCGGCGCAGAAGCAGACCATCAAGCTCGGGCAACCGGTTCTGCTGACGTCGTGCGGCCAGAGTCCTGGGCCGTTGAAGATCAAGGTCTTTTTCACCAGGCTGAATGTCGACTACGTCTACAATCCTCAGGCGACCGCCGGCGATCTTCTCGACAAGAAAAAGGGAGGGAAACCGTTCAAATCGATCATCATCGTCACCGGCGCAAGCCTCAAAGGGATGGGGGCCGCCAGGGTGTCGATCGAGGACGAGCTGGATCGCACCAGGAAGCTGATCGCGGAAGCGAGGAAGCAGGGGATCAAAGTCGTCGGCGCACACGTCGAGGGGATGGAGCGCCGCGCGCAGGGGGCCGCACCCGGCGATAACTCGGATGAACTGTCGATCGATGCCGTCTGTCCACAATCCGATCTCCTCGTGATCCGAAAGGACGGTGATGAGGACAAACGCTTCACAGCCATCTCGACCGGAAAGAAGATACCGATGGTGGCGTTTGAGAAGAACATGGAGCTCTCGGACGTCCTGAAAGACCTCTACCTGAAGTAGCCCATGGACCTGACGACCTCGACTTCGATCGTTCTCGGCGTCATGGTTCTCGCCTACGCGGGAGCGAAGCTGTTCAAGCTCTCGACGGAGATCTCCATGTTCGTTGCTGCCGTTGCAGGAGGCATCGCAGGCGGAGTTGGAGTCCCGGCCCGGCACATCGCCGAAGGGGCGATGACCTATCTCGACATCAATCTCATTTTCATCACGGCGACGCTCTTCATGAACATCCTGAAGGAGTCCGGTGGAGTTGCCTTCGTCGTTCGTGGCATGTTCAAGCGTTTCCATCGGCGACGGGCGATCCTCCTGATTCTCTTAACGGTCTTACTTCTGATTCCCGGAGCCCTCACGGGCGCGGGGAGCGTCACCGTTCTGATCACTGGCGGAATGGTTGCCACGGTGCTGATGGGTTTGGGGGTCCCCAGGGTGAAGACGGCGGCCATCGTTTTCATCATTGCAGGCCTGAGCGCTGCTGCGCCACCGGTCAGCCTCTGGGCGATGATGACGGCGGCGGGGGTCAATATGCCGTACGTCGGGTTCTTCTGGCCGCTGATGGTGCCCTGCCTGATCGCCGGGCTTCTGGCGATGTTCATCCTCGGCTGGAAGGGCACGCCGGCTGATGTCGGGAAGGCCTTCGAGGATCTTCCGGTGCCGCCGTCTGGCATGAGCTGGTTGAAGGTCCTGCTTCCGTTCGTTGTGTTTCTCGGGCTCATCCTCATCGGAAGAACATGGCCGTTCTCGACACCCGTCACCGGACTGCCGTTCATGTTCCTCTGCGCCGCGCTCACCTCGTATCTGCTTTCGCCGCAGAAGATCAACGTCTTTCAGATCTCCCGCCAGACGGTTGAGCAACTCTTGCCCCTCCTCGGCACGCTGACGTGTGCCGGGGTGCTCGTCCAGGTCATGACGCTCACGGGAGTGCGCGGGCTGCTGGCGGTTACGACCGTTACCTTGCCGGTAACCATTGTGTTCGCATCCCTCTTTCTTGTCCTCCCGTTCTCGGAAGCCGTGCTCATGTGGGGTGCGGCGCCGGTGATCGGTGTCCCGCTCGTCTTGCTGTTCAATACCATGGGTCTGGACCCAATCGTGGCGCTCGCCGGCATGAGCGTCATTTGGCCTCTCGGCGACGCTCTTCCTCCAACTGCCATCATCGGACGACTCACCGTGGATGTGGCAGGGTATCGGGAATCGTATGTTCGTTTCTTGAAAGCGTGCTGGATTCCGGCAATCATTATTATTCTGATGGGAATGTTGATGGTAGTCTTCAGCAAGCATTTGAGTTTTCTCACCGGGCTCTAGGAAGGGAATTGCGATGGATCTCATCATCACCATCATCTACTACATCTTGGTCGGATTGATCAGCGTTGTGTTGATCTATAATCTGATCAAGTCGAAGGAATGGGAGAAGGAGGTTCTCTACATCATCGTGCTCATCCCATTTCTTCTTCGGCTGTTTATGTTGAAGTGAGGGGGAACCATGAAACCATTTCTCCGAAAGGTCGGTTTCGGCCTCCTCGGGCTTCTCCTGCTCGTCACCTCGGGCGTCAGCTTCTACGAAAGCAGGCATCTGAAGGAGCCCGTGGTGCTCAGCGAGGGGGTCACGCAGGTCAAGAAGCTCAGCAGCTATTTCCCGGGCCTCGCAGGGAGCATGAACGACTGCAATCTCTATTTCCTGGAGGGAAAGGAACCGGGCGCGACGCTCTGCGTCCTCGGCGGGACGCATCCTGAGGAACCGGGGGGACAGCTCGCCGCGTGGCTCTTTGCTGAGAACGCGGTGATGAAGAAGGGGAGATTGATCGTCGTGCTGAGCGCTAATCGGAGCGCCAGTACTGCCACACGCCTCGGCGGCGCCTATCCTCCGGATTTCACCATCAACACGCCATGGGGCGGAGAGACGTTCCGGCTCGGCGATCGCTGGTCCAACCCGCTCGATCAGTGGCCCGACCCCGAGGTCTACATCCACTATCCGAGCAGCCAATACCTTGCGTATTCCGACAGCCGCAATTTGAATCGCTGCTGGCCGGGAAGACCCAACGGATCGCTGACGGAGAAGACCTGTTTTGCGTTCATGGAGATGATCAGAAAGGAAAACGTGGATATCGTGATCGATCTCCACGAGGCGGAGCTTCAATACCCGGTGATCAGCACGATCGTGGCGCACGAGAAAGGCCAGGAGCTGGCGACGTTCGTCTCGATGATGCTGACCGACATGGAGGGCTTCAAAATGGGGATGGAGTTCTCGCCGAAGAATCTCCATGGGCTGTCCCACCGCGAAATTGGAGACTATTCAGAGGCTATCTCTCTTCTCTTTGAGGCACCGGAGCCGTTCCTCGATGCTACGCGCGGCAAAACAACTCGAGAGCAGTTGCTGACAGGTAAAGATGAGTTTGTGATGCAGGCCGGGAAGCATGGACTGCTCTTCGAAAAGATTGATGAGAAGGGATGGCCGATTGATGTCCGTGTGGGCCGGCACACCTCCGCGGTTCTCCAGACGATGGTAAGCTGGACTGAAGCAAACCCTGGAAAGCCTCTGGTGTGCGACGGTGTGCCGCGATATGCGGAGGTGATCGCCAAAGGAATTGGTGCGTTCCTGCGGAATCCGGCCCAGGCACAACCCGGACGTTTGTGGTACGAATGAATTGAATATGTCATTCACTTCCTTGTTCACAGAGAAAGGGCAGAGCACTATGGAACACCTCCCGCCGAGTATCAGAAAGCACGTCGTGCTTCTCATCTCGATGGTGCTTTTCGTCTTCACCTCCCAGGGGCTCGCGCAGTATCAGAAGCAGATTGAGAGCTTGGAGGCACCAGAAGGGTGCACGAGCATCACGGCCGGCCGGCTCGCAACGGCAGACGGATCGGTGATCACCTGTCACACCTGCGACGGCAATTACCGCACGTGGCTGAACATCGTGCCGCACAGAACGTACGACAAGGGAGCGGTCCGGAAAATCTACTGGGGAAATTTGCATACAGAGTATTCGACGGACATGCGGGGGAAAATCCTCAAAGGCGAAATCCCCGAAGCCGAGGAGACATATTCCTACCTCAATACCGCCTACCCATGCCTCAACGAGAAGCAGCTTGCCTTCGGAGAGGCGACGATCGGAGGGCGGCCGGAGCTGCACAATGACGAAGGCCTCTTCCTGGTTGAAGAGCTCCAAGCCATCGCCCTGGAGCGATGCACGACAGCGCGCGACGCAATTCGACTAATGGGAAGCCTCGCGACGAAGTACGGCTATGGGGATTGGGGAGAGTGCCTGACGGTTGCAGACACGAAAGAGGTCTGGCAGTTTGAGATCTTCGGCGCCGGACCTGCTGAAGTTGGGGCGGTGTGGGCGGCCGTTCGCATTCCTGACGATCACGTCGGCGTTTCGGCGAACATCCCGCGCATCAGTGAACTCAACCTGAAGGACCCCGATCACTACATGGCATCCGAGAACGCCTTCTCGCTCGCAGAGGAGATGAAATGGTGGGATGCGAAGAAGGAACCGTTCAAATTCTGGAAGGCTTACAGCGGTCGGAAGCCGTTCTCCATGCGCGAGTTTTTCATCCTCAGCACCTTTGCCCCCTCACTGAAGCTCTCAATGGACGCGGAGGAACTTCCCTTCACCGTTAAGCCGGATCGCAAGGTCTCGGTCCAGGAGATCATCAAGATGTACCACGAGACCTACGAAGGCACCGAATACGATATGACGAAGAACCTCATGGTGCCCAAGCAGAGGAGCAGACACGAAATGCAGCAGGACAGTATTGCCGGCAAGGCTCCGGAGATGATCAAGAGCCCGGTCGCAAACCCCTGGATGAGCCGCGACGTGATGGTGCTCCTGAACACGATCAAGCCCGGAACGGTCACGCCCACCAGGACGATTGCGATCTCCGGTTGTTCCTATTCCCAGATCATTCAGTTACGCGGCTGGCTGCCCGACGAGGTCGGAGGTGTGGCCTGGTTTTCGTTCGACGATCCGGCTCAGAGTCCTCGCTTTCCGATCTTTGCCGGGGCTCTGGAGCTTCCAGAGAGCTTCGAGGTGTGCGGTCAGAAGAAGTTTCGCACGGACTCGGCCGACTGGTGGTTCCGGCGTGCGAACAGGCTTGCAACTGTTCAGTGGGGAAAGACGCGAGAATATATCGAAAAAGCGTCGAAGGAGTTTGAAGAAAAGGGCTTCACGGATCTCCCGGGCATCGAGCAGCGGGTGCAGGAAATGTTGAAGAAGGACGGCTCGGAGGAAGGGCACAAGAAGGTCCGAGAGTACCTGACCACCTACACCAATGATATGGCCCGGGCCGCGATGCTGAAGTGGTGGGAGCTGGGGGACCAGTTCTGGGCGATGTTCGCGCGTGGGCTCTGACTTGCCATTGGAGGACCAGAGTGTTTCTGGCTTCCGTGTCGATGACAATCTGTCGTGTTGAGATGCTTCAGTGTGCCCCGGACGCTTTTTCCCGGTTCAGCACCTCGTTTGTCGTCACGGACATAGGCGCTAGACCCCAATCTGCAAATTCAGCCATGCGCGGGCCAACCTTTGAAGGAATTAGAAAAATGCTTCTTTCTTTGATCCCGTGATCGAAAACCGCCAGCCGATTGTGATGGCAGAATATATCAGACAGCCGTCATCACAGTTGTCAAGCGGACCACAACCGTGCAAAGATTGCTTTACTCGATACGGTCTAGCCATGCTATGATAGGGTTCTGGGTGAAGGCTTTTACGTGCGACAAATTGAGAGCCCATTGCAATCTTATCGTAACAGTTTCTTATACTAACCGAGAAGAGGAAAGAACGACCAGAAGGCTCGACCATGCCAACAATCTCCCTAGCTGAACTTGCCGAGCGTCTGCGAAATGCGAGGAAAGCTGCTGGATTTTCGCAAGAAGAGGTAGCGACAAAGACCGGCATGCTGCAGCCCACGATTTCTGCAATCGAAGCCGGTAAACGGAATGTGGATAGTCTGGAACTAGCGAAATTTGCCGAGCTGTATAGAAAGCCTCTTCACTATTTCCTCGATTCGAATTTCAGCGATCAAAGTGAATCTTTCTCTCCATTGTTAATGTCGGGAGAGATCATTGATTCCGACCGCGCTGTGCTGGACGATTTCAGGATATTCTGCCAGGACTACGCTGAACTAGAACAGCACGTGTTGGGAAAGGTAAACGTCGTGCGAGTGTTCGAGGATATTGTGGCTCCAAAAACGAGACATGAAGCAATAGAACAAGGGATTCGGTACGCATCGGCCCTACGGACCATGTTTGGTCTAGGCATCGAACCGACTTATGATGTGCGACTGTTCCTTGATACGATCGGTCTGAAAGCCATCAAACGGAAACTTAACACGCCAAACCTAACCGGCGTTTATGTCTATAGTCCCGGATACGGCCACTGCTTGCTTGTTAACCGATCGGGAAACAGGCAGCTGGATCGCTTCAGTCTTGCACACACATTTTGTCACGCATTGCTCGACTGGCAAATGATGGAGACAAAGAGCAATTTCGTAGTCTGCAGTAACTGGCTGAAGGATTCCTTAACAGAATACCGAGCGAGCGTGTTCGCGCTGAATTTCCTGATGCCGAACGAGGCAGTTGAGAAGCTTTGGCTTCAAATGCGGACCGAAGCGAAGCCCAGCATCTTTGACACCGTTGCAATTGCGCGATACTTCGGCGTGGACTACGAATCAACCCTCCAACGCTTTTTGCTTCTGGGCCTTATTTCCGAAAGAGAAAGCTCCTTACTACGAAAGGAACTATCCGACTCCGGCCTCGAGATCGATGACCTACTTGGCTACAAAGCGAGCGAAGTACGTATCAGTGGCGAGGAACTCTATCCGGATCGCTATATCAAGCTCGCACTGGAGGCTTTTCGCCTAGGGAAGATCTCAGCCGGCAGGCTCTCTAAATTTCTTGGGAAAACTATCTACGAAACGAGCCAGCTTCTCGGAAAGTTGAAACTGCAACTTAGCTCAGAAGAATCAAAGGGGTAGACTGACGGTGGCTGTTGTTCTGCTAATGAGCGACAAAACAAAGTGAAGTTGGCACGGTCTCGGAATGCTAATTACATTGGTTCCGGAATAACCTACTTCAGTTATTTACGAGAAACAGCTTTCTTTTTCCTCCACCGCGAGGAATAGATCCTCGGCTGCACTGACTTCGCCTTTTTCCAATTTCCTGTCCGCGATCGCTAGCGCTCGCTCAGCATCTGCCCATTTCCGAGGAGCGTATGTGCGAGCCGCAGCATTTCTTGCTGCTTCAAGGGGCACTATAACGTGATACGATTCTCTGAGTTTTCCCATTCTCGTGGAGAATTGCTCGAGGAGAATGCTGATAGATTCTCTCGTATGATTCATCTGGTCAATGACGTTCTGTTCAAGTTGCTCCTACCTGCGCTGCCTTGTTGATAGATAACCGTGCCTTATCTAAGAGTTCGTATAATAACTCGCGCAGTGGCATCGTCGTTTCTGGCATGACGCTCTTCGTCGGAGACAAATCTCACATCTTGTCTGTCATCTCGCAATTGAATGATCAAGCCTGTCTTGGTGTGTCTCCCTTTCCTTTCTTACCCTTTCTTCTCTTTGATGAGTCGGATGCTGGTCCTTGCGGGACTTGTGCCTCGGTCTTTGCTTGCCCTGTCCCTATGGTTGGGGGAACGGCTGGTGGTACCGGAGCAGAGGGTTGCCTTGTGCGTGCCCTTTGGAGTGCTGCTTCCGCACGCTCCTTCGCTCTTGCAGCAAATGATCGGGCTTCAAAGTCATTATGTTTGGTCAGTTGGTCAAGCGCATTTTGTAAGGCAGATTCTGCATCAGCAAGCTCTTGCTGTGCGTATTGCGCTGCATTGACCTTCTTTGCCTCCGCAATTACGGCTTTGGCTGTGTCGATTGTCTGTTGTGGCATAGGCAATTGTCCTTTTCGAAGATAAAACGTTCATCGCATTGTTGATTACTTGAAGTACTTGAAACCTTTTTCCTACGGCTGAGCTACATTCTCGATCGGCCCCTTTCTTTGTTCGGATTCTTTGGCGCAGTGGAACGCGCAACATCAAATCCCTGCTTTTCCAAAACTACCCCACATGCAGCTTCAGCGAGTTCTTTAGCTCTCAAGACCTCGCATTAAGAGGCAATCCAGAGCCTTTGACGTCGCAAACGGACTTCCTCTTCACTATTTTTCTTATAGCCTGTGTCGCCGAACCAGTATCACAAAAACTTGCGTTCTCTGCGTGTAGGACATCTACCCTCCTCATTTCGCGATCTGAGCTACAAGGTCTTGAAGCTTTCGAAGATTCTGACTTGCCGTGTTCATCTTCAGCATTGCCCCATCAACATTTATACAAAGAAGCAACACCCTTGCCTGCTGCAGGTAGAGCCGAATCTCACACGCAAGGTCTTTCGTTGATTCCGAGGCACCCGGACTTGCCGATCTTATCAGCATATCCAACCCTTCTTGGAGGCGGACAAGCTCAGAAAAGGCTTCACTCACCGAAGGCTGAGATTTCAGTCTGTCAAAATTTGTTAGTTGTTCCTTCACGCTGAGGCGTCTGGTATGATCTTCACTGTTGTCCAGGCACAATTGATTTAGAAAACATCGCGCGATGTCGCGCCCCCATGGTTCCATTCCGACGTTTCTTTTGATAGTGTTCTACCGACATTCCCCCTTTTCTCCGCTCCAAATCGCTCTAGTTGAATCTTTCTGTTTCCTGGCTGCCGGATGAATGAGTAAGATCAGCCAGCACACCTGGTTAGATTAACGTCTGAGTTCGGCCGCTGCTCTCCTTCGTGCATTCTTTCTCGGCTAGCCGGGCAGGGGGACCTCCATCATCTTGTTTTTCCGATTTGCCTCCTGCTGCGAAACGCGCCTTTGTTGGAGATGCTTCTCGCAGCAAGTCATGCGCTTGACGGAACATGCCATTAAGCGATTTTTGACATTCGTCCTCAACGGCACTTATTCATTTGGTACTCGTTTCGTGATTCTTGTTGCGCTCCTGCCTGGAGCTCGGGGACACTTGATTCCAAGCTCGTTCCGGATCAACTATTTCTTGCGCGACCCGAAAATGTGAATGACACAGAGAAAGTAACTGCAGAGCTTCTCTGTCGCGCCCTTCGGACAATGCCTGTTCGGCGCGAGAAATCACTTCAAGGATAGCATCAAACTCGTGCTTCACTCTGATGATGGAAGACGTATTTCTTCTTCAAATCGATGATCTTAGCGCGAAATTGGCTTGCGGGATCAGGGTTTTCCATCACCGTTCCGGTTGTAGATCACGCGGTCCAAAGACTCATTTTACCACGACCTTGTCTCACGTAAGCAGCGTCAACGTTTATTTGTTCGTAGCGCACCCCGCGCGGTGGTACACTTTCTTTCCCGCACGGTAATCCCCTTGTGAGCTCCGAACAGACTACGCGAGGTCTTCTTCATTTATCGCGTTTGAGATTTACCTGAGACTGTCGGGTTGCTTGTATCGGCTGGCAAGCTTCCGCGAGCTGGCCGCGTAGTTCGTTGACATGTTCCTGCAACTTCACAATATAGCGCTCAGCAGCTTGACGGTCACCTCGAAGAAGGTACAGCCTCGCTTCGCGACTGGCTCTTTCCAATTCTCGTCGCCTATGAACGCTTACTCTGAAACGGCCAAGAGTCGCGTGCGTAAGAAGGGAATCGACCTCTATCCGGATCGCCTTATATTTTTCAGACAAACACTTCAAGAACGGCCTGCCTCCTTGGATCTACTTCGAATCGATCTTAGGCGCACTATGAGCTCCCGAGAGCCGCGGGGACGCGTCTAGGCGTCGAATCTCTTTTAGCTGCCCGACAAACCATTTCGGAAAAGGATCAATCGGAGTGCTTGCTCCATTCACAACAGTTGCATCACTGGATGCCACGCGATTGTGCAAACGCGATTTTAACCGCTCTGTCAAAGCCCTTGCATATCCTAAATGGGCGCTCGCGCTGGCGAAATCATCATTTGCCAGAGATTGACTTGCGTTCAGCACATCTGCCAGTGCTTTGCGAAATAGTTCTTCGCATCTGTCAACATTTTCTGTCGGACGATTCGCTGGAGATCGAACCAACAATCTCTTCGTCTGGCTCAAGGTCGATAATGCCTGCTGCATTTGTCGCCGAAGTTCCATCCGCGAAACTGATTTCGTTTTCTCAGCAGCGTCCACCGCCTGGGCAGCTTTCCTACCCGCGAGAAGGGCAAGAACTTTCGTCTCCTCGAATCGGCCTTCGCGGAATGTCTCACGGGCGCAGCGGAGAAGAACCACGGCCTCTTGGAACAACTGCGCTGCAAAGAGCGTCGCACGCGCGTGCCTGGCATTCTCACATTCCGTTTCAGCATCAACCAAACACGTTTGAGCGGCAAGTTTTGGTCGAAAGATTTCTTCTAACCGTCTTGATGCCTTGATTTCAAGACCGCTTATCCGCGCACTCATCTCTTCATCGTTTTCTTGTGATGCTTGTGGGAGAAGATTTTGAGAGGCATTTGACAGCTTAACTTCTGAACGGTTGGGTCCAGCAGCTCGCAAAGATCCGTGGTGTAGGAATCCAGCTTGGGGAAGAGGGAGTCCACACGGCGGAAATCTTCTCGATCGAGGGCATGCCTCGTTTGAAGCAAGGCTGTCTCCAAAATCCTGGCTCGCTGAGTCAGGGATAGGAGTGTGGGAGAGTTCACTTTCCTCTCGATGTCCAGGAGTACGCGCTTTATGGCCGATAGCTCGTGGAAGTGCGAAGCGAGTTGTGAGCCGTAGTTTCTCTTCAGCCTCCCGCGTTCTTCTCGTGAAACGGCGATCAGCGCAGAAGCTTTTGCCCTCGCTTGTTCGGCAGCGATGTTTGCCTCTGTTGCGTGGACATCGCTCAGCTGGCGGGCGTGAAGGAGGAGGCGTTCCGCTTCAAGAACTTGGTCTATCGCATATTGCGCTGCACCTTCTTGCAGCGCTTGCTTAAAAGCTTCTTCCGCTTTTCTAAGCGCTTCGTTCGGCATGAGATGTTGCCCTTACTAATCGTAATTGATGAAGGCTACGAGCTCCACGGCCGAGAGCGATTCTTTCTGCTGAAGAGAACCAGCAATACCAATCCTGCTGCGGCAAATGCCACTGTAAACACTACAACTTTCTTGAGTGTTTTCATACTCATTCTGCAAAAGTGATTGCATCCCGTGCTGAGGGGGGAGTCATTTTTATCCCGACAAGAGCCAACTACACATCAGCATGCTGCATGACTTGTCGTACGTATTGCTGCTTTCAATCTTTCTTTCTGACTCCTGCGGTGACGAGTACTCTAGCAGGAGAATGCGAAAAGCGGGGCTTGTTCTGCTTCGCTTTGCACATAAAGACGCCATCTCGCGCAGTTCCTACATAGATATCATCGTGGCGATCCACCGTGAGAGCAAGTGCTAAAGAGAATCCGCCAATGCAATCCCTTGCCACGTTAATCCGCCGTTCATCGTCTTTACTAGTCGCGATATGCCGCCTCGGTCAACAACGAGATATACCACGTCATCATTCAACGGATCAACCCTAACATCAAAAAGGGATGTTTCGTTGGTATCTTCCGACCAACCTCGGAGGCAAATCCAAGTGTCACCCCCGTTTGTTGATTTCATGAGTTGGTTACCTCTCTCAAGGAGGCTGTTGTCTTCTACGACTGCGTACATAGTGTTCGGTCGGCTACGGCAGTTATCCAACGACAAGACTCTCCAATCTTGCCCAAATCCTCCGGCTGAAAATCGGCGTGAGGCCTCGCCGCAAATGAACTCAATCGTTCCTTCATTACCGGTAGATACAAAAACCCCCTCAGGGGTCTGTGCAAAGAGCCGCTGTGCACTACTGGCGTCCAGTCTATGTGCCCGATGATCAGTGTTGACAGCAATTCGAACAACGGTGGCGTGCGGTGGTCCGATTGATTTCCACCGGCTTTCCTGTGCTGGTGATGAGACAAGCAAGACT
>Ga0315281_10007994_pt1 | contig 14807 bp, 11 predicted proteins | sample YL17G07_0_MG_FD_204540 | JGI IMG/M metagenome (GOLD analysis project Ga0315281, IMG submission 204540) | Sediment microbial communities from Yellowstone Lake, YNP, Wyoming, USA - YL17G07_0 | ecosystem: Environmental > Aquatic > Freshwater > Lake > Sediment | place: USA: Wyoming | collected...
ACCTCGCAGCCTTCGGCGCGCAACCTGCGTGAAAGTTCATCTGCTCCGGGGCGCACGACTGCAAGAACTTTTCCATCAACAACCGCTTTCAGATGGCGCGCCGCCTGGATCGCGATCGGCACGTCGTGCGGCAAGGCATGCAGCAGCTTGTCGGAGCCGAACCGGGACGCGGATCCGGCCGCCAGCAGGATCGCGATGACGTTCAGGATTTTTGGGACGACACGTGCCCGGAACCTGCGGGAACTTCGCAGGCCGACGGATCGAACCGGGCGGCCGGCTTCGCGGCCCAGCTTGGCTCGCTCACGCCGTGGCGCACCGCAGTCATCTCGGCAAGGATCGCGACCGCGATCTCGGGCGGCGTCTTGGAGCCGATGTACAGGCCCACCGGACCGCGCAGCCGCGCGATCTCGCCCTCCGAGAGGTCGAACTCCTTCAAGCGCGCACGGCGCGCGTCGTTGTTCTTCTTCGAGCCGATGGCGCCGACGTAGAACGCCGCGGACTTGAGCGCCTCCATCAGCGCCAGGTCGTCTATCTTCGGATCGTGCGTCAACGCCACCACGGCGCTGTGACCGTCCAGGTTCGCCGCAGCGATCACGTCATCCGGCATGCCGCGGTCCAACGGCACGCTCTTCAGGTCCCAGCCGGCGGAGTATTCCTCGCGCGGGTCGATCACCATCACGTGGTAGTCGAGCATGTGCGCCATCTCGGCGAGGTAGCGCGACAGCTGCCCGGCGCCGATCAGCACCAGCCGCCAGCGCGGTCCGTGCACCGTGGTCAGCACCTTGCCGTCGAACTCGAGCACGTCCTGCCAGGTGCCGGAGGACATCGACACGCGGCCGCTGTCCATTTCCAGCCGCCGGCTGACCAGCTGCTGTTTCGAGATGGTGTCGAGCAGCTCGCCGAAGGCGCTCTTCTCGGTCACCGGCTCCATCACCAGTTCCAGCGTGCCGCCGCAGGGCAGCCCCCAGCGCGTCGCCTCTTCGTTGGTGACGCCATAGGTAATCAGCTGCGGCTTGTCCTTCGCCACGCCGCCCGCGCGCACCTTGTCGATCAGGTCGTCCTCGACGCAGCCGCCCGACACCGAACCCACCACCTGGCCGTCGCCGCGGATCACCACCAGCGCGCCCACCGGGCGCGGCGCCGAGCCCCAGGTCCGCACGATGGTGCCGAAAGTGACGCGATGGCCGGCCTTGCGCCAGGCTTCGGCGCTGCGCAGTACTTCGATGTCGACGCTGTCCATGACGCGATTGTACGCCGCTCCGCCAGGGCGAAGCGCTATCGGCCGAGCGCGCCCGTGAGCGCCAGGATCCGCAGTTCCTGCTGGACGGTGAATGCGCGCAGATCGATGCCCGTCACACGGGCGTCCACGCGGGTGCGTGCGGCATCGATCAGTTCCAGCACGGTGCCGCGTCCGAGCCGATAGGCGTCTTCCGCCATCTGCCTGAGCGCGGGACTGCGCAGATCGACCTTGCGTTCAAACCGCTCCAACGCGGCCCGACGCTGGACCAGCGCCTCCAGCAGCCGCTGCAATTCCACCCCGGCCTCGGCCTCGACGGCCTCACGCCGGCGCTCCGCGGAGCGCAGTTCCGCCTGCGCTTTTTCCAGCTGTCCGCGGCGAGAGTCCAGCAGCGGCACCTCGGTAGAGAAGCCGATGAAATTGGCGGCGCCAAACGGATCGCTGGTCCAGGTCCTGCCCAGGCTCAGCACCGGCACCGGCCAGCGTTCGAGCTCGGCGCGCGTGACCACCGCCCGCGCGATGTCTTCGTCACGCCGCGCGGCAATGATCTGTGGATTGCCGGAGGCAAGGGAAGCCCGCCAGACCGGGAAGTCGCTCTGCAAGCCGGCAGGCGCGAGCAGGCCCTCGGCACGCGGGCGCCAGCCCGGCGCGCCGAGCAGCGCCGCGAGTCCCGCGGATTTTTCGGCCGCATCGGCGCGCGCTTCCGCCAGCCGCACCGCGATGCTGGCCACCTCGATCTCGACGCGCGCAAGGTCGTAGCGGCTCGCCATGCCGCTCTCGAGCCTTCCGGAGATCAATGCGGCAGCGCGCTCGATTTCGCCATGCGCCTCGGTGAGCACCGCGACCTTTTCCTGCGCCGCCTGGAGACCGGCGAAAAGTTCGGCGGCGCGCAGCGCCAGGTCGCTGCCCGCCAACCCGACGCGGGCGCGCGCACCCAGCACGCCCTGCTCTGCGGCCTCGATGCGGGCGCCGCGCTGTCCCGCGATCAGCAGCGGGAAATCGACCCCCGCCTGCTGCTGGCGGCTGCCCTCGAACACCGTATTCGCGCCGCCCGAGGGCCGCGAGCGGCCATACGAAATCGTCGGATTGGGCAGTGCGCCGGCGCTAACACGGTCCGCCTGTGCTGCATCGACACTCACGCGTTCCACGGCCAGCCGCGGGCTGCGCTCGGCGACCAGCCGCAGCAGGGCCTGCAACGTCAGGAGTTCGGGCAGCTGCCCCTCAGCCTGCTGCGCGAGCGCGACAGTGGCAAACAGCGCCAGGACAGTCAGAACGATCGAAAACCGCCGGGCGCTCATGGCCGGTCCTCTATCTGCTCGTCCTCTTCTTCCGGCGTCGCCAGGTGCCGCGGAGTGATATAGCTGTAGATCGCCGGCAGCACCCAGAGCGCGATCAGCAGCGTCGTCAGCATGCCGCCGACCACCACCAGCGCAAACGGCCGTTGCGTCTCGCTGCCCACGCCCGAGGACACCGCCATCGGCAACAGGCCGACGAACGCTAGCATCGAAGCCATGATTACGGGCCGCAGCCGCGCGCTCGCGCCTTCCACCAATGCCGGCACCAGTTCCTCGCCGCTGCGCCTGCGCGCCTCCGCCGCGCTCAGCACCAGCAGCCCCATCAGCGACACCTGGCCAATGAGCGCGATGAATCCGATCGCCGCGCTCACCGACAGCGGCGTGCCGGCAATGAGCAGCGCGAAAGCGCCGCCCGTGAGTGCAAACGGCACGGTCAACAGGACCGACAGGGCGCTGCGCCCTGAATTCATCGCCGCATACAGAAGCCCGAGCACGGTCAGCACCGCGAGGGGAACCACGATCTTGAGCCGGGCGACCGCGCGCCGCTGGTTCTCGAACTCGCCGCCCCAGACGAAGTAATGGCCCTCGGGCGCTTTCACGCTCTCGCCTACCGTGGCGATCGCCTCCTGGACCACCGATCCCATGTCACGTCCCTCGACATTGAACTTCAGCGCGAGGTAGCGGCTGTTTCCCTCGCGGTTGATCGAAGCCACGCCATTGGTGACCTGCAGGGTGGCGAGATCCCGCAACGGGACGCGCGCCCCGGACTCGGCGGCGACGGCGACGGCGCCGATCTTGTCGATGTCATCGCGCACATCCAGCGGCAGCAGCAGCCGCACGGGCACCGGGCGTTCCCCTTCCCACATGGTGGTCGCCACGCGTCCGGCGAGAGCGGTCTCGAGCGTTCGCTGCGCGTCTTCGATCGCGACACCGGCGCGGGCCAGCGCCTGCCGGTCGAAACGCACCTGCAACTGCGGCGTGCTCGCGTCCCGGTAAAGATCGAGATCCACGATGCCGGGCACTTTCTTAAGCGATTCCCTGGCCTGTTCCAGGGTCTTGCGCATCAGTGCAAGATCGGGACCGAACACCTTCAGCACCACTTTTCCGCGCACGCCGCTCACCGCCTCCTCGACGTTGTCCTTCATCGGTTGCGAGAAGTTGTAGCGCACGCCGGGAATTTCCGACAGCGAGACGCGCATTTCGTCGATCAGCCGCTTCTTGTCCAGGCCCGGACGCCATTCGCTCACCGGCTTCAAGCGGATGAAGGTCTCGCTCATGTTGACGCCTTCGTTGTCGGTACCGTCCTCGGGTCGGCCCTGCTCGCTGAGCGTCCGCTTCACTTCGGAGAACGCGAGGATGCGCCGGCGCACCTCAAGCAGGATGTCCTGCCCTTTTTCCAGCGCGATACTCGGCGGCATCTCGACGAACAACTGGATGTCGCCCTCATCGAGCTCCGGCAGGAACTCGGTGCCCAGGCGCGTGATCGTCAGCCCGCCCAGCGCGAGCAGCACGAACGCCCCGGCGATGACTTTCGGCCGGTGCGCGAGGATCCACACCAGCGAGCCCCGGTAGGCCGCGCGCAGGCGCTCGATCCAGGCCGGCTCCTCGAGCCGGGCATGACGCGGCCGGAACAGCGCCGCGCAAAGTGCCGGCACCAGCGTCAGCGAAAAAACCAGCGCGCCAAGAAGAGCGAAGGAATAGGTAAGCGCAAGGGGCCGGAAAATGCGGCCCTCGACGGATTCCAGCGTGAACACCGGCACCAGCGCGGCAATGATGATCAGCATGGCGTACAGGGTCGGCCTGCCCACGTCCACCGCCGAGCGCACCACCAGCCGCAATACGCCGCGCCGGTCTTTGGGGTGCTCATGGCGCAGCGCGTGGATGACGTTCTCGACCAGCACCACGGCGCCATCGACCAGGATGCCGAAATCGATCGCGCCCATCGAGATCAGGTTGGCCGGCAGGCCAAGCGCGTAGAGGCCGAGGAAAGCCACCAGCAGCGAAAGCGGTATTACCACCGCCACCGCCACCGAGCCCACAGCGCTGCGCAGGAACAGCCAGACCACGCCAACTACCAGGAGGAAACCGCTCAACAGATTCTTGTGCACCGTGGAAAGGGTCAACCCGACCAGGTCGCTGCGGTCGTAGAACGTTTCGATGCGCATGCCTTTGGGCAGGATCGTCTCGTTCAGTTCGCGCACCTTGGCATGGATGCCCTCCAGCACGAGGGAGGGATTCTGGCCGCGCCGCATCCAGATGAAGCTCTCGACGCCTTCCTTTTCGAGACCGACGCCGACGGTGCCGCGCCGCGGCGTGAACGATTGCACCACGCTGGCAACATCGCCTACCGTGACCGGTGTGCCGTCTTTGCTTTTGAGCACGATGCGCTTGATGTCTTCGGCCGATTCGAGATAGCCCAGGCCGCGCACCGTGAGTTCCTGATCGCCGTGACGCAGGAAGCCGCCGCCGACGTTGACGTTGGACTTGGCGATCGCCTGCTCGAGATCCGCCAGCGTCAGGCCCTGCGCGAACAGGCGCGCTGCATCGGCCTCGACATGAAATTCCTTCAGGTAGCCGCCGAAGGGCACGATGTCGGCGACGCCCGGCGCCTGGCGCAGCACGCGCACGACGTTCCATTGCATTTCGGAGCGCAGCTGGTAGAGATCGTGACGGTCGCTCACGATGCGGAACTGGAACACCTCGCCCAGGGGCGTCGCCTCCGGGGCGAGTTCGGGGATCGCTCCGGCGGGCAGCGCGGCGGCGGAGACCCGTTGCAGGACCACGGTCCGCGCGCGGAAGCTGGAGGTTTCGTCCGAAAAGGTCAGGGTGATCAGCGACAGGCCGAACAGGCTCTCGCTGCGCATCAGCGTCATTCCCGGCGTGCCGTTCAGTTCCCGCTCCAGCGGCACCGTGACGCGCCGCTCGATTTCCTCCGGCGCGTTGCCGGCAAGCTGGGTGATGACCGTGACCTGGGTGTTGGTGACGTCCGGGTAGGCTTCGATGGGCGTTTCGCGATAGGCGTGCAGCCCGAACGCGGCGACAATCAGCGTGGCGAACAACGCCGCCACGCGGCGGTGAACGCAGGTCTCGATCAGTAGTCGCAGCACTGTTAGAGGAGCTGCTCTGCCTGGGTATCCAGCAGCAATGCGCCGCGCACCACGATCCGTTCGCCTGCCTTGAGGCCCTGCAGGATCACCACCTGGCCCTCCCGATTGCGTCCCGTCTGCACGTCGCGGGCTTCGAACGTGCCGTCAGGGCGCTCCACGTAGACCACGCGGCGTTTGCCGTCCTTGATCAGCACCGCGGCGACAGGGACAGAGAGGCCTTCTTCGCCTGCGACGCGAAGAATCACCTGCGCCATCATGCCGGCGCGCAAGCCCGCCGCGGGGTCCGCGGCCTTGCCCGTGCGCTTGGCCAGCGCCAGATACAGCTGCGTGCGCCGAGATTCGGGATCTACGCGCGGGCTGAAACTCTCTACCCGCGCCGCCACGCGCGCAGCAAGCGCCGGCAGTTCGACTTCGGCCTCCTGGCCGACGGCAACGCGGCGCAATTCGCTTTCCGGCACCTGCGCGACGACCTGCAAGCGGCTCGGATCGCCCAGTTCCAGCAGCGCTTCGCCGCCCGGCGCCACCGTCGCACCGACTGCAACGCGAATAACCATCACCACGCCGTCGGAGGGCGCCCTGACCGTGAAGCGGATGCCCTGCCCGGATCCGATCAGGCCTGCCGCGTGGCGCGCGCGCTCATGCTCGGCGCGCGCTTCCTTCAGCCGCGCCTCGGCTTCCTGCCGGTCGATTTCCAGGCCGACGCCTTTCTCGACCATCTCGACCTGGCGCTTGAACATGTTTTCGGCCGCAGCGAGCCGCGTCGCTGCCTGATCGAGGGTCGCGCGCGCAGCGGCCGCGTCCGCGCTGTCGATCGTCAGTAGCGCTGCGCCCGCCCTGACCACTTCGCCGGCCCGGACCAGTACCGCAGACACCCTTCCCGTCACTGCCGCGCCGACCGCGGATTGCGCCTGCGGACGGAACGTGACGCGGCCCGGCAGCGCGAGCACATCGCCCGTCTGGGCAGCACCGGCGGCCTCGATCGTGAGGAACTGCTTCTGCGCCGCGGGGACCTGGACGGATCGCGCGCCACCATTGAGCGAGGCCCTGGATCCAGCGGCCGCGGCCGGCGATTCTTTGTCGCCGCATCCAGCCGCACACAGCAGCAGGCCAGTCAACAAAATGAGATTTGCGGATAGGCGCATGGTGAAATCGGGTCCTGCTGCAACTGCCTGACAAGTCACCGGGGCGTGCGCTGAGAGAGGGGCTTCGTGTTCGAAGTTTATAATTATGGCATCCAAATGACCCTGTTACCTCGCTTCCGGCGTCTGTTGCCCGCGCTCGGCACAGCGGTCGTCTTCGTCGCTGTCTGCACGCTGACCCGGATTGCGCTTGCGCTGCGGCCCGAGGTGGCGCAACTTGGCATCGGCGACCTCGTCCGCAGCTTCGCGCTCGGCCTCGCGTTTGATCTTGTTGCCGCTGCGTACGCGCTCACGCCATTTGTCCTCTGGCTCGCGCTTGCGCCCGAGCGCCTTGCACGCACCTGGATTTACCGGGTGGCGAGCATCGCCTGGTTCTCCATCGTGTGCTTCGCCGCCTTCTTTATCGCAGTCGCCGAATGGCTGTTCTGGGACGAGTTCGGCGCGCGCTTCAATTTCATCGCGGTCGACTACCTGCTCTACACGCACGAGGTGGTCGCCAACATCTGGCAGTCCTATCCGACGGGCAAGCTGCTCATCGCGCTGGCGCTCGCCGCCGCCGCAGTCACGGCGTTGCTCGCGCGGCGTATCTGGCGCTGGTCGGGGGCGCCGGCGGGCTGGCGGTTCGGCCTCGGGGCCGCCGCCGCGCAGGTCGCGCTGGTCGTGGTGCTCGCCGCGGTCGTGAACAGCGACTTGAAGAACCGCTCGGCGCAGGACGCGGCCAATGAGCTGGCCGGAAACGGGCTGCATGAGTTTTTCGCGGCCGCGCGCCGCAATGAACTCAGTTTCGAGCGCTACTACGCCACGCTGCCGCTTGCCGATGCGCTGGATACTTTGCGCAGCGCATTCCCCGGCACGCGCTGGATCAAGCCCGAAGACGGCGGTGTCGAGCGGTTCGTGCGCGGCCTGGGCACGGAGCGCAAGAAGAATGTCATTCTGGTCAGCGTCGAGAGCCTGGGCGCGGAGTTCCTCGGCGCCTACGGCGACAAGCGCGGGCTGACCCCCAATCTTGACCGCTTGGCGAAGGAGAGCCTCTGGTTCTCCAGGGTTTACGCGACCGGCAACCGCACCGTGCGCGGCCTGGAAGCGCTCTCCCTGTCGCTGCCGCCGACGCCGGGCCAGTCGATCGTTCGCCGCCCGAACAACGGCAAGCTGTTCACCTTGGGCAGCGTGTTCCGGGACAAGGGCTACGGCGTGATCTTCGCCTATGGCGGCTACGGTTATTTCGACAACATGAACGCCTACTTCGAGGCGAACGACTACCGGGCCGTCGACCGGCGCGATATCCCGGCGGCGCGCATCCAGTTCGAGAACGCGTGGGGCGTCGCCGACGAACACCTCTACGACCAGGCGATCGAGGAGATCGACCGGGAAAAAGCGGCGCATGCGGGGCGCCCGGCCTTCGTCCACGTCATGACCACCAGCAATCACCGCCCGTATACCTACCCCGCCGGGCGCATCGACATTCCATCGGGCAAGGGACGCGAGGGTGCAGTGAAGTACACCGACCATGCGCTCGGGTACCTGCTCGAACGGGCGCGCACCCGCCCCTGGTTCAAGGACACGGTGTTCGTCATCACCGCCGACCACGGCGCCAGCGCGCGCGGCACGGCGCAGATTCCCGTGGACAAGTACCTGATCCCGGTGTTTGTGTACGCGCCGGCGTACATCGCGCCCAAGCGCATCGACCGGCTGATGTCGCAGATCGACATCCCGCCAACGCTGCTCGGGCTGCTCGATTTCAGCTACTACAGCAAGTTCCTGGGCCGCGACGTACTTCACTCGGCGCCCGAAACCGACCGCGCCTTCGTCGGCAACTTCCAGACGCTGGCGTTCATGAAAGACGACCGGATCGCGGTACTGCAGCCGAAACGCAAGGTCGACATCTACCGCCTGGCACAGGGCCGCACCTACGTCCCGCTGCCGGCCGATCCGGCGCTCACGCGCGAAGCAATCTCCTACTACCAGGTCGCCTCGCACCTGTTCCGCAACGGCCTTTTGGGCGACGAACAACAGCGCAATCCCGACGATCGGATCGCATCGGCTACCCCGGCGGCGGCGGTCGGCGCCCGCCGCTGAACCGCTGACGCCATCATTGCGGCAGCGCAACATTGCCCCCGCGAGGGCGCTTGGCTACCATGCACGTCCCCGAGGAAAAAATCCACGATTCCCGAATCGCAAGGAGGCAGCATGGCGGTCAAGATTTCACTCAAGGTCAACGGCAAAGCAGCTTCGGTGGAGGTCGAGGAGCGCACGCTGCTCGTCACCGTGATCCGCGAGCATCTGCGGCTTACCGGCACCCATGTCGGTTGCGACACCGCGCAGTGCGGCGCCTGCACCGTAAGCATGAACGGCAAGGCGGTCAAATCCTGCTCGATCCTCGCCATGCAGGCCGAGGGCGCGGAGGTCATGACCATCGAAGGCGTGGCCAAAGCCGACGGCACGCTGCACCCGATGCAGGCGGCGTTCAAGGAGCATCACGGCCTGCAGTGCGGTTTCTGCACCCCGGGCATGGTGATGAACGCGATCGATTTCGCGAAGAGTCATGCGAATCCGTCCGAGCAGGAGATCCGCGAGGCGCTGGAAGGCAACCTGTGCCGCTGTACCGGGTATCACAACATCGTCAAGGCCATCGGCGCCGGGGCGAAAGCCATGGCTGCCGGAAAGTGAGGAGAACACCATGAACGCACCGCTGATCGGCGCCAGAATCGAGCGCAAAGAGGACTACCGCTTTCTCACCGGCGCGGGCCAGTACACGGACGACCTTGAACTGCCGCGCCAGAGTTACGCCGCGTTTGTGCGTTCTCCGCATGCTCATGCACTCATAAAAAAAATATCCATTGGAAAAGCAAAAGCATCCTCGGGAGTCCTCGCGATCTACAGCGGCGAGGACTTCGCCGCCGCCAAGCTCGGCGGCCTGCCCTGCGGCTGGCTGATCACCGACGTCAACGGCCAGCCGATGAAGGAGCCGCCGCATCCCTGCCTCGCGCAGGGCAAGGTGCGCTACGTCGGCGACCAGGTTGCCATCGTCATCGCTGAGACGATTGCGCAGGCGCGCGACGCCGCCGACCTCGTGCAAGTGGACTATGAAGTCCTGCCCGCGGTCGTGGACGGCTCCAAGGCGCGCGCCAAGGGTGCGCCGCAACTGCACGAGATTGCGCCCGATAACACCTGCTACGTCTGGGCGATCGGCGACAAAGCCGTGACCGACGCGGCATTCGCCAAGGCGGCGCATGTCACGAAGCTCGACTTCATCAACAACCGCTTGATCCCCAATGCGCTGGAGCCGCGCGTAGCGAACGGCTCGTATTCGCGCGCCGACGACAACTACACGCTGTATGTCGCGAGCCAGAACCCGCACGTCGAGCGGCTGCTGATGACCGCCTTCGTGATGGGCCTGCCCGAGCACAAGGTGCGCGTGGTGGCGGGCGACGTCGGCGGCGGCTTCGGCTCGAAGATCTACCTGTATGCCGAGGACGTTGCCGTGACCTGGGCCTCCAAGCAGGTCAACCGGCCGGTGAAATGGACTTCGGACCGCTCGGAGGCGTTTCTCACGGACGCGCATGGCCGCGACCACCACACGGCGGCCGAGCTGGCGATGGACAAGGACGGCAAGTTCCTCGCCATGCGCGTGAAGACCACGGCCAACGTCGGCGCCTACCTCTCGACGTTCGCCTCCTGCGTGCCGACGATCCTCTACGCCACGCTGCTCGCGGGGCAGTACAAGACGCCGACCATCCACTGCGAAGTAACGGCCGTGTTCACCAACACCACGCCGGTGGATGCCTATCGCGGCGCGGGCAGGCCCGAAGCGACCTACGTCGTCGAGCGCCTGGTGGAAACCGCGGCGCGCGAGATGAAGATCGATCCGGCCGAAATACGCCGGCGCAACTTCATCACCGAGTTTCCCTACCAGACGCCGGTCGCACTTCAGTACGACATCGGCAACTACAACGCCACCATGGACGCCGCGCAGAAGCTGGCGGATGTTTCAGGTTTCTCATCCAGAAAAAAAGCCTCTGAAGCGAAGGGCAAGCTGCGTGGTCTCGGCTACGCGGCCTACATCGAGGCCTGCGGCATTGCGCCCTCGGCGGTCGCCGGAGCGCTCGGCGCAAGGGCGGGCCTGTTCGAGGCGGGCGAAGTGCGCGTGCATCCGACCGGCAGCGTGACGGTGTTCACCGGCTCGCATTCGCACGGCCAGGGGCACGAGACCACGTTCGCGCAGGTCGTCGCCGATCGCCTCGGCATCGGCATCGATTCGGTGGACATCGTGCATGGCGACACCTCGAAAGTACTTTTTGGCATGGGCACCTACGGCTCGCGCTCCATCGCGGTCGGCGGCACGGCGATCGTCAAGGCGCTCGACAAGATCGTCGCCAAGGGCAAGAAGATCGCCGCCCACCTGATGGAAGCGGCCGAAGCCGACGTCGTCTACGACCGCGGCGTCTACAAGGTCGCGGGCACCGACAAGCAGAAGATGTTCGGCGAGGTGGCGTTCGCGGCCTACGTGCCGCACAACTATCCGCACGACAAGCTCGAACCCGGCCTGAACGAGAACGCGTTCTACGACCCCGCCAACTTCACCTTCCCCGCCGGCACCTACGTCTGCGAGGTCGAAGTGGATCCGGAGACCGGCGTGGTGAAAATCGAGAAATTCACCGCGGTGGACGACTTCGGCAAGATCATCAACCCGATGATCGTCGAGGGTCAGGTGCACGGCGGGCTCACGCAGGGCATCGGCCAGGCGCTCACCGAGGGTTGCCAGTACGACGCCACCGGCCAGCTCCTCACCGGCTCGTTCATGGACTACTGCCTGCCGCGGGCGACCGACGTGCCCTTCTACCAGGTGGACACGCGCGAGACGCCCTGCACGCACAACCCGCTCGGCGTGAAAGGTTGCGGCGAAGCTGGCGCGATCGGCGCGCCGGCCGCGCTCATGAACGCGATCACCGATGCGCTTGGCGTGAAGGACATGCCGATGCCTGCCACGCCGCAGACGGTATGGCGGACCCTGAAGAACAAAAAAGCAGCCTGATCCGGGAACAAGGAGACTCACATGCATGCATTCAAATATCACCGCCCTTCCAGCGTGAACGACGCCGCGGCGCTCATGAAAGGCGAAGCGAAGCTGCTCGCCGGCGGCCAGACGCTCGTGCAGACGATGAAGCTGCGCCTCGCCTCGCCCTCGGACATCGTCGACCTCGGCACCATCAAGGACCTTGCCGGCATCAAGTCCGACGGCAAGATCGTGACCATCGGCGCGATGACCCGCCACGCGGATGTAGAGCATTCCGCCGACGTGAAGAAAGCGATCCCCGCGCTCGCCGCGCTGGCCGCCATGATCGGCGACCGGCAGGTACGGGCCATGGGAACGATTGGCGGTTCGGTGGCCAACAACGACCCGGCGGCGGACTACCCGGCGGCAGTGCTCGCGCTGAACGCCACGATCACCACCAACAAGGGCAAGCACGAGGCCGACAAGTTCTTCAAGGGCATGTTCGAAACCACACTGAAAGCCGGCGAGATCATTACCGCGGTTTCCTTCCAGGTGCCCAAGCGCGCCGCCTACATGAAATTCAAGAACCCGGCCTCGCGCTTCGCCATCGTCGGCGTCTTCGTCGCCGACTTTGGCGGCACGGTGCGCGTCGCGGTGACCGGTGCCGGCCCATCGGTCTTCCGCCAGGCCGACATGGAAAAAGCGCTCGCCGCCAAATTCGCGCCCGAGTCGGTGGCGAACATCAAGGTCAAGCAGGACGGCCTGAACAGCGACATGCACGCCAGCGCCGAATACCGCGCGCACCTGGTGACGGTGATGGCCAGGCGCGCGGTGGAAGCCGCGCTCAAGTAAAGAATTCTTGCGGAGGGGGGGGGAAAGCCCGCTTCGGCGGGCTTTTTTTGTCCGGTTCTCATTGTATCATTTATGATACTATTGATCTTATGCGACATTCCGAGCTGCATTTGCAATTGCGCCGGCGGCGCCACGCCAGCGGCCTGAGCCAGGCGGCACTGGCCGCGAAGAGCGGCGCCGGCCGCGTCACCATCGCCCGGCTGGAAGCCGGATCGGCGCAGGATTTCCGCCTCGGCACGCTGTCGCGACTGTGCGAGGCGCTCGGGCTGGAACTCGCCGCCCTGCCGCGCGGCGGCCTGCCCGCGCAAGAGACCGCGATCGCGCGCGAACGCGAACGCAGTCGCAGGCTGGACGCACGCCGCCGCCATGCCGCCCTCGCCGCGCGCCTGCTCGCCGCCGCTCCGGTCGAGGCGGCGTCGATGCTGCGCCAGGCGCGCGCCGCGGTGGACCGCTGGGAGCGCGACGGCCTGTGCAGCGAGCATTACATCTCGCGCTGGCGCAAAGCACTCTCCGGCCCCATCCGCCGGATCGCCCTGGCGCTGCTCGCACACGACGACTGGACCGACGCGCTGCTGCAGAACACGCCCTGGAGTTTCGCCCTGGAGGCGCCGGCGGCATGACGCGCGACGACCTGCGCCTGCTGTTCGCGCAGGCGCGCAAGCTCTCGGGCGAAGCCGATTTCGTCGTCCTCGGCAGCCTCGCGGCGCTCGGCTATGCCGGCAAGCTGCCGGCGCGCATGGCCATGTCGGTGGATGTGGACGCGTACGGCAAGAGCGATCCCGCGCGCATCTTCGACCTTGCCCCCAAGCTCGGCCAGGGCAGCGCGTTCGAAGCCGCGCACGGCTACTACCTCGACCCGATCTCCCCGCGCATCGCAACCCTGCCGGAGGGCTGGGAAGCGCGGCTGGTGCGCATCGAGCTCGATCCGGGCCTCGCCGCCTGGTTCCTGGAACCGAACGACGCCGCGGTCTCCAAGTACGCGCGCATGGAGCCGCGCGACCGCGAGTGGATCCGCGCCGGCCTGGAGGCCGCGATCCTTTCGCTGCCCATCATAGAGTCGCGCTTCGCGCACACCGAGTTTCACGACGCGGCCGAATCCACCCGCGCGCGCAAAGCCCTGGAAGAAGACCTCGTCTGGTCGCGTGCCGGGCGTTCGCGCAAGCGCTGACTGCGTCGGCCTTCGCCTACTCGATCACCTGGTCGGCGCGCAGCAGCAGCGCTTGCGGAATCTTGATGCCGAGCGCTTTCGCGGTCTTCAGATTGATCACCAGTTCGAATCGGGTTGGCCGTTCGACCGGAAGATCGGCCGGCTTGGCACCCTTGAGGATCCTGTCCACGAAATAGGCTGCGCGCCGGTACAGTGCGACAGAGTCAGCCCCGTAGCCGATCAGTCCGCCCAATTCCGCGAATTCCTTCGCCCCCACCGCGGGAAGCCGCTGCCTTGCCGCAAGGTTCGCGAGCTCTTCGTAGCTAGCACCAAACAACGTGTCCGTCGATACCACGAGCGCATTGACGCGCCCTTTGGTCATTGCCGCAAATGCGCTGCCGAACTCCTTCGGTGACCGAATCTCAAAGGCTAGCCACTCCAGCTTCAACGACTTGGCAGTGGCAAACGCGGCTTCGAACGCCAACCTGCTCGCAGGATTCGCCGAATTTATCAGCATACCCACCCGCGCGATGCCCGGCACCGCCTCCTTGAGCAGCCCCAGCCGTTTCGCCGTGATCTCCTGGGTAAAGGCGGTTGCTCCGGTAATGTTCCCTCCAGGCCGCGCGAGGCTGGAAACGAGACCCATAGCGACGGGATCGCCGCCAGAGGGAACGACGATGGGAATCGTCGCTGTGGCGCCCTTGGCCGCAAGCACCGCCTTACTTCCGAAGGCGACGAGCACGTCAACCTTCAGGCGTACGAGCTCCGCTGCCAGTTCGGACAGACGCTCGTAATTTCCGTCGGCCGACCGAAATTCGATCACGATGTTCTTGCCCTCGACGTAGCCGAGTTCCCGCAGGCCCGCGCGCAGCGCCTCGATCCGGTTCCGGTTCGCCTGGCCGGACAGTGTTTCGGAAATCAGGAAGCCGATCCGAGGAATCTTCCCTTGCTGAGCCAGCACTGCGAGCGGCGCTGCAAGTAGCGCAACCGAACCGAGGAAAAAGTGCCGCCGCTTCATTCAATCACCCGGTCAACGG
>Ga0315281_10007995_pt1 | contig 14804 bp, 11 predicted proteins | sample YL17G07_0_MG_FD_204540 | JGI IMG/M metagenome (GOLD analysis project Ga0315281, IMG submission 204540) | Sediment microbial communities from Yellowstone Lake, YNP, Wyoming, USA - YL17G07_0 | ecosystem: Environmental > Aquatic > Freshwater > Lake > Sediment | place: USA: Wyoming | collected...
GCCCGGTCAGGGCGCGCACCACCCGCAGTGCGATCGCCCACGCCTCGGTCCCGGAATTGAAGAACCGGACCCGATCCGCACACGGAATGACCTCGACCAGGCGTGCCGCCAGGCGGACGGCCGGCGGGCTCAGGTGCGCGTAGTTCGAGCCGCGCGCGACCTGGGCCGTGACCGCAGCGACCACCTCGGGGTGGGCGTGGCCGACGAGGATGCAGCCCGAGCCCAGGACCATGTCCAGCATCCGCCGCCCGTCCAGGGTCCAGACCCAGACTCCCTCGGCCCGGTCGATCAGGAACTCCGGCGCATCCAGGCTGGACCCGAATCCCGCCGGCCGCTGGCTGAACGTCCAGATCCCGCCGCCGGGAAGGCTGCGCCGGGCTGCCTCGAGCAGCTGCCGGGTGGGTTCGTGCGTCGCCATTCGGGCTGACGCCTCAGGCGGGCGGAGGCGTCCCTGCCGGAGCGGTGTCGCCTCCCGCGGACACGACCGGCAGGGCGCGAGTACCGCCGGCCGCCTGGATCACGTCCCACAGGTGGCAGGCCACCTGGTGAGTGGCGTCGGCCTGCACGAGCGGCGGCTCCTCCTCGCGGCAGAGCGGCTGGGCGAACGGGCAGCGGGTGTTGAAGCGGCAGCCCTTCGGCGGGTTCACGGGGCTCGGCACGTCGCCGGTGAGGATCATTCGGCGGCGCTTGCGCTCAACCTCGGGATCGGGGATCGGGACGGCCGAGAGGAGGGCCATGGTGTACGGGTGGAGCGGCCGGTCGTACAGTTCCCGGCGGCTCGTGATCTCGACGATCTTGCCCAGGTACATCACCGCCACGCGGTCCGAGATGTGCCGCACGACCGACAGGTCGTGGGCGATGAACAGGTAGGTCAGCCCGTACGTCTCCTGCAGTTCCTGCAGGAGGTTGATGACCTGGGCCTGGATGCTCACGTCGAGGGCCGAGATCGGCTCGTCACAGACGATGAACGAGGGGTTCAGGGCGAGCGCCCGGGCGATCCCGATCCGCTGGCGCTGTCCGCCGGAGAACTCGTGGGGGAAGCGGCTGGCCATGCTCGGGTCGAGGCCGACGACCTCGAGCAGCTCGTTGACCCGGCGCTGGCGCTCCCGGGCGTCGCCCAGGTGGTGGATCTCGAGCGGCTCGGCGACGATCGAGCCGATGGTCAGGCGTGAGTTCAGGCTGGCGTAGGGATCCTGGAAGACGATCTGCATGTGGCGACGGGCGCGGCGCAGGTCGCCCGTGCCCATCTTCGTGAGGTCCTTCCCCTCGAAGAAGACCGATCCCGCGGTCGGCTTGTAGAGCTGCAGGATTGCCCGTCCCGCGGTGCTCTTGCCGCAGCCCGACTCACCCACCAACCCGAGCGTCTCGCCGCGCCGGATGCTGAAGCTCACGTCGTCGACGGCCTGGACCCAGCCGGTCCGGCGTTGCAGGATCCCTTGCCTGATCGGGAAGAACATGGTGAGGTGGTCGACCCGGAGGATCTCCTCTTCGGCCTGGGCTCCCGGCGTGGTCGTCGAGGCGGCGGCGCTCACCGCGACCCTCCCTGGCCGGTGGGCGCGGCTGCGGCGGCTGGGGATGCGGCCCCGGTCGCGGTCGCGGACGTGGTGCGCGCAGCAGCCGACGGTCCGGCCGTCGGTTGGCCGGTGGGTGCCTCTCCGGGTTCGTGGGGCGGCGCATTGCGCACGTCGACCCAGCAGGCGGTCCAGTGGCGCGGAGCCGCCAGCTCGAGCGTCGGGTTGTCCTCCAGGCAGACGGGGGCGGCGTACGGGCACCGAGGCTGGAACGGGCACCCGGCCGACGTGTCGATCAGATCCGGCGGGGCGCCCTGGATCGGGCGCAGGCGGTCGCCACGAGCCTGGTCGAGACGCGGGATCGAGGCCATCAGGCCGAGGCTGTAGGGGTGCCGCGGGTCGCGGAAGGTGTCCGCGACCGGGGCGGTCTCGACGATGTAGCCCGCGTACATCACGTTCACGCGATCGACGATTCCGGCGACCACCCCGAGGTCGTGGGTGATCAGGATGAGCGCCATCCCAAGCTCGGCCCGCAGCCGCTGCAGCAGCTCGAGGATCTGGGCCTGGATCGTGACGTCCAGGGCGGTCGTCGGTTCGTCGGCGATCAGGAGCTTCGGGTCGCAGCTGAGGGCCATGGCGATCATCACCCGCTGGCGCATGCCGCCCGAGTACTGGTGCGGGTAGCTGTCCACGCGCGACGCCGCGGCCGGGATGCCCACCAGTTCCATCAGCTCGATGGCCCGCTTGCGGGCCGCCCGATGGGTCATCCCGCGGTGGATCTCCAGCGGCTCCGTGATCTGGCGCCCGATCGTCATGACCGGGTTCAGGTACGAGATGGGGTCCTGGAAGATCATCGCGATCTCGTTGCCCCGGATCTTCTGACGCTCCGCCTCGGAGAGCTTCAGCTGATCGCGGCCGCCGTACCAGACCTCGCCGCCCACGACCCGGCCCGGGTGCGGGACGAGGCCCATGATCGACAGCGCGGTGACGCTCTTGCCGCAGCCCGACTCGCCGACGAGACCGAGCGCTTCGCCGCGGTCGACGTGGAACGAGACGCCGCGTACCGCCTGGACCACGCCGTCGCGCATGGAGAACTGCGTGCGCAGGTCCCGGACCTCGAGCAGGTGCCCGGCGTCAGCCATCGAGAAGCCTCAGCAGCGGAAAGGACAGCGTGACTGTAACCGCGCCGTCCCCCTGACGGCAGGCCGCAACATACCATCTCGACAGCCCCAGACCTATGCCGTATCGTCCGGCCGCGGGATGTCGCCGGAGGAGAACCCCTGCGTTCGGCGCGGCGCCCGCGGCGCTTCGAGTGCCTCGATCGGCGGTGAACGCCCGACGAGGAGAGGAGGGTTCGTGAACCATCGCGCTCGCCCGTTCCTGGCACTGGCCGCGATCGTCGCGGTGATCGTCGGGGCCTGTTCGACGGCGGCCACGCCGGCGCCCACAGCTGCTCCCGCCACGGCTGCTCCCGCCACGGCTGCTCCGGCCACTCCTGCTCCGGCCACGGCTGCTCCGGCCACGGCTGCTCCGGCCACGCCGGCCCCCACCCCGGTTCCGACGCCGGCCAGCGGAGGCACGCTCTCCCTCCACCTGTACCAGCAGTACACCTCGTTCTATCCGTGGAGCGAGAGCGGCACCGGCGGCGACTCGCTCGTCATGGAACTCCAGTGGGATTTCCTGGCGGCCTACGACGAGAAGGGTGAGGCGGAGATGCGGCTCGCCGAGTCGATCACGGCCAGCCCGGACGCCAAGACCTGGACGGTCAAGCTCAAGCCCGGCCTGACCTGGAGTGACGGCACGCCGCTCACCTCGAAGGACGTCCTCTTCAGCTGGCGCGAGAATGCCAACCCGAACCACTCCTACAACTCCGGCCTCTGGGCCAACGTCGTCGGCAACGCCGAGTGGATCAAGGCCGCCGACTTCTCGAAGGACATGGCCGGCATCACGGCTCCCGACGACAGCACCGTCGTCTTCCAGCTGATCGAGCCGAACGCGGCCTTCGTCGCCACCCTGCTCAACTTCCGCAACTACATCCTGCCGTCGGCCTCGATCCTGGCTGACGTTCCGAACATCGCCACCCTGAGCCAGAAGGACGTCTGGGCCCTCCCGTACTGGCAGTCGCCCAAGGTGGGCGTCGGACCGTACCTCTGGGACAAGACCGAGACGGCCCAGTTCATCTCATTCCACAAGAACCCGACCTGGCGGGGCAACCCCCAGGCGTTCGACGGGGTCATCGTCAAGCCGAACAACGACACCGCCGTCGCAGCCGCCCAGCTCCAGTCGGGTGACCTCGACCTCGCGGTCGTGACCCTGGACGACCTTGACGGCCTCGCCGCCGCGGGCCTCCAGACCGGCACCGAACTGACCCCGTTCCCGATCCAGTCCGACATGAACAACTCCAAGGCGTCACGCTTCGCAGACGTCAAGGTCCGCCAGGCGTTCATGTACGGCTGCGACCGGCAGGGTTTCGTCGACAGCTTCCTCAAGGGCAAGGGCGCGAAGTGGGATTCCTACTTCTTCCCGTCCTGGGTGCCCAAGGACGGCATCACCGTCTACGACTTCAACCTCGACAAGGCCAAGGCGCTGCTCGACGAGGCGAAGTTCGACTACAGCAAGCCGGTCGTCTGGCTCTCCTGGAACAAGGACGCCCGGGACCGCCAGTCCTTCCTCGAGGACTGCCAGGCCCAGATGAAGAAGATCGGCGTCGACATCCAGATCGTGAACGGCCTGGACGTGACCAACGACCTCGGCAAGAAGGGTCAGTGGGACCTGCAGCTCTACGGTGGGTACCCCATCGCCGATCCTGACCAGATCCGCCAGTTCACCGCCTGCTCCGCCATCGGCAAGACGGCGGGCGCGAACTCCAAGGACTGGCCCGACGGCTCCGCGTACATGTCCGGCGGCGCCAACGCCGTCAACTGGTGCAACCCGACCTTCGATGACCTGATGAACCAGGCGTCCAAGATCGCCGACCAGGCCCAGCGTGCCGACCTGTACAAGCAGGCGCAGGACATCTGGCTGGCGGAAGTCCCGATGATGCTCAACTACCGCAAGGCGACCGCCTACGCCTGGAACGGCAAGCTCCAGGGCGTGGTCGTCTACGGCGATCCGTCCCAGCTGTTCCTCAAGATCGACCAGTGGTCGATGTCGCAGTAGGCGACACTCGGTCCTGAGACACTCACGGGCTGCCGGGGATCACCCCCGGCAGCCCGTGCCTCATCCGTAGCCGTCCACGAGGCCCATGGGTCGCTGGCTCGCGCGTCGACTGATCATCACGCTGATCACGTTCATCGGCATCACGATGCTGGTGTTCGCCCTGATGCGCCTCGCGCCGGTCAACCCGGTCGACCTCCTGCTCTTCAACATGCGCAACCAGGGCGGCCTCTCGTCGGCCGACATCCAGCGCATCCACGACAACCTCGCCCGCGAGCTGGGGCTGGACCAGCCGATCCCGATCCAGTACCTGATCTGGGTCCAGGAGGTCTTCACCAAGGGGAGCCTGGGCTTCTCGTTCGTCTTCGGTCGGCCCTCGCTGACGATGGTGCTGGAGCGCGTCCCCCCGACCCTCATCCTCATGGGCACGGCGCTGACCCTCGAGCTCCTCGTCGGCATCCCGCTCGGCATCATCGCGGCCCTTCGCCGCAACCGGATCACCGATTACATCGTGTCCACCTTCGGCCTGTCGGTCGTGGCGGTGCCCTCGTTCTTCCTGGGCCTGGCGGCCATCTATGTCTTCTCGGTGAAGCTCAACGTGCTGCCGGCCGGCGGCATGTTCAACCCCAAGAACAAGGGTGTCGACCCGATCGACTTCGTGCGGCACCTGCTGATGCCGGCGATGATCCTGGGGTTCGCCGGCGTCGGCCCCGTCATCCGCTACGTCCGCACGAGCATCCTGGAGACGCTCGGCAAGGAGTACCTCGTCACGGCGCGGTCCAAGGGGCTGCCGCGGACCCTCGTGATCGTCCGGCACGCCTTCCCCAACGCGCTGCTGCCCCTGATCACCGTCATCGGACTGCAGGTCGGCACGCTGATGGCCGGCGCATTCATCACCGAGCAGATCTTCACCTGGCCCGGGATGGGGAGGTTGGCCCTCGATGCCATCAACAGTCGGGACTACCCGGTCATCCAGGCGTTCGCCGTGGTCACCGCGATCATGGTCCTGCTCGGCAACCTCCTTTCGGACCTCGCCTACGGGATCGCCGACCCGCGGATCCGGCTGGAGTGACGGCATGACCGCGAGCGTCGCCCCGTGACCAGCCAGGCCGCCGCCCTACCGAGGGTCGTCACGCGCCGCCGGAGCGAGAGCGCCGGGCGCCGGGCGCTGCGCCGCTTCCTCCGCCATCGCGCGGCCCTGCTGGGGCTGTTCATTCTCGCGCTGATCGCCGTGACTGCCATCCTGCTGCCGTTCGTCTACGGCCAGGACCCGGATGTCACCAACACGAAGATCGGCTTCCAGGCACCCAGCGCGAACCATCTCCTGGGCACGGACCGGCTGGGCCGCGACCTGCTCGCCCGGCTGATGAACGCCGGCCGGGTTTCGCTGGCCGTAGGAGTTGCCGCCGCACTCTTCGCGACGGGGCTCGGACTGGTGATCGGGATGATCGCCGGGGTCTTCGGCGGCTGGGTCGATTCGGTGATCATGCGGTTCACCGACGTCGTCATCGCCCTGCCGATCCTGATCGCCATCGCCATCGTGGTCGGCATCATCGGTACCGGCGTCGAGATCGTGGTGGTCGTCATCGGGCTGTTCGGCTGGCCGGAGGCCGCGCGGATCGTGCGGGCTGTCATCCTCTCGTTGCGCGAGCAGGACTTCGTCATGGCTGCCCGGGCCCTCGGGGCGACGAACACGCGGATCATCAGGAAGCACCTGATCTTCCACGCCCTCGCCCCGCTGACGGTGACCGGGACCTTCACGGTCGCAGGAGCGCTGCTGACCGAGGCGTCGCTCTCCTATCTCGGCATCGGCGTGCGGCCGCCCCAGGCCTCCTGGGGGAACATGCTCTATGACGCCCAGCAGCTCTTCATCCTGCGCGACTACCCCTGGTACTGGGTCCCGCCGGGCCTGGCGATCTTCGTCACGGTGCTGGCCGTGAACCTCGTCGGCGACGGCCTGCGCGACGCCCTCGATCCGCACGGCTGACCCTGTCATCCGGCCCTGACCGGGCGCCTGGCGGCCGTGCCAGAATCCCGCCCATGGACGCCAGCCTTCCCTACTGGATCGTCGACGCGTGGTGTGCCGCGGGGCCGTACCGAACCCGCCAGCCGGGGACGCCCTACGCCTTCGACGAGCTCCTGGCCGAGCACGAGCGGTTCGACATCGGACGTCGCCTCTGCCTGAGCGCCGAGGCGCGCGACGGGGTTCCCGACGAGGGGAACGCGGAGATCACCCGCCTGACCGCCGGGCGCGACGACACGGGGGCGATCTGGGTCGCCCTCCCGCCGGCGCGATTCGGTGGCCGTCCCGCCGAGCGGCTGCTGGCCGACGCCCAGGCCGCCGGAGTCGCGATGCTCGCGTTCTTCCCGGCGACGCATGGCCACCACCTTGCCACGTGGGCCAACGGCGACCTCTACGCGGCGATGGAGGAGGCTCGACTGCCCCTCGCCATCGACGTGGCGCAGGCGGCCGGCGGCGATCCGGGAGCGGCGACCCCGCAGGTTCGCTACGAGGCCATCCACGCGGTCGCTGCGGCCTACCCGAAGCTGCCGATCGTCCTCTGGAACGCCTGGTACATGGACGAACGCCTCCAGGTGCCGATCCTGGACGCCTGCCCGAATGTGCGGGTGGGGCTGGCCACCGTGTTCGTCCCGACCTTCGGGATCGAGCAGTACACCGCCCGGTATGGGCCCGACCGCCTGATCTTCGGATCGAGCTGGCCGGTCCAGTCGCCCGGCCCGCTCCTGACGTACGTGCTCTACGCGGACGTCGAGGACGCGGCGAAGGCGGCGATCCTCGGCGGCACGGTCAGGGAGCTCTGCGCGGAGGTCCGCTGGCCGGTGCGCGGCATGTGGGGCGAGGGCGAGTGAGCGTGCCCGCGGCCAGGAAGGCCGGGCCGGCCGAGCCACACGGGGCCTCGAAGCGCGCTCCCTGGACGCCCGGTGACGGAACCCTGGCCAGCCGCGCTCTCGCCGGCCTGCCGCTCGACGTCCCGGTGATCGACGTCCATGCCCACGTCGGGCCATCGATGGGGATCGATCGCCCGCTCGGCGTCGAGGCTGTCTCCCACCTGATGGACGCCATCGGGATCGACCGCGCCGCCATCTCGGGCTTCATGTTCGGGACCGGCGTTCGACTGGAGACCATGAACGACTGGGTGGCCGAATTCGTGCGGGCGCGGCCGGGCCGGTTCCTCGGGTACTGCTACGTCAACCCCAACTACCCCGAGGCGATGATCGCGGAGATCGACCGCTGCTTCGATGAGCTGGGGTTCGCCGGCTTCAAGATCCACGTCAGCTGGAACGACTACCCGTACGACGGCGAGCGCTATGCGCCGCTCTACGAATACGCGGCCGCCCGGGGCCTGCCGATCCTCGCCCACACCTGGGGCGACGAGGCGGTCCGGCAGCTGGCCCGGATGGCCCGCCAGCACCCCGGCGCGTCGTTCATCGCCGGCCACAGCGGGGCGGGCGATGTCTCGATCAACATCGAGGAGGCGCTGCGCACGCCGAACCTGCTCCTGGAGATCACCTACTCGGGCGGGACGCCCCGGATGACCGAGCGGCTCGTGCGCGAGGTCGGCGCGGACCGGATCATGTTCGGCTCGGACACCGTGCTCTTCGCGGCGTCCCACCAGGTCGGCAAGGTCGTCTTCGCTGACATCCTCGAGGCGGACAAGGCGGCGATCCTCGGTGGCAACGCGAGGCGCGTCTTCGGGCTGGGGTAGGGCCGGGCGAAGGCGAGCCGTCCGGGCGACGGGGGTGGGCAATCACGCGGCGGCGGCCAGGCGCCCGCGGCCAGGCGCCCGCGGCCAGGCGCCCGCGGCCGGCCAGGCGCCCGCGGCCAGGCGCCCGCGGCGCCCGCGGCGCCCGCAGCCAGGCGCCCGCAGCCAGGCGCCCGCAGCCAGGCGCCCGCAGCCAGGCGCCCGCAGCCAGGCGCGTCCAATCGCGGAATTCGATCAATTGTCCCGCTGCGGCACGGTATCTTCGATTCGCGGGGTACCGGCGGGACGTTTCAGGGCTCCGGGGCGGAACGCTGAGCGTGAAACAGCCCGTCCCGACCGGTCAACCGCCTCCCGCGGCCGGTCAGAGTCGAGATATCGGCCCCCAGCGGGACATTCGGGAGGAAACCTGGGCGCGCCACCTCCCCTGAGCGGCCCGGCCCGCCACCTCCCCTGAGCGGCGCGGGCGTGCCGCCTCCCCTGAGCGGCCCGGCCCGCCGCCACGGGCGGCGGCCCCGAAGACGGGCGGCACGGCCCGCCGCCACGGAACGCGGGCGGTGCCACGAGATCAGGGCAGCCGCCGCGGGTCGCCGCAACGGAACGAAGCCCGGGTGGTGCGCGCCCCGACCCCGCTGCGCTAGGCTGGTCCGGCGCGGGCGAACCGTGCAGCGCCGCCGGGCACGGGACGCCACCGGGCCGGCGCCCGCCAGGCCAGTGAGGGACCACCGTGAGCCGACTTCGTCTGGGTGTCGTCGGGATCGATCACTACCACTCCACCGGCTGGGTCGAGAGCTTCGAGCACTTCGCCGACCTGATCGAGATCGTCGCGCTGTACGACCCGAACCCGGAGATCGGAACGACCCTGGCCCCGCGGTTCCACGACCCGGGCCTCTCGCCGGCGCTCGACCCGAAGTATCGGGCCCTGCCCTTCTACTTCGATCTGGGCACGATGCTCGCCGAACAGCGCCTCGACCTGGCCCTGGTCACCTCGCTGAACCGCGACGCGCCCGCGGCGATCGAGACGCTCGCTCGTGCCGGCGTCCATATCCTCGCCGACAAGCCCGTTGCTCGAACAGCATCCGAGGCACGCCGCGCGTTCGCCACCGCCCGAACCGCCGGAGTGACCGTCACGGTGGGCCTCGGCAAGCGCGCCTCCGCCGGCTGGCTCGACGCCCGGCGAATGGTCGCGGCGGGACGGCTCGGGAAGCTCTATTCGACGGAAGCGCTCTTCACGACCTCTTCCGTCCTCGTTCGGAACCCCACCAACCACCTCTTCCACGACCCGATGGGCCGGGGGATCCTCTCCTGGCTCGGCATCCACGACGTCGACGCGCTGCAGTGGATCAGCGGCGAGCCGATCGTGGAGGTCCAGGCGATGACCGCGAACGTGGGCGGTCAGGCGATCGAGGTCGAGGACGCGGTCTCCGCCTCGCTGCGGTACGCCGGCGGCGGCCTGGGCACGCTGCACTTCGTCAACGCGTTCCCGCGGCCCGGTTCGGACGGTTACATGGCGTTCCGGGGCGAGAAGGGCTCCATCCGGATCGAGTACACGGGCGACCTCGTCTGGCGCGGCTCCGGCGACCGGCGTGATCCGCTCATGGTCGAGGAGCGGCACTACGAGCTGGCCGAGGTCGGCGGCTACGGTGCCGGGTCCCTCATCCAGATCCAGGACTGGCTGGACGCCATCCGTGATCGTCGGGACCCGATGGTTACCGGCGAGGATCTTGTCCGGGCGCTCGAGGTGATCGACGCGATCTACGAATCGGCCACCTCCGGCCAGCGGATCCGGGTCACGTCCCGCCAGGGACCGGGGTAGGCGGCGGCTCCGGCGTCCACGTCGGGAGTCTCACGGCCGAGGCGAGCATCTGGCGGATGATCGCCTCGTTCGCGGCGTGGTCCGGGCCCCGCAGGCACGCGTCGATCGCGTAGAAGTTCGACGGGAAGTCGTGCGGGATCACGGCCGTGATGCGTTCATCGCCGCCGATCGCGGCGCAACCCGTGTCCGCGGGCCCCGTCGCAACGGCGGCCGCCCGACCGGCGACGGTGGTGCGAACGCCCGGGCTCGAATCCAGCGTCCAGTCCTCCCGATTCCTCAGCCAGACGCTGGTGATGAGTCCGCCGGGCGCGAGGGCCACCGGAGGCCAGGTATCGCACGTCGCCCAGTTCGCGCAGGGCTTGAGCAGATCGGGGCTGAGGTAGGTCAACAGGATGTCCTGGGCCGGGGCGTACGAGTCGCGGCCGGAGTGCCAGTCGGGCGGAAAGGTCAACTCGATCGAACGGAGCCGCAGGCGACCGGGCCCGGCCACAACGCCGTTGTCGTTCGGGTAGGTCGGATCCATCGAGGCTGCCGGAGTGCTGGAGGGGAACGGGAGTTCGGTCACCATCCGGCGGATGATCGCCTCGTTCGTGGCGTGGTCGGGGCCGCGCAGGCAGGCGTCCAGCTGGTCCCAGTTCCAAACGGCGTCGGATGGAACGATGACGGTGATCTGCTCGTCGCCGCCCATCGCCTGGCACCCTTCGTCGGGGGTGACGGCCCGGAGCCTTCCGGCTCTCCCGGCAACCACGATCGGGTCGCCGGAACCCATGTCGAGGACGACGCCGGGCGGGCCTCCCCGGCGCCAGACCGCTGCGAACATGGCACCAGGCTGCAACGTGTAGGCCGGCCACCCCGAACACTGGGACCCGCCCGTCCCCTGCTGCAGGTTCTCCCAGCGGGTGCACGGATCCGGGACCAGATCGGGGCCCAGGAAGGCCACGAGCTGAAAGAAGCTCGAGACATCGGAGTAGTACATCGCGCGCCAACCGTCGGGCAGGCGAAGTGGTGCTCCCGCGAAGGAAACCTCCGTCAGAATCGACGGGGAAGGACCGCCAGCGGACGTGACGTCATCGGTCACTGCCGGCCCGGTCGCCAGGTCCGACGATGCACCGGGCTCCGAGGCGCCCGACTGCACGCACCCGGCGATCACCGCGGCGGCCAGCGCCAGCGACACCCATCGGCACATGCGGACACCCTATCGTTGCGATGTCACACGTCAAGCATCAGCGGGTGGATGGCCGGCATGATCGATTCAGCGAGAGGGCCCGATCCGAGGGCCGTGCGGGACGACCGGGGCGAGCACGCCGCTGCGGTCACGCCCGGTCCTCGGGGGATGCCCCCGGTCGAGCTGCATCGGCACGGGCCCGTACGGGACCGCGAGGCGTTCCTGCGCCGCATGCCGAACGCGATCGTGGCCACCCTCCGCCGCGAGGCGGCCCCCAACCTGAGCCCGAACTGGTTCCTCTGGACCGGCGCGGAGTTCTGGATCAGCACCCTTGCCTGGACGGCCAAGGTGAAGAACCTGCGGCGCGACCCGCGCCTCAGCCTCTGCATCGACGACCCGATCTCCGGCGATTACGTGACCGCGTACGGGATCGCCCGGATCATCGACGACGAGACGGTCCGCGAGCGGACCCTCGAGCTGATCCGGAAATACCGCTCCGAGGAGGACGTGCTGCCGCACTGGGAACGGATCAAGGGCGACCGGGTCATCCTGGCGATGACGCCCGACCAGTTCGCCTGGCAGGAGTGGTGATGGCCGTGGAGAGCAGTCGATGAGCCAGGGTGTCCGCATCGAACGCGACCTCCGGATCCCCGTGCGCGACGGGGTCCACCTGGCGGCGAACCTGTACCTGCCGGAGGCGCCCGGACGGTATCCGGCACTCCTCCAGTACACCCCGTACCTGAAGGACGGCATGGGCGGCCTCGGCTCGATCGAGGTCGGCCAGATCGCGCTCGCCCGTCGAGGGTTCGCCTGCCTCAGCCTCGACTTCCGGGGCTACGGCGAATCCGAGGGCGTCCCCGCCCCGCCGTTCGCGCCGGCCGAGAAGGAAGACGGCCACGACGCGATCGAATGGATCGCCTCCCAGCCGTGGTGCAGCGGGCGGACGGGCATCTGGGGGGTCTCGTACGGCGGCAACACCGCCCTTTCCATCGCCTCGCTGCGACCCCGCTCGCTCGGCGCGATCGTGGCGATCCATGCCATCGACAACGAGTACACAGGTGCGGCCTGGCCCCACGGCTGCCGCGGGGCGCTCGTCGGCGAGGTGGACTGGGGCTTCCGCATGGCGGGCATCCAGCTCCTGCCGCCGCTCCGCTTCGGGGCGGACTGGGAGCGCCGCTGGCGCGAACGCCTCGCGGCGATCGAGCAGCCCTACCCCTTCTTCTGGCACTCCATCCCACCGGAGACGTGGGCGGCCTGGGCGACCGACATCGAGGCGATCGAGGCGCCGACCCTCGCGGTCTCTGCATGGCACGACTCGTATCCGCGGGAGACCGTCGAGTACCACGACCGCCTGACGGCGCCGAAGCGCCTGCTCCTTGGCCCCTGGAAGCACGAGCTTCCGGACCTGGCCGTGCACGCGCAGATCGGCTTCTTCGACGAGATGGCGGACTGGTTCGATCGCTGGCTGAAGGGTCCGGCGGAGATGGGCGACCCGGGCACTCGCCGAGCCGGGCAGGACGGCGCTCCGGGCGATGGGCGCCCCACCTCGCCCCCGGTCGCCTTCTTCGAACAACTGGGACGGGGCTGGCGCACGGCCGAATCGTGGCCGCCGTCCACCGTGACCGTCCGCGAGTTCTTCGCCGGACCCGGGGGGACGCTGACGGCCGGGGTCGCCCACGGCCACGAAGCTGCGGCCGACGCCCGCGGCGGCGCCGGCGTCGACGAGTACCGCGTGGATCCAACCGTGGGCCTCGCCGCGCTGCCCTGGGACTGGACGACCCCGACGCACCTCACGCCGCCCGACATCTCGCCCGACGACCACCGGGCGCTGACCTGGACCGGCGAGCCGAACGTCGAGGGGCTGCTGATCACCGGCCAACCGGAGGTCGTGGTTGTGCTGCAGTGCGACCGGCCGGACGTGCCGCTCCGCGCGTGGCTCGCGGACGTCGCTCCGGGCGGCTTCTCCACCCTCATCGCCCAGGGCTGGGTCCGGCCGACACAGCTCGTGGGTGGACCGCTCGAACCGCAGCGCCGGTACGAGGTCCGGGTGCCCCTCGCCCCCACCTGCTACCAGTTGCCGGCCGGGCACCGGCTTCGCCTCGCCGTCGCCGGCTCGCACTTCCCCGCGCTCGTCCCGGCACCTGGCGTTGCCACGTTCCGCGTCTCCCGGGGTGGGCCGGACGGAACCCGCGTGAGACTGCCGGTCGAGCCCGGCCGCGCTGAGACCGGGCCTGCCCCCACCTTCGGCCCGCCGGTCACGGCTCGCCCGACCGCGCAACTGGAGGTTCGAAGCCGCCACGCCGTCCGTCGCAGCCTCGACGACAGCTCGGCGGCCTACCTCCAGGATCGTCTCGCCCGCTTCCGGCTGGAGGGCGGGGCCGAGCTGACCTGGGAACTCGACTCGGAGATTGGCGTCGAACGCGACCGGCCCGCTGGGGTGCGCATGGAATCGCGCCAGACGTGGCGCGTGCTGGAGGGGCCGGCGACGATCGAGGTCCGCCTCGAGATGTGGCAGACGCTCGAGGAGACGGCCATCCGGGCCGACGTCACCGTCGATGGGCGTGCGTTCTTCACCCGCGAATGGCGCCAGGATCTCCGGGCCGTCCCGTGGCGGATCGTTCGCTGAGCCGCCCGCTGTGACGCGCGCCGCGCCACCGACGCCCCCGACCACCGCTCAGTCTGTCGGGTCGCGCTTCTGGAGCCCGGAGCTCGAGACGATGTCGGCTCCCGAGCTTCGCCGCCTGGAGCTCGGGCTGTTGCGCCAGCAACTGGCGTACGCCGCGGCCTCGAGCGACTTCTACCGTGAGAAGTGGCTGGCGGCCGGAGCGCAGCCCGCAAGGGTCCACGACCTGGCCGGCCTGGCGGCGCTGCCGTTCACGGAGAAGCACGAACTCCAGGCCAGCCAGGCAGCCCGCGCACCGTTCGGCACCAACCAGGCCGCGCCGGCGGTCCGGCTGGTGCGGATGCAGGCGACCGGAGGCACGACCGGCCGCCCGCTGCGGATGGGCATGACCCGCTCCGACATCGCGGTCTACGACGAGGTGGGGGCGCGCGCGGCCTGGGCCGCCGGGCTTCGACCCGGCGACATCCTCTTTGAATGCATGAATTTCAGCCTTTACGCGGGCGGCGTGAACGACCTCGGCACCTTCGAGCACCTGGGTGCCTGCGTGGCGCCGGTTGGCGTCGGCAATTCGCGACGGCTGCTCGAGATCCTGTCCGACCTCGGCGTGCCGGCCGCTCTGTACTCGACGCCGTCGTACGCCCTGCACCTCGCGACGGTCGCGACGGAGGCCGGCCATCGGCCGCGCGACCTGGGGCTGCGCCGGGGGCTCTTCTCCGGGGACGCGGGCCTCGCCAATCCGGCCTATCGCGCCGAGATCGAGGACGCCTGGGGCATGGTGGCTCGCAACATCTACGGCACCAGCGAAACCGCG
>Ga0315281_10007996_pt1 | contig 14804 bp, 18 predicted proteins | sample YL17G07_0_MG_FD_204540 | JGI IMG/M metagenome (GOLD analysis project Ga0315281, IMG submission 204540) | Sediment microbial communities from Yellowstone Lake, YNP, Wyoming, USA - YL17G07_0 | ecosystem: Environmental > Aquatic > Freshwater > Lake > Sediment | place: USA: Wyoming | collected...
TCGACGCGCGGCGCGAGAAAGGGATGGTCGACGTGACGACCACTGCAGCGACGACGACGACCGCGACCGCATCTGGCAATCCCCTGAGTCGTCGCCGTTTCCGATGACGGTTCATCTGAGTTGCCTGCCCGCGGCGGCCCCGATCTCGGTCACGTCCACTGCGGCGCGCAGTTCCTGCGCGGCCGTTCCGAGGCTGGTCCCGCGCATCGACACGCGTGCGCCGGCGGGGTCGGCGGCCCACGGGCAAGGCGGGGAGGAATTCGGTCGTGCTAAGACATGGTGACGAGACCCAAGCCCCGCGGCGGGCGCGCCGCCGCGAACTGATCCGCCGGAAGGCGTCCCACCGCGGAGGTGTGCCATCGCCGAAGCGACTGCGTGGCCTGGTCTTGTTCGGCGGCGCCTTAGTGCTCCTCGCTCTCCTCTACTTCGGCCCCATTCGCGGCTACAGCTCGACGAGCTCGGATGCCTCGGCACCACCGGCGAGGGCTGAGGACCCGCGCATCAAGCTCGTCGCCGGCCGAATGGCGCCCGACTTTTCGCTTCCCGACGTCAGCGGCGCGACGTTCCGCCTGGACGAGGCGCGTGCCAAGGGCAACACCCTGCTGTTCTTCCAAGAGGGCATTCAGTGTCCGGCGTGCTTCCAGCAGATGCGCGACCTGCAGCGTGAGGACGCGAAGCTTCGGGCGCTGGAAACCTCGTTGGTGACCATCACCGGCGACTCGCTCAGCGACCTGAAAGCCGCCAGCGTGCGTGAGAGCGTGGTGGGCATGCCATTGCTCTCCGATGGCAATCTGAGCGCCTCTCGTGCCTACGACGCGCTCGTTGTCAGCATGCATCCAGGGCAGCTACCGGGGCACACCTTCGTCCTCCTGGACCGCAGCGGCAAGGTCCTGTGGCGGCGCGACTACCAGGAGATGTACGTCCCGGTGGATCAGGTGCTCTCCGCCGTCGCGAAAGGTCTCGGCCGATGATCGAAGTGCTCGTGCTGACGGCGGAGGGGTGCCACTGGTGTGCTGACGCGGAGGCGATGCTGGCGCGCCTGGCCCGGGAGTTCGACTTGCGCGTCACCACACAGTCGGCCGAGACCGAAACGGGCCGTGCCTTGGCCATGGCCAACAGCGCGTTGTTCCCGCCGGTGCTCTTCGTGAACGGCGTGTTCGCGCAGTACGGACGCCCATCTGAGCGGAAGCTGCGGGCGGTGCTGCGGGCGGTCGGCGCGCACCAACCGCAGGAGACTCGCTGATGGACCCGCTCCTCGGTCCAGCCTCCCTCGCCGCGGCGTTCTTCGGCGGCATGCTGGCACTCCTCGCGCCGTGCTGTCTGACGTTCCTGCTGCCCTCTTACCTCGCCGCCGGCATCCAACACGGTCGCTGGCAGCTGGTGCGGATGACGTTCATCTTCGCGGCCGGTCTCGCCGCCGTCCTGCTCCCCGTGACTTGGAGCATCGCCGGGCTTGCCCAGATCGTCCCGCAGTTCCACCGCGAGCTGTTCCTCCTCGGTGGAGTGCTGTTGCTGGCGCTCGGCGCCCTGTCGCTACGCGGGGGCTGGTCGTTGCCGGTTCCCTGGGCACCGCGCATCGGACCGCCCGGAACCGGCTCGGTGTTCTCGCTCGGTGCGTTCTCGGGCATCGCCAGCTCCTGCTGCGCCCCTGTTCTCGCCGGCGTGCTGGCGTTGGGCGTGACGACCACGACCTGGTGGATGGCCATCGCCATCGGCGTCATCTACGTCTTCGGCATGGTCTTCCCGCTGCTGCTCGTAGCGCTGTTCGGTCAGCGGCTCGACCTGCTGTCGCATCCTGCGCTCCGCGCCCGGCTCCTCCACTGGCGAATGCTGGGCCGTTCGTGGAGCGCGACCACGACCAACTTCCTGTCCGCGGCGCTCCTTTGGTCCATGGGAGTGCTCGTGCTGTGGGTCGGTTGGGCGGGGGAAACGAGCTACAGCCCGGACGCGCTGAAGGGCATCTACGCGTGGCTGCGCGACACGTTCGCCTCGTTCACCAACGGGCTCGGACCGCTGAGTCCGCTGGTGGTCGTGGCGGCCGTGCTCCTGATCGTCGTGCTCATCCGAGGCGCTCGGAACGCGCGGACCGGTATTTCGGAGACCGGTGCTGATGCGTGATCGAGGCGCGGAGCAATGAAGATCGCCCGAGCCCCGATCGAGTCCGGCCGTCCCCTCGCCGGTGAGCCCGGCCGCGACTAGCGAGGTGGGGGAGCGGCGGTGGTTCTGGCAGGACGAGTACGACGGAACGCTCTCGCCAGGCTGGGCGCTGATCGGTGTGGCGATGGTCATTGTCGTCGTCGGCGCGGCGGTGTACTGGCTGAACGACATGCACATGTACCGGTACGGGCTCTACGGAAGTTTGAGGATGGTCGGCACGATCTGAGATGACGATCGACATCGATCCGGTCATCGTCCATCTCGGTCCCATCATGGTCACTTGGTACGGGCTCGTCGTCGTCCTCGCGGTCATCGTCGGGACATGGCTCGCGTTCCGCGAGGCGCGTCGCAAGGGGTTGCCGATGCACGAGGTCGAGTCGCTCGCCGTCTGGGTGTTGGTCGGCGGCGTCGTCGGCGCGCGGGCACTGCACGTCGTCGATCGCTGGGATCTGTACGCGGCGCAGCCGACGGCCGTCTTCGCGATCTGGAACGGCGGTCTCGCGATCATGGGCGCCGTCCTGGGCGGGACCCTCGTGGGCGCGCTCGTCGCGTGGCGTCGTGGCCTTCCGGTGCGCCGGCTCTCGGACGCAGCCGCGCCCGGAGCGGTGCTGGGCCAGGCCGTCGGGCGCCTCGCATGCCTCTTCACCGGTGACGCCGTGGGCCGCGCGACGACCGGCTTCGGGATCACCTATCTGAATCCCGGCGCGATGGTCCCGCAGCTCGGCGTCGCCTATGAGCCGGTGTTCCTGTACGAGATGGCCTGGGATCTCGCGGTCTTCGCCGTGCTCTGGCTGCTGCGACCGCGTCTTCGGAGCGACGGGCAGCTGTTCGGCGTCTACCTCGCGCTCTACGCCTTCGGGAAGTTCGCGCTCACGTTCCTGCGCACGGAGACGGTGTGGTTCGCCGGTCTGCAGGAGGCGCAGCTCCTCGCGATCGTGGCGCTTGTCGCGGCCGTTCTATGGCTCGCGCTGAGCAGCGCCTCCGCGCGCTCCAAGAGGCCCGCGACAGCGACGTGATCGCGGCCTCTCAGGCGCATCTCAGCCGGTCCCAAGGCTGCCGCCAGCGCCGAGCGAGAACGTGGCGACGTGGGACTCGCCCGCCGCAACCTCACGCGTGACCGCACTCGGCTCGGGCTGAGCGTCGCCGGCGTCGCGCTCGCGACGATGCTCGTGCTGCTCCTCTCAGGCTTCCTCGATGGGATGAACACGCAGATCACGTCGTACCTCGACCACTCGCCGGGCTCGATCGTCGTCGCCCAGTCCGGCATCAAGAACCTGCTCGTCGCCACCTCGGTGCTGCCGCCGGGCACGCGTGAGCGAGCGATGCGGACCGCGGGTGTCGCGGGCGCGGCGCCGGTGCTCTCGTCCTTCGTGATCCTGGACCTGCGCGGCGAGAAGCGCTCCGCGTATCTGGTGGGCTTCGAGCCCGCGCTCGGCGGCGGGCCCTGGCGGCTTGCGGATGGCCGCGACGTGGCGGGCGACGATGAGACCGTCGTCGATCGCGCCCTCGCTCGCCGCTACGACCTGCGCCTCGGCGACGCCTTCGATCTCATGGGTCGGCGTTTCACGATCGTCGGCCTCTCCGAGGGCACGACGTCGTGGATGACGAGCTTCATCTTCGTCCGCAAGAGCGCCGCCGAGTCGCTCTTCAGCGCGCCGGGCATGACGAGCTTCCTGCTGGTGGCGCCGGCAGACGGCACGACCGGGGCGGACCTGCGGGCGCGCCTCGACGTCCTCCCGGGGGTCAGCGCGATAGCCAAAGACGAGGTCGCCCAGAACGACGTCGTGGTCTTCTCCAAGGTGATCGGGCCCCCGGTACGACTGATGACCGGCATCGCGTTCCTCGTCGGCACGCTCGTCGTCGGGCTGGTGCTCTACTCGGCCACCGTCGAACGGCGCCGCGAGTACGGGGTGCTCAAGGCGATCGGCGCCGCGCCGCGCACGCTCTACGGGATCACGCTCACCCAGGCGCTCATCGTGACCGTGGCCGGTGCGGCGGTCGGACTCGCGCTCGCGCTGGCAGAAGCGCGGCTCGTCATGGAGCTGCGGCCGCAATTCCTCGTGACCTTCGAGCCGCGGACCATCGCCACCGGCCTCGCCGCGAGTGGGCTCATGGCGCTGTTCGCGGTCCTCCTGCCCGCCCAGCTCATCGCCGGTCTTGCCCCGGCGGATGCCTTCCGGAGGTAGCGAGATGCTCCACCTCGCGCAGCGCAACCTCTTCCAGAGCCGGACGAAGGCGGTCTTGGCGGTGGGCGGCGTCGCGCTCGCGTTCATGCTCATCTTCTCGCTCGACGCGGTGCTCGCCGGACTGGAGGGCCGGATCGCCGGGTTCATCGAGAGGACCGGTGCCGACGTGTGGGTCGCGCAGTCGGGCGTGCGGAACATGCACATGGCGTCGTCCACGATCCCGCGCGCGGTCGTCGATCAGGTGCGAGGCATCGACGGCGTCGCCGAGGCCGCTCCGGTGCGCTACCTCACGAACGTGATGGTCAAGGACGACGAGCGGTACCTCGCGTACGTCATCGGCCTGCCCGAGGGCGCGACGATGGGCATCCCGATGAAGATCGCCTCGGGCGACGCGTATCCGAGGCCGGGCGAGGTCGTTGTCGACGGCGCGCTGCGCCAAGAAGGCGCCACGGTCGGCGACACGGTGCGGATCCTCGGATCCGACTTCCGGATCGGCGGCTTGGCCGAGGGCCTCGCGAGCACGCTGAGCTCGCTCGCGTTCATCCGGCTCGATGACTTCGATCGCCTCCTGGGCAACGCAACGACGACGAGCTACGTGCTCGCGCGCGTCGCACCCGGCGTGTCGGCCGACGAGGTCGCCGCGCGGATCGAGGCCGCGGTACCGGCTGTGACCGCCTCGTCGACCACGCGCTTCGCCGAGCAGGAGCGCAAGGTCGTGCGCGACATGAGCACCGAGATCGCGGTGATCATGAACCTCGCCGGGTTCCTCATCGGGCTTGCGGTGATGGCGCTTTCGATCTACACGGTGACCGTCTCGCGGCTTCCCGAGTTCGGTCTCCTGAAGGCGCTCGGCGCATCGCGCCGCCACTGCTACGGCGTCGTGCTCGGCCAGGCCGCCCTCACCGTCGCGTTGGGCTTCGGCGTTGGCCTCGCACTCACCTTCGCCGCATCGCTGCTCGCTCCACTCATCGATCCGCTCCTGTACATGCAGGTCACCTGGCCATCGGTCGCGAAGGCCGCGGCGATCTCGCTCGTGGTCGCGGGTCTCGCCGCGATCGCGCCCATCGCGCAGATCTCGGCGGTCGACCCCGCGATCGTGTTCCGGAGGAAGGTCGCGTGAACGCTCCGACGCTCTCCGTCTCGCACCTCACCAAACGATTTGGCGCGGCAGCCACCGAGGTCGTCGCGGTCCGCGATGTCTCGCTCGAGGTCGCGCCGGGCGAGGTCGTGTTGATCATGGGCCCGTCCGGATCGGGCAAGACCACGCTCCTCCTCATGCTCGGGGCCCTGCTTCGCGCGAGCGAGGGCGAGATCCGGCTCGACGGCGAGGTGCTGAGCGCGCTGCCCGAGCGGAAGCTGCCGAGCATCCGCCTGCGCCGATTCGGGTTCGTGTTCCAGGACTTCAATCTCCTTTCGGCGCTCTCGGCCCTCGAGAACGTCGCCATCGTCGCCGAGCTCGCCGGCGTGCGGAGCAAGGACGCGAGAGCTCGCGCGACGACGCTGCTCACCGAGCTTGGTCTCGACCGGCGCCTGCACTTCCTTCCCGAAAAGCTCTCGGGCGGTGAGAAGCAGCGCGTCGCGATCGCGCGGGCTCTGGCGAACGGTCCGACATTCATCCTCGCGGACGAGCCGACGGCGAATCTGGACTCGAAGATCGGGCACGAGATGATGCGCCTGTTGCGCTCGATCGCGAAGGAGCAGGGTCGCTCGATCGTCATCGTCTCGCACGACCAGCGCATCAAGGACATCGCGGACCGCGTGCTCTGGCTCGAGGACGGGCAGTTCAAGGAGGCGACGGCGATGGTCGTCGATCCGGTGTGCCAGATGCGCACTGAGCAGGGGGCCGCGGTCGCCGCGGTCTGGGACGGTGAACGATTCAGCTTCTGCTCGCGCGGTTGCCGCGACGAGTTCCTCGCCGCCCCCTACCGGTTCTTTGCCGACGCTGAGGCCTCCGGGCCACACGAGGCGGCGCTGCGCGAGGCCGTCCGCCGCGAAGCGGCGCTCGCCGGAGCCAGGAAGTGACTTTCGACCCGACCACACAGGGCCGGTTGGACGCCGCTCCAGAGGGGGAAACACCGGTAGCGTCTTCAGCGATGACCGCCGACACGGCTCCGACACCCACCGCCGTGCTGGGCCGTCCCGCGCGGGTGCTGGTCGTCGACGACGACGAGAACGTGACGAACATGCTGCGCCGCGCGCTCTCGTTCGAGGGCTACGCCGTTGCGACCGCGCGCGACGGGAACGACGCGCTGAAGAAGACGCTCGAGTTCGCTCCGGATCTGGTGGTCCTCGACATCATGCTGCCGGGCATCGACGGCGTGGAGGTCTGCCGTCGCCTGCGCGCCGGCGATCCGCAGCTTGCGATCCTGATGCTCACCGCGAAGGACGCCGCCGCGGACCAGGTCGTCGGGCTCGACGCCGGCGCCGACGACTATCTCGTGAAGCCGTTCACGCTCGAGGTCCTCACCGCGAGGGTTCGCGCGCAGCTGCGGCGCAAGGAGCCCTCGGAGGTCGTGCTGCTGCGCTTTGCCGACCTCGTGCTCGACACCGGGACGCGCAGCGCGCGGCGCGGCACGCGCGAGATCGCACTCACCACGACCGAGTACGACCTCTTGCTCCAGTTCCTGCGCCATCCGCGCCAGGTCCTCGAGAAGGAGCAGCTCACCGAGAAGGTCTGGGGGTACGACTTCGGCGGCAACTACAACGTGCTCGAGGTGTACGTCCGCTACCTGCGCCAGAAGCTCGAGACCGCCGGAGAGCCGCGGCTCATCCACACGCTTCGCGGCGCCGGGTACGTGCTGCGCGAACCGACCGCCTAACGCGGTGCGTGCGTGAGCATCCGGCTCCGACTCGCGCTCTGGTACGGGGCGCTCCTCGCCCTCGTGCTCGGCGCCACGCTCGCGGTGGCCTTCGCCGTGCACGTCGGTACGCACGAATCCGACGTGGACGCGTCGCTGCGCGGCTCCTGGGAGCACGCCGTCGCCGAGCTCGACGCAGTGGGCATGCCGATGCCGATGCCGATGCCCGTCGCGACCTTCACCGCCCCGACCCAGGCGGCGAGCGCCCCGACGGCCACGTGGTTCGTCGTGCCTGGCCAGCGGCCGGTCGCGGTCGGCGATGCCAACGACGCGCTGCTGTCGCGCTTGGACCCGAGCACCGTCGGCGACGGGCTTACCGATACCAGCGTCGCGGGTGGTCGCGTCCGTGCGTACGCCGCGGACGTGCCGGGTATCCAACGCGCGCGGCTGGTCGTGGCCGCATCGATGTCCGCGTTCGACGCGTCGCTCGGCAGCCTCGGCCTGATCCTCGCGCTCATGGGGATCGCCGGCATCGCGCTCGCCGTCACCGGGGGCTGGGCGATCTCCGCCGGCGCGCTGCGGCCGATCGCGAAGATGACCGAGACCGCCCGCGCGATCGCGCTCTCGCGCGGCTTCGCGCGGCGGATCGAGGTGCGCGAGGACGGCCGCGACGAGCTCAGCGAGCTCGGGCGCACGTTCAATCACATGCTCGCGAGCCTCGACGACGCCTTCCGCCGCCAGCAGCGCTTCGTCGCCGACGTCTCGCACGAGCTGCGGACGCCGCTCACGGCGCTCCAAGGGGACCTCGAGCTGCTCGCCCGTGGACAGCTTCCGCCGGCGGAGGCGACGGCGACTCTCGCCGAGGCGCGCCAGGAGACCCGCCGGCTCGCACGGCTGGTCGACGACCTGCTCGTCCTCGCGCGCGCGGACTCCGGACCGCAGCCGTTCGCCGGCAAGCCCGTGCCCCTCGACGAGGTCGTGATGGAGGTCTTCCGCGAGCTGCGCGTTCAGGCCGGACCGCGGCTGAAGGTCGTCGATCTCGAAGCCGGCGTCGTGCCGGGGGAGCGCGATCGGCTCAAGCAGCTGGTCCTGATCCTCACCGACAACGCCCTGTCGTACACCCCCGGCGGTGGCACCGTACTGCTCTCACTGCGGCGCGACGGCAGCGAGTCGGTGCTGGTGGTCGAGGATGAAGGGATCGGGATCAGCCCGCAGACCACGGCGCGCGCCTTCGAGCGCTTCTACCGCGGCGAGGAAGCGCAGCGGCTCGATCCCGCCGGGACCGGCCTTGGGCTCTCCATCGCCAAGTGGATCGTCGAGCGCCACGGCGGCTCGATCGCTCTCGGACCGCGCGCTCCCCGCGGGGCCGTGGTCACCGTGCGTCTGCCGGCTGTCGCGCAAATGGACTCGAAGGCGGACGCGACCGCGGCCTGAACTACACATAGCGGCGTGATCTTGGCTCGTCTCGCCGGCGTGGGCGCCTCGTACGGCGCCGTCATCCGGAGTCCGCGCTATTTCCGCCTGTGGCTTGGGCAGCTCATCTCGAACTTCGGCGACACGCTCCATTACATCGCGCTCGTCGTGCTGGTCTTCGAGCTCTCGGGGCAAGGGCTCGCGGTGGCCGGCCTGGTCGCGACCGAGATCGTTCCCGTCCTGGCGCTCGGCCCGGTCGCCGGCGTGTTGATCGACCGAGTCAGCCGGAAGGGCATCCTCATCGGCGCCGATCTCTTCCGTGCCGCGCTCGTCCTCTCGCTCGTCTGGCCGCAGGGTGTGTGGCACGCCTATGTCGTTGCCGCCGGCCTCGCCGCCGGCAACGTGTTCTTCGGGCCGGCGCTGAACGCGGTCATCCCGGTGCTCACGACACCCGAGCAGCGCCTGGCCGCGAATTCCGTGTCCTGGTCAACGGGTCGGCTCGTCCAGATCGTCGCGGCGTCCATCGCCGGCGCGCTCATCGGGCTGATCGGTACCGGAGCCGCGTTCGCGCTGAATGCCGCGAGCTTCGCGGTGTCCGCCGCGTTCATCGCGTCGCTCGACATTCCTGCGCATGCCGGCCAGATCGCGAGCGGCGCGAAGCGCGGGCTCACGTCGTATTTCGCCGATGCCGCGCGCGGCCTCGCGTATGCGAGAGACGACTTCTTCGTCTCCCGCCTGCTCGTCGTGCAATCACTCGCCTCGTTCGCGGTCGGCGCGACGGGCGCCATGCTCGTGGTCCTCTCCGAGCGCCACCTCCGGCTGCCGACGGAGGGCTTCGCGTGGCTCATCGGCGCGATCGGCGCGGGTGCGCTCCTCGGTCCGCTCATCCCCAACACGTTCGCTCGCGACCACCGCGATGCCCGCTGGCTCTTCGTGCCCTATCTCATTCGCGGCGTCGGCGACGTACTCATCGCGGTGTTCACCCCGCTCCCGGTCGCTCTGCTCATCCTGTTCGTCTACGGCCTGAATACGAGCACCGGCATGGTCGTGTTCAACAGCACGATCCAAGGCGCGATCCCGGACGCGATCCGCGGTCGCGTGTTCACGCTCCTCGACGTGAGCTGGAGCGCGATGCGGCTGCTCTCGCTTGGCGTCGGCGCCCTGGTCGTCGACCGCATCGGGGTCGAGCCGCTGTACTGGGCGGGCGGGACGCTCCTGTTCGCTGCCGGAGCGCTCGGGCTGCTGCTGCTCGGGCGCTTCCAGTTCTCCCGCGACGGGTCCTAAGCCCGCTCTCAGCCGCGTTCCAGAACGGCGTAAGCCCCGGGCACGACGATCCACTCGTGATCTGGATCGTCCTCGCGCTCATCCTCGCCGCGCTCGCCGTTGTGGTGGCTTCGCTCGCTCGCGCTCGCACTTCAACGGAGCGAGCGCGGCGCCTCGCCGACGGAACTCAGGAGGCGCGTGTGGTCGTGGATCGGGGCTACGTCCCCGCGCACATCGATCTCGAGGCGGGCATTCCCGCGACGCTGCGGTTCGAGCGGCGCGAGGACGATCCCTGCACCGAGATGCTCGTGAGCGAGCTCTGGCCGAATGCGCACCGACTCGTCGCGCATGGCGAGACGGCGATCCGCTTCACGCCGCAGCGCCCTGGGCGCTTCGTCTTCACCTGCGGCATGGGGATGTACTCCGGCGAGCTCGTCGTTCATGAAGGGAGCAAGACCTAGATGGAAGCCGTCCTCGCGTTCCTGCCCTTCGCGCTGCTCTTCCTGCTCTGCCCGCTGATGATGCTGTTCATGCACCGCGGCCATGATGGCGGGCGACACCGGCACCTGGACGACCGCGAGGAGCTTGCCCGCCGGCTGCAAGCCTCGAAGGACGACAGGCGGTGGTGAGCGTCGCGACGCTGACCCTGCGGCTCGCGGGCGCGGACTGCGCGTCCGAGGCGCAGAGCCTCGAGCGCATCCTCGCCCGCGCGCCCGGCGTGCGCAGCGTGTACGTGAACCCGATGACCAATCGCGCCACCGTCGAGGCGGACGAGCGGGTCGATCCCGCCGCGATCGCGGAGCTTGCGCGCGACGCGGGCGCGATCGTGATCGGCATCGAGCGGCGGCCCAGCGGAAGGTCCGGCACGATCGAGCCGCAGCCCGGCGAGAGCGAGCGCGAGTACCGCCGGCTCATCCGCAAGTGGTGGTTCGCGGCTGCCGTCGGCGTGCCGACGATGGTGCTCTCGTATCCGTGGCTCCTGCCTGTCACACGCGACCTGTTCCCGCGCGGCAGCGAGGCGCTGCACCACCTCTGGGTCGCGATGGGCATCGCGAGCCTCGCCGTGCTGATCTACTCAGGGAGCCAGTTCTTCATCGGACTGGTCGAGAGCGTCAAGCACCGTGCCGCGACGATGCACACCCTCATCGCCATCGGGACCGGCACGGCGTGGCTGTACTCGACCGTCGCGCTGCTCGCCCCGCAGCTCTTCCCCTCGGAAGCGTTCACCGACGTGTATTACGACGTGACCGTCGTCGTCACCGCGCTCGTCGTGCTCGGGATGGCGATGGAGATCAAGGCCCGCGGCCGCACCAGCGAGGCGATCAAGAAGCTCATCGGTCTGCAGCCGCGGACCGCGCGCGTCATCCGGGACGGCAACGAGACCACCGTGCCGGTGGCCGAGGTCCGCGTCGGCGAGCTCATCGTCGTGCGTCCCGGCGAGCGGATCCCGCTGGACGGCGCGATCGTCTCCGGGTCGTCCGCGATCGACGAGTCGATGATCACCGGGGAATCGATGCCGGTGGACAAGGCCGTCGGGGACGAGGTCATCGGCGCCACGATGAACACGCACGGATCGTTCACGTTCCGGGTGACCAAGGTCGGAGCGGACACCGCGCTCGCGAACATCGTGCGCCTGGTCCAGGACGCGCAGGCGACCAAGGTGCCGATCCAGCGGATCGTCGACCGGGTGAGCGCGTACTTCACGCCGATCGTGGTCATGCTCGCGATCGCGGGCTTCGTTGCTTGGTACGACCTCGGCCCGGCCCCGGCCTTCGCCTACGCGACGATCGTCATGGTCACCACGCTCATCATCGCCTGCCCCTGCGCCCTCGGGATGGCGACGCCGATGTCGCTGACCACCGGCATCGGCAAGGCCGCCGAGCACGGCGTGCTCATCCGCTCGGGCGAGGCGCTCCAGGGTGCGCAGCGCCTGCAGACGATCGTGCTCGACAAGACCGGCACGATCACGCGGGGCGAACCCGCGCTCACCGACGTGGTTGCCCTCGAGCCGTTCAGCGAGGAGCAGCTCCTCCAGCTCGTCGCGAGCGCCGAGCACGGCTCCGAACATCCGCTGGGTGCGGCGATCGTGAAGGGCGCGCTCGAGCGGAAGATCCAGCTGCGGCCGGTCAACGGGTTCGACGCGGTCGTCGGTGGCGGGATCGCGGCGGCGGTCGACGGACGCCAGGTGCGCGTCGGCAACGAGCGCTTCCTACGCGACGCGGGCGCCGCCCTCGATGGCCTTCCGGCCCCGTGGGCGGTGCTCGCCGAGGACGGGAAGACGCCGATGTACGTCGCGATCGACGGCAAGGCCGCGGGCCTGGTCGCCGTGGCCGATACGGTGAAGGACGAGTCGGTGCGCGCGATCAAGCGGCTGCGCGAGCTCGGCCTCGAGGTCGTGATGCTCACCGGCGACAACGAGCGCACCGCGAAGGCGATCGCGCGTCAGGTCGGCGTCGACCGCGTGCGCGCCGGGGTCCTGCCGGGCGACAAAGCGCTCGAGGTGCGCAAGCTCCAGCTCGAGGGCAAGCGGGTCGGCATGGTCGGGGATGGGATCAACGACGCGCCCGCGCTCACCCAGGCCGATGTCGGCTTCGCGATCGGCTCGGGCACCGACGTGGCGATCGAGGCCGCCGACGTGACCCTCATCGGCGGGAGCCTCAAGGGCGTCGTGCTCGCCATCGAGGTCTCGCGCGCGACGATGCGCAACGTCTTCCAGAACCTCTTCGGCGCCTTCGTCTACAACTCGCTCGGCCTGCCCGTCGCGCTTGGCGTGCTGTATCCCTTCTTCGGGATCCTGCTCTCGCCGATCCTCGCCGCGGCGGCGATGAGCTTCAGCTCGGCGACGGTGATCACGAACGCGAACCGACTGCGGCACTTCAGATCCACGGAGGTGGCCGGATGACGCTCGATCAGATCCTCGTGACGGTCGTCGGCGCGCTCGCGATCGCGGGCGTCGGAGCGTTCTTCCTTCTGCCGAAGAGCAAAGAGACGCGCGCGGTGCTCGGATCATCGGGCTTCCAGGAGGCGATGATCCTGGTGAAGGGTGGCTACACGCCCGACCTCATCGTCGCCGACGCCGGCGTTCCCATCCGCCTCATGTTCCTGCGCACCGAGTCGGGCGCCTGCTCGGAACGCGTTATCTTCGCGGACTTCCACAAGAGCGTCGAGCTGCCCGAGGGCAAGAACGTCGCGCTCGAGCTGCCCGCGGCCAAGGCCGGCGAGTATCCCTTCCAGTGCGGGATGGGCATGCTCCGCGGAACGCTCGTGGTCCGGTGAGACCCTGCGCGTGCCGCGAGCCGCACCGGCTCAAGCGCGTCGTGCTCACCGGTGGCCCCGGAGCGGGCAAGACCGCCGTGCTCGAGCTCATCCGCCAGTCGCTCTGCCTGCACGTGAAAGTGTTGCCGGAGTCGGCGGGCATCGTCTTCGGCGGCGGCTTCCCGCGGCTGCCGGCCGATCCCGTGCGGCGCGCGGCCCAGCGCGCCATCTTCCACGTCCAGCGCGAGCTCGAGGCGGCGGCGGACAGCGCGGATCCTGCGGTCGTGCTGTGCGATCGGGGCACCGTCGATGGCGCCGCCTACTGGCCAGGGCCAGAGACCTTGTGGTCTTCGGTCGGCACCACGCGCGCGGAGCAGCTCGCGCGCTACGACGCGGTGATCCACCTGCGCACGCCCCCGTCCGGCCGCGGGTACGACCGGAGCAATCCGCTCCGCATCGAGTCATCGGCCGAAGCCGTCCGCATCGACGAGCGCATCGCCCAGGAGTGGGACGGGCATCCACGGCGCTTCACGGTCGAGGCGAACCTCGACTTCGTCGCGAAGGCGAAGCAGGCGCTCGACCTGGTGCGCGCGGAGCTGCCGGAGTGCTGCCGCGGACATGCGGTCGCTCTTCCCCGTCGATCACGTCCCGAACCGTTGGGAGTACACGTATGAACGCGGCACCCGGCCGCGTCGACGAACGGTCGCCGTCCCGGCTGAAGGTCGCCGAGCTCACCTCGTGCGCCTGGTGAAGCTCCTGACCACGATCGCGGCGGTCGCCATCCTTTCCGCGGCGTGCACGAACGCGAATGCCGCGCCGGCCGTGCCGTCGAATGCGGTGACCTTGAGCGGCGATCTGGGCGAGCAGCGACACGAGGCGGGCGCCGTGACGGTGGTGGCCTCCTGGCTCGCCGATCCGAGGCCCTCCGCTCGCGTCGCGCTGGACACGCACTCGGTGGACCTCGACGGCTTCGACCTCACGCAGCTGGCCCGTCTACGGCTCGACGGCGGCGCATGGATCGCGCCCACGATGTGGGATGCGCCCAGGGGCGGCCACCACCGCTCGGGCACCCTCAGCTTCGGCTCGCTCGATCCGCAGGTCTTCGCCTCGGCGCGGGTGATCGAGCTTGAGGTGCGCGACGTGGCCGTGCCCTCCCAACTCCTGCGGTGGGAGCGCGCCCGATGACCCGTCGCGTGGCAGTCTCCACAGCGCTCGGCCTGCTGGGCGCGCTCGCGCTCGTCGGCCTCTATCTCGGGATCGTCAGCTGGGCCCAGGGCGCCGACCACGCGCTCGAGCTCCTCTGGACCGATCGCCTGTTCGTCGGCCTCATCAGCGCCGGCTTCGGCACGCAGGTCGGGCTCTTCACCTATCTGCGGCTCCTGCAACGGGCGATGGCGCGCGAGTCCGTCGCGCTCGCCGGTGCGGGGACGGCGACCTCGAGCATCTCGATGGTCGCCTGCTGCGCGCACCACCTGGCCGACGTCCTCCCGCTCGTCGGCCTGTCGGGGCTCGCGGTGTTCCTGGTGGAGTTCCGCACACCGCTGATGGTCCTCGGGATCACGACGAACGTCGCGGGCATCGCGGTGATGCTGCGGCAGCTCATGCGGATCCGCGGCGGATACCGCCTGGCCTCGCGCCGCGGCGCGATGGCGGCGTAGGACCATGCTTCAGGTCGGTACGTACCGGACCGAACGCGGTGAGCTGCTCCATTACCGCATCGACGCGTCGGGCA
>Ga0315281_10007997_pt1 | contig 14803 bp, 17 predicted proteins | sample YL17G07_0_MG_FD_204540 | JGI IMG/M metagenome (GOLD analysis project Ga0315281, IMG submission 204540) | Sediment microbial communities from Yellowstone Lake, YNP, Wyoming, USA - YL17G07_0 | ecosystem: Environmental > Aquatic > Freshwater > Lake > Sediment | place: USA: Wyoming | collected...
GCCGAAGAAAACGCGATGAACATCGGCGCGTACAACACGGAGTCGTAGACTTCGCGAAAGTTGAAGCCGAACTCCAGGCCGGTGCTGGTGATCAGCAGCAGTTGCCACAGGAACGCCACGATCGCCGCCGGTTTGATATAGCGGTTCATGCGCCGCTCGAGCAGAAACCACAAATAGATGCCCACGCTTGCCATGAAGCCGTCGTAGAAAATGACTCTGAGAGAGAAGAACGATTGGGAATTGAGCTGCGTTATCGCCACGATCATGCGGTCGGAGCGGCCGAGATCGAGCATCAGCACCGCGAGGCCGCCGGCGAGCAGCGCCAGGGATACCAGCGCCGACAGCGGCGCCACCGGCCGGTAAATGGTCTTGCCGAACACCGAAGCCGCAATGGCAATATTCAGGGCGCCCGTCGCGGCGACGACGAGAAATACCGCTAACACATGCGGCATACCCCAGACGATCTGGTTGTCCATGCCGGTCACGATGTGGCCGTAGTGCTCAATGTAGAAATAGGCGGCCGCCCCGAGCGCCACCGGAACGGCGAGCAGCGCCAGCAGCTTCCAGTAACGGCGATCAGACCCGCCGAGTCCGCGATAGATCAGGGATTCCGCCATGTCACAGTCCTTGATAGCGCACGCCGGGATTGAGTCTAAGATCGGCCCGGATCTGCGTGCTGGCATACTTGGCGACACGCTGGGCGATCTCGCTTTTCGGATCGTTCAGATCGCCGAAGATCATGGCGTTGTGTCCCGCCTTGGTGCAGGCCTCGACGCAGGCGGGCTGCCGGTCGCGGTCGACGCGGTGCACGCACAGCGTGCAGCCCTCGACGCAGCCCTTGCCGCGCGGCACATCGGGGTTCTGCCCGGTGACTTCTTCAAACACGATGGAGCGCGCCTTGTAGGGGCAGGCCATGATGCAATAGCGGCAGCCGATGCAGATGTGCCGGTCGACCAGCACGATGCCGTCGGCGCGCTTGAACGAAGCGCCGGTGGGACAGACGTCGACGCAGGGCGGGTGTTCGCAATGCTGGCACATCACCGGCGCGGAATGCGTGCGGCCGCTGCGCATGTCCTTCAATTCGACCTTGCGTATCCACTGCGGGTCGGTGCGCGGATGCCCGGTCGCCTTGATGCCGTTCTCGGTGGCGCAGGCCTTGACGCAATCGTCGCAGCCGGGGGCGCATTTGTTGGTGTCGATCAACAGGCCCCAGCGCACCTGCCTGGAGGCCGCCTGCTCGGGCGCGCGCGCGGCTGCGATCTCGATCAGCCGGATCCCCGGCGCGAGCATCACCCCGCCCAGGGTGGCGGCGGAAATGGCGAGAAATCCCCGTCGGCTCAAGGCCTCGTTCGTATCTGCGCTCATGGCGCCGCTCCGCTGGCGAGCTTCGGTTTGGAGGCGTGGCAGGCAAAACAATCGATCTTGACGCTCGCATAGTCATGGCAGCTCTGGCAGAAGCCCTTCTCGCCGAGCACGCTGCCGGTCTTCGTGCTCGCGTGGCACGCGACGCACTCTTTCAGGCTGTGCGCCCGCGTGCGGATGCCTTCGCGCATGGTCTGGTCGCGCTGGTGGCGGAGCATGTCCGGGTGCTCGCGCCGCATGGTATCGATGTCTTCCACACACTTACCCGGCTTGTCGATGATGATGACCGGCTTGGGCACCCGGTCGGAGGCAATCGCGAGAATGGGCAGCAACAGCGCGAGCAGGCAGATCGCGCTTGCAATGCGGCCGGCCGATGCTGCACTCCCGTTACACTTCACTTCTCGCTCCTTTCCCCTACTCGCCCAGCCCCATCTTGATGTACCCGGTCGGGCACACGTCCGCGCAGATGTGGCAGCCGATGCAGCGATCGTAGTCGGTATAGACGTAGCGCCCCATGGTCGCTTGCGCCTTGGGCACCTTCAACACCGCGATTTGCGGGCAGTACACCACGCAGTTGTCGCATTCGAAACACTGCCCGCAACTCATGCAGCGTTTCGCTTCGGCCTGCGCCTGCGCCTCGGCCAGCGCCACGATGCGCTCCTCGAAGTTGCCCAGCGCGGTGTCCTTGTTCAGCGTGATCGTATCGCGCTTGATGCGCGGCGTGCTCGGAAAATGGCCGAGGAACAGCTCCTCGTGCGGGATCACGTGCCGGTCGGAGCGGTTGTCGTAGTTGTGCACGGCGGCGCTGGAACTGTCGGTGCCGCGCAGCGGTTCCAGTTTTTCTTCCACCACCTTCAGGCCCTTCTCGACCATTTTGCGCACCATGTCGAAATGGTGAACGTCGATTTTGGGACGCTTCTCCAGCGCCTCGCCGCGCAGGAACCGGTCGATGCCGTCTGCGGCGATCGAGCCGTGGCCGATCGCCGTGGTCAGCAGGTTCGGCCGCACTATATCGCCGCCGACGAACACGCCCGGCTTGCCCGATACTTGGTAGTTCTTGTCCGCGGCGACTGCGCCCTTGCCATTGTTGAATTCCTCCAGGCCGCTAAAGTCCACCGCCTGGCCGATCGCGGAAACGAACAGGTCACCGGGGATATCTTCCTCGGTGTCCGGGATCGGCTTGACCTCGAGCTTGCCGCCGACCAGTTTCGCTTCGCACCGGGCCACGCGCAGCGCCGTTGCGCGACCGTCGGCGCCAAGCACCACCGCGACCGGAACCAGGCTGCCGCGGATAGTGATGCCTTCGGCCGTGGCCTGCTCGACCTCATGCCGGTTCGCCTGCATCCCATCGACCGCGAACACCGAGGTGAGCACCACCTCCGCGCCCTGCCGCGCCGAAACCTCGGCGACGTCGTGCGCCGTGTAGCTGGCAATAGCGCGCTCCGGGCGGTCCGCCTCGTGGGCGTGCAGGATGTGGCCGAGGCGCCGCGAGACGGTGACGACGTCGATCGAGGTGTCGCCGCCGCCGACCACAACGACGCGCTTGCCGACGTGACGCATGCGCCCGTCATTGAACGCCTGCAGGAACGCGGTGGCGGTGACCACGTTCGGCGCCTCGTTGCCTGGGCACGGTAGCGGCCGCCCCGACTGCGCGCCCAGGCCGAGGAACACGGCGTCGAACTCCGCCCGGATCTCGTCCATGGTGACATCGGTGCCGATGCGGCAATGCAGACGCGTCTCGACGCCGAGGTCGAGAATGCGCTGGATTTCCGCGTCGAGGATATTGCGCGGCGTGCGAAAACCCGGAATGCCGTAGCGCATCATGCCGCCCAGTTCCGGATGTTCGTCGAACACCGTGACTTCGTGGCCCTTCAGCGCCAGCTGGTAAGCGCAGGACAGGCCTGCCGGCCCGCCGCCGATCACGGCCACTTTCCTGCCGCTCGTCGCGACCGGCTTCTCATAGACGAAATTCTTGGCGATCGCGTTGTCGCCGATGAAGTGCTCCACCGAGTTGATGCCGACGAAATCCTCGACCTCGTTGCGGTTGCATCCGGACTCGCACGGCGCCGGGCACACCCGCCCCATCACCGACGGAAACGGATTGGCGCCGGCGAGGCGTCGAAACGCGTACTCCTGCCAGGCGAGGCCGGCCGGCGGCTTTTCGATGCCACGCACGATGTTCAGGTAGCCGCGGATGTCCTCGCCTGCGGGGCAACTGCCCTGGCAAGGCGGCGTCGCCTGAATATAAGTCGGGCACTTGTGCGAGTGGTCCGCATCGAAAATCTTTTCCTGCCAGCGCTTCCATTTCTCGTCGCCGTCTTTGTAACGGCGAAAACTGATTTTGGCGGGTTCGGTGGTGCTCGACACTATTCTTGCTCCTCGATGATGCGTTAGTTGGTTTCGGACCGGCTCGCTCGCCGGCCGGGGCATGCTGCGCGCAATGGCTACACTTCCAGCCCCATCTTGATGTAGCCGCTGGGACACACGTCCATGCAGATATGGCAGCCGATGCAGCGACCGTAATCCGTATACACATAGCGGCCGATGGTCGCCTGCGCCTTCGGCACCTTCTTCACCGCCGTCTGCGGGCAATAGACGATGCAGTTGTCGCACTCGAAGCACTGCCCGCAGCTCATGCAGCGCGCGGCCTCGGCCTGCGCCCGCGCTTCAGTGAGCGCCACGATGCGCTCCTCGAAGTTGCCTACGGCACTCTTTTCGTCCAGATGGACGATCTGGCGCAGGTTGCGCGGCGTGTAAGCGAAATGGCCCAGAAACAGCTCCTCGTGCGTGACTACGTACCTGTCGGAGCGGTTGTCGTAGTTGTGCACGGCGACGTTCGAGGAGTCGGTGCCGCGCAGAGGTTCAGGCGCTTTCTCAACCTTGAGACCCTTTTCGATCAACTTGCGCTCGAGGTCGAAGTAGTGCACGTCGATTTTCGGCCGCTTTTCCAGTTCCTCGCCCCTGAGATGCCGGTCGATGCCCTCGGCGGCAATCCAGGCGTGACCGATGGCGGTAGTCAGCAGGTGCGGCTTGACGATGTCGCCGCCGGTGAATACGCCGGGCTTGCCGGCCACCTGGTAATTCTTGTCCGCGCTGACCAGCCCGCGCGCGTTCCTGAATTCCTCCAGGCCGGTGAAGTCCACCGTCTGGCCGAGGGCGGAGACCAGCAGGTCGCAGGGAATATCGAACTCGGATCCGGCTTGCGGCACCATCTTCTTGTTCACCCAGTCGACCTTGACCACCCGCAGCGCGACCGCGCGACCGTCCGGGCCGAGCACCGCCGCGACCGGGGCGACGCAGGTCATGATGCGCACGCCCTCGCGCGTAACCGCCTCCACTTCGTGTTTGGTGGCCGGCATTTCCGCGACCGTGCGGCGGTAGGCGATGAGCACGTCGGCACCTTCCTGCCGCGCCGCTGTGGCCACGTCGTGTTCCATCTGGCCGAGGACGGTGTGCTCCGACGCCGTCGATTCGGATTCGCGTGTAATGTTGCCGAGCCGGCGCGCCACCGCGGCGACATCCATGGCGGTGTCGCCACCGCCCACCACCACCACCCTCTTGCCCACCTTGTCGAGGCGGCCGTCGTTGAAGGCGCGCAGGAAATTGATGCCGTCGATGACGTTCGGCGCTTCGGCGCCGGGAATCGGCAGCGGACTGCCCGACTGGGCTCCGAGGCCGACGAACACGGCATCGAAGTCACGCCGCAGATCAGCGAGGCTCACGTCTTTGCCGACTTTGGTGTTGAGGCGCACCTCCACGCCCATGTCGACGATGCGCTTGATTTCGCCGTCGAGCACGTCGCGCGGCGTGCGATAACCGGGGATGCCGTAGCGCATCATGCCGCCAAGCTGTGCGTTGGAGTCGAAAATGGTGCAGCCATGGCCTTTGCGGCGCAGCTGGTAGGCGCAGGCGAGCCCCGCCGGCCCGCCGCCGATGATCGCGACCTTCTTGCCGGTCTCGTGCTCCGGAGGGGGAAAGCTGAGGCCGTGCGCCAGAGCCCACTCGCCGATGAAGTGTTCGACCGAATTGATGCCGACGAAATCTTCGACCTGGTTGCGGTTGCAGCCCGATTCGCACGGCGCCGGGCACACCCGGCCCATGACCGCCGGGAACGGGTTCGCCTCGGTGAGACGGCGGAATGCGTATTCCTGCCAGGGAACGCCTGCCGGCGGCTTCTCGATGCCGCGCACGATGTTGAGCCAGCCGCGGATGTCCTCACCCGAGGGGCAGCTGCCCTGACAGGGCGGCACCGCCTGGATGTAGGTCGGGCACTTGTAGGAGTGGTCACCCTCGAAGATCTTGTCCTGCCAGCGCTTCCACTTTTCGTCGCCCTCGCGATAGCGGCGGAAGTTCAGGTTGGTGCTGGAGTGCTCAATTGTGGTCGACACTTTTCGTCTCCTCGATGGTGCGCTACTTGGGTCCGAGCCGGATTGCGTTGCCCACCAATTGGTGCACGCCACCCACCATGCTCATATTGAATTTGTAATAGGGCAATACCTTGCTGAATTGCGCCTTGCAGATGGCGCAAATGGTCGCCATGAAGTTCACGCCGTCGGAGTCGACCACGGATTTCAGCGCTTCCATGCGTGGCAGAGCGCCCTTCACGCGCAAATCGAGCAACTCATCACTCAGCAAGCCGCCGCCGCCGCCGCAACAAAAAGTCTTTTCGCGGATGGTCTCAGGGTTCATCTCGACGAACTTGTTGGCGACGGCGCGGACGATGGCGCGCGGGATCTCGAACTGGCCGCCCGGCAGGCCGCCCATGCGCGAGGCGCGCGCGACGTTGCACGAGTCGTGGAAGGTGACCACGTAACGGTCATTCGCGCTCTTGTCGAAGCTGAGCGCGCCGCGCTGGATCAGGTCGTAGGTGAGTTCGCAGATGTGCTGCGGCACCGGATAGTTGGGGTCGAGAAAATCGAACGGGCCGATCAGCGTGTTCCAGAAACTGTAGGCGACGCGCCAGGCATGGCCGCACTCGCCCACGACGAGGCGCTTTGCGCCCAGGTCCAGAGCGGCTTCGCGCACGCGCATGGCGATTTTCTGCATCTGGCCGTAATTGCCGATGAACAGGCCGAAGTTGCCCGCCTCCGAGGCGTGGCTGGACAGCGTCCAGGGAATGCCTGCGGCGTGGAACACCTTGGCGTAGCCCATGAGGCTGTAGACATGCGGCTCGGCGAAAAAATCGGCCGAGGGCGTGATCAACATCACTTCCGCGCCTTTTGCGTCAAGCGGAAGGCGTATGTCCAGGCCGGTCTCTTCCTTCAGGTCTTCCTCGAGGCTCTGCAGAGTGTCGAGCAGCGCTGGCCCGGGCAGCCCGAGGTTGTTGCCCACCTTGTGCACTTTGCCGATGATCTCGTTGGAGTATTTCTGCCCCATGCCGATCGAGTCCATGATCTCTTTCGCGGCCATGGTGATCTCGGCGGTATCGATGCCGTAGGGACAGAACACCGAACAGCGGCGGCATTCCGAGCACTGATTGAAATAGGAATACCAGTCCTCGAGCACGTCTTTGGTGAGATTTGCGGCGCCGACCAGTTTCGGAAACCATTTCCCCGCCCAGGTGAAATAGCGCCGATAGACCTTGCGCAGCAGATCCTGGCGTGCGACCGGCATGTTTTTCGGGTCGCCGGTGCCGAGAAAGTAGTGACACTTGTCGGTGCAGGCGCCGCAATGCACGCACGCATCCAGATACACCTTCAGGCCGCGGTAGTTCTGCAGCAGATCGCCCATTTTGGCGATCGCCTTGTCATGCCAGTCTTCGACCAGCGCTCCGGGAAAGCCGAGCGCCTGCTGCATCGCCGCGTTGGCGACATAGGGCTTGCTTTTCGCCATCGCCCCGACCTCGAGGATCGGGATCACCGGATAGGGTTTCAGCGGCGGGGCGGTGATTTCGGCTGCGGCCACGTCAAACCTTCGCCTTTTCCAGCTTGACCGCCCAGGCGGCGAGGTGGCGCTGCTCGCGCGGATTGTCGGCCTGGTTGCGCCCCGGGCTGAAGAACAAGCCCGGCGCGTGCAACAGCTTGGAATACGGGAAGATCGCGATCAGCAGCGCAACCAGGGTGAGATGGACGAACAACCCGGCGTGCGCCGGCAACGGCTGCCAGTCGAACAGCATCAAGCCGAGGGCAAAGGCCTTGACTGAAACGATGTCGGTGTGGCTCATGAATTTCATCGACAGGCCCGAGACGCCGATGCCCAGCAGCAGTACCAGCATCAGGTGATCCGACAGTGTCGAGATGTAACGAATGCGCTCCACCAGGAAGCGACGCGCCCACAGGGCAGCAAGACCGGCGACCATGGCCAGGCCAGCGTAGAGGCCGAAAGGCTGGATCCACACCACCCAGAACCACACCGGCTCGGTGAAATAGCGCAAATGCCGCGCCAGCACCAGCGCGAGCGCGACATGGAACATCCAGCCGAACAGCCAGATCCAGAGATTGGCCTTGAACAGGCTCTCGAACAGCGTCACTTCGCGCAGCATGCGCAGCACCACGCCGCCGGTGGTCGTCGGTGCCGGCGTGGTCGGGATCTTGAGCGGTGCCGGCGTGCGCGCGTAATCGCGGATGCGCCACACCAGCCCGGCCACCCCGAGCGCGGTCGCGGCGTAGAACAGCAGCGCAAATGTCACTGTCGCCGCGTTCATCGACGACTCATCTCACCGCGGTCAGCGCGACAAAGGATATTGGGCGAAGCAAACCGATTCTCCCTGGCGTCCGCGGCGATGCAAGCTCAGATGCACCCTGTCGGCTTCGGCAGGCCGGCGATTTTGCACGCCTGCTTCGCCGGGCCGTAGGGGAACAGCTCGTACAGATACTGGCTGTTGCCTTTTTCCGGCCCGAGCTTTTTGCCGATCGACTTGGTGAGCACGCGCACTGCCGGGGCGATCTGAAACTCGTTGTAATACTCGCGCAGAAAATTGATAACCTCCCAATGGTTGGGTGTCATCTCAATCTTCTCCTGCTCCGCGAGGATCTTGGCGATGTCCTCGTCCCATTCGGCGAGATTGACCAGATACCCTTCCTCGTCGGTTTCGTACGTCTTACCATTTACTTCGATAGGCATATGCGCTCCTTAATGTCCGTGACCCTACGAGGGATGGATTCCCCTCGTGCTCCCCCAAAATCCGGAGGCCGTAACAGATTTTCCGTTACAGCCTCCTAGACCATACCTAAAGCCAGGATTGGCAGTTCTTGTGCTGCGCCACCAGTTCGACGAACCCGGCGTAATCGATCAGTTTCACGCCCTCGGCGAGCGATTGCGCCATGCCGCGCGCCTCCAGGTCCGGGGCGAGGACGTAGATTTCGAGGTGCGCCAGCGCCGCCCGCAGTTTGCCTTCCCCGGCATGGCCGCGCGTCGCCGCGTAGACACCGTCCTCGATCAGCAGCACCGCGGCGCCCGGCTGCGCCGCCGCGAGGCAGCTAGCGAGCGTGCTGCGTTCCAGCGGCGACTTGTTGACTATATGCAGCATGGTTTGCGTTTGACCTTTTTTCAAAAACTGAGCAGCACGTCCTGCTCATCCATCAGCTTGCCGATCTCCGCGGCGCTCAGCACCTCCACCGGCACGCACATGTCCTCTGCCGAGAGGCCGCGCGCTTCCAGCGCCTCCTTTTCCACGTACAGCTTGTTGACATCGTAGTCGTCAAGCGCGCGGTAGGTGGGCTGAAAATTCTTCACCTCGATGCCCTTGGTCTGATGACCTTTCTTCAGCTGGTACACGCCGTCGTCCATGAACACCAGGCTAACGTCTTGGTCGAATGCGGCCGCGATCAGCACCACTTCGAGCGACTCCAGCGCGTAAATCGTTCCGTACGGAGCCTTGCGGTTCACGTACATGATTTTTTTTACCGTTCCCTCGTTCATTGCGCTTCGCCTCCCGGGCCGATCAGTCGCCGAAGGTCACCATGCGGTCGGCCTGGATGCTGGATTCGATCAGCTGCCCCAGGCCGGAAATGCGAAAGCCCGCCGCCAGGTTTTCATCCTTGATGCCGCGCCGCAGCGCCGCCGCCACGCACACCACCAGATCGACCTTGTGATCGGCCGCGAACTTCGACCAGCGGTTGACGATATTGCGGTCGTCCAGCGGCGGCTCGGTGAGCCGGGTCGCGTTGTTCACGCCGTCGTGATAGAAAAACACGCGCTGGATCTGGTGCCCGCCCGCCAGCGCCGCCCGGCAAAACTGGTAGGCGCTGTCGGACGCCTCGTGCGTGTATGGGCCTTCGTTTATTAGGATGCCGAAATTCATGGCTAGAACCGGATGTGCGTCGACGCGTTGAGATTGGCGCGGCTGCCGCGCCAGTCGTCGATCAGGTACTTGGTGAAGGTCAATCCCGTTTTCTCGAAAAAACGCGGCCAGCCGATGCGATCGACCCAGTCGGACAGGCGCTCCCACGGCCGCGCATCCTCCTTGTAGACGTACAGTATTTTCTTCACCACTTCGGCCACCTCGATCCAGCGCGGCGGATTGTTTGGGAGTCCGGAAGCGACCATTTTCATGAACGTCGGCTTGGCGCGGGCGTTGGAATTCTTGCCCCCCACCCAGATCGCGAGCTTGGTGTGCTCCGGATCGTTGATCTGCATCGGCGGGCACGGCGGGTAGCAGGCGCCGCAGCACATGCATTTCTTCTCGTCGATTTCGAGCGAGGGCTTGCCGTTCACCAGCGCCGGCCGGATCGCCGCCACCGGGCAGCGCGCCACCACCGCCGGCCGCTCGCACACGTTCGCGACCAGATCATGGTTGATCTTCGGCGGTTTGGTGTATTGCACGATGATGGCAATGTCGGCTTGCCCGCCGCAGTTGATCTCGCAGCATGACGTGGACATATGCACCCGGTTGGGCATCTCCTCGTGTCTGAATTCGTAGTGCAGCTCGTCCATCAGCGCTTTCACCACGCCGGAGGCGTCGGTGCCGGGGATATCGCAGTGCAGCCAACCCTGCGTGTGAGCCATCATCGACACCGAGTTGCCCGTGCCGCCTACCGGAAAACCGCTTTTCTCCAACGCTTCGATCAGTGGCGCGACTTTTTTCTGGTCGGCGACCATGTACTCGATATTGGAGCGAATGGTAAAACGTACGTGGCCGTCGGCGTACTGATCGCCGATGTCGCACAGCTTCCTGATGGTGTGCACGTCCATCTGGCGCTGGGTACCGGCGCGCACCGTCCACACTTCGTCGCCCGAGTGCGATACATGGTGCAGCACGCCGGGGCGCGGCCGGTCATGGTATTTCCAGTTGCCGTGATTCGCGATCAAGGTCGGGTGCATGTACTTCTTCGCGTCCGGGACCCCGGTTTCCTTGGCCTTGCGCATCTGCTGTTGTGGTTGAGCCATTGCTTGTCTCCAGGCGTTACAAGGGGTGGAACATGGGGGCTATGCCCCCTTGCCTATCCCCCAAGTCGGATTTTTCATATTGTCGGATCCGCCTCAGGCGGCCGCTTTCTTGGCCTTGATCCTGGCCACTTCCTCGTCCCAGCCGTCGGCGCGGACGTAGGGGTTGGTGCGCGGCGCCGACACCATGTTGGCGTCGGGCTCGAGGCCGATGCCTTCGAGAAAGTTGACCAGGCCGATGCGCTCGATCATCTCGCCGGTGCGCTCGTGCTCGAGCGCGTTCTCGGCGAAGAAGTCGATGATCTTCTGCCCCAGTTCGACGATCTGCTCGTAGTCTTCCTCGCTCTGCAGGCGCTGGAACGGCACCACCACGGTGCCCATCTGATCGCCGATTTTCAGCGTGCGCTTGCCGCCGCAGAGGATGGTGGCGCCCTTGTCCTTGCCCGGGGCCAGGGCACCGGTCATCACATTGATGCAGTGCATGCAGCGCACGCAGTCGCGGTTGTCGATCTCCAGCGCGTGCGTGTCGTTCAGCGCCACCGCGGAAATGGACTCGCCCTTGCGCACGTCCTTGATTTCCTTCAGCTGGATCGCCTTGGTCGGACAGCGTGCGACGACATCGTTCACCAGTTCGTTCATACCGTGCTTGGCGAACCACTTCTTCGCCAGCGGTTCGTCGGTGCGTATGTTGTCGCGCCAGGTGCCGATGACCGCCAGGTCGGCGCGCTGGATCGAATTCATGCAGTCGTTCGGGCAGCCCGAGAACTTGAACTTGAACTTGTAGGGCAGCGCCGGGCGGTGGATGTCGTCGAGGAAGCTGTTGATCACCATGCGGTGTGCCTTGCCCTCGTCGTAGCAGGACTGTTCGCAGCGCGCCGCGCCGACGCAGGACATGGAAGTGCGCAACGCGGGTCCGGCCCCGCCCAGGTCGAAACCGGCCTCGTTGATCTCGTCGAAGGCCTTCTGCACGTTCTCGGTGGTCGCGCCCTGGAACATGATGTCGCCCGACTGGCCGTGGAAAGCGATCAGACCGGAGCCGTGCCGTTCCCAGATATCGGCGAGCTTGCGCAGGATTTCGGTGCTGTAATGCATGCCCGCAGGCGGCATGACGCGCAGGGTATGGAATTCGGCTGCGTCCGGATACACCGGCTTGCCGTTTTCGTCCTTGATCTCGGTGAAGCGCGGGATAATGCCGCCGCCGTAACCGTAGACGCCGACGGTGCCGCCCTTCCAGTAACCTTTCTTGGTTGCGTAGGAATGCTCCAGATGGCCGAGAAGGTCAACTACAGCGTCCTTGTCTTTGGCCAGGCGCTTGAGGCCGGTGACGAAACTCGGCCAAGGACCCGTTTCGAGCTGGTCCAGGTTCGGCGTGGCATGCGATTTTTTCGCCATCTGTTTTCCTCCGTTCAGGTTGAAGGCATCTTATTCCGGAAAAGGGCATCTTGCTCTTTTTCGAGGATATTAAATGCCGGCGTCCGGATCGGCCATTACTCGTGCAGGGGGGCGCACACACTCCGACGGGTGGTGCGCCACCTACCCGAAGGGAGTAGTCCGCACTCCTCCATGGCGGTGATTTGCGCGCCTCGCGCCGGGTGCCATAGTAGCGACCGGCAACAAAACGAGCGCGCGCCATGGACACGACCCGGAGTCTGGACAAGTTCACCTGCCCGTTCGGAGGCCAGGAGGTCGAGTTGGTGCAGGTTGAATACGCGTCCGGCGGGATGCCGCTGCTGCGGCTGCGCATCCGCGAACGCGGCGCCCGCTTCACCATTTTCGAGATCGACCCGGGCACTGCCGAACGCTGGGGTCGCGGGCTGCTCGCCTGGTCCGAGACGCAGGAGAAGAGTTAACAACGATGGACGTGGTCGATGTGGCATTTTCGCTTCGCGGCGGGACCATTCCCGCCGATCACGGCTGGCAGCTGTTCCGCCTGCTCGCCGAGCGGCTCGACTGGCTGGCGGCCGAGGTCAATGCCGGCGTGCATCCAGTCCGCGGCGCGCGCGCGGTTGCCGGCGAGATCCACCTCGGCGAGCGCGCGCGGCTGATGCTGCGGCTGCCGCGGGAGCGTGTCGAGCAGTCCTTCGCGCTGTCCGGCACACACCTGGCGCTCGGCGAGGGCGTCGACATCGGCAGCGCACGCTTGCGGCCCTTGTTTGCCCATGGCACTTTGTATTCCCAGTTCGTCGCTACGGGAACCCCCGATGAGGCCGTGTTCCAGCGCCACGTCGACGCGGAGCTTGAGCGGGCCGGGATCGGATGCAAGGTGATTTGCGGCAGGATGCGCCGCGCGCAAACGCAGGGCCCGGAGATCGTCGGCTTCAGTCTGATGCTGCACGAACTTTCGCCCGAGCATTCGCTCAGCATGCAGGCAGCGGGCCTGGGTGCGGAGCGCAAGCTCGGCTGCGGAATTTTCATCCCGCACAAGTCGGCCGGCGCCGTGGGCTCGTGATGGGCGCGCGGTTCAACGTTGCAATGTTCGCACAAGCGAGAGGAATTGCCATGAGCGCGAAAGGAAACTCCGTCAAGCCACTGGTCACGCTGGATCTGTGCGGGCTGAATTGCCCGGCGCCGCTGCTTGGCGCCAAACATGTGATCGACGACCTGCAGCCGGGTCAGGTCATGCAACTGATTTCGGACTGTCCGGGCACGCCCGACGACCTGTTCTCCTGGAGCCGCCATACCGGCAACGAGGTGATCGCCACCGATAGGCTGGGCGGCCTCAGGGTGGCCTACACCATCCGGCGCGGCGCGGGCGGCGCCGGGCGGCCAACAGCGAACGTAACCCTGGATATGAGCGGCGTCTCCTGTCCCGGTCCGATCGTCGAGGCGAAGAAACTGCTCGACGGCATGAAGCCGGGCGAAGTCCTGCTTCTGATCAGCAACTGCCCGGGCGCGCCCGACGATGTCGGTTCGTGGACGCGATCGACCGGGCTCGAACTCGTCGCCAAGCAGGAAGTGGCGCCGGGGAATTACGAGTTTTTTGTCCGCAAAGCATAGGCGCCGGGGCGACCGGCTGATTGACAAGGAATGGAGGATCGCAACATGGCTTATGTGGTGAATGGCAGCGAACTGGAAACCGATGTGGAAGGCTATTTGCTCGCGGCGGATTTCAGCGAGGACGCCGTGCGCGTCATCGCGCAGGTCGAAGGCATCGAGCTGAACGACGATCACTGGAAAGTCGTGCAGTATCTGCGCGATCAATACAAAGAGCACGGCCAGACACCGAACTTCCGCACCATGCTGAAAGACATCGCCGGCCTGATGCCGGGGTGCGACAGCAAGGCGCTCTACGACCTGTTTCCGCTCGGGCCGGCCAAGCAGGGCGCGCGCGTCGCCGGCTTGCCCAAACCGTTCGGCAAGGGCGGATATTAGTGCGGCGCGTGGCGTAGGCAGGGGCCCCTCTTGGCCATCCGCATACGCAGCCACTTCCATAGAGGCGGGCGCGAACGCAGCGCAGCCGAGCTGGCGAGCGTCATCGCGATGCTCGGCTGGAAGCTGTCGCAGGACGCCATCCGGCGCATGCGCGCGGCGCAATACGACATCGACATCGGCCGGCAGTATTTCGATTTCGTCTGCGAGTACCTCGCGTTCATGCTGCACGCCGCCGACCGCATCGCCTACCGGGCGCTCGCTGCCGACAAGCGCGTCGCATTCACCACCGCGCTCGCGCTGAAGCTCGCCGACGTGGTCGAGGACAACCGCGACATGCTGATCGCCGAGCCCGAGTCCGGGCGCTGCCGCCGCCATTTCATCACCCTCGCCAACCTGCGCGGCGGCGAATATGCCGATTTCGCCTATGACGCAAAGACCGGACCCGACTTCGGCTTTCGCCGCTTTTTCGGCAGCCGCCTGCTCGAGATCGTGCCGGAGAAGGACCACGCCTGGGTGATCGATCAAGTCATGGAAATCGAAGCGCCCGAGGCGATCAAGGCGCTGGAGGCGACGCTCGAAGGCCTGTTCGCCCCGCCGGGCGAGGCGCGCCGGCCGCGGCGCGAACGCAACGTCGGCGAATGAACGCGCGCATGCAAGCGGCCGCCGCCTTCGATCTTGGCAACGCTGCGGCATATCGAGTCTGGCGCGCGGCGAAGCTCGCGCGTTTTCCGAAAACGCTGGCCGA
>Ga0315281_10007998_pt1 | contig 14803 bp, 14 predicted proteins | sample YL17G07_0_MG_FD_204540 | JGI IMG/M metagenome (GOLD analysis project Ga0315281, IMG submission 204540) | Sediment microbial communities from Yellowstone Lake, YNP, Wyoming, USA - YL17G07_0 | ecosystem: Environmental > Aquatic > Freshwater > Lake > Sediment | place: USA: Wyoming | collected...
TTCACGGACCTTAGCTGCCAGCTCAATGCGGTTTTTGACTTCATACTTGGCGTAGATGACGAATAAACTCTTTTTGAGCTTTGCAATGTAAGACTGGACCTGGGGTTGGAGGTCTGGGAGACGGAGTTCGGAGGTTTGAGGATGGAGTTCGTGCATGGTTGTGAGTACTACCACCCCGCCCCGCAGTATTACGGGGCACCCCTCCTTCGAAAGGAGGGGACGTTGCTTATTAGCTAATTTAGCTAGTCTCCTCCTTGCCAAGGAGGAGTGGCGAACGCCCTAGTGAGCCGAGGTGGTTAGATCGATCAATTCAAACTCTGCGGCGTAGTTGTCGGCGTTTGCAAACGGTTCGACGGCAGGAAAGCGTTCGGGTCGAGCAGGTTGATGACCGGCTGGATGTCGGTCTTGGTCACGGCCGGTATGCGGTCGTACCACATCAGATCAGCATGATGCGTCTCGCCGGGTTTAAGATCCGTGATCGTGACTTTGTTTACGCCTACGACCGTGGTGCCGCGCATGAGCTTGATCACGTAATCGATGGACCAGTATCCATAAGCGCCGTGATTAACAACGTCGAAAGTCGTATGTCCGGTCATCTGGTCGCCCGCTCCCACTACGTTCTCGAATTTTATGTTCTGGACCGTCACGCCGCTAAAACGATCTGTCACGAAGGAATTGTAATCACCGAACACCTGGCTCGGTTCCACGCGGTGCCAGCGGATGTTGTCCACGATCAGTTGAGCCGAGCGGCTGCTGGCATTTTTTGGCGTAAAACCCAGCTCGGTCAATGTGGTGATTGTGTTGGGTAAAATAAATCCCTGACGAGCCGTAGTTTCCTCGCCCGCCACGTTGAAACGATAAGTGAACTCGGACCACCATTGTTCGTTGGGATTTTGCAAATCAACCGTCATGTCCAAACGCTTTTCAGTCGTCGGAAAAACAAGAACCTGCGACGTGCCCATATTAACCGGCCGATCCTGCTCGATCCGATCCAAAATGCTCTGGTTGGTGGCGATATCCAAAGTCAGCCGCGATTCGCGCGGATAGGAAATGGCATACGCATCCAGCAATCCCCAGCCCACATAGATCCAAACTATCGCATTGGCCGCGTACAGCAAGGCGCGCGACCAAAAACGTATGCGCACCTCGTTCCGCACCCACCAATTTACATATTTGAGATCGCCCTCGCTAAACCCGCGCCCCGCAAAGGTTTCCATATAGGGACATTATAGTTTAAAAAGCTGAATAAGTCGAAAGTCCAAACCCTCTATCCGTCCCTCACTATTAACTAACGCTCGGGCCACCTTTCCCCCGTCGAACGAGGGAAAGGAGAACGTTGGTTTAATTGGTAGAGACGTTGCATGCAACGTCTCTACATACTAACTCATAAACGCCTTTCCCCCGTTCGACGGGGGAGAGATGCCCAAAGGGCAGAGAGAGGGTCGGTGAGTTTGACTAGACCCCGCTTGATTGATAGAATTCCGGCGCTTTGATATGCCAAAAGACACGAAAAAATCTAATGCCTACGGTGCCGAACAGATATCGGTGCTCGAAGGTTTGGAGCCGGTGCGCAAACGCCCTGGCATGTATATCGGTTCGACCGGACCAGAAGGTTTGCATCACCTGATCTGGGAAGTCATGGACAACTCGTTCGATGAGGTCATGGCCGGCCATGCCAACGAAATCACGCTCACGCTCAATGCGGACGGTACGGTTTCGGTCTACGATAACGGCCGCGGTATTCCGGTGGACATCCACAAGCAATATAAAGTTTCGGCCCTCGAACTCGTGCTAACCAAACTACACGCCGGCGGCAAATTCGGCGGCGAAGAAAGCGGCTACAAAATTTCAGGCGGCCTGCACGGCGTGGGCGTATCTGTCGTGAACGCATTGTCCGACTGGCTCGAAGCGCGCGTGGAACGCGATGGCGGCGAATGGGTGCAGGAATACGAACGCGGCAAACCCAAGTTCAAAACCAAACAAGTGGGCAAAAGCAAGAACCACGGCACCACCATCACCTTCAAGCCAGATGCCTCGATCTTCACGACCACGGTTTTTGACCTCAAATACATTTTGGATCACTTGCGCCAACAATGTTACCTGTCCAAGGGTGTAAAGGTCATGGTCATCGACTCGCGGATCAAGGGCCTGCCCCAGGTCTACGGTTTCTTTTTCGAAGGCGGCGTGGCCTCGTACGTCAAACACCTCAACCACTCCAAACAAATAAAACACGACAATATTTTTTACGTGGAACGCGAGCTGGACAAAGTGAACGTGGAAGTCGGTTTGCAGTACACCGAGGATTACAAGGAAACCTTGTTCGCGTTTGCCAACAACATCTACAACCCCGAAGGCGGCATGCATGTGATGGGCTTCCGCACCGCTTTGACGCGCGTGCTCAACAACTACGCCCGCTCCAAAGGTTACTTGAAGGAAAAAGATGAAAACCTGAGCGGCGAGGATGTGCGCGAAGGTTTGACGGCCGTCATCTCGGTCAAAATCCGCGAACCGCAATTCGAAGGTCAAACCAAAGCCAAACTCGGCAATCCGGAAGTGCGCGGCGCGGTCGAAACGGTCATGGGCGAGGGTTTTGCCATGTATCTGGAGGAAAACCCGCGCGACGGTGAAGCGATTTTAAGCAAATGCATTTTGGCGCAACGCGCCAGAGCAGCAGCCCGTGCCGCGCGTGACACCGTGATTCGCAAGGGCGCTCTCGAAGGCTTAACGCTTCCGGGCAAACTCGCGGACTGTGCAAGCAAAGATCCCAGCGTTTCCGAACTCTTCATCGTGGAGGGCGAATCCGCCGGCGGCTCGGCCAAACAGGGCCGCGACCGCGACACCCAGGCCATCCTGCCCTTGCGCGGAAAAATCCTGAACGTGGAACGCGCACGGCTGGACAAGATGATCGCCAACAACGAAATCAAAAATCTGATAATCGCCATGGGCACGGGCATCGGCGAAAGCATGGATCTGAGCCGTTTGCGCTACCACAAAATCGTGATCATGACCGATGCCGACGTGGACGGCGCGCATATCCGCACCCTGCTTTTGACTTTGTTTTACCGCTACTTCACAGCGCTAATCACCGAAGGATATTTGTACATCGCCCAGCCTCCGCTCTACCGCGTCCAGTCGGGCAAAGAATTCCGCTACGCTTTTTCGGAAGAAGAGAAGGACGAGTTCGTCGCCGAACTGCAAAAACTGAAAGAGGAAAAGAAAAAGACGACTGAAGCCAAGGGCAAGAAGGCCAAAGCCGAAATCGAAGAGCCGGCCGAAACGGTCGAGGTCGCGGAGGGCGAAGCCGAGGAAGGCGTGACCAAAGTTGCGGGTATCAGCATCTCGCGCTACAAAGGTTTGGGTGAAATGAATCCCGAACAGCTGTGGGAAACCACCATGGATCCGGCACGGCGCATCATGAAGCGCGTGAACATCGAGGATGTGGCCGCGACCGATGAAACTTTTGATATTTTAATGGGCGCTGACGTGGCGCCGCGCAAAAGATTCATCCAGACGCATGCCAAGACGGCGAATGTGGATATATAATTCATTAACTCTCTGCCTTACGAAGGGAGGGAAAGAGGGAGAGTTAAAACTTAAGAACATAGAAAAAAACCGCCTAGAGCGGTTTTTGAGTTGCATTAGTCGCACGAGAGGACAGCTCTCTCCACGTCTCGCAAGCTGCGGCCTTTATTGCAGTTGCCGGCCGCTCCGGCGCGATTCAACTCGCCAGGGCTGCCGCCGGTATTGGCCACGAACCTGGTGTTCGGAGTCAGGGCACGAATTGCCGGTACAAGGTCGTGGCCGGAAAACGGGCCGCACAAGCCTTCGTCCATCAGGACAACGTCGGGCTTGAGCGCAGCCACGCGTTCGGCCGTCTCGTGAATCGCATCCTCTTTGCTGATCTCGGCCGACTCCTCCGAGTCGTCGGGTGCACGGTAGCGGTACAAGACCGTATCCACGCCCGGCCAGCCAACGAGGACCAATGCTGTCTGCAGCAGACAACCCACATCGTCGTCCACGATGACCACGCAAACCGGTTTTTCAGGAGCCGGCTTTTTCATCGCGGTTTCGAGCTTCATGGTCGCGTAATCGGGCAAAAACGGATCCAGCCCGAGCGCCATGAGGCGGTCGTTGAGCAAGGCTACAAAGCCCTTGGCGTCAACATGGCTCCAAGGCGACGTGCTTTCGAACACACCCAAGGCTTTAGCCAGCGGCAGGATCTCGGCCGCGTCGGCCAAGCGGCCGGCGCACACCCGCTTCACGTGCTGGACGGCACGCGATGCGTACTGCACATCCGGCTCTTTGGGCGCCGTGGGCAAGTACGGGCTTGTTCAACAATTAAACCAACTTGAACGCCTTCATCGTAACGCCGCTAATAGCCAACGGAAAAGATTTGAATTTAAACTTTCCTTCGCAGGCTTTGGCCGCGGCTGACGTAAGCAGCACTTCTCCCCTCTCGGCCGTGTCTTCGCCCAGCTTGGACGCCAGATTCATCTCGTTGCCGTACATATCATCGCAAGCCAGCAACGTGGTGCCATAGCCGATGCCCATGCAGACATAAATGTCGCTTTCGTCCGGCGTGGCTAGATTAGCGACTTCCATATCGTGCAAGATCTCCTGTGCCGCACGCACCGCGTTCGCCGGATTCGGGAACACGGCAAACGCGTTGTCAGCCTCGAACTTGATGACCACGCCCTTGTTCTTTCTGATGACCGGCGTCACCACGCGCCGCATGCGCCTGATCATGGCCAGATAATGGATGATGCCGTAGCGTTGCACCAGCCGCGAAAAGCCGGACATGTCCAATATGAACATGGAAACTTTTTTCTCGAACGTCTTTTTTATCTTGGCGTCGATAACTTTGGCGCGCTCAGGATGTTCGACGCGCTCGTTGAGGTATTTGTCCAAAATGGAACAGGACGGGAGGGAAGCGAGAGTGGACATATCGGTTAATGGAATATTATTGGACAATTTGAGCCTCAAACGTATATTTCGACACTTTCTCGGTGCGCGAGTCTTCCTTGTCGCCTTCCTTGGTCACGTTGGTTCTGACCCCGTCCACATTGACTGTGATGGTTTTGCCGTCTTGGGCCATTTTGCCTTTGAGCGTGCCATGCCCGACTTGCACATAGGTCAGGATGCCTGATTTTTCCGTGTTCGCAATCGTATATTTGGCATCCAACTCGCCGTTCCATGGGTCATACGACCCTTCGACTGACACATGGTTGTCAACCATCACGACATCGGACTTGTTGGCATAAGGAATGTCGTCGAAAGAGGCGCTGACCTTTTTATCCGACACGTCGATCCTCGAGGCGGTCAACAACGGCTCTAGATGCCACTCGCCCGCGCCTGTCGGAGAGAGCGTAAAATGAAAATCCTTCACGCCCGCATAATGCGCATTAGCCTGCGTTTCCGGCAGGATCGGGGTTTTGCTGTCGTTGTTGATGGGATCCGGGTGGGACGAGCATCCCACAAACATCAAAGCTGAAAGCGTCAGAAGAAGTAAGTATTTTTTCATAGAGTTCAAATAATTGTAATTTTACGGACACGGCGCGAACTCGCACCTCGGACCCGTACGGCCCACAGCCGTACCGTCCGGACAAAGCTTTGCCTCCATGGTACAGGCGACGAATCCGGGCGGATCTGAGCTATTAAGCCGCCAGAGTGAAAAATTCAAATAAGATGCAAAACTCACCCAGAGTATATATGGCACCAGCAGCCAGGCTGCAGGACGTGAAATTTTGTGGAACAGAACGATCGTCGCCAGGATGGCCAACCAAAGGATAATGATCTCGATGAATGCCACGAAAGGATTACGCAAACCGAAAAACAATATCGACCACAAAGTATTCAGTACGAGCTGAACGCCGAAAACCGACAGGGCGATCCTGCGTTGTCTGGTTTTAATGTCAGGCCGCACCCAGACCAGATACACCGCAATTCCCATGAATAAAAACAACATGGTCCACACGGGCGCGAACACCCAGCTTGGCGGATTCAATCCGGGCTTATTCAGGGCTGCATACCATGTCGGAATCGACGACACGGTAAAAAAAGAACCGACGATGCCGGCGAGTTCGGCAATCGCCACGGCGGTAATCAGCTTAACTATCTTTGCGTATTTATTCGCAGGTGCTTTTGGCATATATACTTAGTTTACAACTAATACGCTCCTCAGGTCTATTCTGCATGCGTGACATAAAAACACTTCGAAGGTTATCGAAATGTTTTTTAGTAAAAAACGAAAAATTATTTAGCGAGAAATGCCGATTGTCTGAGCGGCATCTTCGACCGTACCGCTTGTCATGTCCGTGGCGCGTGCCGACAGATTCAATGTCGTCGCATCCGAAAAATCCTTGGCCTTGAGCGTCAGGCGGCAATAAACCTGGGTCGCGCCCGCACCGTCGCAGGTTTGTTTGACCGTGCCGTTAACCAATAGTTCCAGTGTTTTGACACCGCCGGAGTTCGTGGCTGTTACGCCGTATGAACCGTCCGTGGCCGTGGAAAAAGTGCGCACGCCGTTTACAAAGGTATCCGGTTTCATGGAATTTAAGAATGTCGTAACTGCTGGCCCTGCCGGTTGGGTTGGAGTCGGAGCGGGCGCGACAGGCTGTTCAGGAAATGCAGGCTGTTCAGGCGCAGGAGCCGCTGGCGGCGTTGCGACCACAGGTCCGGCTTCGAACACCTTCACGAGCTTGGCCATCGGAACTTTATCAGACGTCATGCCGCCCAAAAGGAAAGTTCCGTCGTCCATGGATGTGACGCTGGTAAACTTATCCCGTGTCGTTCCCAAATAAGTCAGGTTCTCGCCGTCAAAGCGCATCAAATTCCAGCCAACTAAAATCATCCACGATTTGCCGTTTGAAGACGCTATGCCTCCTTGCCACTTGGTAACCGGGACATTTGCCAATTGAGCGGACAAATCCACGGTTTGCGCCGTACTATAACCGCCTTCAGGCATGTATATGTAATGCAGTACGTCCGTAACTCCGTCAGCCGATGCGCCACCTGCTGCCAAGGACGACAGGTCATGCAAGCCCAACAAATGAACGCTGTTCATGCCGTTGAGAGCAACGTCAATATCCCAGGTGCTGACGGAAAGTAAATTCGCACCGTCCCATTCAACTGCTTTCATTTGTTTATTGGCGCCCATGGATTGCCAGTATGAAATCTTTTCGGGGACAGATTCTATTCTGTCCACACGCGTCAAACCGGCTTTTTTAAGCGAACCGGTCACCTCGGTGACGTGACCGTCTGCCCACAGCTTCCAGACTTTGCCGCCTTTGGCAAAATCTTTGCCATTGGTGTAGTACCAGTCGCCTTTAAATTGTCCGACAGCCGTAATTGCCATGGAACTGCGATTAACCGGAATTTTGGAAGAGATATCTTCCCACTGCCACGGGCCCGTGGCCGCACTGGCCGGTAATGCAAAAGCTGCCGCAGCGCAAATGGCTGCGAGATAACGCGTAATCTTTGTCATAAAAAGCATAGAATCTTTAATGGAATCCATTATACACGAAAAACCCCTCCTTATCCAAAGGAGGGGTTAAGAAGTTACGGCGCGCGGCCGGAAAACCGCGAGCAGAATCGAAGAGGCCGCCATCAAAATGCCGATTTGCCACCACAGGCCGAGAATCGACGCCGTGGTGTCGGGGCGCAAAGCCATGGCCGTGGCCACGCCGATCATGACGACAGTGGTCCAGCCGCCCGTGATGAGCGCCTGGAGCGAACCGTAAGTGGCGCGATATTCCTCGGCCACGCGGCGCTGCACGAAAGCGGACACGAGCGGCCGATGGAATCCGACCACGAACTCAAGAACCATGGCCCCGGCCATCAGCCACGCCAGATTGTGCGACAAGCCCATGCCCAACATGGCTGTGCCGATCAATACAGGCGTTGCGGCAAGGCAGACGATGCCCCAGCCGTTGGCCAATTGTTTGCTGCGCGCCCGCATGACGAGCGATCCTGCCACGTGAGGCAAATAGAACGGCACCCACAGGTACGCTAGGTTCAAACCCGACACATGATCGCGGAACACGAGCGGCCAGTAATGGAAGAATGGAATAGCCAGGCCGGTCACGCACACCATGACCACCATCCATTTCAAGGCGTGCGTGCTTTTCATCTGTTGCCAGCTCAGACTCACGAGTTCGCGATTACACAATGCATTCGCATGAATCGCAGAGTCACCGCGTTTCGGCTCATGCATGAATACCAGCGAGCAGACGAAAGCGATCACGGCCACGAAGCCGCTGGCGATCCAAGGCCATGCGAGGTCGTAAGTGCCGAGCACGCCTCCGGCCAATCCGGCCGCGCAGCGACCCACACCGGTAAACGCTTCGGACGAAGCAAAAGAATTTTCCAGCTTCTTGCCGTCACCGCAGGCGTTCAATGACGAGGCGAGCCAGGCTTCGTCCGCGCCGCAGACAAAGGCCAATCCCACGCCCACAAAACCTTCGATCAGCAGAGCTGACCAGAATCCGCAAGCATAGGCGTACACGAATTGCCCGATGACCAAAATCGCTACGCCGATCTTAATCGAGAGAGCGCGGCCGAACCTGTCGGCAAATATGCCGGTCGGCACCTGGGCCAAAAGCATGAGCACGGCGAATACCCAGTTAATAACCGTGATCTGCGCGTTGTTCAGGCCGATATGCTTGAGGAACGGCGCATACGTCACGGCAATGAACATGATGGATATTTCACGCAGCGATTTGACTAGCATGTAGGTTATGGTTGGATGCATCTTCTTCCCTTTCTCTGACGGTTGAATAATTTCAAAGAACGCGGAACACGTTTTATGTTCCGATTTTCGACAGTTATGCCGATAAAAAACCCGGGTTGATCCCCGGGCCGGCCTGATATCCAAGCGAAAAAACTTATCGCTTGGCTCCCATGCACGCCCGAGGATTCGCAGACGACAAATCTGCACAAATGGCGACCATTTGCGGATGCGTGAATCCGTACCAAGCGTGACAATTCATATTATGCCCTATTTATAACATGCTTTTTGATATTTGTCAACACTTTAATAAAACTAAAAAATCACCAAAAGAATTACTGAATCATCAAATACCAAATGTCAAAATTTTGTGATTCAGTAATTCAGTTATTTGGTGATTCCTTTGGTGATTTGTTGATTTGTCGCGTTTAACGCGATTTGGTTATTTGGTGATTTTTTTGTTCGTTGTTTGTTTTTTGTTCTTTTCCTGCTAAGATATAGTAATGCAAACCGTTTACCTGATGCGCCACGGAGAGGTGGAGAATCCTCACGATATTTGGTATGGCAATCTTAAAGGCTTTCCATTGTCCGCCGCCGGCCGTGAACAAATCAAAAAAGCGGCGGAAAAACTCAAGGCAACCGGCGTGTATGTAACGACGCTTGTCCACTCCCCTCGCCTGCGCACCACGCAATCGGCCGAAGTCGCTGCGCACGTTTTGGACGTGGGCGACGTGGTGGCTGACGATCGTTTGCGTGAATGGCACACCGGTTCATGGGAAGGCCGGCCGACCAAAGACTTGTACGAAAAATCCGGTTACTTCGGCACGCCCATGAGAATACCCGGCCCCGAAACTTTGGAAGACATGTCCGCCCGCGTTCGTGAAGCAGTGGACCAAGCGCGCCGTAAACATCCTGACGGCGATATTCTGATTGTTGGCCACCGCGAACCGCTCGCCAGTTTCATGATGGCTTTGCTCAAACAGAAGTGGGAAAAAATCCACGATTTCGATTTGCCGCGCGCCGCGGTCTGGAAAATCGTTTACGACGATAAAAGCCGCGTTTCGGGAGTGCAACGCGTCATCTGACAATACCAACTCACAACTTGTCCACACCCGCCTTACCGATCGGCTTATTTACTTTTATTTATTTATTTATTTATCGCGTGCTCCTTTGTTGCTTTGGCATACAAATCTTTCTGGAAAGCAAAAAAGATGGTACGAATTTGACTTACGTCTCCAAGCGATTGCTCAGCATTGGCGATGGCATGGTATTTCAAGTTTAACAAAATTGGCAGTTTTTCTTCATCCAGTTCTTCTACGCCTTTTTCTTCGTATTTGGATAAAACGAAATCCAAAAATTCTTTTTGCTTTTCTTCCAATCCTTCAAAAATCTTTTCTTTCGCCCTCTCGACACGCTCCACTCTGGAAACTGGTTGCGTCAAAAACGATATATAAGTCAAAACATCGAACAAGTCGCTTTGCTCGGCATCGATCATCTTTTGCAGTATTTCCAGTTCGTCTTTACCATAGCCCTTCTCGGCAATCTTATCCAGGAATGCTTTACGCGTGGTCGGGTTTGACCAGATCTTTCTCAAATCCTCTTCACTCTTGAAAAATTCGGGCATGGCGCCGAACATGTTATCCATAAACTCCTGCACGGAAATCGGTTTGCCGTCGGCACTCCAAAAAGAAGTGGAGATCATGTGCTTTATCTCGCGTTCCTTGCCATCGCGTAATTTGATTGTTAATTTCTTTCCAGGCTCTTCCGGCGGTTCCGGCGGCAATGGCGGCTCTTTTGGGATCTCAGGCTCTTTGGGTTTAAACGGATTCTTCTTGCCCGCCTCATCTACAGACACCGGTTCACCATCCCATTCCGGATCGGAGAAATGTTTGTAGGCATCCACAAAATCGTAAATCGTAAAATACTCCTTGCCGTCGAAAAGCCTGGTGCCACGGCCTATAATCTGCTTAAACTCGATCATCGAGTTTACGGGCCGCATCAAGACAATATTTCTGACATTGCGGGCATCTACGCCGGTGGAAAGTTTTTGCGAGGTCGTGAGTATCGTCGGAATGGTTTTTTCGTTGTCCTGAAATTCCCTCAAATACTGGTCTCCCCTGGCGCCGTCATTGGCCGTGACGCGCACGCAATAATTGGGATCCTTGCTGTCTTTCATTATGTTTATCAAATCACGAACGGCCAGCGCGTGATCCTGAGTCGCGCAGAATATAATCGTCTTTTCGTTTTGGTTTATCTCGTTTAACAGTATCCTGATCCTGTTCACTTCGCGCTCTTTGATGAAAATAATCCGGTTGAAATCCGCTTCTTCGTAAACTTTTCCTTCTTCTACTTCGCCTTCGATAATTTGATCATCGGATGTATACACGTAATCATCAAGCGTGGTTTTAATCCGCTTGACCTTGAAAGGCGTCAGGAATCCGTCATTTACGCCTTCTTTAAGCGAGTAGATATATACCGGTTCGCCAAAATATTTATACGTATCCACGTTATCTTTCCGTTTTGGCGTGGCCGTCAAGCCAAGCTGGACGGCCGGGGAAAAATATTCCAGGATTCCGCGCCAATTACTCTCATCGTTCGCGCCGCCGCGATGGCACTCGTCAATGACGATAAAATCAAAAAAAGTCTGATGGATAATCACCAAAATACGGCGTGCCGTTCGGTCCGTTTTGCGGTGAGCTTGTCGAACCTGTCATGAAGGTTTGGAAGATCGTGAAGAAAACGCTGCCGCTCTTCGGCACCCCGCCCTTTTTGCGGATATCCAGCGGATTAATGCGCACTAACGCGTCTTTATCAAATGCTGAAAAAGCGTTAAACGCCTGGTCAGCCAGAATATTCCGATCGGCCAAAAACAAAATTCTGGGCCGACGGCTGCCGTCGCGCTTCAAGTTCCAACGCGTTTGAAAAAGCTTCCAGACTATCTGAAAAGCCACGGCTGTCTTTCCGGTGCCGGTTGCCATGGTCAAAAGTATCCTGTTTTTCTCTTCGGCTACGGCGGTTAAAACATTGTTGACGGCTATTTCCTGGTAATAACGTTTGCCGTACTCGCCTTCGTTGGGCACGCCGGCAAACTTCTCTTGCCATTCGTTTTGATCGGAAAAAGTTTTACTCCACAATTCGTCCGGCGTTGGGAATTGATCGACGGGTCCTTCTTTCCCGGATTTCATCGAGATCCGGTAAATCTCTTTGCCGTTGGTGGCGTAAGTATAATCAATCTGCAGTTTTTGCGCATAATCTTTTGCCTGCGCCACGCCTTCGCCCGCTTCCAGTTCGTCAGACTTGGCTTCGATCACCGCGACTTTGCGATTCTTATAAACCAAAATATAATCGGCAATTTCCGGCTTGCTCCGCTTGCCTCCGGTTTGGATTTTACCGTCGGTAATCCTAAATTCACGCAGGATTTTAGATCCTTCGATTTCGCCCCAACCGCTCGCCCTCAGTTTCGGGTCGATGTATTCAGCCCTGGTTTCCGCTTCGTTCACAACGAAATTTATACCATATTTTTAAGATACTGCGCAATGCGTTCACGTTCTTCATTCTCTTTATCGCCCTTGAAATACAGCTCGATGTAAACGAATGTTACAGTGTCGTCATGATACGCATATATCACCCTCATGGACCTGTCACGCAGGCTCTTGCATGCAAGACGTGTTTTGACTATTTTTACTTTTTCAGAACTATGCAAAATGACAAAGTTTTTTCCGACCCCTGTCGGATTCAACTCAACCAGCCTTTCGAACCTATACAAATCTTCGACCAAACTCGAATATTTCTTTGAGAGCTTGGCTAACTCCTTTTCAAATTCCGGCAGGCGATCAAAGCGGCTCATATTCTCTTACGGAAGTGTCGTCCGGGCGATAAAACACATACTCGTAATCCATAACTTCTTTTTCCTTTGCCACAAGCCAGGGCGTGTCTTTGTGCGATAGAGCCGAAATCTGCGCAGCCGTAAGATCGGATAAACGATTCAATTCCCAGTCTATGTGCGCAATCTCCGTTCCGGATAATCCCGAAAGATCGATGGCCTCCTGCGGATTCACGAGATATTTAGTTTGATCGTATTTATAGAATTTACATTTTATGGTTTCGATCTTCCCCTCTTCCTCAAGTTCTTTGATAATTTTGGCGAAGGCGACGGGAGTCGGTCCGTGCGTATTCTTCATGTACCTGGCGCCGATAAGCTGTTCTTCAAACTTCTCGTAATAATCGAAATCGATAAAATAAAGCAACTTGTATAACACGGTTTGGCCTATGTTCGGTTTGCCTCCTACTTTTGACAGTACGTACATGAGAACCTGTTTGAATTTTTGTACCTTCTCCTTGGGAATGGAAACTCGCTCCCGCATCTTATCGTCGACTATCTTTGGTCTTTTCACGCCCGTGGTCCTTTCAAGAATCACTTCAGGCGCAGTTGTTTTGCCCGACAATATATCTTCGAGCGAAATCTCAAAAATCCTGCTAAGAATGTTCGCTTCGGCGAGCGTGAGTTCTCGCTTTCCTTGCTCAAAAGCGATATACGATGAGCGGGAAATTCCAAGCTTCTGCGCTATCTCCAATTGCGAAAAACCCCGCTGGGTGCGCAACGATTTGATGAACGCGTGATACTTGTTTGACATGCTATTATATTAGCCCGATAATGTCAGAAAGTCAAACTCTCATGTGTACAATAATTGACACATGTAATATCGGCGCGTGTTGGCAACGAACCGACCCTAATATCTGTTCAGAATTTCAAAAATGTTATTCGAAAGATTCTCGAACTCCTCTTTCGATTTCTCGATATTCTCCTTGGTTCCCAGATGAATATCCGCTACTTGCGCAGGACTTAAATCAAATATTGCAACCCCTAGTTCCTGGCACTTGGACGGGATTCTTCCGTAATCCTGTATGATCTGCAAAGGTTTTTTCCAACTGCTCTCCACCAAACCATTTCTACAGTGTTTTTCAGACAAATATGTCCTAACCTTGCCTGGTATCTTTTCCATCCAAGCACGATGATCAGCTATAGGTTGCTCGCCGTAAACGTTATAGGAGTTAATTATGTAACCGATAAAAAGCGGGTCTCCCTGCAAAACAAATTTAGTCTCCGTGTTTCCAGCCAGTGCTTTTGCACTAATTTTCCAAGTATTTTTCCACCTCTCGTATACAGTCCCAAGATTTTCTATACCCTGAACGCTGAACGCATCAGGCATGACCGGGACCACAAAGTAATCCGCGCCAAGAATGATCATCTGGTTAAGAAGACCCAAGCTTGGCGAAGTATCTATGACGAAAATATCGATCTGCTCGCTCAATCCCTTTTCTCTCAAAAAACGGTCTATGGCGCTCGTCTGAAAGTATCCAATCTGCTGGCCCGAAGCCGCCTGGCCGTACGCGGTTATCAACAAACTTTCATAAACCGACAAATTTATGTCGCCTTTCAACAAAGATAAATTCGGAGACGCCTGAACGGGTATGAACTGCACTCCAAGATTGATGTCAGAACCGCCCTCCACCACGCCTTTCAATACGTCGGCTATGGTTTTTTCAGTTACGGAAAAAAGATTCTGGACATAGAAGGTCTCCCCCATGGCAAGACGGCTAAGATTGCATTGCGGATCCAGGTCGACGAGCACTGTTTTATAACCTTTTTTCGCAAAAGACACCGCGCAATTAAAAGCCAGCGTCGTCTTGCCGACTCCGCCTTTATTATTGGCAAATACAATCTTTTTTGATCTGGGAAACTTCATAATCGCATGATATCAAACTATCTTTAAAGAGCATATACCAGCCAAATTTGCCCCTTTCTTACCGTATCAAAGACTAAAGTTCCCCGCTAAAAGCCTTCTTCAGCACCGATTTCTTCAACTCTTCCAAATCCGCCAGCTTTTGCTTATATATCCCTTCCAGCTTTTTTGTTTCAGCGGAAAGCGCGTCGAGTTTTGTGACGATGGATTTTTGTTCTGAGACGTTGGGGAAATATATTGGTATCTTTTTTAGGTAATTAGTGGGAAACGTAACCAAAATAGATTGATAATAATAACTTGAAAAGGTTCTCGCTGCGGTGATTGAATCGATACT
>Ga0315281_10007999_pt1 | contig 14803 bp, 14 predicted proteins | sample YL17G07_0_MG_FD_204540 | JGI IMG/M metagenome (GOLD analysis project Ga0315281, IMG submission 204540) | Sediment microbial communities from Yellowstone Lake, YNP, Wyoming, USA - YL17G07_0 | ecosystem: Environmental > Aquatic > Freshwater > Lake > Sediment | place: USA: Wyoming | collected...
TGAACACCTGGACCACTGCGACTTTCTCGCTGACATCAAGCACCTGCCCTTTTCTCCGCTCGCCATCAGGCATCACTATCTCGACTATCTCGTTATAGCCGACGCCTGATATCTTCTCCACAAACACGAGCGGGCCTGCAATCTGGTTTATCGTCTTATATTCCTTCATCAGCTTCACCTTTTGATGATCTCCTCAAATTCAGCATCTATCTCCTTATGCAATTGTTCGAACTTCTCGATCTCCTTTTCAGGGATCTCCTTCATGCGGCCGATTTTTGCGGTTGAAGGGAGGTTCGATATCTTCTTGAGCGGAACGCCGAGGTCAAGCGCCCCTTTGGTCCTTTCATGGAACTTCAGGATGGACTTCAGCATAAGGTACTGCTTCTGCAGGTTGGACCGCGCATCCACTTCCGAGAAAGCGTTCTGCTGGAGGAAGTCTTCCCTCAGCATCTTGGTGATGAGCAACACCGCCTGCTCGCGCTCAGGAAGCGCATCAGGCCCGACGAGCTGCACGACTTCCTGCAACTCCGCCTCCTTCTGGAGCAACGCCATCGAAGTCTTAACGAATTTCGGAAAGTCTGACGAGACTTTCTCAGTAAGGAATTCCTCGAGCGTCTCCGAATAAAGGGAATAGCTTTTGAGCCAGTTGATCGCCGGGAAATGCCTCCTGTATGCAAGCGGGGCGTCGAGTGCCAGGAACACTTTGGTAACACGCAGCGTGTTCTGCGAAACCGGCTCTGAGATGTCACCACCAGGCGGTGAGACCGCACCGATGATTGTCACTGAGCCATACCGTTCATCTGTTCCAAGCGTGCGCACACGGCCAGCGCGCTCATAGAATTCAGCGAGCCTTCTTGCGAGGTATGCAGGGTACCCTTCTTCGCCAGGCATCTCTTCCAGGCGGCCCCCGATCTCACGCATAGCCTCAGCCCACCTTGAAGTGGAGTCAGCCATGAGCGCGACATCGTATCCCATGTCCCTGAAATACTCGGCAAGGGTGACCCCTGTATATATGCTCGCTTCACGCGCAGCCACAGGCATGTTGGACGTGTTCGCGATAAGCACAGTCCGTTCCATGAGCGGTTTCCCGGATTTCGGATCGATCAGGTGCGGGAACTCTTTCAGCACCTCAGTCATCTCATTCCCGCGCTCCCCGCATCCGATATAGACAACGATCTGGGTATCGGAGAATTTTGCGAGCGCTTGCTGCGTCACGGTTTTTCCCGAGCCAAAGGGTCCAGGTATGCACGCAGTCCCGCCTTTTGCGATCGGGAAGAATGTGTCAATCACCCTCTGGCCAGTGACCAGTGGAATGACTGGCGGGAACTTCTCGACAACCGGCCTTGGCTTGCGCACAAACCATCGCTGGTACATCTTGAGCGGCTTTTTCTTTCCTTCGAACTCAAGCGACCCGATCTCGTCTTCTACGGTGTATTTACCGGATGAAATCTCGAGAATCCTTCCTTCGTAAGGAGAGAGCACGCGGTGCTCGATGAGCTCTGTCTCAGGAACAGTCCCGAGAATATCGCCGACCTTCACCTTGTCCCCTTTCTTCACGCGGGCTGTGAAATCCCATTTCGTCTTCCGGTCGAGCGGGTGGACAACGATTCCTCTTTTGATGAACACGCCTTTGCATTCATCCTCGATCATCTTCAGCGGCCTCTGGATCCCATCGTATATGTTCCTGAGTATACCTGGCCCGAGCTCTACTGAGAGCGGCTCGCCTGTTGAAAAGACCGGCTCTCCTGGGATAAGCCCTGATGTATCTTCATAAACCTGGATGACTGATGTGTCTCCGACTATCTTGATGATCTCTCCGGTTAGTTTCGACTCACCTACCTTTACCACGTCGTAGAGCCGTGCATCTTCGACAACCGCTTCTACTACCGGCCCTGAAATCCTGCGTATGAAACCTCCTTTTTTCGCCATTGTTAATCTCCTCCATTCGATCCAAGTTCGTTACAATCATCAATATCGATTTTTTCCCCATTCAATTGTTTCCTGTCGCTCATCGCCATTCTACTTTGATGCCAAATCGAAACCGAGCGCCCTCTTGATGAGCGCCCTTATCTCGTCCCCTTCGCCGCTCTCCCCAGACACATCCGGCATCGGGATGATTACCGGGTAGGCAAGGCCATCCAGCTTCTTCTTCAGCCTCCAGTCGATTGAGCCGAGCATGACTTCATTCACTATCAGGATGCCATACTCCGGCTTCCCGAGCGCATCTTCGAGAGCGCCCTGGAAACCGTCTTTAGTGGTGAGCACGCAATCCTCCAGCCCTGCCAGCCTGAAGCCGGTCACAAGCGGAGCATCCGCGATTACCATTATTTTAGCCTTCACCATTTGAAATTACCTCTCCTTTGCGATGCAATACTCGCTGTGATGACAAATGCACCCAACAACATTATCATTCCAGAAGGCAATGCACAATTAAGAGGTGGAGACTCAGTGACTTTTTGGATGCAATCCGGGTCTTCGCTTTGTGTGCAATCCGGATCACAAACTCCATCTTTCAAGCCGGTACAGTAACCATCTGTGGATGATGAATTACAATCCCTATAACAATTAAATGCATTCTCATTGCTTTCACAGATTCCATTCTCCGTGCAATTACCTTGTGAAGCCAGCTTCTTTTCGAATATCACAGTGCCGTTGTGCTTTATTAAAAGCATATCTGCATTGCTTGAATAGTTTAACCGATAATCCTGATAGGACACATTCAGCGGCTGGGGCGGGTCTGAAAGAAGCCAAAAGTCAGTATTGAAACTATGACTATCTATTTTTTGCCCTGAAGTGTCGACCACAAGTACTTCGTAAGGGCCTGTTTCTTCATTAAAAAACCTTTGGGGCTCCCCTTCACCAATTGTAAGGTCATGGAGCTGGACTCGGTCATTCTTGTCAATCTCAAAAGTCATATCAATAACCATGCCGTATGCAAAAGAAGATGAAAGCAACGCAAGCAGTATCAGCATAACTTTTCGCATCAGTTGCACCTCAGTTTATCGATTGTTAGTAGATGATCCAGGCTTACATTGTCATGATAGCGGGGGCCGTCTGCATCAGCCCAGCTCATTATCGATCTCCCGCCCAGGCGATTTTTGTTTCCATTGCAGCATTTGGTGCAACCGTAAGGGTCTGGACAGGTATCCAGGATTGTGAAGCCAAATAACCTGAAATCTTCCCAGCAACAATCACCATTCACATCACATCCAAGATCAGCCTTAAGCGGATTTGGAGCCTCGTCGCAATGGCCGATCCCGGGACAGCTGCAATATTCATCCATCAGACCAAACTTATGGCCCATTTCATGCTGGGTGACGACAGAGAGAAATTTATTCCCAAGCACTATTTTCGAGTTATTAAAAGTGTAACCAGCCACGCTGCCTGAAAATGATGAAGTGTCTGTCAGGGCGATTATATAATCATAGGAATCACCATAAACATTTTTCACGTGCTCTTTTATTTTATCGAAAATCTCTGTGCTGTTCAGATGCGTAATGTTGGCTATTTCAAGAGGCGAAACTGTGTCTTTCTTGATATAATTCGTACAGTTTTCAAGTGAGGGCAATGATTTGAGAAGGGCAGAATGATGGATATCTATCATGGCTTCCCTTGCCTTTGAATCCGAGACATTCGCGTTTACCGGAACGTAAACTATGTGAAGCTTCGAAGGCAGGCATGAACTGTTTATGCAAACGCTGTTGCCTGCGCAATCCGAATCATTCTGGCATCCTGTACCGCTCGCGGATTTTATAGCCTCTGTAAAGACATCTTTAATGGAATCTGCGGTTGATGCATTAAAATATTCGCCGCCAGATTCATTTGCGATGCATGAGAGCTGGCTTTCTGCATCGGAACCAACCATATACCCAATGGTATAGATTGGAACCGAACCATTCATTTTTTGATCCTTAACGACTGCACATGGGTCACCGGAGCAAGTCTCCGATCCATCGCTGAAAAGAAGGACGTATGCCCTGTTGCCGGTTGTTTCGTTCTTGAGATATGAGTACGCCATCTCCAAAGATTTTGCAATGGGTGTTGCCCCGCCTGCACTGAGATTCCTTATTTTATCCTTCAGCGTATCCCTATCGCTGGTGAAATTAGAAACCAGCACAGTGCTGCAATTATTATATTTTATAAGTGAAATGCGTGAATCAGCGTTGCCAATATAGTCAAGAGAGGCTATTGAACTGTTTTTGGCAAGATCGAGCCGGTTACCAGCCATGCTGCCTGAATTATCAATGATAAGGACGATGTCTAATACATTGCCTGAACTCATCTGAGCATCATTGTATTTTGAAGATAAAGAATTAGAATCACCATCCTTGGTCTGGACCTGCTGTGGCATTACTTGCACACATGAATGGTTGCTGCCGCATTCCCCGGATGTGCAATCGGCATTTTCATTGCACCTGCCCTGTTTCGGCAGGCATTTATAAGACCCTTTTAGACACTCTTCCCATTCCGGGCACTGGGAATCGTTTATACACCTGCCGCTGTTTAGCTCACAGTTTCCGAGCCCAGAATCTGATAAATTGCAGTGGCTTATATAACCACAATCATAATCAGTTAAACATTTATATGGTGGCAGGCACATCCATAATTCAGTCGGGCATCTTGTACCAGTGCAATCTTCATCAAATATGCATGAGCTGGGAACTACTTTGCATTTATGAACAGAAAGATCGCAGTAATAATTGAAATTGTGGTTTTTCTGACATTCTTCCGAGTAATAGCAATAGTCGTATTCTAATTTCAAGATGCATACGTGACCCGACGCGTCACAGCGCTCGTAATACTGGCAATCTGATTGACCATTGCATTTTTCAAAAGGCGTTATGACGACGCATTTCTTAAAGTAAGCATCGCAATACGAACCATTTTGGCAGGCACAAACGGATGCTGTGCATTGGGCTGACGGTTCACATTCGGGTTTAATATCCGTACAATTCCTTTGAACGCAAAATAACCCTGGAGCGCATTGGTTGCTGGTATAGCAGGGAGATCCTTTTGGCAGAGACAGGTCTCCTATTAAGAGGAATGAAATAAAAACAAATGCGATTGATTTCATGCCGGCGATCTGTTTTTGCCACATCATACGATCACCAGCATATCCCGGATTTCCCTTTCCGGGATCCCGTATTCCTTCCCCTTAGCTATCTTGCGCAGGTTGTTCAGCTCCTCTTCCTTGAGCAGCAGGAAACCCAGGACGACCCCGATTGAAAGCACTGACCTGTGGAATGCGAGAACCTTCTCGGCAGCGAGCGCTTTCTCTATCGCGATCTCCAGTTCGCTCAGCGTTATCTGGCCTTCCTTCAGCACCAGCTTCCTGAATTTGGATTTCGCGAGGTTAAGCGCGGCAGAAAGGTCTTTGGCATCGATAAGCGAGCGGATGAACGCTTTGCTCATCGTGCCTCCTTTTATAAGGTAGTTCTCGATCTTCTCACGGGAAAATCCATGCAGCTTCAGCCGCTCGATGATCAGGATGTTCTTCGCATCGATCTCTTTTTTCAGTATCCTTCGGATATCTGCAACATCCCTTCCCGGAACCTCGCGCAGCGCCATGTCCATGAAAAGGTAGGTGTACGCATCCAGGATCGTCTCCACCTGCCGATAGGTGTTCAGATTCTTGAGCGCATTACGGAACGTGTCCCACATGTTCTTGGAGAACAATGCGGTCGATGACGAGAGCATCTCTGTACCAAGCTGCGTCTTCCTTATCTCATTGAATATCTGGTCCTTGTCCGCTTTTGCGATGCGCTCGAAATCATCAGAGCTGAGGTCGCCTACAGGGAATATGAAGGGCTTCACTTCGTCGTAGGATTTGTCGATGCGCTTTGCGTTGACGATAGTCCTCAGGTTCAGCAAGTCCCATTTCCGCAGGAGCGCTTTCACAGCGCCCACATCGCTTTTCGGAGCGAATGCCTTGACTTTCGAGACAAGTCGCACGAAATTGCTGCCTGCAGCGAGCTCGATAAGCTCAGAGCCTGAGTAATCCATGGAATGGGCAAGCAGGTCGTTCCGATAGTCTGTCCTCTGGAGCAGCTCGACCATGGCATCGATCGTGGATACTTTGATAAGCTCGTCCAGGGCTGCTGCTGAGAGGAGTAGGCCCTTCATGGCCTTCACCCTCGAATTCGAGAACCCATACTTCAGTGACCTGCTCTCGATGTTCAGTGGCATCTTATATCATCTTGTATTATCCTGTATCATCTTATTTCATCCGAAAAGCTTCCCATAGGCCTCTTTCCTCATGGAATCCCTTTTCATGTCGAAAAGGGTCTCGAGCCTAAGGTCAATCCGGACGCTGCCATCCTCTGTCTCCACCAGTGCGCCCCCGAGCCCTTCGAGGTCTGTGGCAACACCCGCATTGCTGAGCTTTCCGAGCACCAGTGCATCCTCCTTGCCAACATGGACCAATGGCTTTCCTCCAAGCTCCCTGATTGCATCAGCCACTGACTTTTTCAAAAAGTCCTTGTATTTCACGCTCTTTCGGATATCCTTGAGCTCAGAGAAAAAACCTTCGAGCGAAGCGGAGATCGCATCCTCTTTGGCTTCTGCCAAAACACGCTTTGCTTCCAGCCTTGCCCATGCAAGCCGCTCGTTGCGCTGCGCTGACAGCCGCTCATTCACCCCGGATTCGGCAGCCTCTTTATAAGAAGCCTCTTTGGACTGCTCTTCCTTGAGCATCTTCTCGACGTGCCATTCCGCGGTCTTCACGATCTCCTTTGACTCCTTCTGCGCTTCCCCGACAAGGGAGCTGGTGAGCTTCTCAATGCCCATCTGATTTCCACTCCGGCGATGCCGCTAAGCTGCTCCGCCGACAGTGGTCCAGAGCAGTATCGCGATGATGAATCCGAGCAGCGCGATGACTTCGGGAAGAGCGATGTAAATAAGGACGTTCTTCTCGAACTCTGGCCTCTCAGCAACAACCCCCATGGCTGCTGAACCGAGCGAACCCTGCGACCAGGCCGCGCCGATCGCGGACAAACCCATCGCTATTCCTGCGCCGATCGCAGCAGCGCCGCCTGTCGTAAAACTGCTTATGTCTGCCATTTCATTTCACCTCATTTTTTTTTAACTCATATATACTGCATATTAATTCATTTATTTTCTCTCGCTTGCATGGAAAACGGAAGGAAGAACTTCCCACCGCCTTCCAGGAACTTTGAGCGGAACTCCACTATGTTGAGCCTGCCCCCTTGGATCAACGCCTCGAACATCGCGACAAAGCAGTTGATGACGTGCAGGACGATGAACACGGGCAGGAACACCAATGCCATGATGCCCGCTTTCGGGATCGGGGCGAATGCATTGTTGACAAGCTCTGCTATGACCACACCTGCTATACCGATTGCCGCGATACGTGTATATGAAAGGACATTCCCGAGCAGGCCAGGCAATTCGACTATGCCGATTATGCCCTCAGTGATTACGAGTATGATCGTGGATATTACGAGCAAGCCGAGACCTCCGTATCCGATTGCCGGCGGGAACACGTTGAACATTATCGAGGATATCGCGATCGCGCCGCCATACATCACACCGATCCAGGCGAACTTGGCAATCGCGTGCTTCTTGCTATGGTACCATTGATTGTATGCACCGACAAGGAAAGCGAGCGTGAGATGCAGGATGCCGACAATCGCGGTTATCGCGACAAGCATCGCCACTTCTTCCATCCTGTGGAATCCGGAATAAAGCGGAGTCGATGATATCCCGAATTCTTTTAGCCAGAATGAGTGGCTGGCGCCTCCCCATTCATCGAATATGATCCCCCAGATCATTGTCGGGAACGCACAATAATACCAGATCTTCGAGACATTGCTCATGATGTAGCTCTTCTCGAACTTCTTCATCAGCCATCTGGCAAGGAGCAGGGAAAGCACACCATACAGAACATCCCCGACGATCATGCCGTAAAGTATCGGAAGCGTGACCAGGTATAGCGTTGACGGATCCACCTCGAAATAATTCGGGAGGGAATAGCTGTTTGTGATGAACTCGAACGGGGATGTTATCTTCGGGTTGCCAAGCACTGTGGGTGGCTTGTCATGATGGGTGAGCGGCACCTGCTCGAGCATCGCCTTTTCACCGAATGCGTCTATGACTTTTGCGAGCTTTGGCACATCTTTCTCCATGACCCACCCTTCAAACGTCACCATAGACCTGGAGAATCCGAACTTCGAAGCTACCTCTGCCCGGTCAGCCTCGACCTTCAATGAGTATATTATATCATTCACTTTGGAAAGATTGTCTGCCGCGATCTTATTCAGCTCTGTGTTCGCTTCCTGCAGATCCGCCTCAGCGCTTTTCAGCGAAGCCTCGAGCGAACGTTTGGTTGTTATCGGGGAAGTCGTCTCAGGCGGGATCTCCAGAATGGAAAATCCTGCCGAAGAGAACATCTGGTCAAGGTTCTTGTCAGACTTCTTGTAAAGCAGGAGCGCGACTTTTCCAGCGCCTGGAGCGACCAGGTTATAGAGCTCAAGCTCTTTGTCAAGGATATGCTTAAGCGCATCGAGCTTCTCTGCCGGGATTTCGCCGACCTTATACGTAATCGAGCGGGTGTCGAGCTTTGTGAAATCTATGTCTTTGAAAGGCAGGAGCTTGTCCACAATTCCGATCTTCTCCTTCAGTCTTGAAATCTCAGATTCCTTTGCAGTGACATTTGACGTAAGCACCTTAAGCCTTTCACCTATCGTAAGTACCCTCGATTGCCGGATCGCTTCCTCGATCTCAAGCAGGTTCGGCGCATGCGGCTGTTTTTTTGGTGCATGCTTCTCCATCATGGCGTTTATCGAGCGCATCCTGACAAGCTGCTCAGACACCACATTGAAGAACTCGAGCGGCCTCCCTTCGTCCAGGCCTTCGAATTTCTCTGCGGTTATTTCCATGAGGCCTTCTTTGTGCAGCGCAGTGATGAGCCCAGAGAGGACACTCCGTAGTGAGAATATCCTGACCTTTTGCATCTTGACGGGCTTCATCATGGCATCCACTTCAGAGCGAAAGCAGCTCATCCACAAGAAGATCAATATCCTTCTTTGCCAGCTTCTTCTTCCTGAGGGCTTCTGCTTCCTTCTTCGCCTTGTCGACTATCTTCTTCACTTCTGATTCTATATCTTTGCTGCCTTCTTCAAGCATGGAGTTCTTAAGCTTGACGATCGCGTCCTCATTCTTCGATTTCAGGCTCTGGACATCCTCTTTGGCTTTGCGTAATATCTTGTCTGCCTCGAGCTTGGCTGCTTTCAGGATCTCGTCTGACTCCTCCTCAGCCAGCTTTATCTCCTGGACTGTCTTCATGAAATCTGAGCGATCAGAATCTCCCATACTAACACCACTGCCCCAAACAAGGTTTGCCTCGGGTTAAGTATGCGCATTTATTTTGCGAGTCAGACCTTGTTTCCTGCACTTAGTATAAAAAAGAAATGTTTAAAAACATGAGCAAAGACAAACTGTTTAACTTCGATATCTGCAGACTTGGAATTCGATAGGCAGGAAAAAAGATAGAAGAAAACATGGACTGCTGACGTGGCATAAGAAAAGCTTAAGTCCACGTCCCCATTGTTTGTAGGAGAGAAGCAACGAAATACCGGATAAAATAAATATGTAAGAGGGACCTGACATGGGAGCTTATAAGTATATACAGGAAACGATCCAGAAGGAATATAAGGAAAAGGATGACGTGTACCGCGCGAAAGTGAGGGGGTGGCGCGAAGGGCCTTCGATCGAAAGGGTGGAGAGGCCGGCGAACCTTCCCCGTGCGCGCAGGCTCGGATACAAGGCAAAGCATGGCTATGCAATCGTCCGCGTGAAGATGGATAAGGGAAGGCGAAGGAGGCCTACCCCAATGGGCGGAAGAAAACCACGCCACAACTATAGGTTTGTGCAGCCGCAGCTCTCTCACCAGGCGATCGCTGAGCAGAGGGCGAACAGGAAGTACAGGAACATGGAAGTTCTGAACTCCTATTGGGTCGGTGAAGACGGCAATTTCAAATACTTTGAAGTGATCCTTGCTGAGCAGGCGAGAAAAAGCGTTGTGAACACCTCGGTGAACAGGAAGGGCAAATCTTTCAGAGGGTTGACATCAGCCGGCAAGAAGGCCCGGGGCCTCGGAAGAGGAAAAGGAAGGACTCCGAGAGTGCATGATTAGTCTTTTATTTTCTTTTATTATTTTTAAATCGGTTTTCTTATTTGGGACGATGACTGATGCCATCGTCAGTTATTAGGTAGAACATCGCGGAAATTTTATGGGAACGGGGCATGCCTGTTTTGATTAGTCGTTAGTGAGACCCTTCTCGCTGATGAGAGCTAACTAATTGGCAATACATCTGTATCCGCTAACTCTTTCTGCAATTCCTTTAATATCATTCTCGGAACGCGCCCTGTTTTTTCTATCATCTCAGAAAGCTTGTTTTCTTGTGCAACGTCCTTCCATTTGAGCGATTCTCCAATATCCTGTTTCTTGAAGTCCAGCCTTTTGTCAATCATTTCCTTTGTGTGCTCTAAATCAAATGGAGTCAGTTTGAATGGTTTTGATGTGAAAATCCCCGAATATTTAGGGTTTATGAAGAAAACAACGCGGTTTCCTAAAGAAAGAAAAAACGAACAAAGGACGAATCGACACTCGAAACAATCAACGGATCAGCTAAACGCAACTTTGGGGGCAAATGTGGACTAGCGGGTCGAACGCGAACTCGAGCGAATCGCGATTGTTTTTGGTTTCGAAGCGGGCGAACGGAAGCGAACGAAACGCGCTACGGCGGAAAGAACGACGGAATATTAACGGCACGAAAAGAGCGATAAGAAAGAGTGCGCTTGTTTCATGTTTGCTTTTAAACAATTCCAACCATTTCCTTTATTTCTTAATGCCAGCCAGAGTCTCTAATGCAACAGATATTCTCTCCAGAGTTACGGAGATTTTCCCATATTTATTATCGAGCGTATCAAAACGGACTGTCATGTCTTTATGCATTGATTCTATGGCATCTGTTGTCCGATCCTGTTTCACCAGCATAGCATCCTGTTTCCCAAGCAACGCGTCTTGTTTTTCCAATGATTTATACAGCAAACTGCCAGCTGTATCCAACCGTTCACCTATTTCTTGGAAGCCGTCCCCTCGCGTTATCTTGAAGAATTTGAATTCACTAGTTGGTTTTTCCTCTTTTATGTCCAGCTTCTCGACGTTAATTGCATAATCCTTTATATGAATGAGCTTCACGAATTCTTCTAGTTCCTTATTTCCAGCTTCAGCGATAATTTCAACAGAAACTTCATCGTCAAGGTTCTTCACGGTTCCTTTCACACCAAGTTTACGAGCTATTTCAGCAACGGCATCCCTATAACCGACCCTCTGAACCCGCCCATGGACTAATATTCTCAGCCGTTTCATATCGACCATAAAAGTACCATGAATGACAGTCTTTTTAACTTCTTCTTCTGCACTCACAGTTCCATACTTAGAGATAAAGACACGTATTTTCAAATTCGAAGTACCCGTCAAGGAAACGACGGAACGCGAAATACGCGACACAAAACCCGAAACTGGAAACGCAATTGGGCGTGATGGAGATGGGAGAAAGAAAAAAAGAGGGCCGATTTCGACGTCGGCACAAAATTTTCAAAAGGGAAAAAAATATTAAATGAAGTGGCCTGTGCCGACTTTTGTTTTCCACTTGTCCCAGTTCCTGTTTCTCACATCCCTAAAGTGCTTCCAGAAAATAGCCTCAGCAGTCCTGAATGAAAGAGCCATGCATGTATGCGTGGTGTTGGGACCGTCAAGGGAGTTATAAAAGGCGGAGTTATCAGCCACATAGATCCCGGGTGCGTCGATCGCCTCGCAGTCGCTGTTTATTGCACGGCTCATTGTCCCTGCTGGATGCACAGACGGTCCTGCACCCTTGGAGTTCAGGTTCATGACACGCTTCACTTTCAATTCCGTATCTTCCGCCGAAGCATCATAGGCATATAAGAGTATCTTTTCCATGAGATAATACCTTCTCAGAGTTTCCGCCGAAGCATGGTACTGAACAGCTAGGTTAGGAACCCGGATCGTTTCCCCATTTACAGAAAAGAAGTCATAGTCATTTTCGTCCGAAGAAAATTTATCCAGAAAAACCCGATTAAACTCTTCGGATGTGTCAGCAGCTATAAGAAAGTTTATCGAATGATAGCTGTATTGTTTCAAAAAGTCTTCTTTGGTGCCTACGCCGAAACTGGAAATGCTGTATTCATGGAGGGGGTCGTCTTCGGGTGTTTCGATTGCTCCAGCAACAAAATAGCCATAGACACCCATGTTCCATCCGCCCGTATCAGCCATACCAATACCAGGTATATCAAGCCTGCACTTGCCATTTTGGCCTTTCCATGGCTCGATGGGTTTGTCGTAAGTTGCGACCATCATGCTGTCATAGTGGGTTACAAAGTATTTTCCGACATTTGAATTTATAGGAAATGAGTAAAATTCATTGCCTTCCTGGTGGATATAGGAATCTGAAGAGCCCGCCCCATACTTCGTATCAATAGTATCGGCGATTGAATTCCTAAATGTCGAATTATTGTTCAGCAACCAGTTGGACTGTAGCCAAATTCTCGGCGTTTCCAAAGCACCAGCTGCCAACACAACAACATCTGCTGGCTGTATGACTAATTTGTCAAAAGTGTGCGTTTGAGCGAATTGCTGGAAATTATCAGCATATGTCCCATATACAACAAGATGTGGATACGTTGAAATATCTGATGAACAAAGAACCGCAATAACAACGCTCTGGCTTCGCAGCTCACAATTTCCAGTTTGAATGGCTTCTGGGATATAGCTTACATTGGTTGCCCGTTTCACCTTGCCCTTGAGTTGGCTTTCTGGAGGTTTCCAACAGCCAGTCAGGCAATTCGCACAGTGCCAGCAGTCAGTTGTTTGACAATTTGGCTGTCCCCTGTATCCCAGATCTGGGACCTGAGTCGTGTTATAAATCGGGATGTAAAGATATTTACCCCCCGCGTCTGTTGCACTAGGCAAGTAAGGTTTACCAGTGGCTGGGTTTGTTGCACTTAATTTGTTAAACAAATCCGTATCATATACGTTACGACCATCCTGCGTTTTATCTTGATGCGTGTTATCTCCGTTATAAAGTTTGAGATTGTAATAGCCTTTGATAGTGACAGCATCATCAGTAGGGAAAGGCTCGTATCCCATCGGATAATTGTTTATCGGAAGGGCGCTTTCATTTTTGGCGAAATATGGAGCCAACTCATTTACCCATTTGAAATTATCGGGAAGTCCCATGTTTCCAGAATCCCAGGGCATATAGCCCCTTAAGTCCGTGGAATTATTGGTTAAAGCAACATTATGCGCCCTTGGGCAATTTGCGACCATAACAATTGTTGTTCCACCTACTCCCCAAAGCATTGAAGGAGTGTTGGTTACTTCGTTAACAACACCTATCATGTTTCCTTCACTATCTTTCAAAAGCGGAACGGGTTGATTGTCACTGTCTGTCAAAGAAGTAATGGGGTTTCCGTCGTCATCTATCAAAAACGGCTTTGTAACCCTTTTGAATGGCCATATATACCTCATAAATGCACGAAGGAATAAATCGTTGTAGTCCCTGTTGGGTATTACATCCGGGCCTGCTTCAAGAAGGACAAGTTTCAACCCTGCTTCACTAAGGTGTTTTGCAACAGTAGGTCCGCCAGCACCAGCTCCAATCACACATACATCTTTTCCAGTTTTTATTTCAAATTCCATAATATCCACCTCTTATCTTATAAACTTTAATTTACCATCAGCTATCGTCATTTTCAAACCGCGATACCGACATGCATAGCTGGGATTTTTGAACGCAGGACCTGGATACCCAGCCTGATCCCAAGCTCCTCCAGGGATGATAGGCCATGAATTATCGGCATTTCTTTTATAAGATGGCAGACTTGTAACAGAATCGATTCCCGAGGGAACAAGATTGCAGTATTCGGATGTGTATAATAGATGTGTAGTTGCTATTGCCCCATTCAAAAGGCTTCTTATATCATATGCTTGAGCATATGCATCTTCGTAAGGTAGACCCTGCGAGTCTATTATTATTGCGGTCAAATCATTTATGCTAATCAGTGTTTTAATAAGCTCTTCACGATTTTCGTATGGAAGATTTTTGAATTGATTTTCAGAAAAACCGTTCAATGTTGTAATAAGATCAACTACGGCGTTTGGATAATAGGCAATCGAAGGAAATATCCACTCTAAGAAAATATACAATGGTGGGATCCCATAGTCGATGGTAATGGGATCTGCTGCGCCAAGAGTGGTAGTTCCATCTGCTCCCAGATTTTCCAAGGTTCCGGCCTCTACCACGTTACCAAGTTCGTTAATCTTGTATATAGTCACCGGATTGCCCTCTACTCCCGGAACGATTGTGTCAACAAATGCTGCAAGAGTGAGATAATCAACATCAAGCAGCTCCGTAGGAGGTGTCTGGGCTTTCGCAATATTTCCCATCCCAAGCCCCGCAGCCGCGATACCAGCCCCTGCAAGCCCCATTCCTTTCATAAAGTCGCTACGGGATAACAGGCCCGCATGCTGTTGCTGATGCATGTTCTGCATCGTCGGGCTGGTTTGTTTGCCCGCACTGTCACTCGTTCCCAATCCTGCGCCAAAGGCGCCTTTCTTTTTCGGTCCTCTCATACTTTCACCTACATTACATCAATTTTCCTTTCCATCTTTCTGATTATTCCCCCGATGGATTGGGAGTCCGTTCTTTTCCTTGCAACTTCAGGCGTTTCAATCGTTCACCATTTCCCCTGACAAACA
>Ga0315281_10008000_pt1 | contig 14803 bp, 15 predicted proteins | sample YL17G07_0_MG_FD_204540 | JGI IMG/M metagenome (GOLD analysis project Ga0315281, IMG submission 204540) | Sediment microbial communities from Yellowstone Lake, YNP, Wyoming, USA - YL17G07_0 | ecosystem: Environmental > Aquatic > Freshwater > Lake > Sediment | place: USA: Wyoming | collected...
TCCCACTTACTGCGGCCGAGCAGTTGACACTCTGACTCTTTTTTTGCGATCATGTCAGCAATGTCAGCGGACATCCGCTGTTGTAAGCGATTGGAGATCGAAATGGTAGACATAGAGACAACTCAACCGGACCGGGCCAACGGCCCCAAGTTCACTCTGGACATCGAGGGGCAGTTGGTCCCCTGGTCTGAGGACACGATAACGACCGAGCAGATCCTTGAACTCGGCGGCTGGGAGATCTCACAGGGAGTCGTCCTGATCGACCTCCGCGAGAACACCGAGCGCACCCTGCAACCGGGCGAGGTGGTGGAACTGCGTCCCGGGCTCGGGTTCTCGAAGCGCATCCGCTTCAAGCGGGGATAGAAAATGGAGCAGCGCATAGACACCGAGCTAGCCCTGGTCCGGGCGCGTTTTCCTGAGGCTGAGTACCAACCAGACGACCATTGGGTTCGGATTCCATCGTACGGAATGCCTCAAGGTTGGAACCGACCGGCAACAGACGTCGCCTTCCAGATCCCGGTGGGCTACCCAGGCGTGCCGCCCTACGGCATTTACGTACCCTCGGGCCTGCTGTTTCAGGGAACCGCGCCAGGCAACTACACCGACCCCTGTCCGACCCAGCCGCCATTCCCGGGCACCTGGGCCATCTTTTCCTGGGCCCCCGCTGACGGAGAGTGGCGCGCGACCGCAGAGGCGAACAGCGGGTCGAACCTGCTGGGCTGGATTGCCGGCTTCGCGGCGCGCTTCCGGGAAGGGGTGTAGCGATGCCCGTCATATTGTGCCTTCCGCTCTCGATACAGCAGGCGATCTGGAGCCACCTGCTCGCCGGCGAAGACGAACAGTGCGAGTCCGCCGCCTTCGCGTTCGCAAAGCACGTAGAGCGTGAAGCAGTGCACTCATTTGAATGTGTCGACTGGTACGCCGTTCCCGTAGAAGGATTCGAGATTCGCTCCGGGTACCACATCGAGCTCACCGACGAGATTCGAGCAACCGTCATCAAACGTGCGCACGACCTCAACGCCTCGGTGGTCGAGTTTCATTCGCATCTCGGACCGTGGCCTGCCCAATTCTCCCCCAGCGACCGGATGGGCCTGGCAGAGTTCGTCCCCCACGTGCGCTGGCGCCTGCGGGGTCGTCCGTATCTGGCGGTTGTGACGACACGAACCGACTTCGACGGGCTGGCATGGGTCGCCGACTCATCAGGGCCCGTACGGCTCGACGGCATCAACCTGGATGATCGGCTGATCCTCCCGACGGGGCTTTCATCGTTGGAGTACCAGGATGACAACTAGGGAGCGACACGATCGGAATGTTCGATTCTTCGGAGCCGAAGGACAGGATCGCCTCTGGCAAACCTCAGTCACCGTCGTTGGCGTAGGCGGACTTGGAACACACGTCGTGCAGCAGTTGTCTTTGCTAGGCACTGGCAGGCTGACCTTGATCGACCCAGAGGAACTGGACGAAACCAATCGCAATCGGTACGTCGGTGCCCGCGCGGACGACCCTGTTCCCGGAACTCTGAAAGTGCAAATCGGGCGGCGGATTGCCCATGAAATCGATCCGCGGATCCGCGTCGAGGTGGTTCCGAAGCCCCTCATCGACGCCGAGTCATTCGAGGCGATCAAGAACGCCGAGTACGTGCTCGGCTGTCTCGATAATGACGGCGCGCGCCTCGTGCTCACGGAGCTATGCGCAGCCTACTCGAGACCTTACATCGACCTCGCCACGGAAATCGCCGAGGACGGGTCCACGTATGGGGGACGCGTCGTCGCGGCTTGGGATGGATCTGGGTGTGCCGTTTGCTACGAGCAGCTCGACATCGCGGAAGCGCAGACCGACCTCGAAAGTCCCGAGCAGAGGGGAATCCGTGCATCCCTCTATGGCATCGCGCGGGAAGCGCTCGGTCGCGGTGGGCCGTCCGTCGTGTCCATCAACGGCGTCGTCGCCTCGCTGGGCGTGACGGAGCTCATGCTCGCCATCACCGGCGTTCGCCCTACCCCGCGCGGTCTTCTCACCTACCGAGCTCACATGGGCGTGGTCAGCGTCAGGCCGGAACCTCCGCTGCCTGACTGCTACTACTGCATTGGCATGCGGGGTGAACGCGAGGCGGCCGACGTCGAACGGTATCTCGCTTCTGTTGAGAGGGGGAGTTGATGTCCAGCTTGTACCCGACAATTCATGTTCGTCACCACAGCTATGGTCTACCTGCTTACGAACTACGCGCCTCGTCGTTGTACCCGACGGTCCACAACCGCCTGGACAGCTATGGATTACCGGCCTACGAGATTCGAGGCGATAGGGTCTACCCGACGATCCACAACCCGCGAGACGTCTACGGCCTCCCCGCCTATGAGGTTCGCGGCTCGCAACTCTACCCAACGATCCACAACAAGCATGATTCGTATGGGCTACCGGTATTCGACATCCGCTGAGGGCCCGAATCAGAGTCCTGCCAGTCGGCGCACGCGAGCTCATCGTTTCGGATGATGCCTCCGCTCAGGCCTTCGGCATCAACCTGATGGATGCCCGACGGCGCGGCCCAGCGGCCGAGGCAGGCTACGCCCAGGGCAGGAAGGAAGCCAAGAGGTTAGCCAGTTTTTGGGGGTAAGGGCTGCTGGACGGGGGCGCGACTAAGGCGCACCGAGAGAGGCGCTGATCCGTTCGATAGCACCTCTTCCCGTCGCGCCTGGGGGAAGTCATCCGACTCTGGAACGCATCACGCCGCAGGCCATCGTCGCGCGTAGCGCAGAATCCCTCGCGGCATGCCCACGAAAATGCGGCGGTGAACGGGAAGGAGAGCGTACCAGTAAAGGAGGCCAAAGAATCCCGAGGGATGGAACCGAGAGGTTGTCACAAGTCGGCAGTTCGTCTCGCCCTCGGGAATGACCTCGAACTCGAGGACCGCCGATCCAGGAACCCTCATCTCGGCGACGAGCGTGAGACGAAGACCGGGTTCGAGCGCGACGACGCGCCAAAAGTCGATCGCGTCACCGGGGCGCAGGTCAGTTGGGTGTCGCCGGCCACGTCGCATACCTACCCCACCCACAACGCGGTCGACGAGGCCGCGTAGGCGCCAGAGGGTGTCCGCGTAATAGTAGCCCCGCTCGCCACCGATGCGACGTACGGCATCCCATGCGGCTACCGCTGACACATCGGCATTCAACTCCGTCCTGGTGCCCTTGGAGTAGAAGGAAACGGCAGGGTCATACCCCCTGAAAGCCAGCGAGCCCTCCGTCCAGCGCGCCGGGAGCGGCAACTCCCGCTCCGTGCGAAGCGCTGCTTCGATTGCCTCGCGGTAGGTGTGCAGCGGCATGGGGATGAGTTCGCGGAGCGGAGCGTCGTCCGCGAGGAGATCGTGCCTGAGCCCATCGATCAGTGGGCGTGCCACTGACGCGGGAACGCTCGTGACCAGGTCGAGCCAATAAGACGACAGGCGAGGGGTCAAAACGGGTACCGGGATCACCCAGCGTCTCTTCCCAATTGCGGTTGCAAATTGAGTGATCATCTGCCCATAGCTCAGCGTCTCAGGTCCGCCGACGTCGTAGGTCTTTCCCTCCGTGACCGGATGTCCTAAGAGACGTGAGAGGTACTCCAGCAGGTCTTGCAGGGCGATAGGCTGCGTCCGTGACCGCACCCAGCGTGGCGTCGTCATGACGGGCAGGTGGTTGACCAGGTCGCGGATGACCTCGAAGGCCGCGGACCCCGCACCAACGATGATGCCGGCCCGCAGCTCGGTGACGGGTACGGGACCGGCCCGGAGGATGTCGCCGGTCTCCTGGCGCGACCGGAGGTGCCGGGTACTCTCACCGGCCGGCTGCAACCCGCCGAGGTAGATAATGCGTTCGACACCAGCGGTCTCTGCCGCATTGCGAAAGTTCTGCGCGGCAGTGCGGTCTCGTTCCTCGAAGTCGTCTCCAGAGCCCATTGAATGGACGAGGTAGTAAGCGACATTGATTCCGTTCAACGCGGCGCAAAGCGAAGAGGGATCCAAAGCATCGGCGGAGACGAGCTCGACTCCGTCCCAGCCTCGGCCTTCCAGCACCGCTTGCCTTCGTGCCGCGGCTCGCACCTGGTGTCCCTGGGCCTGGAGATGAGGGACGAGGTTGCTGCCGATGTAGCCGCTGGCACCGAGGACGAGCACGTTCATGAGAACCCTCAGAACTCAGTATGCGCGACTTCCTCACGTATGTTTGCGGGCGCCCCACGCATGCCGAAGGGCGACAGGCCGGCAGCAAACTCGCGCGGGACGGGTTCAAACGCGGGCGAGATACGAAACCGGTTGGTCGCGGGGCCTCAGCCCATGAGGGTCGGGAAGAACACCTGCCAGGCAAGCGCGGATTTCGCGGTCAGGCTGAGGAGGATGTAAACCGATTCCCCAAACAGATAGTTCCGCCACGGCCCAATTCGGCGGTATTGAAGCCACATGTTGAGCGCGAACACGTTGAAGAAAACGAAGAGCGAAACAAAGATGCCGTAGACGAAGCCCGGCGGGCTGGCCTCAATTCCCGGGCTGATCAGGTAGATGCCAATCGCGATCCAGGGCACCGCACCGGCGATACAGCCGAGCCAGAATGGCAATAGGTGGCCTTCGCCCGGCCGCTCCGTGTGCTCCTGGACGAGACCGAAAAAGATCATCGAGGCGTTCACACCGAAGATGGCAATCAGTGCCGCGATGTCGCCGATGCCCGTGAGCATCGCGATCAGGACGATCATGATCGACGCACTAACCGAGTACTCAATCCACCGGGCATCGTTCCGTCGTCGTGCCAGGTTCCGGCAATACCACCCGAAGACGCCAGGAAGCACGAGGATGAAGTGGGCGGCTGCTGACACCAGCACGAACGACGCGACAGCCGGGCCGATAGGAAGGTCGAAAAGGTGGTGGAGCCTGGCTGGCTGTGCCCCGGGTGGACCTTCCATGAAGGTCCCATGCACCGGAAGCGCGAAATCATTGCTCAGAGCGAGGATCGCGACCCCCTGGACGAGGTGCAGTGCGCCCATACCCAGGTTGTAGAGGCGCAGCCGCCGATATCGGCCGACTAAGGTGAAATCGTCGTTCAACTCTGAGCCTTCTCGACCTTTCGATATCCTTGGTGGACCGTCGAGCGCAACCTACTCCGGTTTCCGGGACAGTTCCTATGTAGAGAATCATGCCGTGTCGACCGCGGCCTGACGAGGGCGGTTGTAATCGATGCGGCTGAGATCGTCGATTGATAGGTGGGGGCGAAGTGAGCCGCAAGAGGGATCTCTCGCATCCAATGGTCATCAGGATCTCGAATCCACTGGTCATCAGGATCTCGAATCCATTGGTCATGAGGATCTCGAATCCGCTGGCATCGCGGAACGGCCCAGATTACGCGTAGAAAGGGCGGACACGTCCCCCCGCGGCGCGAGTTGGGATGCCTTCGCGCATGGTTGGGGACCTTCAATACGATCCGACGGTTTCAGCAGGGTCACCCAAAAAAACTCGACACGACCTGACGTATTACGGCCTGATGATGCATGTCCGGCCTTGTGGCGAGTAAGCTCCGGCCGGGCGGTGAAGACGTGCTTTCCACATCGGCTGCTCGCCTCGCGGCAAAATTCGGCTCCGGACCCCACATGACGGGTACCGTCTACCATCCCCTGATCTGTCACATGGCTGATGTCGCAGCCGTGGCTCTTGCGCTGTGGGATGAATGTCTGCCCGCTGCCCCGAAACGTGAACTAAGCGCGGGGCTCGGCCTGCCAGAGGATGAAGCGCGCACATGGGTGGCGTTCTTGGCCGGCCTGCACGACCTGGGGAAGGCGACTCGTCCCTGGCAAGCTAAGTACGACCCCCACCACGCGATGCGGCTCGCCGGCACCGGTTTGGACGCGACCACGAATGTCAAGGACCCCGGGCACGGGCTAGTGACCGCTGCCCAGCTGCCTGCTCTCCTCGAAAGCTGCCGCGCGGACCCCAAGCTTGCGCACCGCTTGGCGGCTGTTCTTGGCGGCCATCACGGAGTCTTCCCGTTGCTTCGGCAAGGACAAGGCGGGCGAGCCGACATCGGCGAACAGCGACTAGAAGTGCGCGAGAGGTGGGAGGACGCGAGGAGGCAGCTCTTCAACGAGTTGGCGGCCGTGCTCGCGCTCGGCCCACCGCCGACCGGGAGGCTTGGCAACGCCGCAGTAATGGTTCTCGGCGGCTTCGTTTCCATCGCCGACTGGATCGGTTCCATCGAGGATGAAGGCTTCTTCGAATACTCGCCGGACGGCGCAAGCGACCTTGGTACCTACTTCGACCATTCGAAGAGAGTGGCGAATCGTTCGCTGGCCACCCTGAACTGGAAGGCCTACCCCGACTCGAAACGGCGCACTTTCAAGCAAGCGTTCGGGTTCGACCCCCGGCCTCTGCAAGAGAAGGCCGATGAATTGCGCGGGGCAGGCGCCCCTCCAGACTTCGTCGTCATCGAGGCCCCAATGGGCGAGGGGAAGACTGAGGCCGCGCTCCATCTTCTCGAGGGTTGGAACACGGACGGCACCGCGCGCGGCTTCTACATCGCCCTTCCCACCCAGGCTACGGCGAACCAGATGTATAGCCGGACCGCCGGCTTCCTTCGTGATGCTTTCGCGGCGCAGATTGGCGTAGGTGAGGACGTGAACCTCGTGCTCGCCCACGGCGGTGCTTGGCTGCGGGACGACCTTGAACGGCTTCCCGTAGGCGTGTACGACGACGACGGCCCGCGTCCCGGATCGGTGGCCGCGGGCGAGTGGTTCCTAAGTCGCAAACGCTCGCTGCTGGCGCCGTACGGCGTGGGCACCATCGACCAGGCGTTGATGGCGATCCTCCAAGTGAAACACGTATTCGTGCGGCTTTACGGCCTTGCGGGCAAGGCTGTTGTCATCGATGAGGTCCACGCCTACGACACCTACATGACTGGCCTGGTGGAACGCCTGCTGGAGTGGCTGGGCGCGCTTGGGTCACCGGTGGTGCTGCTTTCGGCTACGCTGCCCACAGGCCGACGAATGATGCTAGCCGAAGCCTACCGTCGTGGCCGCGCCGACGTTGCAGCGGGAGGCGAAACTGGGCCGCTGGCTTACCCACGTATCACGTGGCTCGAAGACGGCAACATCCGCGCTGAATCCTTCCCTGCCGCGGACCGTTCGAAACGTTCGCTGACGCTGAAGAAGACGCCCGATTCAACTGAAGCCGTTCGCGAGCTGCTGCTGAAGGTGCTGACGGATGGCGGCTGCGCGGTCGTCATCTGCAACACCGTGGGCCGGGCACAGGAGATGTACAAGGCTCTCAAGGATTCGTTCAAAGCCGAAGAACTCGGCCTCTTCCACGCGCGGTTCCTGACGGCGGACCGGAAGTTGATCGAAGACACGTGCCTCGAGCGATTCGGTCCACCAACTGATCCGAGCACGAAGCGACCTCCTGGACGCTTCGTGCTCGTAGCCACCCAGGTCGTCGAGCAGTCGCTCGATGTGGACTTCGACGTGATGGTGACGGACCTCGCGCCGGTGGACCTGCTCTTGCAACGCTCCGGGCGTTTGCAGCGTCACGAGCGGGAGGGGCGCCCGGGTGGAGCGCCGGTGCTGCACATCCGCTGGCCCGGGGAACGCAACAACGACGCGCCAGAGTTAGACCGCGCCAGCACCTACGTTTACGACGAGCACATCCTCCTGCGTACATGGCACGCCCTCGGTGGCCGCGACGCCCTTGCCATCCCGGAAGACGTTCAGGACCTCGTGGATTTGGTGTACCGGGAAGACGAAGGTCTGCCGGAAGGCGCGGGGGACGAGCTAGCGAACAGGTGGCGAGAGACGTGGGCGGCCATGCAAGAGAAGAAACGGAAAGAGAGCACCGAGGCAAAGGACCGCACCGTGCGCACGCCGGTTGGGAGCACCGCGCATCCCTCCGACTTTCAGCGGTTCTGGCGCGAAGAGGATTCCCCCGAATTGCACCCGGCGCTCCAGGCAGTGACTCGCCTCACCGAGCCAACGGTGAGTGTTGTGCTGCTACCGGAAGGCTCACCGCTTGAGCCGAAGGGCAGTACGCCGCCGGATCGCGCCATCCTGAGGGAACTCGTCGGGCGATCCGTGTCCGTCTCGTCGTGGCTGGCCCTGAACGCGCTGTTCAAGCAGGAGGTGCCGCCGGCCTTCCAGGCGAGCCCGGCCCTTCGACACCACCGACTCTTGATCCTGGATACCAACGGCGAAGGGCGGGTGGATGACGTGCACTTCTCGTATGACCCGGAACTCGGACTGGAAATCACAAGGGAGGACGGCTGATGACCGCATCGTTCAACCTTCTCGATAGACCCTGGATCCCGTGCCAGTTCGCTAGCGCGGCGACGCCCCGGGACATCTCGCTCCGGGACGCGCTCGCCTACGCGGGGGAGATCAACGGGATCGTTGCGGATTCGCCACTGGAAACCATCGCCATGTACCGGGTGTTGCTGGCTGTGCTCCACCGCATCTTCCGAGTCAGGGATGACGCTGACTGGTCCCAGCTCTGGGAAGCGGGCCTCTTCGACGCCGACCGGGTCGACGTCTGGGCGACAACGTGGCGTCACCGCTTCGACCTCTTCGACTCCGAGCGCCCGTTCTACCAGGCGCCAGGGCTCCCAGAGATGGCAGGGACGACCGTGGCGAAGCTCGGACACGAGTTCAGCGCCGGGAACAACGCGGTCCTCTTCGACCACTCGTGGGACACGTCGCCGCCGTCAGTCCCAGCCGCGAAGGCGGCCCGTTTGTTGCTCGCGCACGAGATGTTCGCTATCGGCGGGCTGATCGGGCGACTCCCGGGAGATCCGCCCAGCGCAGAGGCGTCTCACCTCGTCAAGGCGGCGGTCCTGCTCAATGTGGGCGCAAACCTCTTCGAAACGCTGGTGCTCAACATGGTGAGGGTCGACGGTCAGGCGGACGAGCCGTTCCCGTTCGACCCGGCGAAGGATGCGCCTGCATGGGAGCGAGAGCCGGCCCGTGCTATAGAGCGCGAACCCGAGGGATATTTGGACCTGCTCACGTGGCAGAGCCGGCGCATCCTTCTTTTCCCAAACGCCGACGGGGAGACCGTGAGCCACATAACGCTGATGGCGGGACTCCGCTTGCCATCCGGCCTCCCGATCCGTCAACGGGAGACCATGGCCGCATACAAGGTGCGGGCCAACCCTATCAAGGTGACCGACCCGTGGGCACCCCTGGGCTTCGTACGGGATAGGGCGCTCTGGCGGGACAGCGCGAACCTGCTCCAGGCGCTCGACGGAACGAAGCAGATTCCTGCCACCCTGCGCTGGTTGTCCAGCCTGCGCACAGCAGCCGCATTCGACCGATCGCGCACATTCAGCCTCGCCGCCTTTGGCCTCTCCACTGACCGCGCGAAGGTGTTCCTCTGGCGCAGCGAGGAGCTTCCTCTTCCACTCGCATACCTGGAGCAGCAGGACCTCGTGGCAGCCCTGGCCGACGCCGTCACCGCGGCGGAGGAGTCGGGCAGGGCACTGCGCTCAGGCGTCCGCTCGCTCGCGGGCGAGACGCTCGGTCCCGGCGGTACAGCCGACAAGGACCGCGTCACGGCGCTCGTGGATTCTCTCGCCCCTCTCCGCGCCTACTGGCCGGCGCTCGATGTGCCGTTCCGCACCTACATGGTCCGGCTCGCCGACGAGTACCCATCCGACTACGGCGAAGCGGCAGACCTGTGGTGGGCGGACCAGGTCTCCGGCGCCGCCCGCGACGCCTTCGAGCACGCCTGCCGAGCGATGGAGACCGAAAGCCGGGGCTACCGCGCCGCCGCCGAGGCCGGCCCTCGATTCCGCTACCTGCTGAGCGAAGCGCTCAAACCGCTGCAGCCCGAACCACCAGACGAACCAACACCGAAATCTGAGGAGGTTTCACCATGACCGCACCAGCGCCACCGGCGCGCCAGCACCCGCTCATCGCGCGGCTCGTCCAGCTCAAGGAGCGGGACGATCGGGCGGCCCTCGCGGCGCTCCGCCGGGGTCTCGGCAAACCCGCCGGGACCGTGCCGGAGATGTTCCGCTACGTGGAGCCGTTCATCCCCGTCGATGAATACGCCCGCCATGTGGACGCCGCCTACCTGGTCGCGAGCCTTTTCGGGCTCCACCCGAACCACGGCGGACCCGCAGAGGAGACCCCCTCGCGGCAGCAGCGCGGCTTCGGGGCAAGCTTGGCGCACATCCGCCGGCGCGAAGGCTCAACGGACGATGATGAGGGCGTCGCCCGCCGATTTAGTGCTCTGCTGAACAGCGACCGCGAGGGCCTGCCGACGCACCTGCGCCACCTCATGACGCTGCTGCACTCTCGTTCGCCCGAGACACCCATTGACTACGGCCAGCTTTACAACGACGTCATCCGCTGGGAGTCGACGGATCGGAGCGTCCAGCGCGATTGGGCCGCCGGCTTCTGGCGGCGCACCACGGTCGGTAACGATGAGGCCCCAGCGACCAACGACGACGACACGACCACAGTAACGGACCAGGAGGACTAACCCACCATGCTTCTCGAACTGCACATCATCCAGAACTTTGCCCCTTCCAATCTCAACCGCGACGACACCGGCAGCCCGAAGAGCTGCGAATTCGGCGGCTACCGGCGCGCGCGCATCTCCAGCCAAAGCATCAAGCGCGCGATCCGCGGCGAATTCAACGCTGGCGCGCTAGTGCCTGCCCAAGAGCGCGCCACGCGCAGCAAGCGGTTCGTCGATGAGGTCGCCAAGCGGCTCGTCGCCGCCGGCCGCAACGTCGAAACCGCCCCGGCGGTCGCCGAATCAGGCCTCGCGCTGCTCGATATCAAGCTCGCCAAGGAGCAGAAGACCGAGTACCTGCTCTTCCTCGGTGAGCGCGAAGTGGCCGCCATCGCCGCGTTTTGCAACGAACAGTGGGAATCGCTGGCCGCGACTACGGAGAAGAAGGGCAAGAAAGACGCCAAAGACGATGCCACCAAGAAACTCGCTGCGGAACTTGCGAAGTCGCTCGATGGCGGCAAGGCGGCAGACCTCGCGCTCTTCGGCCGCATGCTGGCCGATCTGCCCGAACGCAACATCGATGCCGCCTCACAGGTCGCCCATGCGATCTCCACGCATCAAGTGAGTAGCGAGTTCGACTACTACACCGCAGTGGACGACTTGAAGCCGGACGACACCGCAGGCGCCGACATGATCGGCACCGTCGAGTTTAACTCGGCCTGCTTCTACCGGTACGCGAACATCGACATCTCGCAACTCGAAAAGAACCTCGGCGGCGATCAGGAACTGGTGGAAGCGACCTTGAAGGCCTTCCTGCTCGCAAGTCGCGACGCCATTCCTACGGGCAAGCAGAACTCCTTCGCCGCGCGGAACGCGCCCGCCTTGTTCTGCACGGTAGTGCGCGAGCGGGGGGCGTGGTCGCTCGCCAACGCATTTGTGGACCCGGTACGGGCAGGCCGCGATGGGGGACTAGTCGCTTCTTCGATTAAGGCCTTGGATACGCACTGGGGCGATTTGGTGTCGATGTACGGCGCGCCCGTCGGAGCACGGATCGCCGTCGCGGCGCTCGGCCAGCCGGTGCTGGAGAACCTCAAGCCGCACCAGGTGAGCAACTTCGCCTCCCTGCTTGACCGGACGCTGGAAGCTGCCCGGCCAGTAAAGGCGGGATGAGATGCCAACCCTTCTCATTCGCCTTTGCGGCCCTATGCAGTCGTGGGGCACGCGCAGCCGTTTCACTGAACGCGATACCGAAATGGAGCCCTCAAAGAGCGGAGTAGCCGGCATCCTTTGTGCTGCCCTTGGCCGGCCCCGTTCTGAAGACATCAGCGACCTCGCCGCCCTCAAAATGGGGGTGCGTGTGGACAACGAAGGGACGATGGCGAACGACTACCATACGGCGGGCGGTGTGGATGGCGTCGCACGGGCGGCTGGCGGGGTTTCGAACAACGCCGTGCTGTCGAACCGCCAATACCTCGCTGGCGCTGACTTCCTGGTTGGATTCGAGGGCTTGGACGAAGCGTTCTTATATCGGCTGGAGGAGGCACTCAAAGCCCCCTGCTGGCAGCTGTCGCTCGGGCGCAAGAGCTTCCTTCCCTCCGTGCCCATTCACTTGCCTGGCGAAGGCGGTGTCCGCCCTCTTGATTTACGCGACGCCCTGGTAGGCGAGCGATGGCCGCTCAGGCCACTCGCATGGAGCCCGCCGCACGAGCGGCAAGCGAAACTGCTACGGCTGGTGCTCGAATCGAACTTCGGCGGGCCCGCCCGGCCTGAAACGCGCAACGATCAGCCACTCGGCGCGGCCTTCCAAGACCGTACCTTCGGCCCGCGTGCCATCGTCCAGGAGTTCTTCGCAAAGGAGCAGAGCGATGTACCTCAGCCGGCTCACGCTTGATCCCCGCAGTCGCGACGCCCGCGCGTGGCTCGCCGACTGTAACCAGCTACACAAGGCAATCATGACCGGCTTCGGTCAGGCGGAAACGCCCCAGGCCCGTGCCGATCTCGGCGTGCTCTTCCGCGTGGAGGAGACCCGCAGCGGGACCGGCATCTCAGTGATTGTCCAGTCGCGCGAGCGGCCACACTGGGCGATTGAGTCCTCCGCCGTCGTGAGTGTTGATGGCCCACTGGAGTTGAACGGGCTGGAAGCGGGGATCGTGGACGGGGTCCGCTTCCGCTTCCGCCTACGCGCGAACCCCACCCGTCGCGTTCACCATCGCGCCACGCTTGGCCCCGATGCCCGTGAACTCGACACGCTCGGCGAGTGGCGCGAAGCCACCGAAATTCCGGAGCACGAGCGCACCGGCATCGTCCGGCGTCCTGCCGCAGAAGGCGCGGAGTGGTGGCGTGAACGGGAAGACGGCAAGCGAATTGGCAAGCGCGTCGAAATTCGTCGCGAAGAGGAGCGATTGGCCTGGCTCGCCCGCCGGGGAGCGGAGTTTGATGGGTTCGAACTGACAGCGGCGCGGCTCTTGGACGGCGAAGTCGCAGCTGCGAGCGAAGGGGACCGCCGGTTCTGGGGATCCCGCGCGGACCCCGGCACCCCCATCACGAGCCACAAACGAGGGCTCACCTTCGGTACGGCGCTCTTCGAGGGCCAGCTCAAGGTCACCGATTCAGCGAAGTTCCGGCATGCACTGGCTTCGGGTATCGGATCCGGCAAGGCGTTCGGCTGCGGCCTCCTGTCGCTTGCGCCGGTAAGCTGACGTGAAAGACCTCCACGCACTTCCGAAGGTACGTGACAGCATCACCTACCTGTACGTCGAGCATTGCAAGGTGGAGCAGGACGAGAAGGCGATAACCCTGTTCGATGCGCGGGGGAGCGTGGCTGTACCCTGCGCCGCCATCAATCTCCTCCTACTCGGCCCTGGCACCACCGTCACGCACGCCGCGATGCGCGCCCTCGCCGAGAACGGGTGCATGGTCTGCTGGACCGGGGAGGGCGGTGTCCGGCTCTATGCGCATTCGACGGGCGAGACGCGTTCGGCCCGGAACCTCTTGCGGCAAGCCTACCTCGTCTCCGACCCGGGCGAACGGATCCAGGTGATCGATCGAATGTACCGCCTCCGCTTCCGCGAGGAGATCCCGGCCGGACTGGGTCTCCAACAACTGCGGGGGCGCGAAGGCCTCCGTGTCCGGGCGGCTTATGCTCGCGCTAGTGCGGAGACTGGCGTCACGTGGCGGGGCCGCTACTACGACCGAGGGGATTGGCGCCGGGCCGACCCGGTCAACCGGGCTCTTTCCACGGCGGCGAGCGCCCTCTACGGAATCTGCCATGCGGCTATCGTTGCCACTGGCTACTCGCCAGGCCTGGGGTTCATCCACAGCGGGAAGATGCTCTCGTTCGTATACGACATTGCGGACCTCTACAAGGCTGAGTTCACGATCCCGGCCGCCTTCGAGGCCGTCGCCGAGGGCACGAGCAACCTCGAGAGCCGCGTGCGCCAGCACTGCCGCGATACCTTCCACCGAGGTCGACTGCTCGAACGAGTCATTCCTGACATTAGCCGCGTCCTGGGTGAGCCAGAGATCAGTGTGTCCGAATACGCGTTCGATGGCGATGGGCCGATCCCGACGCCGGGGTGGCTCTGGGATCCTGGTGGAGATGTTCCCGGCGGTGTCTCCCAGCAAGAGCCGAGTGTCGAATCAGATGTCGGGGACGAGGCCGACTGATGGTGCTCCTCATGCTCGAGCGTGTGCCGCGGAGCATGCGTGGAGAGCTCTCGCGCTGGATGATCGAGCCGCGCGCGAGTGTATTCGTCGGCAACGTCTCCGGGATGGTACGCGACAAGCTTTGGGAAATGGCATGCCAGGACTCAAAGGGCGGCTCAGCCTTCATGGTCTACACGACGAACAATGAGCAGGGGTTCTCGTGGCGGATCTGGGGGGCCCCGGTGTATGTTCCCGAAAACTTCGAAGGTCTGATGCTGGTTCGTCGTCCGAACTGATTCCCGAACCGTGGTACGAGCTATGACACTTTCAGTGTCGTCCCCACACTCGTGGGGGTGAACCGCGCGGAGGCCTACAACGCCCGTGCCGCGTGGAGTCGTCCCCACACTCGTGGGGGTGAACCGTGGCAAAGGCCGCGATCGCGTTGCCCACCAGGGTCGTCCCCACACTCGTGGGGGTGAACCGTCGTAGGTATCGTCGGTCGGGTCACCCTTCTTGTCGTCCCCACACTCGTGGGGGTGAACCGCTATCGGGCGCGGACACAGCTTCGAAGGAGCAGTCGTCCCCACACTCGTGGGGGTGAACCTGGTTCACCAGGCTGAGCGTACCGGCGTCGAAGCGTCGTCCCCACACTCGTGGGGGTGAACCGGTAGCGCGCCTTCTCGAGTAGCTGCCGTGCCTGTCGTCCCC